>Ga0256833_1000003_pt1 | contig 339446 bp, 326 predicted proteins | sample 356284metaG_FD_190535 | JGI IMG/M metagenome (GOLD analysis project Ga0256833, IMG submission 190535) | Hydrothermal vent microbial communities from Mid Atlantic Ridge, Atlantic Ocean - 356-284 | ecosystem: Environmental > Aquatic > Marine > Hydrothermal vents | place: Atlantic Ocean: Mid... | reverse complement strand
ACCAGCTGGGGATGGACCTCCCCCAGGACCCCCACGGATTCGTAAAGGATGTTTCTCTTCGGGTGGTTTTTAGCCTCCTCCGGGGAGATGCTGCCGTTCATCAGGAGTTTTTCCACCAGGGAGTGGTCCTTGGTTAATTTTAAAAATTTACCTTTCTTGAGCATGTAAACCCTGGAGTCCCCCACATGGGCTATGAAGGCTTTATTTTCTTTCAAATATAAAACGGTGAGGGTGGTGCCCATTCCCATGGTGGAGGATGCCTTTTTCCCTTCCTGGAATACCCTTTCGTTGGCTTTTTCAAAGGCCGAAAGTAACAGTGGAAGTGGTTTTTCCTTGGGGTTTTTGCCTACCTCCTCCCTTACCACCCTGCAGGCTAAGGAGCTGGCCACTTCCCCGGCCATGTGCCCTCCCATTCCGTCGGCCACGATAAAGAGGTAAATCCCAGGGGAGAGCTCCTCGGCCAAAAAGCAATCTTCGTTTTTCTTTCTAACCTTTCCCCGGTGGGTTTCCCCGAAAAAGCTGAGCTTCATGCTTAAAATTTTACTCCAATTTCTCAAAGCAGTTAAAATCAAAGGATGAGGGAAGTAGAGGAGAAGTTTTTCCTTCTTCCTCCCTTAAAGGCCCTCCCTGAAATCCTGGGGAAAATCTTGATTTACAGGGGAGGCGGGGGAAGGATAGTGGAGGCAGAAGCCTATCTTGGGGAAGAGGACCCGGGCTCCTTTGCTTATCAGGGAAAGAAGGGGAAAAAGAAGGAAGCCCTTTACAGGCCAGGGGGAAGCTTGTTCCTTTACCGTATTCATGGGCATCTGCTTTTAAACATTATCTTCCTCAGGGAGGGGGAACCCGGGGCCCTTTTAATAAGGGCCCTGGAGCCCACCCAGGGGATAGAGGAAATGAAAAGGAGAAGGAGGACCGCTGATCTAAGAAAGCTTTGTTCAGGGCCCGGTAAATTAACCCAGGCCCTGGGCATGGAAATTTCTTTGGACGGAACCCTCCTTAATAGGGGTCCTGTGAAACTTCTGGAAGGTTCATTGAGGCCCGGGGAGGAGATAGTGTTTTCCGGCAGGATCGGAATAAACCACGGAAGGGAACTGCCCTACAGGGCATATATAAAAAACTCCCCTTATGTAAGCCGACGAGGGGATTCGAACCCCTGACCTGCTGATTACGAATCAGCTGCTCTGCCAGCTGAGCTACGTCGGCTTGGGGTAAAATTATATCATGATAAAGCTGGTGAAGGAGATACCGTACAGGATAAACGAGAAGGCCTTCTGGGGACTGCTGGGATACAGGGAGGGAAGGACTGAAATATCAAGGGACATGCTAAGGAAGGTGGAGGAAGCGATAAAAAAAGGAAGAGAGGCTGTAAGGCCCATGGGACTTTACGGCCTTTTCCCCATAGAGGAGGTCACCGCCCGGGAAGTAAAATTTCAAGGGAAAACTGTGAGGAGCAGAAAGTTAGCCCAGCACTGCCGGGGTTTTTCCCACCTGTATCTTATGGCGGTCACCATAGGGGAGGAATTTGATGCCTTGCTCCGAAGGGTCTCCCTGGAGGAGGCTGTTATCCTGGATGCCTATGGCTCTGAAGCCGTGGAGGCTGTGGCGGAGAGCTTAAACAGGGCCATTGAAAGGGAGGGGGTGCACTTCAACCTCTTCCGCTTCAACTGGAGGTTTTCGCCGGGATACGGAGACCTTCCCCTTGAGGTTAACCTTTTGTTCCAGGAGCTTCTAAAAATGGACAGGATAGGAATAAAGGTTAGCGAAAGGTTTTCCCTTATACCCTCCAAATCCATAACTGCTATAATTCCTGCAGGAGGATAAATGCTTGGCTTGATAGAAAACTTTTTCAAAAACGCCAGGATTCCCCCTTATTTTACCCCGGCCCAGGAAGGGCTCTCTTATGAAGATGTGGAGATAAGAAGCGGGGAAAGGGTTTTAAAAGGATGGCTCTTAGGAGAGGGACAGGAGCCCCTGATTATGGTGCATGGCTGGGGAGCCAATCGGGAGGTTTTCCTGCCCATGATGAGGCTTCTGGCACCTCATTTCCTCCTTTTGGCCTTTGATGTCAGCAATCACGGCGAAAGCAGCCCTTACTGGCCGGTAAGCATAAGGGTTTTCTGGGAGGATATAGGGGCAGCGGTGGATTTTCTTGGGGAGGAGGTGTGGCTGGTGGGACATTCCATGGGGGCCGCCTCTTCACTGATCGCAGCCAATACTTATGAAAAGGTTAAAGGGGTTGTGGCCTTAGCCCCCTTCGCCTCCACCGAGGAAATAACGGAAAGGATGATGGGGGTCCTCCCCGCTTCCCTCCGAAAGAAGGTTTTGAAGAAAATAGAGGAAGAAGTTGGTTTTTCCTTGAAGGAGTTTTCCCCTCAGAATTACATTTGCCGACGGAAAATTCCCCACCTTATCATCCATGGGAAGGAGGATGAGACCGTGCCGGTGGAGGATTCCTTAAGGCTAAGGGAGATTTGCCCGGAGGCAGAGTCCTTTTTCCCTGAGGGGGAGGGTCATAAATCGGTTCTGGTTTCAGAAAAGGTGCTCAGGAGGGTGGAAGAATTTTTAAAGAAGAGCTGAAGAACTACGCCCGCTTCCTTAAAGAAATAAGCCAGGGTTTTACAACCCTGAAAAGGGAGGAAATATTAAGGGAAATTGAGGAAGAGGTCTCCCGCTGTAGAAGGTGTCCCCTTTTCAGGACCAGAAGGAATTATGTGCTGGGGGAGGGAAATCCCTTAGCGGAGATTTTCTTCGTGGGGGAGGCCCCCGGGGCTCAGGAGGATGCCACCGGGAGGCCCTTTGTGGGAAGGGCAGGGGAACTTCTATCCAGAATTATAAAGGCCATGGGGTATTCTAGGGACGAGGTTTACATAGGAAATGTTTTAAAATGCCGTCCTCCGGGGAACCGCACCCCCACCGAGGAGGAGCAGAGGGCCTGTTTTCCTTATTTAAAGCGGCAGATAGAGGTGATAAAACCCAAGGTCCTGGTGGCCCTGGGAAGGGTGGCGGCGGTTAACCTCACCGGACAAAGGGCCACCCTTTCTTCCATGAGGGGAAGGGTGCACTATTTTGGGGAAATTCCGGTGGTGGTTACATACCACCCCTCCTTCCTTCTTCAAAGGGGAGAGCCCAAGGAGCTGAAAAAATTGGTCTGGGAGGACATGAAGCTCGTATTGAGGGTGGTTCATGGAGAGATACAGAAGATATAGCAGATACTTGAAGGAAAAATACGGGGTCAGGGTTCACAGGGTAGCCCTTCAGGGAGGGTTTTATTGTCCCAACCGGGACGGCAGGCTTTCTAAAAAAGGGTGCATTTTCTGCGATGTTTATGGCTCCGGTCCCCTGACCCTGCGTCCTGCCTCCATAAGAGAACAGCTGAGGGCCGGCATGGAGAGGGCAAGGAAAAGATACGGCGCGAAGAAATTCATCGCTTATTTTCAGGCTTTTACCAACACCTATCAGAGGCCAGAAGTTTTAAGGGAGAGGTTCTCGCAGGTTCTGAACATAGAGGATGTGGTGGAAATTTCCATTGGCACCAGACCCGATTGCTTGCCGGAGGAGATCCTGGATGTCCTGGAGGGCATAGCATCCAAGAAAACCCTTTGGGTGGAAATAGGATTGGAGAGCTCCCATTTCTCTTCTTTGAAATGGCTGAGGAGGAATCACGGCCTGGCGGACTTTGTGGATGCGGTTTTAAGGGCTTCCAGAAGGAGGGGCCTAAGCATAGCGGCCCATGTTATTCTGGGAATTCCCGGGGAAGGGAGGGAGGAGATAAGGGAGACCGCCAGGCTCATATCAGCCCTTCCTGTGAAGGGGGTAAAGATCCATCCCCTTCATGTGCTCAGGAACACCGAGCTGGAGAGGATTTATGCCCGGGGGGGGCTGTCCCTGCTTTCCATGGAGGAGTTCGTTTCCTTGGCGGTAGATTTCCTTGAGAACCTCCGGGAGGATATAGTGATAATGAGAATTTCCGGGGAAAGGTCTAAGGAACTTTTTGTGGCCCCTCCCTGGGCCCTCCGCAAGCAGGAGGTGCTTGGTAAGATTGAAGAGGAAATGGAAAGAAGGGGTAGCTGGCAGGGGAAAAGCCTCAAGCTTGGGCTATCTGTCTCGGAATGCATTCCCTTAAAGGAGATTGTCAGGTTTGAGGGATAGTTTGTATAATTGCTGAGGAGGTGAAGCATGAAGCTGAAGGGAAGGGTTTTAAAATACGGCGATGACATAAACACCGATGTTATATTTCCTGGAAGATATACCTACAAAAACCTTTCTCCCGAGGAGATGGCTTCTCACGCCATGGAGGACCTGGACCCTGATTTCCCCAAAAAGGTGAAACCCGGGGATATTGTTTTCGCCGGGAAGAATTTTGGAATGGGCTCCTCCAGGGAACAGGCGGTGCTGGCCCTTAAATATTCCGGGGTGGCTGCGGTTGTGGCCAAATCCTTTGCGAGAATCTACTTCAGAAACTGCATAAACGCTGGCCTGCCAGCTATAGAGCTGCCCGAGGCCGTGGACGCAGTCCAGGAGGGTGACCAGGTGGAAATTGACCTGGAGGCAGGACTTATAATAACCCCTGCCGGGGAGTTTTCCTTTCCTCCCTTTCCTGAAAAGGTCCAGGAGATTCTGAAGGCCGGGGGATTGATCCCCTACACAAGGAAAAGGCTGGGGCTATCTTAAAACTCCCTGGTGGAAATAAAGGAGGAAAGCAGGCCCACGGAAAGGGCGGCCAGGGGCACCGACCACAGGTAAAGCGGGGGTAAGGGCTGGAAAAACCCCGGGAATTTTACCCTTAAAATTAGATATGAAGAGAGAAAAAGGCCCAGGCCAAGAAATGAGCCTGCCAGGGAGATGAGACCGCCCATAAAGATAAAGGGCACGGAGGAAAAACCCGGGGATGCTCCGAGAAGTTCCATCAGCTTCCTTTCCCAGCGATGGGAGGCCACCCCCACAGCCACCAGGTTTCCTATAATTAAAGCCGAGGCAAGGCCGAGGAGGAGAACCAAAAATCCCCCCACAGTTTCAAATTTTCCCTTCAGGGAGCGGAGCTTTCTCACGGCCTCCCACTGAAATACCACATCCTCCACCCCCTTTATACGGCGCAGGTCATTGAGGGCAGCCCTTATTTTTCCCAGGTCTTCGCCGGGGGGAAATAGAAGAAGAATATTGGGGGGTATGGGGTTTTCCTCCCCCAGGGCAGAGGCCAGATCCGGATAGAGGTTAGAGAATTCCCTCCAGGCTTCCTTTGGGGAAATGTATCTCCAGCCGGTAAGTTTTATTTTACTTCTTATGGCTGAGATAACCTCTTCTGCGGAGGCCCCGGGGGCCAGGAAAACCCTGGCCTGCAGGTGGGAGCCCAGTTTTTCTATTTGAAGGGAGAGGCTATGTCGGGCCAAAAGAAACCAGAAAAGCACGAAGACGGAAAGGGATAGAACGGCCAGGGGAAGGAGGAAGGAGCCGGAATTGGAGGCCAGGTCCCTCAGGAAAATTTTCATCCCGTAAAGAAGCCTTCTCATCGGACCCTCTTTATTTTCCCATAGGAAAGTTCCACTATTTTCCCTCCGAATTCCTCCACCAGGGAGGTATCGTGGGTGGCCACCACCACAGTGGTTCCCTTAAGGTTCAGGCGCTTGAAAATTTTCATTATTTTTTTGGAGAGGAAGGGGTCCAGGTTGCCGGTGGGTTCGTCGGCCAGGAGGAGCTCCGGGCCACCGGCTATGGCCCTGGCAATGGCCACCCTCTGTTGCTCTCCCCCGGAAAGGGAGGAGGGAAGGTCCTGGGCCTTGTGTACGATCTCAAACTCCTGCAGGAGGGAGTTTACCCTCCTTTGTATTTCCTTCTTCTTTTTCCCCCGGATTATAAGAGGCAGGGCCACATTTTCGTAAACGGAAAGGTATGGAATAAGCCGAAAATCCTGAAAGACTATGCCGAGCTTCCTCCGGTAAAGGAAAATCTTCCTTGGACTTATCCTGGAAATATCGTGGTTGCCAAAGAAAATCCTTCCCTTGGTGGGAATTTCCTCCCTGGTGATGAGTTTTATTATGGTGGTTTTTCCAGCTCCTGACGGTCCGGTAATGAATACGAACTCCCCCTTTTCCACGGAAAAGCTTACATTTTCCAGGGCGTGGTAAGGGGGAGCGTAGGTTTTGTAAACCCCCACGAGCCTTAGCATTAACCCCTTTCCAGAAAGTCCAGGATTTCCTCCTTGACCCCCCGGGGATCCAGGCGGAAATAAGCCAAAAGCTCCATGGCCTGGCCGGAACGGCCGAAGATGTCCTTAATGCCGTGAATTCTCATTTTTACAGGATAGTGCTGGGCGAGGTACTCTGCCACCGCAGAGCCCAGCCCTCCGATGACCGAGTGTTCCTCGGCGGTGAAGACCCTCCCGGTTTTCCTGGCGGAAGCCTCTATGGTTTCTCCGTCCAGGGGTTTTATGCTGGGGGAATTTATCACCTCCACCGATATCCCTTCCTTTTGAAGTTCCTCTGCTGCCAGAAGAAGGCTGTAGACGGTTATACCCACACCTATGGCCGTTAGGTCCTTTCCTTTCCTTAAAACCTGTGCCTTACCTATCTCAAATTGGTGATCCTCGTTGAAGATTACCGGAAATTTGGCCCTGGAAAGCCTCACATAAGCCGGGCCTTCGCTCTCTATAACCCTTCTTACCACTGCCTTCGTTTCGTAGTAATCGGCAGGGCAGAAAACCCTCATGTTGGGGAGAACCCTCATCAGGGCAAAGTCCTCCAGCATTTGATGGGTGGCCCCGTCCTCCCCCACCGTTACTCCTCCGTGGGTAGCCACGATTTTAACATTGGCCTTAGCATAGGCAATGGACTGGCGGATTTGTTCCCAGGCCCTTCCTGTGGCAAATATGGAAAAGGTGGAGACCACCGGTCTTTTGCCGGCCAAAGCCAGTCCTGCGGCGGTGGACATCATATCCTGTTCAGAGACCCCCATGTTGAAGAACCTTTCAGGGAACCTTGCTCCGAAGCGGGCGGTTCGGGTAGAGCCGGAAAGGTCTGCATCCAGAACCACTATGTCGGGGTATTTTTCCCCCATTTCCAGAAGAACCTCCCCGTAGGCATCCCTGAGGTGCTTGAAATCAAATTCCCTCATTTTCCAGCTCCTTTTCCCTTTTCTCCAGTTCCTTCAGGGCCTCTTCCATTTCTTGATGGGATGGGGGAACTCCGTGAAATTTGACCTTTCCTTCCATAAATGAGACCCCCTTTCCCTTTATGGTTTTCGCAATTATAACCGCAGGCTTTCCCTTTACCCCCTCGGCCCAATCCAGCGCCTGGATTATTTGTCGGATGTTGTGGCCATCTATTTCCCTTACTTCCCAGCCGAAGGCCCTCCACTTGTCCGCCACGGGCTCCACCCTCTTTATTTCGTTCACCGGCCCGTCTATCTGCAGGCCGTTATAATCCACTATGGCGGTGAGATTGTCCAGGGCATAATGGGAGGCTGTCATGGCGGCCTCCCAGATCTGACCCTCCTGCATCTCCCCGTCGCCTATGAGCACGTAAACCCTCCTGGGGGAGCGATCAAGTTTGAAGGCCAAAGCCACTCCGTTGGCCACCGAAAGGCCCTGGCCTAAGGACCCGGTGGACATTTCCACCCCGGGGGTCATCAATCTGTCCGGATGTCCCTGCAGATGGGAGGAGAGCTTTCTGAAGTCCCGCAGCTCCTCCACCGGGAAGAAACCCGCTTCTGCCAGGGCTGCGTAAAGGACCGGGGTGGCATGACCCTTGCTGAGGATGAAAATATCCCTGCCAGCCCAGCGGGGGTTTTTGGGGTCCAGCCTCATTTTGTGGAAGAAGAGCACGGCCACAATGTCCGCCGCAGAGAGCGAGCCCCCGGGATGACCGGATTTGGCCAGGCCGGTCATCCTGACGATGTGTTTCCTGAGCTTAAGGGCTATTTTTCTGAGCCTAAGGATTTCCTTATCGCTCACCATTTAAAACCTCTTGCAGAATTTTATTGACAACCTTGGGATTGGCCTTTCCTCCGGTTCTTCTCATCACCTGACCGACAAAAAAGCCCAGGAGTCCCTTCTTTCCCTTCCTGTACTTTTCCACCTTTTCCGGAAACTCCTCCATCACCTCCTCTATTATACTCCTGAGCTGGGTTTCATCGCTTATCTGAAGAAGACCCCTCTCCTGCACTATTTTCTCAGGGTCCTTTCCTTCCCTGGCAGTCTCCTCCAGAACTTCCTTGGCCTGGAGTCGGGATATTCTTCCCTCTTTGACCATATTTAGAATTTTCGCCAGGGCGGAGGGGGAAACTGAATGCCCCTCCCTGAACCATTTTAGAACATCGGTCTTTACCCAGTTGGCGGCCTCCTTGGGATCAGGAAAATCTTTCAGGGTTTCCTCAAAGAGCTGGGATATTTCCTTTTCCGAGCAGAGGACCCTGGCGGTTTCCCGCTCCAGGCCGAAGCTCCTGATATACCTTTCCTCCCTTTCCCAGGGCAGTTCCCCTATCTCAGAGCGGACTTTGGATATGTAGGCTTCGGTCAAAATCAGGGGGGGAAGGTCGGGTTCAGGGAAATACCTGTAATCGTGGGCTTCTTCCTTGCTTCTCATGGGGAAGGTTATCCCCTTATGGCTATCGTACCCCCGGGTTTCCTGTTTCACCTCTCCCCCGGAGCTGAGGATTTTTTCCTGCCTCTTTATTTCGTATTCCAGGGCCTTGGCCAGGAATCGGAAGGAGTTCAGGTTCTTTACCTCGGTTTTTACTCCCAGGATTTCGGAGCCCCTGGGCCTGAGGGAAAGGTTGGCGTCGCATCTGAGGTTGCCCTTTTCCATGTCCCCATCGGACACCCCTGCATATATGGCGGCTAACCGCAGGGTTTTAAGGAATTCCACCGCTTCCTCCGGAGAGGAGATGTCGGGCTTCGTTACTATCTCCGCCAGGGGAACCCCGCATCTGTTGAAATCCACTAAGGTCCCATTCTCAGTATGTATGGATTTTCCCGAATCTTCCTCTATGTGTAGCCGTTCTATCCTTATTTTTTTACCCGACCTGAGTTTTATATAACCGTCCTGGGCCAGGGGGAACCGGTGCTGGGTTATCTGATATCCCTTGGGAAGATCCGGGTAAAAGTAATTCTTCCTGGCGAAATAGGAGGTTTCGTTTACCCGGCAGTTCAGAGCCAGGGCCAGTTTGACCGCCAGTTTTACCGCCTCCTCGTTTAGAACAGGAAGGGTGCCGGGATGTCCCAGGCAAACTGGGCATATATTGGTGTTGGGCGGGTCTCCGTAGGAATTTTTACAGGAACAAAACAATTTGGTGGAGGTCTGAAGTTGAACATGTATCTCCAAACCAATGACCGGTTCCCACATTTTAGAGGTTATTATAGCATTGAAAATTTGCCTATGGGAAAATATAATATCCCTTCCGATGAAATTTTACACCAATTTGGCCAAGTTCCTCGCCGGAGGCATCAACCCCGTTATGGGGCCGGTTAAGATCCAGTGGGAGCTTACCTACCGTTGCAATTTAAGGTGTCGCCATTGTCACCTTTGGAAGATAAAGGAAGAAAACAGGCTTTCCTTAGATAGGATAAAAGAGGTGTTGAGGGAGCTAAGGGAGCTTGGCGGAAAATATGTCTCATTTTCCGGGGGGGAGCTTTTCCTTCTAAGGGAAAGCTTTGATATCTTATCCTTTGCCAAATCCTTAGGCTTCAGGGTGGCGGCCAACTCCAACGGATGGCTCCTGGATGAGAAAAACTCCCGCCGCCTGGCCGAAACCGGCATAGATACTGTATTCCTTTCCCTGGACGGCCCCAGGGAGGTTCACGATTGGATAAGGGGAGTGGAGGGGGCCTGGGACAGGGTTATGGGCGCCATCAAGAACATAAGGGAAACCGGGGAAAAGCCCAGGGTCTTTGTTAACATAACCCTCAACAGAAAAAACCTCCCCTACCTTCTGGAAACCATAGAGATGGCGGTAAAACAGGGGGCCCATGCGGTAACTGTAGAACCTGTCCACAGCATAGAAAAATACTCCCCGGAGGAGGATTTGGGGCTGAGGTCTGAGGATGTTCCCCTCCTGAGGGAAAAAATAGAGGAGGCCCTGAAAAAATTCTCTAAATACCTTCCCCATTTTCACGCCTATCTGAGGAAGTTTCCCCAGTTTGTGGAGGACCCCGAGGGGGTAAAGAAGTCCTTCCGCTGCATTGCAGCGTATTTTTCAGTGCAGATCCATCCCAACGGGGATGTTCATCCCTGTCCCGTGGCCTTCAGGAAACTTGGGAACCTCAGGGAAACTTCCTTCAGGGAAATATGGTTTTCTCCCGGGGCCGAAGAGCTGAGGAGGGATATAAAGGAGGGTCGCCATCCCCCCTGTCTCTTTACCTGTGTGGGACCTGCCAACCTCTATCTGAGTTATGTAAGGAAGGGAATGTTCTGGAAATTCCTGGCTCCGGGATTCATTGAGTATGTGATAAGGGAAAAGCTATGAATCACCTTTTCCACCTGGCCAAGCTTTACATCCATTATAGAAAAAGAAGTTTAAGGATCCCAGCTCCCCCTACCAGAATTTGGTTAGAACCCACTAATGCATGCAATTTAAGGTGCATAATGTGTCCCAATGGCCAGGATTACAACGCCCTCAAGAGGGGAATGATGGAATGGGACCTTTTCCTTCATCTTATAGAGCAGATTAAAAAATTCGCCTACGATGTGAACCTCTTCCATCGGGGGGAAAGCCTTCTGCACCCGAAGTTCCTGCAGATGGTGGAGGTTGCAGCCAGGGCCGGGCTGAGGCCCCGGCTTCATACCAACGCCACCCTTCTTACCAGAGAATATTCAAGGGAGCTTATAAAGGCAGGGCTTGATTTTATATCCTTTTCCTTTGACGGTTATGACAAGGAAATGTACGAAAAAATAAGGGTAGGGGCCAAATTTGAAGAGGTGCTTGAGAATATAATTGGGTTCCTGGAGGAGAAGAAGAGATTGGGTTCTGAGAAACCCTATGCGGTCCTGGAAGTGATGGAGGTGGTCAGAAGGGAGAAAAAAGAACTGGAAAGGGAGCGAAAGGAATTTAAGGCAAAATTTCAGGGTCTCCCCCTGGACCAGTTCATCGTGCGGAGAATTCACAACTGGGCAGGTCTTTACGGTGAACCTCCCAGGGGAAACTATGTGCCCTGCACCTTTCCCTATTACTCCATGACGGTTTTCTACGATGGAAAGGTCCCTGCCTGTCCCCAGGACTTTTTCGGGGAGATAATAATTGGTGATGCCACCAGAGATGCTCTTCTTGACATATGGAACGGCGAGACAATGGCCGAGCTTAGACGCTCTTTCCAGAGGGAAAGTAATCCCAAGCACCCTCGCTGTCAGAAATGCGATATGATTTATAGGGAAACCTTTTTGGGGCTCCCTAAATCCTATTTAAAATTTTTCCTGAAGGAGAACCTACCATGAGGTTTTTAGCGGACCTTCATGTCCATTCCAAGTATTCCCGGGCCACCTCCAAGGACATGGACCTGGCGAATATGGCGTCCTGGGCCAAGGCCAAGGGTTTAAAGGTGGTGGCCACCGGCGATTTTACCCATCCCGATTGGTTCTTCAACATAAAAACTCAGCTGAAGGAAGAGGGTAACGGGCTTCTTTCCCTGAGGGAACCCGTCAGGGGGGAGGATTATCCGGTGGAGGTTCAGCCAGGGGAAGTTTATTTTATCCTTTCGGTGGAGGTTAGCCTTATATACAATCTGGGAAAAAGGGTCAGGAAAATCCACTTGGTGGTTTTGGCGGAGAACCTGGAGGATGCCCAATCTATAAATTCCGTCCTGGCGGCCCGGGGGAACCTCCAGGCCGACGGAAGGCCCACCTTCGGCATGGACACTAAGGAATTCATTGAGCTGGTAAAGTCCGCTGCCCCTTCCGCTGGAATAATCCCGGCCCATATCTGGACCCCATGGTTTTCTCTTTTCGGGGCCAACTCAGGGTTCGATTCCATAGAGGAGTGTTGCGGGGACCTGGCGGAACATATATTGGCCCTGGAGACGGGTCTTAGCTCGGACCCTCCCATGAACTGGAGGCTTTCCTCCTTGGACAAATACACTTTGGTTTCCAACTCCGATGCCCATTCCCCGGCCAATTTAGGGAGGGAGGCCAACCTTTTTGATACAGAGCTTTCCTACAAGGGAATAATCCAGGCCATAAAGACCAGAAAGGGCTTTTTAAAGACCATAGAGTTCTTTCCCGAGGAGGGGAAGTACCATTACGACGGCCACAGGAACTGCGGGGTCAGGCTTTCTCCCAAAGATGCCATCAGGCTAAAAAACCTCTGCCCTGTATGCGGAAAACCCCTTACAGTGGGGGTGGCTCACCGGGTGGAGGTTCTGGCTGATAGAGAAGAGGGATACAGGCCGGAAAACGCAGTGGATTATCAACACCTCTTTCCCCTCCAGGAAATAATAGCCAAGGCCCAGGGAAAAGGAAAGCATAGCAAGTCCGTTATGGAGGCCTATTTTTCTGCTATAAATTACCTGGGGGATGAGTTCAGCATACTTACTCGGACCCCCCTGGAGGAAATAAGGAGGGTTCTGGGCCCCAGGGTCGGCAAGGCTGTGGAGAATATGAGGCAGGGCAGGGTCAGGGTGGAGCCGGGATACGACGGAGTATATGGGGTAATAGATCCCTTTGGAGAAGAAGAAACGATTCAGGACACCCTTTTTTAAAGGAGGTTAAATGGAAAGAACCTTGGCAATCATCAAGCCCGAGATAGTGGAGAGGGGCCTTGTGGGCAAAATCATATCCAGGATAGAGGAAGCAGGTCTTAAAATAACGGCTATGAAGATGGTAAGGCTTACCAAGGAGCAGGCCGAGGGCTTTTATTATGTCCACAGGGGCAAATTTTTCTTCCATGAGCTTACTTCCTACATGTCCAGCGGTCCTGTGGTGGTGATGGTTCTGGAGGGGGAGAAGGCCATCTCCCGGTGGAGGCTTCTCATGGGGGCTACGGATCCGGCCAAGGCCCAGGAGGGAACCATAAGGAAAGCCTTTGGAACAGATATTCAGAGGAACGCGGTTCACGGTTCAGATTCTTCCTCCTCCGCCTCCTTTGAGATAAGCTTTTTCTTCTCCGGGATGGAGCTTCATGCTTGAGGTAAAGACTGAGATAAGTCAGGGGGTGGTTTTTCTCCGGCCCAGGGGAAGGATAGACCCCCTGACCGTGGACGATTTTGAAAGGGAGCTGGAGAGAAATATAAAGGAAGGAAGGGTTAAAATAATTCTTGATTGCTCCGAGCTGGAATACATTTCCTCGGCGGGACTTGGTGTGCTCATAGGGCACATTGAGGAGATAAGGGAAAAGGGGGGTGACCTGGTCATTTGTTGCACCACCTCCAGGGTTTATCAGATCTTTGACCTTCTGGGTTTTACCAGGATTTATAGGTTTTTCCCGGATATTGGGGCCGCCCTCAGGGTCTTTGTTGATGAACAAAGTTAAACTTAAGGTGCCTGCCAGCTACGAATTTCTGGGACCTGTTTTCTATCTCACTGAAAAACTGGTGGAGCTCTTTTCCTCCGACGAAAGGGCTTTAGCCATATTTCCCTTAGCGGTTCAGGAGATAATGGCCAATATAATAGAGCATTCCTACGAAGAGAAGGGAGGGGAAATCTCTATATTATGGGAAATAAACCGGGATTTGATAAGGGTGGAGTTTTCCTTCGGTGGAAAGAGGGTTAAAATCCCGGAGGTGGAATTTGACCTGGAAAGGAAGATAAAGGAAAGGAAAGGAAGGGGCCTGGGGCTGGAGATCGTTAGGAAGATAGCGGACGAGCTGGAATATGGATACAGGGGAGGTAAAAATTGGTGGCGGATAACAAGGAGATTCAGGAGCTGAGGAGGGCTCTTCAGCTCAAGGAATATGAGCTGGAGAACTTCCTGCAATACGCCCGTCAAATCATAAAAATACTGGATGAGGAAAGAGTTTTCAGGGCCTTTCTTTCAGCTGTTATGGGCCAGATAGGTTCCCCCAGGGCTGTGCTCAGGATCAAAACCCTTAACAGGGTCTTCGTCCTTTGGAAAGGCTTTGAGCTGGCGCCGGAGCTCAGGGAAAAATTGGAGAAGGAATCTACCGGAATCCGGCGCCTGCTGGAGGGGCTCGGCCTTAACATGGTAATAGATCTTTCCTTCGCCTCCGAGGAGACAGCCCTTTTCTTAAAGGAGAGGGGAATAGAACACTTCCTCAGCCTTAAAGAGAATTTCCTGGCCCTTTCCTGCGGCCCTTTAAGTCAGGATACCCTTAATTACATAAGGGCCCTTTATCAAATAACCCTCCTGGCCTATGAGAACATTCTTTTTCACAGGGAAATTCTCAAAAGACAGAGGTTAGAAAGGGAGCTGGAGATAGCCCGGGGCATTCAAATGAGCCTCCTTCCCGGGCAGGTCAAAATAAACGGTTATCAGGCCTTTGCCCGCAGCATCCCTTCCCACGAGGTGGGGGGAGATTATTACGATGTCTTTGAGAGAGGGAAGTCTTCCCTGGTAGCCATAGGGGATGTGGCGGGAAAGGGGATTCCTGCGGCCCTGGTGATGGCCAATCTTCAGGCATCCTTGAAGACCCTGGTTAAATTTTTCTCCGGAACCCTGGGAGAACTCCTCGCAATTCTCAACAGGAGTTTAATGGAAGGAGGTTTGCGGGAAGGCCCTGTTTTCGTGACCTTTTTCGCTGCAGAGCTCCAACCCGATGGAAGGCTCCTCTACTCCAATGCAGGGCACAATCCACCGCTGCTGGTTAGAGAGAACGGGGAGGTCATGGAACTTAACGAGGGAGGGTTGGTGCTGGGGGTGGCGGATGTTCCCTATTCCACCGGGGAGGAGAGAATGGGCCCCGGTGATCTCCTGTTCATGTATACCGACGGACTCAGCGAGGCCACCTTCCTGGACGGCCGGGAACTGGGAAGGGAAAGGCTCAGGAGAATGGTCCAGGAACTGAGGGAACTTCCCCCCGAGGAAATCGGGAAAAGATTGCTTACCACCCTGTCCAAGTTTTATGAGGTATCCGACGACCTGACTTTCTTTATCCTGAAGAAGATTTAAAAAAGGAGGGGGAAATACCCCCTCCCTCCGTTCAAAATTCCAGGACTGGAAGTTTTTTCTTTTTTAGCTTTTTGTTTATTTTCGGCAGTTCCTTCAGCAGCCTTTCAGCTTCCCTTTTCTTCTTCTGGAACTTCTTCCTGAGAACTTCTGAGTAGGCCTTCTGGGCCCGGGTGGGTCTTCCCCCGTAAGATATAACCGAGCTGTAAAGGCCCATTATGTTTTCGTAAAGCCTGGCCCCGGCCATCATTCCTTCGTGATTTATTATCTCGCCGTGAAGCCTCCAGAGCTTATCCGAAAGCTCTTTTAGCTGACGGCTGAGCTTCCCCCTGGTTTTTTTAGAGAGCTTTTCAGCCTTCTCCTTTAACCTCTTTAGCCTGTTGAGGAAGTCCGAGGCCTCCTCCAGCAGGGAGTAAAGGTCCTTTATCAGGGCTTTCCTGTCCAGCCTTTCCGCCCTGGTGTGGCCGGCCAGGGGATCCGGAAGCACCAGAATTTCCCCCTCAAATACCTTTTTACCCTTTATCAACCTTACCCTGTATTTCCCCTCGTCTATCATGGGACCGAAGGGGGCGAAGACCATGAGGCCCGCTCCCCTGGGAGCCTTAGGAGGTTTAAGCCTCATGTTCCAGTAAATTCTGTTAAGGCCTTTGCTCTTGGTGGCCGGAAGGGTTTTTATCACCTTTCCCTTCTCGTCCACTATTTCAACCTTCAGATGTCCGAAGATATGTCTTCTTTTAAGGTAATAACTTATGTAGAGCCCGTCGGTGAAGTTTTCACCGTAGAACTGGGCATCTCCGGGAAAGTCCTGTTCCCAGGCGGTTATCCTTTGGATGGCTGGGCGGGAGGGCAAAACAGCAGCTTCGCTCTGGAGCACCTTGGGGGTCAGGGCCCTCAGCGGCGTTATATCATCTATTATCATTATTCCCCTTCCGTGGGTGGCCAGGATCAGGTCCGCATCCCTGGGGTGGACCGCAATATCCCGGACCGCCACCGGGGGCATCTCCTTGACCTTGCTCCAGCTTTCTCCCCCGTCTACTGATATGTAAAGGCCAAACTCCGTCCCCAGGAATAGAAGGTTTGGGTTCTTCAGGTCCTCCCTTATAACATGGCAGTACCCCTCAATTTCCGGGCCGGAGAGCTTTACCCAGGTTTTTCCGAAGTCCTCGGTTTTGTAAACATAGGGTCTCATATCTCCGGTTCTGTGTCCGTCAAAGGTGACGTAAGCTACTGCGGGATTAAAGTGGCTGGCCTCTACGGAGGATACCCAGGTGTGGGGAGGAAGGCCGGGAATGTTTTTAACCAGGTTCACCCAGTGTTTTCCCCCGTCCTTAGTGAGCTGCAGGTTTCCGTCGTCGGTGCCCACCCAGATGATATTCTCGTCCAGGGGGCTTTCTGAAATGCTTACTATGGTGCAGTGGTTCTCGGCCCCTGTTACATCCCTGGTTATCCCTCCTGATTTCTCCTGTCTTTGTTTTTCCGGGTCGTTGGTGGTAAGGTCCGGGGAGATCTTCTCCCAGGTCTCCCCCATATCCCTGGAGCGGAAGAGGAACTGGGCCCCTATATATATGGTGTTGGGGTGGTGGTGCGAGAGGGCTACGGCGGCGTTCCAGTTGAACCGATATTTGGGCTCCGAAGGGTCTGTGGGCATGGGCTTTATATCCCGGGCCTCCTTGGTCCTGCGGTTGTAGCGAACCAGATTTCCCTCCTGCCACGAGTAGTAAACGATGTCCGGGTCCTTGGGATGGGGGAATACATAGAAGCCGTCCCCTATTCCTATGTTCTTCCAGTCCCTGTTGGTTAAAGGGCCGCCGTACTTCCTGGAGGGTCCATACCATGCCCCGTTGTCCTGAAGCCCTCCGTAGACATTGTAGGGCTGAGCCATGTCGTAGTAGACATGATAGAACTGGGAGACCGGGAGGTTGTTGGCGAAGCGGAAGGTTCCGCCCCCGTTGTAGGATATGTAAATCCCTCCGTCGGAGCCGAGGATTATTCTATCGGGGTCCTTGGGGTCCACCCAGATGGGATGGATGTCCGAATGAACCGAGCCCCAGACGAAGTCAAAGGACCTTCCCCCGTCCCTGCTCTTTACCAGGGTCAGTCCGGCCACATAAAGGGTTCTGTGGTCCCTGGGGGAAACCACCAGGTTGGAGAAGTAGAAGGGCCTCATTTTCACGAAGATGGTGTCGTTCACCTTTACCCAGTTTTCTCCCATGTCGTCGCTTCGGTAAAGCCCACCCCCTTCCTTGGCCTCCACGGTGGCGTAGAGGGTCTGGGGTCTGGAGGGAGCAATGGCTATGGCTATCCTTCCATAGGGGGGCTTAGCCAGCCCTTTGTGTATTTTCTTCCAGGTCTTTCCCCCGTCCTTGCTCCTGTAAAGTCCGCTCCCCGGTCCTCCGGAGGTGAAGAACCATGGAAGACGACGGAATTCCCACATGGAGGCGTAGAGAACATCGGGTTCCTGGTGGTCTATTTCAAGGTCAGCGCATCCCGTCCTTTCGTTTACATAGAGAACCTTCTTCCAGGTCTTTCCCCCGTCGGTGGTTTTATACACCCCCCTTTCCTTGTGGTCGTTCCAAAGGTGCCCCAGCACGCAGACATAAACGGTGCTGGAATCCCCGGGCTTTACCACCACCTTAGCGATCCTCTCGCTCTCCTTGAAGCCCACAAACTTCCATGTAATTCCGCCGTCCTCGCTTTTGTAAAGACCTGTTCCTACCGAGACGCTGTTTCTTACATTGCATTCCCCGGTTCCCACCCAAACGATCTGGGGGTTGTTTGGGTCCACTGTAATGGAGCCTATGGATTGGGTGAAGTCGTCAAATATGGGCCTGAAGGTTATCCCTCCGTCCACGCTTTTCCACACGCCTCCCCCGGCGGTTCCCACATATATGGTCTTTGGGTCTGAAGAGGGGGAGTCTATGGCGGTTATTCTACCTCCCATCACCGCTGGACCTATGCTTCTGGGCCGAAGACCTGTGAAGGTAAGCCTTCCTCCTGCCCAGAGTAAAAGGGGGACGAGGAGAAGGAAAAACCTCTTTCTCACCGCCGCCTCCTATTTTTTCATTTTGAAGATGGAATCGTCCACGGGAAGGTTTATTTCTATTTTGCTTATGGTGACCTGGCTGACCGTCTTGCCCCCAACCCTGGTTTCAATGTAGAAGGGCAGGGTTATCCCATTCACCTGATTGTAATCCCCGAAGACCGTCTCCCCGTTGAGCTCCCTTCCCTGCTTCTTTCCGTGAAAGTCCATCTTCAACTCCAGACCTGTTTCTTTATCCAGATAATAAATGAGTATGTCTCCGTTGGTCTTGTTTACCTTAACCTTATATACAGGATTTCCCTCAAAATCTCCTTCCCCCAGAAGCTCCACCTTATAACCGAGCTCTTTGTAATAGACCAGGGGATCCTTGAACCAGTTCTGCTCCTTGAACTGCTCCGCCTGCTGAGGGGGCATGGGCTGGGGCTCCGGGCTTATCATGGGCATTATCCACCAGGCGGTTTTCCCGTCGTAGGCCTGAACCATTTTTTGTCCCTGGACGGTGGTCTCCATCCTCATCTTATTGGGCATTTTTACCCAGGTTTCAAAGGGCATTTCCATTCCTTGGGCCATCACCTTGCCCACAGCGTGGATGGTCTTGATGGCCTTGAGTTTTTCAAGTCCTCCCTTGGCCTGATAGTTCTTTTTGAGTACATCCTGAAGGGTTACAGCAGAGAGAAGGCTCAAACTTAAAAGGAAAATCAAAGCCTTTTTCATAACTCACCTCCTTTCTCAAACTTATACGAATTTTTCCCGGTTTTGTTTTGGAATTATAATTCCTGAATAATGAAGGAGAAAATTGAGAAAATTTACGATATTTTGCGGAAGGAATTTTCCCTTCCGGCCAAGGAAAAACTTTCCCCGGCGGAGGAGCTGGTTCTCACGGTACTTTCCCAGAATACTTCTGATAGAAATAGGGATCTGGCCTGGAAGAGATTAAGGGAAAGGTTCCCGAAAATGGAGGACCTGGAGGAGGCTTCCGTAGAGGAAATAGAGGAGGCCATAAAACCCGCCGGCCTTTACAGGCAGAAGGCCCGGAGCATAAAGCAGGTCTTAAGGAAGTTAAGGGAGGAATTCGGTTCCCTCAATATTCCCCTCAAGGGAGAGGAGGCCTATAGATTTCTCCTTTCCCTTAAAGGGGTGGGTCCTAAAACCGCCGCGGTGGTTAGCCTTTTCTCCCTGGGTCATCCCTATTTCCCCGTGGATACGCACATCTTCAGGGTTTCAAACAGGATCCCGTTGGTAAGGGGAAAAACCCGGGAAAAGGTCCAAGAGGAGTTGAACAAAAAAGTTCCGGACGAGATAAAAAGGGAGTTTCACCTACTTCTTATAGAGTTGGGCAGAAAGTATTGCAGGCCGAAACCAAGATGTAAGGAATGCCCTTTAAAGGGCCTCTGTAGCTATTCCTCCCGGTTCCTCAAGCCAGACCAGAAGGAGGTCTGAAATCAGTATATCGTTTCTTTCAAGGTTTACAGTACGCTCCTGGATGTTTTCTGCCATCCGGGCGTATTTTTCCCGGGCCAATTCCTCTTCCCTTTCCATTTCCTGCTGTAGAAGGGAGATCCTTTCCTTTAAGTCCTCAATTCTTTCCCGGATGCCTTCAATCTTATGCCTGGCCTCAGCGGTCATTCTTCGTTTTCGGGCAGTTCTGGTAAGAACCGTGGTGGGTTTCCTCCCCATCGCCAGACCCAGGAGTATTTCTCCTATGGAAAGGGCTTCCTCCGCCATCCTACCCCTGTAGCGGGCCTGCATTCCTTCCAGGCGGGCCTGGGCAGTGTGGAGCCTTCCCTCCAGGGCCTGAAGCCTGCGGGCGTATTTCTCCTTGATTTTTTCAAGCTCCCGCCTCAGCCTTCCCTGGGCTGCCTCCCTGCATCTGATTTCAAAGGCTTCTCTATCCTCCTCCACCTGACTCACCAACTTGAGGGATGGGTTTCTATAAAGGGTTATTTTTTTTGTGGCCAGAAGCCTCTCCTTTATCTTCTTTCTCCAGCAGTTCAGCGCTTTAATCGTCAGGGGAGAGGGGAATGGCAGGAATCGGGCTCCTTCCTCAGGTGAGCTCCGAAGTTCCCCTTCAAATTCTTCAATGCTTTCCCCCTGAAAGTCTGAGACGATGCGAAGCCTTTCCCTGTAATAAAAGCCCCATTTAGGTTCATCAAAGAGGAGTTCCACGGAAGCCAGAAGGTAGGGAGAGTAAACTGGATTGGGGTTTTGGGTATCCTCAAAAAGGGTTTCCAGACCGGCGGGAGGGGAAGGTGGGTAGGAAAGATAATTCCCCTGGGGTCTTCGCTTTTTTTCAGGGGGCTTCCCGGACTTTTTCCCCTTGTTCAGGCTTTTTATTTGACGGCGGGTGAGGGGGCCAGCCAGATAGGACATGGCCCACCTGGTTTTGAAAATTGTGGGGCCTTCTCCCCTGGCATCGTGAAGGAGAAAATCTCTGGCAGATAGCCCCTGAAGGATCTTCGCCAGTTGCGAACGGTTCAGTTCGATTCCCTGGGAGGTTATGGCTCCCTCAAGCCCCTCCAGAACCCTCTCTCTATCCCCTTCCGCCTGGAGCCTTCCAATGAACCATGTACCTATGTTGGTAAGACCCTTGTAATCTATGTCCTTGGGATTTTGGGTTACCAGCACCAGTCCCAGACCGAAGGCCCTGGCCTGTTTCAGGAGAAGAAGAAGGGGATTCTTGGAAGGAGGATTATACGGATAGGGGGGTAGGTAGCCGAAGATCTCATCCATGTAAAGAAGGTACTTGAGCTGGGAGGAACCGGGGAGAGTCCTGACAAAGGAAAGGACCTCGTTGAAAAGAAGGCTGACGAAGAACATTCTTTCCTTTTCCGACAGGTGGGCTATGTAGAAAATGTTGATGGGGGTTTTTCCTTCCCCTCTATAAAGCGATGAAGGATCCAGGGGTTGTCCCTGTCTCCACAGTCTGAAATTGGGAGAAGCCACTAAATTGTTCATTTTTAAGGCAAGGGAAAGCCTTTGCTGAGCGGGAAAAATAGTGTCTATGTCAAAAACCCCCATTTTCCTCATGGGGGGTTGTTGAACTGCCAATATTAAATTTTCCAGAGAAAGCCCCTGCCCCTTGCTCCAGAAGTGCTGGATGATGGTGGAAAGGAAGATATGGGCCGGGTTTTTCAGAGGATCTGCCTCTTCCCCCAGTAGGTTTAAAAGGGCGGAGACGGAGTTTTTAATTTTCTCCGTGTACACCTCCGGGTCCTGGTGGAAGTCAGAGGGGGCCTTTTCAAAGCCGCTCACAATGTTTATCAGGAGGCCTGCAGTGGAGCCCGGGGTGAAGATTCTCACTTGAACCCTTTCCCTGAAATCCCTCAACCTTTCAGGGGGAATGTCCCAGGCCCGGAGCCCCTCCCTCCATCTATCTGCCATTTCCCTGGCGTATTCTTCCCTGGTTTTTCCCTTCACCAGGGCTTCTTCTTCAGAAACCCAGGGCAGGAAATCCTCTGGTCTGAGCTCCGGAAAAACCAGGGCCAGGTTGGTCACATCCCCCTTGGGGTCAATGGCAATGACCGGGATCCCTTCAAGGGCCGCCTCCTCCAGAAGGTCTATACAAAGCCCGGTCTTTCCGCTTCCCGTCATACCGAAGACCACCCCGTGAGTGGTTAGGTGGGAGGCTTTGTAGAGAAGCTTTTCCCCTAAGATACCGTTTTGATTTCTTTTCCCTATGTAAAATTTCCCTTCCATGGAAGTATTCTACCAGTGGGGACATGGGAGGCAAGTCTGCGCACCCTTTCCCCTTATTCTCACCGCACCACAAAGGGAGGTAGAAAGGATCCTCTTGGAGAAAAGCCTCAACCTGCCCAGGGTCTCGGGATGGGGAAAACCGTAGGGGTTGTTTTCGCCGCAGGATATCACCGAGTAAACCGGCCGCAGCCTCTTTAAAAAATCAAAGGAGGAGCTCCCCCTGCTTCCATGATGGGCTACCTTTAATATCTGCACGGCCTGCAGCTCCGGGAGGATATTTCTTTCCTCCCTTTCCCCTATGTCCCCTGTAAGGAGAAGGCTATGGGCCGCGCTCTGCACCAGAAGCACTAAGGAATCGGAATTTTTCGCCGGTCCCGGGGGAAGGGGCGGGGGCCATAGCACCTTAATACTGCAGCTTCCTATTTTTAGGACATCTCCCTTCTTTATAGGAACGGTTTCTTCTATCAGGGATGTTATCTGATAGAAAAGGGGAGTCTGGGCCCTTCTGGAGTAAAAAAGCCTTTTTATCCTGAAGTTTTTGGCCACAGCCACCAGTCCCTGGGCGTGGTCAGGGTGGAAATGTGAGACGAAAACCGCATCCAGGGATTTAAGCCCTTCGGTCCATAAAACCCTGGAAGTTATGAATTCTCCCACATGGCCCCTTCCCCCTCCTCCGTCGTAAAGAAAGGCAGAAGGTGGACATTTCACCAGAACCGAGTCCCCCTGTCCCACATCTAAGAAAAGGACCTCAAAGGAGCGGACCTTCTTTTCAGGATAAAGAAGAAGGAGGAGGGTCAAAGTGAGAAGAGCTGGCTTTTTTCTGGAAAGGACCAGGAGGAGACTTGCCGCCAGGACCAGAGCTAAGGGCAGGGAAGGGACAGTGGCCAAGGCAAAGGAGGTTCTTTCCAGGGAAATCAGAAGGTCTATCAGGTGTTTTGAGAGATAGAGAAGGGAGGAAAAACCCAAAAGTCCGGCTGCGGCCAGGAGTATGATGAAGGGAACCAGGCCGGCCCCTATGAGGTTCAGCAAAGGGGAGAAAAGGTTTGCCCTGTGGAAATGGTAAAGGGATATGGGGAGAGAGAAGAAGAAGGCCACCGAAGAAAAGGCGAAGGCCTTGAGAAGAGGGGGAAGGTTTTTAAAAGCCGGGGAGAACAAGATTAAACCCAGGGAAACAAAGTAGGTGAGCTGAAATCCCGGGGAGAGGAAGGCCAGGGGGTTGGAGAGAAGGGAGACGAAGAGGGAAAGGGAAATTATGTTCAACAGGTTTATATCCCTCTCCAGAATTTTCCCCGCGAGGACCAGAAGGGCCATGAAGGTAGCCCTGTTTACGGAGGGGGAGGGCTCCACCCATAAATAAAAAAGAAGGAGCAACGCGGCGGTGCTCCAGAGCCTCAACTTTTTCCTGTAGGTAAAGAGGCCTGAAATCCACCATACAAGGATGGAAAAAAGGGCAATGTGGGCTCCGGAAATAGCCATTAGATGGTAAATCCCCGCCCTCTGGAGAGCCTGTCCCTCCCTTTCTCCCATAGGGTAGCGCTGGCCTAAGACCAGGGCAGAGATTATTCCCGAATATGGGGAGGGGAGGGAGGATGCCTTAAGGGAGGCTTTCTCTTTTAACTTGTAAAGGGGCCTAAAAAGGGAAAAAAGGCGGTCCGTGCCCCTCTTCCTGAAGAACAGTGTGCTTTTTGTGGAAGCGAAGAAACTTATGTTTCTGTAAAGGCGGAAGTAGTTTTTAAGGTGGAAATTGCACGGATGTCTCCAGGGATAGGGCATGAGGGAAGTAAATACCCTGTCCCCCCTGAAGAATCCCCTCAGATATCCCTTTACAGTGAGGGAGACCCTCCCCTGGGGAGTTGCCAGAAGGAGTCTGGTTCTGCCTTCGGAATACTCCGGGTTTTTCAGTAGTTTCCCTGAGATGTCCGTGTACTGATAAGGGACGGGGGGAGTTTTTCCCAGATGGCTTAACCTGTAGGCTGAAAGGCTTTCCCCTATCATGAAAAGAGCGCCGAGGATAAGGGCCCACTTGATTTTCCCTTTTACGAAAACAGCGGTTATTACGGCTATCAGGATTACGGGAAGGGGATATTTGAGCTGAAAGAGAAAACCGGCAACGCAGCCAGCCATCAAAGCCAGGGACGGGGCGAGCATCAGGGCCTTATTAGATTTAGAAGACGGGCATCCGCCGGGGCCAGGGGATAGGATGAGACCTTCTTCCATTCAACCCAGGCTATTTCGCTGTGGCTGGTTCTTTTCTTTATTTCACCAAGCGGGGTGCAAAGGTAAGCCACCAGGTTTATCCCGAGGTCCGGATATTGGTGCCAAACCTCCCCTAAGAACCTCTCCACCCTTATTTTCATGCCAAATTCCTCCATAAACTCCCTCTTCAGGGCCTCTTCGTCGCTTTCCCCCGGTTCCACCTTTCCCCCGGGAAACTCCCAAAGCCCCTTTCTGCAGCCCGCTGCTCTGCGGGCTATTAAAACCCTTCCCCTTCGGTCCTTTAAGATTCCGGCGACTACCCTCAAACTAAGGAAAAGCCCAGCCTTACAGCTTTAAGGTTTATGTCCTCATATCCCTTAGGAACCCTCTTGGGGATGAAATCCTCCAGCTCCTCCAGGGAAAGAAGGCCGGTGAGCTTTGCCGTTACCGCCAGACTGAGGGTGGATACGGTCACCACATTCCCAATTTCCTTGGCGGCGGTTTCAATCAAAGGGATTCTGTAGACCCGGTACTTAGGGTCGTTGAACTCTTCCACCAGATTGGAATCCAGCACTATGATGGCGCCCTCCTTTATGTCCTGAAAATAGGTTCTGAAGGACTTTTCGCTGGTGGCCAGGTAATAGTCCACATCCGTGGTCTTCGGGAAATAAATGGGATTTTTGTCTATAACCACATCCACCTTGGTGGGACCTCCCCTGACCTGGGCCGTGTATCTGGGACTGTGTATGGCGTAAAGGCCCTTGTATTGAACCACGGCCTCCGCCAGCATGGCCCCCGCCGTTATTATCCCCTGGCCTCCTATGGCGCTGAAACGCAATTCGTAGTGTATAATCTCCTTCATTTATCGCCCCCTGCCCATTGAATTAGCTCATCGTAGAGCTCGGTGTACTCCCGCCTCTCCTTGTCTTCGTGAAAAATCCCCAGGATTATCTTGTCCTTTATTTCTTCTGGCTTTTTTCGCCTGGCTACATTCATGGGTATTATTCTGTCGTTGATCCACCTCAGCATGGTGATCTGGTCCTTGAGCTTGTTCCTCCTTCCCAGGTTTATGTGGCAGTTGGAAATGGCTTCCACCACGGAAAACCCCTTGTGCTGGAAGGATTTTTCTATCAGCTTTTCCAGGTTTCTCGGTCTTGTTACCGATTCCCTGGCCACGAAGGTGGCTCCTGCGGCTATGGCCAGCTTCACCACATCAAAATTGGGCTCTATGTTCCCGTAGGGGGTGGTCTGGGTTCTGAACCTCTGGGGTGTGGTGGGGGATACCTGTCCTCCGGTCATGCCGTAAACGGAGTTGTTGATAATTATCAGTTTGATATCTATGTTTCTTCTGGCGGCGTGTATGAAATGATTTCCCCCTATGGCCAAGGCGTCGCCGTCCCCGCTTACCACCACCACATGCTTTTCCGGCCTGGCCAGCTTTATCCCGGTGGCAAAGGCCAGGGGCCTTCCGTGGGTGGTGTGCATGGTATTGGTGTTTATGTAGGTGGACATCCTCCCTGAACAGCCTATACCGGTGATGAAGGCGATGTCCTCGTTTTTCCACTTGAGGGCGTCAAAGGCCCTGACAATGGCCTGCATTATGGTTCCGATACCGCAGCCCGGACACCAGGAATGGGGAAGTTTGAAGGTTCTCACATAATCCATATAGCTCATAATTCCCCCCTGATTTTTTCTACGAACTCCACGGGGCTGATAGGGGTGCCGTCGGCCTTAAACAGAGTGGCCACATCCCTGCGAAGGACCCTTTCCACCTCGTACACCATCTGGCCAAGGTTCATCTCCGCCACCAGTACTTTTCTGGCCCCCACCGCCTTCTTTAAAGGAATTTCCGGAAAGGGCCAGAGGGTTATGGGCCTGAAAAGCCCCACCTTCGCCCCTTCGGCCCTGAGGCGGTTCACCGCTTCCTTGGCCGCCCTGGCCACCGAGCCATAGGCGAAGATCACCAGCTCCGCGTCCTCCAGCAGGTATTCTTCGTTTTTCCAGATCTCCTCCCTGTGCTTTTCTATCTTGGCTTCCCTTAGCCTGGCTAAGTAGGCCACCTTCTCGGGGTCAGTGGTGGGGAAGCCCATTTCGTCGTGGGCCAGGCTCTCAAAGTGGAAGTTATACCCCTGGAAGAAATTGGGGAGAAGAGGAGGGTCCCCTTCCCTTCTATTGTACGTATAAAAGTCCAACCTGTTCAGCCCGGAAGGGGGAAGCTTCCTTTCCTCCAAGGTTATCTCGCCGGGCTCGGGTATTTCCACCACCTCGTAGGTGTGGGCCAGGATCTCGTCTATCAGAAGGATTACCGGGTTTCTGAACCTCTCCGCCAGGTTGAAGGCCCTTATGGTTTCCATGTAGATCTCGGTGGGAAAAGCAGGAGCTAAGGCTATTATGGGATGGTCTCCGTGGGTTCCCCACCGGGCCTGCATTACATCTCCCTGGGCCGGGTGGGTGGGCAGTCCCGTGGAAGGGCCACCCCTCATCACATTGACGATTACCACAGGGACCTCCATCATGCAGGCAAGCCCTATGTGCTCCTGTTTTAGAGAAAAACCCGGCCCCGAGGTGGCTGTCATGGCCTTCATACCTGCCACCGAAGCCCCTATGGCCGCCGCCATGGAGGCTATTTCGTCCTCCATCTGGATAAACTTTCCGCCCACCTTAGGAAGGAGCTTTGACATCTCCGCCGCCAGCTCCGAAGAAGGGGTAATGGGGTAGCCGGCGTAAAACCTGCACCCTGCTGCTATGGCTGCGTGGGCTATGGTTTCGTTTCCTGGCATAACAACTTTCCTCATTTCCCCTCCTTTTTAACCTTTATTTCAATGGCAAAGTCCGGACACTGATAAACGCAGAAATTGCAAAGGGTGCAGTATTCAGGGGCCACAGCCTCTGCGGAGTAGTTGTATATGTTCTTCTTGTTCTCCACCATTTCCAGAACCCCGGTGGGACAGACGAAAACGCAGAGGGCACAGCTTTTGCACAGTTCGGGGTTAATAATTATCTCCGCATTTTTGTTGTAGGGCTTTTTCCTTCTCTTTCGGATTTCTAAATTTAGTTCCTCAATTACATTACCCATTATTACAACCTCCTATCAAAGAGGGAAATTATATTCCTTCGTTGATTTTTTTTCAAATAGAGAGCCCTTGATTTTTCCTACCAAATTGGTAAAATTAACCCAATTTAGCGAAAGGAGGGAAAAATGGCGGAAGTAAAGAAGGTTGTGGCTAAAATGGTGGATGGCCTTCAAATGGTGGGGCGCAGCGGAAGCGGCCACGCCATAGTTATAGATCAGGTAAAGGAGGTGGCCGGCCTGGACCAGGGGCCTCAGCCCATGGAGCTTCTCCTGATGGCCCTGGCCTCCTGCACCGGTATGGATGTTATTTCCATAATGAAAAAGAAGAGACAGGACCTTCGGGGGTTCTGGGTGGAAGCGGAGGGAGAAAGGGCGGAGGAGCATCCCAAAGTGTATACCAAGATAAAATTAAAGTTCTATTTTGAAGGGAAGAGAATCTCCAGGGAGGCGGTGGAGAGGTCCATATTTTTATCCCAGAACAAATACTGCCCGGTAACCGCCATGCTGAGGGATTCCGTTCCCATAGAGACCGAGTACGAGATTATTGAGAGCCCCTGAGGGTAAGGTAAAGAAACAGGGGTGCCCCCACCAAGGCCGTTATAAGCCCCACCGGAATTTCCCAGGGGGAAAGAAGAGCCCTGGAGAGGAAGTCGGAAAGCATAAGAACCGCTGCTCCGGTTAGCATAGCTCCGGGAAGTAGTTTTTTGTGGGACCATCCCCAGATTCTCCTTCCTATGTGGGGGGAGATAAGCCCCACGAAGCCTATTACCCCTGCCAGGCTTACCACCGCCGCCGCCAGGAAGGTAGCGAAAAACAGAACCCATGCCTGGGTCCTTCTGTAGTTTAATCCCATGGTTTCAGCTTCCCTGTCCCAGAGAAGGAGATCTAAGTGGGCCGGCCTCATTAGAGGGAAGACCATAAAGGGGAGGGCTAAAAGGAGGACCAGAACCTCCCTGGGACCCGCCCCGGAAAGGCTTCCCAGGAGCCAGAAAATAAGGTCCGCCGAGGGATTTTCGCTCTTGAGAAGCATTATTATGGAATTAAGGGCGGTGAGGAAGGCTCCTGTGGAGAGGCCCACCAGCAGGAGGGTTTCCTTGGAGGGATGGAGTTTTCTCGCCAGGAAATAAACGAAGCCCACGCAGAGGAGGGCGAAAATAAAGGACGAAAGGGAGATCAGGTACAGGGAGGAGAGGGCGAAAATGTATATGGCAATGAGGGCTCCGGTGGAGGCACCGGCGGATACCCCCAGGATGTAGGGTTCCACCAGGGGATTCTGGAAAACTGTCTGCAGGAGGAGTCCGGAGATGGAAAGGTAGCTTCCGGCCAGCATGGCGAAGAGGCCCCGGAAGAGACGGTAGTAAAGCACCTGTCCCGGGGGCGGAAAACCTCCGGGTCCCGCCAGCAGGTAAAGGGCAAAGGAAAGAACAAGGACCCCCACCCAGCTCATTTTTCCTCCAACAGCTTTTTGTAAACCTCCGCCAGCCTCAGGGTCGGCCTGAGAAGAAGGTCAGGATCCACCAATAGAATTCTCATCCTGCGGAGGGGAAGGGCCTTCCAGGGGAACTTCTCCTGCCAGGTTATGTCCTGATTTTTCCCGGGGGCCAGAACTGCATCGGGCCTTGCCCTGAAGATTTCTTCTCCGCTCAGGATTTTCCAGCCCCTGGCCCTGCATATGTTTTCCCAGCCTGCCCTTCTTACGAGGTCGTCCAAGAAAGTTCCCCGACAGGCGCTCCAATAGGGAGGGAGGAGGAAACCCACAAATATTCTGCCCCTTCTCTCTCCCCTCGGCCTTACCTTCCTTAGAAAATCCTCCGCCTTTTTCCTGGCCAATTCTTCCCTTCCGCAAAGAAGCCCCAGGGTCAAAAAAATCCTGGCAACCTCCTTAAGATTTTCGGGCTCCTTAAAGGAAAAAACCTCCAGCCCTAAACCTTCTATTTCCCTTATAATCTTAATGGGGGTGGGTTGCATTACCAGGACCAGTTCTGGCTTCAGGGACAGAAGGAGTTCCAGGTTAGGGTTTATTATGCCCCCCAGTTTCTGAACCCCTTCCAGATGGGAGAAGCTGCTGACCCCCACGAGATAACCCTTTGCCCCCAGCTCAATTAGAGAGTCCGTCAGGGCCGGGGAAAGGGAGACCAGCCTTTTTATCGGCGGATTCAGACGATGAACTTTTTGAAGGGAATCCCTGAGGGTTAAAGGGTATATCAGAAAGGTCAGGAGAAATAGAGAAAACCTTCCTAATGTTCTCCTCACTTAAAACCTCCCGGGGGCTTCCCCCTTTTTTAATTTCCCCCTGGTCTATAAGATAAACCCTCTCGCAAAAATTGGCCAGGGAAAGGTTGTGCTCGCTTACCAGAACAGCCTTCCCTTCCCGGGAAACCGCCTTCAATATCCGGTAAATCATGTGCTGGTTTTTAAGGTCCAGGTTGGAGGCGGGCTCGTCCAGGAGGAGAAGGTCTGCGCCCTGGGCCAAAATTTTAGCTATGAGGACCAGCTTTTTTTCCCCTTCGCTGAGCTCTGTAAAAAGCCTTCCTCTAAGGTGCATAATTCCCACCTTCTCCATAACTTTTAAGGGAAAGCAGCCATCGGCGGCGAAGCATCCCATGGATACCACTTCCTCGGCGGGGAAAGGGAAGAAAAAACTACTTCTCTGGGGGAGAAAGGCCAGCTTTTTAGCCCTCTCCTTGTGGGAAAGGAGGTGCAAGGGGACTTCCCCTAAGAGGACCTGCCCGCAGGAGGGCCTTCTCAGGCCGGCCGCGGTCTCCAGCAGAAGGGTTTTTCCTGCGCCGTTGGGGCCAAACAGGCAGGCCAGGGTGGATGGGAACAGGGAGAGGGAGATTCCCTTCAGGATCTCCCTCCCGTGGAGGCTTAGCCCAATTCCCCTAAGTTTCAGCATCAGAAACCGAATTCCATTCCCCCATAAAGTATTCTTCCCGGAGATGGATAGCCGAAGATATCCTGATAATTTTCGTTGAAGATGTTGTCCGCCCGGAGAAATACCTCTAAGTTCTTCCAGACCCTGTATCTGGCCATAAGATTTACCAGTTTGTATGCCGGATTCTCCACTACAGTCCAGTTGAGGTCGTCAAAGTCCTTTCTCTTTCCTGCGTACACGAAAAAGAGGAACAATTTAGCCCTGGCCGAAGGAGACCACCCAAGGAAGGCCTTTAATAACCATTGGGGTCTTCTTAAAAGGTCTTCATCCTTAGATAAATCCTTGGCCTTCAGATGGAGGATGGAAAGGGAGGCGGACAGGTTTCCTGCAGAAAGGGAGCCCTTGGTTTCCCATCCGCTGAGTCTGGCCCTGCCCAGGTTGGAGAACCTCCAGCTGGGGAAGTCAAAGACTATCAGGTTTTTGAACTCGGTCTTGAAGGAGGTGAAGGAAAGGAGAAAACCGCTTATCAGGATATCCACCCCCCCTTCGTAACCTTCGCTTTCCTCGGGCTTCAGGAGTGGGTTTCCCCAGGGACCCCAGGTTTGGGAAGGGGAAGGGAAGCGGAAGCCCTGGGAATAAGAGGCCCTTATCTTCAGGTTTTTACTTAACCAAAAGGAGGAGGAAACCTTGGGGGAAAATTTATCCCCGTAGCCCTTGGAATGGGAGAATCCTCCTCCGGCGGAGAAGAAGAACCTCCTTCCCTGGAAGACCAAATTTGCCCAGGCATCCAGGTAGTAAGGGGTGAGGTTTAGATAATTTATCCTGAGGTTGCTTTTGGATTCAAGGTTTAGCTTTCTCCAGATTCCTCCTGCAGTGAAGACGAAGCCCTTTCCCACCTTCCACTCCGCCTGGGAGTAAACTCCCCTTTCCTTGAGAAGGGTGGAGGCATTGGTCATGCCCCAGGGGTCGTTGGGGTCGGTGAAGATGTAGGATTTGTAAAAATAATAGGGCGAAAGGGTAAACCTAAGGTTTTCTCCCTGGAAGTTCAGGGGAAGGGCGGCCAGCAGGACCTTATCCCTGGCCCTTCTATCCACCGCCGGCACCCCCCTTGCCCTGAAGGGGATGTATCCCAGTTGATTTGTATAGATAAGATAGGGGTTTAACTCAAAATTTCCCCTGGTAAAGGAAGAGGTGAAGTAGAAAGAGTTTCTCTTGTAGCGGTTGTTGGGGGCCAGTCCGGCGGTGTTAAAGTAGCTGTAACCGCCTTTAACGGAGTAGTTTTCCCCTTTTATCCCGGTTTTCCCTTCCACCGATAGGGTGGACATTCCTCCAGCCATTACCCTGATGGAGGAGCAGGGGCTTCTGTCCAGCCCCAAAAAGGAAGCGAAGCCCATGGCCCCATCTCCCCAAAGGGAAGACTGGGGACCCATTACCGTCTGGACCGAGGAAAGGAAAAAGGCAGGGATGAAATCTAAGGGAAGGGTGTAGGAGTTGGGGTCCACCAGGGGGATTCCCTCCAGGGCGAAGATTCCCCTGGACGAGGAGACGCCCCGGAAAAAGGAGGAGGATATTATTCCGTGGGAATTGTGATTGGGAACATAAGCGGAGGGCATGAGCTGGAGAGCCTCCTTCAGGTCCTGAACTCCGGCTTTTTCAAAGTCGGCGGCGGTGAGGTTTTCCACGGAGTTGGCAAGGCTAAGCAAGGGAACCCGGGTCTTTTCCGCCACCACCACGATCTCCTCCTTGAGCTCCTTCTTAGTTTTTCCCCCCTCGCTTCTGGCGGGTTTCGCCGCCCAGACCAACTGGAGGACCACCAACAAGGAAAGGAATTTTTTCATAGAAAACCTCCTTTTTGTTTTTAGGAGGGGAAAGTCCATGGGCTCCATCCCCCCTCCGAAGATGGAGCTCGGGCCCGGGCTGGTAGGTCTTCTGGCTCCCGGATCGTCCTACTCCCCACGCCTTCCCATCCCGCCCGGCGGGACAGTGGCCCTTTGTGGGTTTCGTCCCCGGTTACAGCTGCGGGGGCAGCGGTGGCCTTTCACCACCTTCCCTGGCCCAGCCCAGGAGGAAAATTTTACCCCCACCCCGGTAGAAATTCAAGCTTCCTTTTTCCTTGACGGGATGTTGTCCCAAGGCGGTCCCTTAGGAAGGAACCCCCTTCTGGTATATAATTTTAGGGTGAGGAGGAGAGAAGCCTTTTCTATAGCCCTTTTTTTTGTGGGCCTTTTTTTGGCCGGAAGCCTTGTTAGCTTTTCCCCTTCCAGCCTGGGAAAGGGAGGAGGGTGGTTCGGCCTCTGGGGAGTCAGGGTGGCCCTCTGGATGCTTCAGGCCTTCGGCTACGGTTCCTTCGCCCTGGTTATTTTCCTTTTCCTCTGGGCCGGGGCCTGCTGGTCTGAGGGGAGGCTCTGGTTTTTCCCGAGGTTTATAGCAATGTTGCTTTTCTCCTCCTCCTTCTCTTCCGTTCTGGCAGGATTTTTCCCCCAGGGGATTTATGCCCCCGGGGGGGTTGTGGGGGAGATAATCTTCAGGTCCTTCCTTCCATTGGTGGGAAAGGCGGGAACCCTCCTTCTGGCCTTCCTTCTTTTGCTCCTTTCCCTTTACTCCTTTTCCAATTTTTCCCTGAGGCGCACCCTCAGATATTTACAGAAGATAATCGCCTTCTTTGCTGCTAAGGTAGTGCTGGAGGTGAAGGTGGCGGTGGAGAAAGCCAGCAGACCCATGCCTTCACCGGGGGCAAAGAGGGGAAGGAAGAAAAGAGAGAAAAAGAAGCCGGCAAAAAGGGAACCCGAGCTTTTCCCTGTTCTGGAATTTCAGGAACCCCCCCTGAGCTTTTTGAAGAGGCCGGAGGGGGAGGTGGTGATTTCCCATCAGGAGGTAAAGGAAAATATAAGGGAGATAGAGGAAAAGCTGAGGGAATTCGGTATAAGGGGAAAGGTGGTGAGGGTAAATCCGGGGCCAGTGGTTACGGTCTACGAATTCAAGCCCGAGCCGGGAATAAGGGTTTCCCAGGTTATAGGAGCCTCTTCGGATGTGGCCCTGGCCTTGGGGGCTGAAAATGTGAGGATAGCCAGACTCCCAGGCAAAAGAACCATAGGTATAGAGGTTCCCAACAGGGAGAGGCAGCTTATATATTTGCGGGAGATCATTGAATCCAGGGAGTTCATCCAATCCACATCCCCCCTCACCCTGGCCATAGGAAAAAATGTGGACGGAAGTCCCTTCGTAGTGGACCTAAGGCCCTTTCCTCACCTCCTGATAGGAGGGGCGACGGGGATGGGAAAAAGCGTGGCCCTTAACGCCATGCTTCTCTCCATGATTTACAAAGCCAAACCCGATGAGGTGAGATTCCTTTTAATAGACCCCAAGAGGGTAGAGTTCCCGATCTACAACGGAATTCCCTATCTTCTTTCTCCGGTGATAACCCAGGTGGACAAGGCCATTCAGAGTCTTATCTGGGCCGTTAAGGAAATGGAGAGGAGGCTGGCCCTGCTGGAGAGGTTCAGGGTGAAGAACATAGCCCAGTACAGGGAGAAGGCGGAGTTGCTTCGCCAGGAGGGCCAGGAGGTGGAGCCGCTTCCTTATATAGTTATTGTTATAGACGAGCTGGCCAACCTTATGCTTTCGGCTCAGAAGGAAATGGAGATGCTCCTTACCCGCCTGGCCCAGGAGGCCAGAGCCCCTGGAATTCACCTTATCCTGGCCACCCAGAGGCCCTCCACGGACATAATAACCGGCACCATAAAAAACAATTTCCCCGCCAGAATAGCCCTGGGGGTACCCTCCCGCTTTGACTCAAAAACCATACTGGACCAGGAGGGGGCGGAGAAGCTTCTGAACAAGGGGGACATGCTTTTCAAATCCCCGGATTCCTCCATCCTGAGGAGGGTCCACGGTGCCTTCGTTAGCGAGGCCGAGCTCATGAGGGTGATTGATTATCTTAAAAGCAGCGGAGTACCCCGCTACAGGGATATTTTTTCCGAGGTTAAAGAAAGGAACGAAGGCTCACCTCTGGGTCTTTCCTCCAGCGACGATATTTACATTAAAGCCATAAAGCTGGTGCTTACCACAGGGAGAACTTCCGCTACCTTCCTGCAGAGCCGACTGAGAATAGGTTTTCCCAGGGCATCCAGAATCCTCCTCATGATGGAAGAGGACGGTATTTTGTCCCCGGAGGACCCGAAAACCAAGAAGAGGGAGATTCTGGTGGACCCCAGGGAATACCTCAGAAGCTTAGAGGAGGGCGAGGGATGAGAGGAAAATTGCTGGTTTTGGTTTTGTTAATAGGGAAGCTCATGAGCAGCGATGCCCTGGTGAGAAGGGAGGTCTGGGAATTTACAAAAGAAAGCGATGCTTACACCTTTCTAATGAAGAGAACGGTTAAAAGGCTGGGCTGGGGTGCAAAGGATTTTATGAGGACCTTTGAAATGGTCTTGCCCAAGGAATATCCCTTCAGGGTGGTGAGGGCTTATACCGTTAACTCCCAGGGAAGGAAAATAGATGTGCCTTCCCGTAACCTCAGGTCCTTCCCATATTTTCCCTTTTTTCCTTATTTTTCTTTCCTGCGAAAGTATGAGGTGGTTTTCCCTGAGGTAGGAGTTCCTTCGGAATCCCATGTGGAGGTTCGGGGCAGGGTTCAGGAAGTGCTGGATGCCAGATTTCCCCTGCTGGAACCCTATCCTTCCTTAGAGAAAAGGTGGGCCTTTGTGGGCTTTAAAAAGGTTTTTTTCCATGCCCAAGGGTTTTCCCCTCAGGTAATGAAAGAGCCAAGGATGGGGGAGGAAGCCACGGTTCTGAGGTTCGTAAACCTCCCTCCCTACCCCCATGAGCCCCTTCAGCCCAGGGTTCCGTCCTTAGTGGTCTCGGCCAGGCAGGGATGGGGGGAGCTGGAGGCTGAGGTGAAGGAGGTTTTGAATTCTGAGGGTTTGAAGGATAAATTTAAATTTCCCGATCTCTCCTCCGCCCTGGAATACCTGAAGGCCAGGCTGAAGCCGGTGAGGTTCCCCCTGAGGTTCTCCCTCCTTTATGCCCGCTCAGAAAAGGAAGTTCTGGAAAGCGGGTACGCCAGCCCTGTGGAAATGGCCATGGTGCTGCGGGCGGTTCTCAGAAACAGCGGATACGAACCGATAATCTATTTTTCCGCCCCCCAGGATGCCTTTTCAGAGGAGGTCCCGGCCATCTCCCAGTTTGATGAAGTCGGGGTTTATGTGGCTAAGCCCGGTCTTTACATAACTTCCGACCTGAAACCCGTGAGGTTTCCTGTGGACAGGGTTCTCTGGATTTTCTCATCTACCCCCCATTTTCAGAGGACCTCCCCCATTGGAGCTGAGCAGAACCTCCTCCGGGTGAGGATAAGGATAGAGGGAGAGAGGCTCCAGGGAGAGCTGGAGGGTTCGGGAAATTTCGTCCTTTACGGAAATGCACCCGAGGTTGGGAAAGCCTATTTGAGGAAGATGGGAATATCGGCGGAGCTGCAGGAAGCCAGAATCGTTGGGAATCTCCTCACCTTCTCCGCCCTTCTCAGGGGGCGGGACAACCTCATCAGGATAAAACCGGACATAGGACTTTTGCCTGAGGGAGCTGAGGGCTTCGCAGAGGACAGGATAACCCCGGTGGAATTTCCCCAGCCCTTTCAGGTGGACATAAAGCTTGAAATTTTAAGGCCGGGCCAGATTATTTACCTTCCTCCCTCAAAGAAGAGAAATTTTTCCATGGGCCGGTTTTCTTTAGAGGTGGAGAAAGGAAGGGAGAGCGTTTCCCTTCACTTCAGCCTTACGCTCTCCCGCAGGAGGATTCCCCCTTCCGAAGCTCCCCGTTTAGCAGAGCTTATCCAGCTCTGCCGAAGCAAGGAGCTCACCTCCTTAATTTTTCTACCAAACCGGTTTTAAATCTTTATCCTGTAAAGGAAAGCTCCGAATCCCCAGAGCCTGAGTATGAGGCAGAGCAGCCACCCTATGTAAGGAATAATCCCAATGATGGTTATGAGGATGAGCCCCAGAGGATAGCTCAGCCAGGGGGAAATTTCCTTTTTGAATATCCACCGGAGAATTGTAGAACCCACGGCCAGAGCAGCCAGGAGCTTGGCCAGGTAAAGGCCCATGAGGAAGACGGGAATGGCAAAGACGCTTACCATCCAGGTATATACGAGAACGAAGAATAAAAGGATAATTATCGCAAAGGCCACCACCTCCGCTGCTCCGAGAAGCAGGGCTTTGAGGGGTTTTTCCAGCATCTCTTCCCTAAATTTCTTTACCGCTGCCGGGAAGAGGAACAGGAAGATGTATCCCAAAACCAGGGAGCTTATAAACCAGGAAACCTTGAACCAGGCCCCGGAGAGGAAAAATCCCCTTTTACCGTGTTTTTCTGCCTTTTTCTCCTCCTTGATTTCCTTCTCCGCCTTCTTCTGAACTTTTTTCCCTGAGTACCTGTGGAAGGTTATCTTTCCTGCCACCGTTCCCTCCGGAACCTCTATTTCGCCGGGAGCCCAGTACTCCAGGTTGCCCTGGATCTTCGCATCAGGCAGAAAGATAATCCTGTGGGCCTTTACCTTTACATCGGAAAGGAAGGTTCCGCCGAGAATGACCTCGTTACCCCCCAGGTTTACCCTTCCCGCTACCTTGCCGAAAAGGTCCAGCTCATCGCCCGCGGCGTAAATTTCCCCATTCACCTCCGCTTCCCTTTCTATCCTGAGTTCCTGACCGGCGAAGAGGATGTCCCCGTGGATTTTTCCTCCGGCCTCCAGGGCCCTACCCAGGAACCTTACGCTTCTTGCCACCGAGCCTTTTAGTACGAGCTTTTCCCCCAAGAAAAAGACCCCTCCATCTACATCCCAGAGCCTTGCCTTTCTTCCGAAGAAAAGGACATCTCCCTGAATTCCCTTGACTATGAGCTCTTCGCCGCTGGCGTAAAGGTCCCCCTGGATGTTGGAGACCTCTATTATCTTTCCCCTTTTGAAATTCGCTCCCAGGGTCGGAAGGGCCAGGAGAATCATCAGCAAAGAAATTACAAATTTCCTCATTTTTTACCCTCCTTATTGGCTAAGGATATTATAATTTTACCATTTATTTCATGGGCATCATGTTATAATTCTTCAAAAAATGCGGGGAAAAAGGGAAAAAATTTGCCTGGTGTGCTCGTCCGGGGGCCACCTCTTTCAGTTGTACCTTTTAAAGGAATGGTGGAAAAAGCATCCCCGGGTCTGGGTTAGCTTTAAAAAGGCGGATACACTTTCCCTTTTGAAAGGGGAAAAAATCTACTGGGCCTATTTCCCTACCACCCGAAACCTGTGGAATCTTTTGAGAAATACTCTTTTGGCCATGAAGGTGTTTATTAAAGAGAAACCCTGGCTGGTGGTCTCCACCGGGGCCGGGGTGGCTGTTCCCTTCTTCTGGCTGGGAAAAATTTTCGGAGCAAAAACCGTTTACATAGAAGTTTACGACAGGATAAATTCACCGACCCTTACGGGAAGGCTGGTTTATCCTGTGACGGACCTCTTCGTGCTTCAATGGGAGGAGCAGAAGAGGTTTTATCCCAAGGGTGTGGTTCTGGGAGGGCTGCTTTGATCTTCGCCACCTTAGGAACCGATGAGCATCCCTTCGGGAGGCTTCTTCAGGAGCTGGAGAGATTGGTAAGGGAAGGGAAGATAAAGGAGAGGGTGGTGGTTCAGCGGGGTTTTACTCCTTATGATGGCGAGCTACTGGAAACCTATGAGATTTTACCCTTTGATAAATTGGTAAACCTGATAAAGGAGGCCCGGGTGGTAATTGCCCATGGAGGACCGGGAAGCATCATGCTTTCCCTGCTTCATGGGAAGAAACCCGTGGTGGTTCCCAGGAGAAGGGAGTTCGGGGAGGTGGTGGACGACCACCAGATGGAATTCGTTAAGTTCCTGCAGAGCAGGGGAAAGGTAATTACGGTCTACGAAGTAAACCGTCTGGGAGAGGTTCTTGAAAATTACAGGGCGGATAAAGTAATTTATTCTGTGGAGGAAAGGGTTTCAGACTTTACGGTGAGGTTTGAAGAGCTCATATCCCACCTCAAAGATTCATGATAAGCGCTTCAAATTTCTCCAGCACCCTTTCCCAGCGAAAGTTTTTCTCTACATAGCTCTTTCCGGCCCGGGACATTTCCCCGTAGAGTTCGGGTTCGGTAAAGAGGAGCTCTGCTGCCGAGGCAAAGGAAAGGCAATCCCGATAGGTTAGTCCCGCTCCGGACCTTTCTATGTGTCCCTTAAGCACCGGGGAGGCCTCGTTTACTATGGCAGGCTTTCCCAAGGCCAGGGATTCCAAAAGAAAATAGGAGAAGCTCTCTAAGGAGGAGGGGTGGACGGTGAGGGTGGAGGCCGCAATGGCATCCCACTTCGCCTGCTCTGGAAGGAATCCCAGGTAAATTATCCTGGGGTCCGGGGGAAGCTCCATGTTAAGCCTTCCTGCTAAGGCGAAGGAGGAGGGTCTGTATTCGGAATAGGGGGAGAAACACTCCAGCATGGCTTTGCATCCTTTACCTTCGTCGATCCTCCCCATGTACAGGAAAACAGGTTTAAACATGGGGAACCTGGAGATAAAAAGGGAAGGGAAGGTTTTGGCAGGCGGGCTTATCCCGGCTCCTATAACCTCTCTGAGGTTGTCTCCCGGATAGGTCCTCTCCACCAGCTCCTTTTCCTCGTGTGATAAAAAAAGAAGGGCCCGGGGTAGGGAAAATACCCGCTTCATTATTTTCATGTAAAAGGGGGCCTCGTCGTGGGCTGTTGGAAAGAGCACCGCCCCTTCCCCGATTTCCTGAAGGCCGTAATATGTAGGATAGTAAAGGTAGGTGAAGAACACAAAGACATCGTAATCCTTCCTTTCCTTGGACAGGGCCTCCACCAGCCTGGGTACCACCGGTCCCTGCTGGTGAAGCCATCCTTCCTCTTCTTTTTCCGAGCGTTGCTCCTGGAAGAATTCACGGCTCATGGAGTTAAATTCTTCCATATCCCTTTCCCTCTCCACCGGGAACCTCTTTATCTTTACCCCCCGGAGAATGGTTTCACCCTGGGGATAATAATTGGCCCATGTGGTGTAGTCCAGGGCAGTGGTGGTGAAGACGGTTATGTCCCATCCTGAGGCAAAAAGCCTTTCAGCGTAGTCCCTGGCCAACTTCTCCGACCCCCCCACCACCTCCTTCCCGTACCTCTGAACAACGAAGGCAGCCCTCATTTTAGCTCCAGGTCTCCCTTTTCCATTTTTTCCAGGAGTTGTCTGAGAAAGCTTACTATTCTTTCCCTGGACACCTCGGTCTTCACCCTTATTTTCACCTCCAGGCCGGTCTCCTCGTCCTTGAACCTGATGGAACGGCTTCTCGGACGCATCTTCCTGGCCAGTTTTCTGGCTTCCTCCCGGGAGAGGTTTTCTGCTGCTATTTTCCGGGCCAGCTCCTCCATGGCCTCTTCGTTTTCCTGCCTGGCTATCAAAAGAATCATGGAGGAGGCAGTGATGCCCAGCTCCATGCAGAGGGCCTTTATTCGTGGAGGCATGTTGGCAATTTCTATCATTTCGGTAACCGTGGTCCTGGCCTTCCCTATCCTCTTGGCCAGTTCCTGATGAGTGTATCCGTAGAGGGTCACCAGGGCTCTGTAGCCTTCCGCTATCTCAAAGGGGGTCAGGTCCTTCCTTTGAATGTTCTCTATAAGGGCTATTTCCATGGCCTCCCTGTCGTCCACATCCATTTCTATGCACGGCAGAAGGGTGAGTCCCACCATCAGGGCTGCCCTGTACCTTCTTTCCCCTGATATGATTTCGTATTTTTCCCCTTTCTTTCTTACTATGAGGGGCTCAATTATCCCCTTTTCTCTGATGGACTCCGCCAGCTCCGTAAGATCCCCCAGGACATCCCTGGGCTGGTTTTTTCCCGGGATGAGCTGGGTTATAGGAATGTATTTAAAGGTCTTTTCCCTCAAGGTTCCTGCAATCGGGTAAAGTCAATAAACCTGCTGAGAACCTCGTCGGCCATCTGCAAAAGCGCTATTCTGTTTTCCCTGACCTCCTGGTCCTTGTCCATGATCATGAGGTTTTCGAAAAGGTCATTTATGAAGGGAACCACCGAAAGGAGTCCGTCCAGGAGTGAGAGATAGTCCATTTTTTCAATAAAAACCTGAGAAGCAGAATCCACGGTGGTAAGAATTTCCAGAAGGTTTTTTTCATAAGGTGAAGAAAATCTTTCCGGGGCCAGCTTTTTGGGCTCCTGACCCAGGGTTATGTTCTTTATCCTGCGATGGGTTTGGATGAGGGCTGTCAGGGCCTCAGAGTCCTTTATCCTTTCCAGGGCCTTGAGCTTGCTGTAGGCCACCGGCAGGCGAAGGCCTTCGGCCTCAAGCACTGCCCTTATGTGCTGGATGGGATATCCCTCGGAGGAAAATTTCTGCTCAGCCCTCTTAAGGATGAACTCCTCTATCTCGTCCTTAAGGTTGGAGGTAAGGGTAATCTCCTCCGCCAGAAGGCCTATGGCTGCATCTATAAGTCCGGAAAGGTCCAGCTGGAGGTTCCCTTCCACCAGAAGCCTTATTATTCCCAGAGCTGCCCTCCTTACCCCTAAGGGGTCCCCACTTCCGGAAGGTCTGTAGCCCGTGGCAAAGGCCACCACCAGGTGGTCCAGTTTGTCTATGAGGGAGAGGAGCTTTCCTTCGGTAGTGCTGGGTAATTCTTCCCCTGTCCCCCCAGGTTTGTAGTGGTCGTAAACGGCTCTCCACAGCTTTTCAGGTTTTCCCTGATGGCGGAGAATCAACCCCCCGGCCACGCCCTGAAGGGAGGGAAATTCCCCCACCAGTTCCGTTACCAGGTCGCTTTTGCACAGGGAGGCGGCTTCCTTTAGGATAGGGTCCGCCAGAGCTGAGGAAATTAACCCTTTTGCCAGGGATTCCAGCCTCTGGGTTTTTTTCAAATAACTACCCACCACATCGTTGTAAAGAACATTTTCCAGTTCCTGACGCAGGACCTCCAGAGATTTTTCCCGGTCCTTTCTCCAGAAGTAAAGGGCATCCTCAAGCTTAGCCTTCACCACCCTTTCGTTCCCTGCAATTACCTTGCTGAGGTCGGAGTTAGGGTTGTCCGCCACCCCGATAAACCTGTTTACCGGACCATCTTCGTTCCTCAAAAGGTAAAGTCCCATCTCCTCTTCCAGGGAGGATGTTATTATTTCGGGGGGAAGTTCCATGTACTTCTCAGGGAAGCTTCCAGAGAAAACATTGGGATACTCAACGGAATCCCTCCAGAATTCAAGAACCCTGCCAGGGGGAGGTTGATATCCCTGAGCCTCTACCTCCAGTCCCCTGGCTATCATCTCCAGCCTCTCTTCGTTCTTCACCACCACAAAGGCGTCCTTTAGTCCCTGGAGATAATCCCCAACGGAGGAGGCCTGCACGAAAATGGGAGCAAATATCCTGTGGCCCTTGGTTATTCTGGTGGCCCTGAACCCAAAGGCTTCCATTTCTACCTCCTGGCCGTCCATTAACGCCAGAATGCTCTTAACCCTTCTGGAGAAGCGGTGCCCGTCCCAACGCATGGTCTTTGGAAAGGGAATTCTGGCGAGAAGCTCTGAGAGGAAGGGGGGAAAGACTTCCCTGAAGCTCGGAGCCTCCTTTTTTATCCGGTAGGCAAGATACTCCCCCTTTTCCTTTTCTATCCTTTCCAGTTCCTCTACCTCAACCCCCAACCTGCGGGCAAAGCCCAGGGCGGCGGGGGTGGGATTCCCTTCCTCGTCAAAGGATAAATTTACAGGGGGACCTACCACCAGCTCTTCCCCGGGAGGGGCGGATAGTTCCCCATAAATTGCCACCGTAAGCCTGCGGGGAGTGGAGAAAACCTCCAATTTGTCGTAGGAAAATCTGTGCTCCTTTAAAAATTCCTCTATTTTTTCTGCCAGGAATTCTCTGGCCGCTTTCTGGTGGGAGACAGGCATGTCCTCCACTAAGGCTTCAAAGAGAAACTCGCCCATCTTTTCCCTCCGTTATTTTCTCTGCAATCTTGCAGGCAATATCCCTGATCCTCAGGATAAATTTTGTCCTCTCCCCCACGCTTATGGCTCCCCTGGAGTCCAGGAGATTGAAGGTATGGGAACATTTGAGCACATGGTCGTAGGCAGGCAGGATCAGGCCTTTTTCCAGCAGCCTTCCGGCCTCCTCCTCAAACATTTCAAAAAGCCTGAAGAGCATTTCCCTGTCCGCTTCTTCAAAATTGTATTTTGAAAACTCCTTTTCTTCCTGAAGCCTGAGCTCTCCGTAGGTTTTACCCCCACCCCAATCCAGCTCGTAAATGTTGTCCTTTTCCTCTAAGAACATCTCCAGGCGCTCTATCCCATAAGTTATCTCCACAGGAACCACCCTTAAATCCCTTCCTCCGGCCTGCTGGAAGTAAGTAAACTGGGTTATCTCAAGCCCATCCAAGAGGATCTGCCATCCGATCCCCCAGGCTCCCAGGGTGGGGGCTTCCCAATCGTCCTCCGCAAAGCGCAGGTCGTGGGATGTGAGCTCTATTCCAATGGCCTCCAGACTTCTCAGATAAATGTTGATTATATCCTCCGGGGCCGGTTTCATGATAACCTGGAACTGATAATGCTTGGCGACCCTGTGGGGATTCTCCCCATAACGGCCGTCTGCAGGACGGCGGGAAGGCTGAACATAAGCTACTTTTAACTCTTCCTCTTGAAGGACCCTGATAAAGGTATCCGGGGTCATGGTTCCTGCCCCTACCTCCAAATCGTAGGGCTGGGCTATGAAGCAACCCTGCTCTGCCCAGAACCTCTGAAGGGAAAATATTAAATCCTGAATGCTCATGGCGCCTCCTTAAATTTGAAGATAACACAGGAGGGGAGGGTTTGCAACTTCCTCCTATCTAACCTTCCACCAGAAAATAAGCGCTGAGATTAAAGCGGAGGCTCCTCCAAAGAGGAAGGGAGCTGAGGGAGAGATGTAGGACCACAGAAAGCCGGCTATCAGGGAGGCCGGAAGAAGACCAATACCCTCCAATGTGGCAAGAAGTCCCAGGAGAGTTGCTTTCCTTTCCGAGGGAGCCAGCTCGGAAACCAAGGCCTTCATAACCCCTTCGCTTACCCCGGAGTATAATCCATAAAGAGCCATGGCGGCCCATATTAAATTGGGCCTCAGGGCTATAAGGAAATAGGTAGAAGAATAAAGGAGAAAACCGAGGACGAGCAGCGGCTTCCTTCCCAATCTGTCCGAAGCCCTGCCGGCAGGATAGCTCACCAGCATGTAGAAAATATTATAAAAAAGATAGAGGAGGACCACCTTCTGGGGAGAGAATCCCAGGTCCGGCTCGGCGGCCCTGAGCAGGATAAATTGATTGGAAGAATTTCCCAGGGTGAAGAGAAGTACCACCGCCAGCACCCATCTCAGCCTGATGTCCAGACCGGAAAAGGTTAACTTTACGGACCTTTTTATGGGACCCCTTCCTGTCTCCACAGCGGCAAGGAGGATGGCTACGCCCAGCAGGGCCGGGAAGAGACTGGCCAGAAGGAGCTTTTTGAAAACCGGGATCCAGAGGGAGGCATCGCCGGCATGCAGATGGAACCTGGAGATTATCCAGTAAGCTATCAGGATTCCGATGACGGCGCCGGCGGTGTCCATGGCCCTGTGCAGGCCGAAGGCTCCTCCTCTCCCTTCGCTTCCCACCGATTCCGCTATGAGGGCGTCCCTGGGGGCCGTTCTTACCCCCTTTCCAAACCTGTCCACCACCCTTCCCACTAAAACCACAGGCCAGGACCTGGCCAGATAAAAGAGAAGCTTTCCCAGGGCAGAAAGGCTGTATCCTGAAACCGCCAGAGGTTTTCTTTTTCCCACCCTGTCGGAAATGGCCCCGGAAAACACCTTGAGTAGCGAGGCCGTGCTTTCTGCCAGCCCCTCTATGAATCCAAGGGCCACAGCTCCCCCTCCCAGGGCCTTTATGTAAAGGGAGATAATGGGATAAACCATTTCTGAGCTTATATCTGTAAAAAGGGAAGTGAGGCCCGTTATCCATACATTGGCTTTTCTCTTCAGCATGGGGTAATTTTAATTTATTTCTCCTGCTACCGCAAAGCGGTTGATGATGGCTAAATGCTGTTCTATAATATAAATAGAGAACATCAACCGGAGGTGGCCGTGGGAGAAGAGAGGGAAGTCCTCAAAGAGAGCATTCTGGTTGGTGGAGAGGCTATGGAGAAGGCCCCCAAAATAAAGGGGGTCGCCACGGGGATAGAGGGACTGGATGAACTCTTTTTTACCAACGAAATAAGAGATGGAAAGGTAAAAAGGGTTCCCCTGGGTGGGATCCCCTCGTATTCAATTTTTAACATAACAGGGGTGTCGGATACGGGCAAGTCCCTTATGGTGGAGCAATATGCGGTAAAGAGGGCTTCCTCCGGAGAGAAGGTGATTTTCGTTACCGTGGAATCCCCGGCCCACTTTGTCATAGGGGGGATACAGGCAAGGGCCTATGCCATGGGGGTGGATTTTGAAGAGATAAATGACAACATAATTTTAATAGATGCTGCTTCCTATTCGGCCTTGAGGGACAACCTTCCCACCCTATTTAATACCCTGGCCTACGCAATAAAGACCTACAGGGCCAGGCATACGGTGGTGGATTCTATAACAGGGCTTTTTGAAGCCAGGGAAATGATGGCCAGAACCGTGGTGAGGCAGGTCTTCAATTTTCTGAAAAAATGGTACCAGACAGCCATATTCGTATCCCAGAAAAGGAGCGGGCACGAGGAGCTGACGGCGGAGGCCGCGGGAGGTTACGCCGTGGGGCACATTGTGGATGGGACCATGGTCCTGGCCAAGGTCCTGGTGGATTCCCAATACAAAGCCAGGCTTTACGGAAAACCCGTGGGGGAAGTGGTGAGACTTTTCAGGATAGACGGGTGCAGACTGGCAGGGCACGATACCAGAACCCGCTTTTTCGAAATAACACCTGAAGGACTCGTAAAAATAGGAAAAGCCCTGGGAGAAAAATAAAAAGGAGGTGAGCCATGGTGGTAGAGGTAAAGCCCATAGAGGAAGATTACGAAATCCTTGCCACCAGGGTTTTCCTCAAAACTCTGGACATAATAGGAGGACTCAAGAAGCTGGTGGAGTATAGAACCCTTACCTGGCTTCCTTCCTTAGCCCGTTCTGCCATGGTGGTGGTTCTCAGGGAGGAATTTTTAAAAACCGATGAAGAAATTGCCGAGGAGGTTGGCTTGACCAGGCAGACCGTTAAAAACATCCTCAGGGCCGACCCCGGAGCAGCCCTTCAAAGGCTGCAAACCATGGACCAGTTCACAGAAGAGGAAAGGAAAAGCGCCCCGGTGCATCTGGCGGGAGGACTGGCTAAGAGGGCTTATGAGCTCATTAAATACAAAGGGGAGGAACCCCGTATAGCCCTGCTCTACACCTCCCAGACTGCCCAGGCCCTGGAGGTTCCATGGGCCTATGCGGTTCTCAAGGCCCTGAAAGGGGCAGATTTCCCGGTAGGGTCTCCGCAAGACCTGAAGGATAGATTGAAGGGAATAGTTATAAAGGACAGGCCGGCGGAAGAGGTGGTTCAGCGAATTTCTTACCCGGTGGCCAATCCCGCCGAGCTTCTCAGCAAAATAAGAGGGGCCCTGGGATAAAAGCCCTTTATGTTTTATAATTTTTCCCATGGATATAGGGGTTTTCGGAATAGGATATGTGGGCCTTACTACCGCCCTGGGTTTCGCCAGCAAAGGCCACCGGGTCTTTGCGGTGGATAAGGACGAGGGGAAGATAGAGAGCCTTCGTTCCGGCAGGGTACCCCTCTTTGAGCCCGGTGCTCAGGAGCTTCTGGAGGAAAACGGCCGGAGGCTTCATTTTTCCACCGACGGTGAGGAAGCGGTAGAGAGGGCCGAGGTTTTGTTTATATGTGTGGGAACTCCCTCCCTTCCCGACGGAAGCGCGGACCTTTCCCAGGTGGAAAGCGTGGCCAGGTTCATAGCCGAGAGGATGACATCCTACAGACTCATAGTGGAGAAAAGCACGGTGCCCGTTCACACCGCTTACTGGATCAAAAGAACAGTGAACCTTTACAGGAAAAGCGAAGTCCCCTTTGATGTGGTAAGCAATCCGGAGTTCCTGAGGGAAGGCTCGGCCCTTCACGATTTCCTCCATCCTGATAGAATAGTCATCGGCGCGGAGACGGAAAGGGCCCGGGAGATAATGCGCCGACTTTATGAAGATTTTGAGGCCCCCCTTCTCTTTACTGATGTAAAGACCGCAGAGATAATAAAGCATGCCTCCAATTCCTTTCTGGCCACCAAAATATCCTTCATAAACATGGTGGCTGACCTCTGCGAAGCGGTGGGGGCCGATGTGGACCTGGTCTCCAAGGGGATGGGGCTTGACCCAAGGATCGGGCCACAGTTTCTGAAGGCTGGCATAGGATTTGGAGGTAGTTGTTTTCCCAAGGACATAAAGGCCTTTTACAGGATAGCCGAGGAGAACGGCGTGGATTTCTCCATGCTCAAGGAGGTGGAGAGGATAAACTCCGGCCGGTGGGAGAAGTTCGTCCAGAAGATAAAAGGAGTTATATGGAACCTGCGGGGAAAGAGAATAGGGGTTCTGGGCCTCTCCTTCAAGCCCAATACGGACGATGTTCGGGAGGCTCCATCCCTCAAGATAATTTCCCTTCTCCTCAGGGAAGGGGCCCGGGTGGTGGCCCACGACCCCGCCGCCGGGGAAAACGCCAAAAGGGTTCTTCCGGATCTGAACATAGTGGAGGACCCGTACGCCATGGCGGAGGGAGCCAACGCCCTCCTGCTGGCCACCGAATGGGAGCTTTACCGCCGGCTGGATTGGAAGAAGATACGCCAGCTTATGGAAACCCCCATAATCTTTGACGGAAGGAATTTCCTGGACGGGAGGAAACTGGCCTCCCTGGGCTTTGAATACTACCCCGTGGGAAAACCCCCGCTGGGGAGAAGGAATGGCTGAAGTCCCCAAGGATTTTTCAGCAAGATATAGGGAGATTCTGGGGGAGGAACTCTTAGAGGAGCTGTTGAAATTCGTCTTCCTTCCTCTGAGAAGGTCCCTGAGGGTGAACACCCTTAAAATTTCCGTGGATCGCCTGAGGTCCCTTCTGGAGAAAGAGGGTTTCTCCTTAAAGCCCATTCCCTGGTGCCCGGCGGGGTTCTGGGTGGAGGGGGACAGCTCCCCGGGGAAGCTTCTGTATCACAACATGGGGCTTTATTACATTCAGGATGCCTCCTCCATGGCCCCACCGGAGCTTCTGGGTCCCCGACCAGGAGAATTCGTCCTGGACATGGCCGCCGCCCCCGGAGGGAAGTCCACCCATCTGGCGGCGCTCATGGAAGGCAGAGGCATATTGGTGGTGAACGAACCCCTGCTCTACAGGGCCAAGGTCCTTGTGGGAAACCTGGAGAGGATGGGGGTAAGGAATTCCGCCCTTTCAGTCCTCAGGGGTAATACCTTCGGGTGGAGGTTTCCCAACTTCTTTGACAGGGTCCTTCTGGATGCACCCTGTTCTGCGGAGGGAAGCACCAGAAAGGACGAGAGCTTTTTCAAAAAATACTGGAACCTTTCCTATATCAGAAGAGCACAGAATGTTCAGAAATCCCTGATAGTCTCCGCCATCCATTCTCTCAAGCCCGGAGGCACCCTGGTTTACTCCACCTGCACCATGACGCCGGAGGAAAACGAGGCCATCCTCACCTACGCCCTGGAGGCCTTCCCCTCTCAAATTGAGGTTGAGGAGGCTTCCCTTAAAGGACTCAGGGCAATGGCGGGGGTGGAGGAATTTGAGGGCACCAGGTTTCATCCAGAGGTAAGGAAGATCCTGAGGATATGGCCCTTCCTAAACGACACCGAGGCCTTTACCATCTTCAAAATAAAAAAGGTCCGGGAAACTTTACCCGCTTCGGTGAGGAGGGGAAGAACTCCCCGGGGACGGGTTCTTGGGAGGGAGGTGGATAAGGACCTGAGGAGGAAGTTAGAGGAATTTTTCAGGCCCTATGGGGCAGGGGAGTTCTTCAGGGAAACCAGACTTTTCCTCTCCGGAGATCACATCTGGGTTCATACTGAGGACTTCTCTCGGCTTTTTGAAAGGGCGGTTTTCAACAGGGTAGGGGTAAAGGCGGTGAGGGTTTACTCCAGCGGCCAGATGAGGCCAACCCACGCTTTTTTGATGGCCTTTCCCCATCTCTTCAGGGAGGTTGCCTGGGAGGTGGACGAAGAGACGGCGCATCGCTTTGCTTACGGGGAAAACCTTCCCGCCCCGGAGGGGTCCCCGGAATATGTTCCCATCTTCTTCAAAGGCCATCCCCTGGGTTGGGGAAAAAGAAACGAAAAGGTCCTCCTCAACAAGATCCCCACCCCTCTGGTTCTTCGCTAAAAAGAGGTTTTAAGCTCCTCTAAAAAATAATTCCCGCTTCCAAGTACCCCTTAGGGCCGTTGAAATTTATTTTTTCTCTACCGATTTTATCTTTGCCCCAAATATAGCCACCGTAAACCCCCAGGAAAAATTTCCCCAGATAATACCGAAAACCCAGGGCCGCTTCCGCCCCCGGACATTCGTCCCTGATCTTCTCACCTAAAGCCTCTTCTTCATAGACTATGTAGACGAACCCCGCTCCTAAAATTCCCCAGAGTTTTCCCTTTAAGTTCTTTTTGAAGGATAATCCGGCTCCCAGATATTGATGGACGGTCTTTGCGGGTTCTTTAAAGAAGAGTGTTTTTCCTTCCCTTTCAAATCGCTCATAGGATAAATAGGGGAAAAAAGCCTTTACCTTCCATTGTGCCTTTATTCCCCAGAAATTGCCGCCTTTTCCGTAAATTTCCTTAAAGTTTTTGTCCTCTTTCCCCATGAAACCTCCGAGAAAGGAAATCTCCCCGGCCGCTAAGCTCAGGCTTAAAAGCAGAAAAAACAATCTTTTCATTTCCCCTCCTTAAATCTCCGCCTTTTTAACTATTAAGAGGTTACCCTCGGAGTCGTAGGCTTCTGCTGAGTATATGTAACTTTCACCTTTTTCCAGGTATTTATCGTAAAATCTGTAGATTAGATATTCGCCCTGGGATGTAAATTCTTCGATCCTGATTTCCTTCACCATCTTTTCTTCTGTTCGGGATTTCCTTTTTACCTTTATCAGGGTTATTTTCTCTCCACAAGGCCCACCCGACTTTAACCTGAGGGTTATGAGGGCATAGTCCTTTTTTATTATCCATGCACTTTCTTCTCCTCTGAAAATTTCCATAAGCAGGGTAAACTTACTCTTTAGAACTTTCAGAGAGAAGGAAGTTTTTTTAGACCACAGTCCCCCATTGTCCATAACCCTTAAGGAAACCTCGTATTTCCCCGGCAGGTCCGGGTATAGATAGGCTTGCTCTCCTTCGGCCTTAATAAAAGCAGAGGAACCTGCCGGTTTACTTTCCAGGTTCCATCTGTAAAGAACTATTCTGCCATCCTTATCATAGGAATCCCTTCCATCAAGAGGGATTCTTTTTTCGGAGCCAGACAGGCAGAAATTTTTAGGCCCATTGATAATGACTATTGGGATGTAATTGAAGGTAAACTTTGAGGCAAAGGAATCATAACTACCTGCAAGAGTCCCCTGAAGGGGAGTAAGGACAGGAAAATCCACTGAATTTGTTCCTCCGGCGATGTAGATGGCTCCCCTTCCGCCCAAACTTAAAGCAAAGGCTTCTTCATCTGCACTTCCCCCTATGATGGTGGAGAAAACTAAGGAGGAACCTGATCGGGAGAGACGAAGGACGAAGGCATCCCAGCTTCCATTATATGAAAAGGTTTCATCCTTTGCCGGAAAATCCGAAGAGGAGGTACCTCCACAGACAGTGGCTTCCCTCAGTTCGTTTATCTTTATTTCGATAGCCTCATCGTCATTGCTCCCTCCGATGTAGGTTGAATAAATGAGACTGTTTCCGGAGCGGAAGATTTTGGTTATAAAGCCATCTTTACCTCCTGCCAGAGTGGATTGGAAAGCCCTGCGAAGGGGAAAATCAGGAGAATCCGTGCTTCCGCTGAGATATATGTCTCCCACGGGGTCCACATCAATTCCAAAGGACCTGTCGTTTCCGCTACCTCCGAGGAAAGAGGAAAAAACCATAGAAAAACCAGTAGGTTTAATCTTGGCGAAGAAGGCATCCTCTCCACCACCTATAGTTCCCTGGAAAGGTTTTGCAATGGGAAAATCAGGAGAATCGGTCCATCCAGATATATAGACATTACCGAAATCGTCGGAGGCTACTCCATATCCCCATTCGTTGCCGGTTCCCCCGAGATAAGTGGAGAAGACCACCCCTGCTCCATCCGGCGAGAATTTTACAAGGATGGCATCGTCTCCACCTCCAAAGGAGCTCTGGACAGGGGCGATTACAGGAAAGTCCGGGGAACGGGTTACCCCGGTGAAGATTATATCCCGGGTTCGGGTAAGCCCCAGGCCAAAAACCCAATCCCAGTTAGAGCCTCCCCAATATGTGGAAAACACAAGGGAAGATCCATCAGGGGTTAATTCTGTAATAAAACAATCGTGTGCTCCCCCCCGGACGGGTTGAAGAGGAGCTTTAAGGGGGAAATCGTCGGACCAGGTGGCCCCTCCCATATAGATGTATCCCTTCTCGTCCACCACCACATCGTAGGCAACATCAATGCTGCTTCCCCCGATATATGTGGCAAAAATTGGGGTATTTCCATCTTTGGAGATTTTTACCAGAAAGGCATCCCAATGCCCTGGTTTTGCATCTTGGAAACTGCCGGGAGTTGTGGGGAAATCAGAGGAGAAAGTCCATCCGGTTATATAATGATTTCCATATCTGTCAACAAAATTTCCGTAGGCGTAGTCATAATTGGAGCCTCCTGAATAGGTGGAGTAGTCTATGAAAAGGGGGTCAATGACGACGGGGGCTTTTGAATCCGGCATCCTGAAACTAAACTCCTTCTCTCCCAGGGGAGAAAAGCGGACCTTAACCTCCCTTACGCTGTCTTCCTGCACCAAAATTGCCTTAGGGATTCGGAGGCAAAATTTAAGAGGAGAACTCATTAATATTATTTTCTCGTCCTTGATCTCTATCTCTTCTGCCGATGCCTTGATTCTGGGTTCAGAATGTTTTGAGGTAGGGAAAACTTCTACATCAAATTCAAGCTGACCTTTTTCATTGAAGTAAAATGTAAGATTTATACCAGGCCATACTTCTTTTAATTTAACTCCTTTGAATGTGGGAACGGATTTTACCCTTTTGTTTCCCCGGAGGTAGTTAAGCTTAAAGACCAGGGGCAATATTCCTGAGACCTTTGAGGCTTTTCCCCTTACAAACCTGAGGGCCACAGAATTTTTCCCATCCCTGGAGGAAATAACCAGAGAATCCCGCAGAATCCATATGTTGTAATTTGGATGTCTTCCCAGAAAAACTACCTTCCTATTCCATTGGCCCAGGTTCTTCTCAAAATAGCCCTGATGGAGGGTGAAAGCCAGTAGACCGCCACCTAAAAATAAAAGGATAAGCAATTTTTTCATCGTAACTCCTCCCTTCGGTTCTAAATATCGCCCAAATATATCACATGTTTAAGATAAAATCCATTGAGTAAAAATCCCCACCCCTCTGGTTCTTCGCTAACCCCAGGAGAGGGTGGAGCGAATCTCCACCCTGTCCCCTTCCTTTATAACCTTATCGTTGGTCAGGAGCTTTCCCCTTTCCAGATCTATTACTAAAAAATAAAGCTCGTCGGCCCCCAATTTTTTTAGAAGTTCTTTAACCCTTATCCTTCTTTCGGGTATTTCCACTTCCTTACCGTCAAAGGTTATTTTCAAGGAACCTCCTGAGCTCCACCTTGGATATTTTGCCGGTGGGGGTTTTGGGGAGAGAGTCCAGGATGTAAAATTTCTTAGGGATTTTGTATTGGGCGAGGTTCTCCCTTAAGAACTGTTTTGCCCGTTCCTCGTCCCAGCTGGACCCTTCCTTCAGAGAAAGGAAGGCCACGGGAATTTCCCCGTGGAGGGGATGGGGTCTTCCCACCACCGCTGCCTCGGCTATCTCCGGAATTTTATAAAGTAGTTCCTCCACCTCCCTGGGATATACATTAAGGCCGTCCACGATTATCATGTCCTTCTTTCGGTCAATTATGTAGAAATAGCCCTCCTCGTCCTTTTTCCCCAGGTCTCCGGTTCTGAACCATTGGCCGAAGAAGGCCTTGCGGGTGGCCTCCGGGTCCTTGTAGTAACCCAGGAAAACATTGGGGCCCCTCACCACGATTTCCCCTATCTCTCCTGGGGGGAGGAAGTTCCCCTCATCGTCGGCGATCTCCATCTCCACATTTTTTATGGGAAGTCCTATGGAACCGGGTTTCCTCTTACCCCCTATGGGGTTAACGCTGGTGACAGGGCTGCATTCGGTGGGGCCGTCTCCCTCGTATATGGGAACCCCGAATTTCCTTTCAAACTCCTCCATGACCTCCAGGGGAAGGGGAGCTCCTCCGCTTATGCAATACTTAAGGGAGGGAAGGTCCTGGCGAGATATGTCCTTAATTCGGTTGAGAAGGGCAAACATGGAGGGAACCCCGGGGAATATGGTGACTCCGTATTGCTTTATGGCTTTTACGATTGCCTCTGGGGTGAACCTGGGGACCAGGGCTGTTTTTGCACCTCTTCTGAGCGGGGAAATCATTCCCACCATGGCTCCGAAGGAGTGGAAGAGGGGGAGGACGGTGAGCATGACATCTTCCTTCTCTAGCTTCAGCCCTTCTATTACTGCCTCGGAGTCCGCCAATAGGTTCCCGTGGGAAAGCATGGCTCCCTTGGGCCTTCCGGTGGTTCCGGAGGTGTACATTATCACCGCCAGGTCGTCCTTTTCCCTGGGAACGGGGGAAAATTCCTCCTCCTTCTCCATCCACTGGGAAAGGACCAGGTCGTCGGCCAGAAGAGTTCCCTCTGGAGCGGATTCCTTCACTGTGGCCTCAAAGAATCTGGAATAAAGAACTATTTTAGCATCGGAGTGGGAGAGTATATAACCCATTTCATAGGGCTTGAAGATAGGATTCACCGGCACCACCACTCCTCCGGCGGCCAGGACTGCGAAATAGGAGAAGACAAAGTCGGGGAAATTGGGAAAGACCAGGCCCACATGCACTCCGGTTTTTACCCCGGCCCTTCTAAGGGAGGATGCCAGAGAATTTATCCTCCTCCTAAGCTCCCCGTAGGTTATCTTCTGGCCCTCAAAGAATATGGCGGGTTCCTGGGGGGAGGCGGGGGAAAGGAGGATGGTTTCAGCTAAGTTTCCGCTCCTCATCCTTCTGTGATAAGGGAGTAAAGCTTTTTGGCCCTTTCGTCCTGGGGGTTAAGGTCAATGGCCTTTTTGAGGGCCTTCTTGGCCCTTTCCAGGTCGTGGACCTGATAGTAGGCGTTGCCGAGATGATAGAAGAGGCTGGCATGGTTGGGTTCTATTTTAGCCATTTTTTCAAAATGTTTTATGGCTTCCTCGTATCTCCCCAAGGCAGATAGGGCAATCCCCAGTTGATAGTTGGCTATGGCGGATTCAGGGTTCTTTTCCAGGAGCTTTCGGAATTGCTCTACGGATTTTTCCAGGTCTCCCATGTGGTAGTAAGCCACCCCCAGCCAGTAATGGGCCATTAGAAATTCCTGGTTGAGCTCCAGGGTTTTTTCCAATTCTTTTATGGCCTCATCTATCATCCCCGCTCTGTAATATGAGATCCCTAAGGCATAGTGGGCATCGGTGAAATTCGGCCTGAGGTCTATGGCTTTTCTTAAATGATACATGGATTTTTGCAGGGAACCCATGAGGTAGTAAATTTCCCCTAAGTTTTTGTGGGAATATTCGTTGGGTTTCAATTTGACGGCCTTTTCGCAATAGGCCGCTGCATCCTTAAGTTTTCCCATGGCCCTGAGTTTTCTGGCCATCCTTTCGTAGTATTCTGCCTCCTCCTCCTGGAGGGGATAACCGCAATGGGGGCAAAATTTAAATTCCTCCGAAACTTCCCTTCCACAGTTGGGACAATTCATGGCTCCTCCTATAGATTCTCCATTCTTTTTACTATTTCCCTGGCAAATTCCGAGGTTTTTATAGGCTGGACCCCCTCCATGTGTCTTGCCAGGTCGTAGGTTACCTTCCTGTCCATTATGGCGGCCTCCATTCCCCTCTCAATGAGGTCTGCCACCTGCTCCCATCCCATGTAGCGAAACATCATGGCCCCGGAAAGAAGGAGGGAGCCCGGATTCACCTTGTCCAGCCCGGCGTATTTGGGGGCGGTGCCGTGGGTGGCCTCAAAGAGGGCCACGAAATCTCCTATGTTGGCTCCTGGGGCCATGCCCAGGCCTCCCACCTGGGCCGCTGCCGCATCGGAAAGGTAATCCCCGTTGAGGTTGGGAAGGGCTATAACATCGTATTCTGCGGGTCTGGTTAAAATCTGCTGGAGCATGTTGTCCGCTATCCTGTCCTTAATGACTATTTTTCCCTCAGGGACTTCCCCCTGAAGCTCTGACTCCGGCACCGTAACTTCACCGAACTCATCCTTAGCCACCTGGTATCCCCACTCCTTGAAGGCCCCTTCTGTGTATTTCATTATGTTTCCCTTATGAACGAGGGTAACGCTCCTTCTTCCGTTTTCTATGGCGTAGCGGATGGCCTTTCGGACCAGCCTCTTCGTAGCGAACTCCGAGATTGGCTTTATCCCTATGCCGGAGTCCTCCCTTACCCTCACCCCCATTTCCTCCTGGAGGAATTTTATAATCCTCAGGGCCTCCGGACTTCCCTGGGGCCATTCTATTCCCGCGTATACATCCTCGGTGTTCTCCCTGAATATGACCACATCCAGAAGTTCCGGTCTCCTCACCGGGGAAGGAACTCCCCTTATCCACCTTACTGGTCTTACGCAGGCATAAAGGTCAAGAACCTGCCGGAGGGTTACATTTAGACTCCTGTAGCCCCCTCCCACCGGCGTGGTAAGGGGTCCCTTTATGGCAATTATGTGTTCCTTTATTGCCTCTATGGTCTCCCTGGGAAGGTGTTCGCCCTTTAATTTATATGCCTTTTCCCCGGCGTATATCTCCTTCCAGTGCACCTTTCTTTTTCCTCCGTAGGCGAACTCCACCGCCGCGTTCCAGACTATCATGGAGGCGGACATTATGTCCGGGCCTATTCCGTCCCCTTCTATAAAAGGAATTATGGGCTCGTCCGGGACAACTATTCTTCCTTTTTCCACTCTTATTTTTTCTGCCATGGCTCCTCCTTCAAAGCTGATAGTCTCCGTACTTCTTTATGTACTCTTCTATCCCCCCTTCCTCTATTATTTTCAGCATGAACTCCGGCATGGGAACGAAGCGGTAGTCTTTTCCGCTGGTGAGATTTTTCACTATGCCCTTTCTCAGGTCTACCTCCAGGGTATCCCCTTCCTTTATCTCATCGGTTTCCTTTATTTCCACCAGGGGCAGGCCCACATTTATGGAATTTCTATAAAATATCCTGGCGAAACTTTGGGCTATGACGCATCCCACGCCGGCCAGTTTTATTATTCTGGGCGCGTGTTCCCTGGAGGAACCCAGGCCGAAGTTCCTGCCCGCAACTATTATGTCCCCTGGCTGGACCTTCTGGGCGAAGTCCTCCCTGGCGTCCTCCAGTACATGTTTTGCCAGCTCTGGAAGATTGGTCCTGAGATGAAAATACCTTCCCGGAGCTATATGGTCTGTGGATATATCGTCTCCGAATTTCCACACCCTTCCTTTTAATATCATCTTTCCCTCCTTATTGTAGGTAGTCCCTGGGATCGGCTATCTCTCCGGCTATGGCCGAGGCGGCGGCGGTGGCCGGAGAGGCAAGGAAAATCTCCGCGTTGGGATTTCCCATCCTTCCGCGGAAGTTTCTGTTCTGGGTGGAGAGGACCCTTTCACCGTCCCCCAGTACTCCCTCATGAACGCCCACGCAGGGCCCGCAGCCCGGGGCCAGAACCGCAGCGCCTGCATCTACAAAGATGTCTATGAGACCTTCCTTTAACGCTTTCTTGAACACATCCTTGGAAGCCGGGATCACGATGAGCCGCACATCGGGGTGCTTTTCTCTGCCTTTAAGGATGGAGGCAGCCACCCTCAGGTCCTCTATCCTCCCGTTGGTGCAGGTGCCTATGAAAACCTGGTTTATCTTTATCCCCTTGGCCTCGCTTATGGGCTTAGTGTTGTCCACAGTATGGGGGAAGGAAACCGTGGGTTCAAGTCTGGAGACATCTATTTCAAAAACCTTTTCGTATCGGGCGTCGGGGTCCGGTTTTATTTCCCTGTAATCTTTCTCCCTTCCGTAGGAGGCCAGGAACTCCCTTGTTTTTTCATCGGTGGGCATGAGACCCACCTTGGCTCCGGCTTCCACCGCCATATTGGATATGGTAAGGCGGGCTTCCTGGGAAAGGGCTTCTATAACTTCCCCCTGGAATTCCATGGCCTTGTAGGTGGCCCCATCCGCCCCTATGGTCCCTATTATGTGGAGGATTATGTCCTTGGAATATACCCCTTCCGGTAGCTTACCTTTAAGAACGAAAAGATAGCTCTGGGGAACCTTCATCCATACCTTCCCGAGGCCAAAAGCCAAAGCTATGTCCGTGGAACCCATGCCCGTGGCAAAGGCCCCTAAGGCACCGGCGGTGCAGGTGTGGGAGTCGGCTCCGGTAAGCACATCCCCGGGCTTTATGTACCTCTCGGCAATTATCTGGTGGCTTATTCCCTCCCCAACATCGGAGACCACCGCGGAGGTCCTTTTGGCGAAGTTCCTCAGGATGTTGTGGGCGTTGGAGAGCTCCTTCCTGGGCGAAGGGGCGGCGTGGTCTATGAAGAGGATTGCCTTGGGAACCTTCACCTCCTTGAAGCCTATCTTGTCAAATTCTTCCACCGTGAGGGGACCGGTTCCGTCCTGAACCAGAGCCACATCCACCGGAACCACCACCAGCTCCCCGGGCTTGAGGTCCCTTCCCACATGTTCGGAAAGGATCTTTTCTGCCAAGGTTTTTCCCATGGTTCACCTCTTTTCAATAGGTATGTATTCTACATCCAGTGGGCCATTGTATATGGCCCTGGGTCTGAATATCCTGTTGGCCTGGAGGTATTCAAGAACATGGGCTGTCCATCCCACCACCCGGGCTATGGCGAAGATGGGGGTGAAGACCTCCTTGGGAAAGCCCAGGAGGTTGTAGATAATTCCGGAATAGAAGTCCACATTGGGGAATATGCCCTTCTTCCCCTTCTCCCTTATCATTACCTCTTCTATTTTCTCCGCTATCTCTATCCACCTGGTGTTGCCCTTTTCCTTGGAAAGCCTCTCAGCATAGGATTTAAGAATCCTGGCCCTGGGGTCATAGGCCTTGTATACCCTGTGGCCAAAACCCATTATTTTCCTGTGTTCTTTAAGGGCGTTCATGATGTAAGGCTCCACCTTCTCCACAGAGCCTATTTCATGGAGCATTTCCAGAACCCTTTCGTTGGCCCCGCCGTGGAGAGGTCCTCTGAGGGCTCCCACCGCCGCGCAGATGGCCGAGTGCATGTCCGAAAGGGTGGAAGCCACCACCATGGCGGCGAAGGTGGAGGCATTCATCCCGTGCTCCATATGGAGGATAAGGATAACATCCATTAGTTTGGATATCTCTTCGTTGGGCTCCTCGCCGGTAAGCATGTAATAGAGGTTCTGAGCATGGGAAAGGCTTGGATTGGGTGGAACTATTTCCAGGCCCCTCCTTAGCCTGCTGTAATAGGCCACTATGGTGGGCATCTGGGCAGTAAGCCTTATGGACTTTCTGATGTTAGCTCCCCGGGAGTTGTCGTTCTTATCCGGGTCAAAGCAGCCCAGCATGGAAACGCAGGTCCTCAGAATCTCCATGGGGTGGGTGTCCTTGGGGGCTCCTTTAAGGCAATTCACAAGAAAATCCGGGATTTCCCTGTGCTCAATAAGGTCCCTTTTCAGGTTTTCCAGCTCGTCCTTTTTGGGAAGGTCCCCGAACCAGAGAAGATAGGCGGTTTCCTCAAAATTGGACTTTTCCGCCAGAAGCTCAATAGGGATCCCCCGGTAAATCAATTTACCTTCTTCCCCGTCTATGGCGGCTATGGAGGTTATGGCAGCCACAACCCCTTCAAGACCCCTGGAATAAGAAACTTCTCCTGTTAGAAAACCCATTTTATTGCCTCCTTATATTAATTTCTACCCTTAAATTCTACGCCATTTTAGCCCTGCAGGTCAATTACCTTCCGTAGTCGTCCTCCAGCCTTACCACATCTTCTAAGTGGGGGGTGGAGACTTCAAAGACATAGCAATCTTCTAAGGCAGCCATGCGGTGCTTCATCCCCGGGGGGATGTGAAAACTATCCATGGGCTGCATGATCTTTTCTTTAAGCTCCCCGTTCTCTTCGTATATAAAAAGCATCTTTCCGCTCCAGAGAAGAAAGGCCTCGTCCTTTTGCCTGTGATACTGCAGGGAAAGGCGGTGTCCCTTTTTGATAAAGAGAACTTTGCCGGCGTAGTAGGGGGTCAGGGCAAAGAGGAGCTCATACCCCCAGGGTTTTTCCGTTTTTTTCATGGCATACCCTCCTTATCCAGCGGTAAATTTCAGGGTAAATTTTCTCCATCTCCCGCAGGAGGTATTTTTCAATTTCCCTGCCGGAGGCGAGCCGCAAGGCGGTGTTTATCTTCCTTCTCATAACATTCTCCTCCACCGAGGAAAGGACCTTTTTGATAATGGGCAACATGGCTGGGGATACCGAGAAGTCCCGCAGACCGAGGCCCAAAAGGACGGCGGCATGGAGGGGACGGGAGGCCATTTCCCCGCACACGGAGATCTCCTTTTTGTAATCCCTGGCCTTTTTTATCATAAAGCGCAGGAGCTTCAAAAAAGCCGGGTCCAGGGGGTTGCAGAGTGGGGATACCCTTTCGTTGGCCCTGTCCGCTGCAAAGATGTATTGGGTAAGGTCGTTGGTGCCAACGCTGAGAAAATCCACCAGCTTCGCCGCCCTTTCCACCAGCATGGCGATGGAGGGAACCTCCACCATGATGCCCACCTTTATTTTTTCATCGTAGGGCTTTCCTTCCATCCGGAGCTGGCCCTTGGCGTCCTCCACCACCAAAAGCAACTCCTTTATTTCGTCCAGGTTGGTTATCATGGGGGCCATTAGCTTTATATTTCTCCTTCTGGCTGAGGCCCTGAGAATGGCCCTTACCTGAGGATACAATAGATCTTTATGGGAGAAGAGATACCTTATCCCCCTTTCCCCCATGGCAGGGTTTTCCTCCTCGTGGAAGGGAAGGTCTGCTATCCTCTTTTCTGCCCCCAGGTCAAAGAGCCTTACGGTGATCTGACGGAATTTCTCCGATAGCTCCGTATATATTTCCAGCTGCTCCTCCTCCGAAGGAACTCTCTGGCCCAGAAGCAAAAGGTATTCGGTGCGGAAGAGTCCCACCCCGTCGGTTCCTTCCTTAGCAATGGCCTCGGCCTCGCTGGGAAACTCTATGTTTACCAGAAGGGAAAAGGGGACGCCATCCAGGGTTTCGTTGGGTTCTTTCAAAATTTCCTTTAATTTCTCCTTTTCCTCCCAGAGCGTCTGCTTTAAGGCCTTATAATTGGAAATCTGAATCCTCGTGGGAGAAACTATAACAACCCCTTCGTCTCCGTTGACCACCAGATCTTCCCCTTCCCTTATTTTCCCTTCCACATTTTCCACTCCCACCACGGTGGGGATGCCGTAGGCCCTGGCCAATATAACCGCGTGATAGGTCTCTCCTCCGAATTCAAGCACAAAGGCCTCGGGTCTTCCCCTGGATATGATGTAGGCCGTCTCCGAGGGAAAAATGCTTTTTGCCACCACCACGCTTTGGGCCCAGTTTTCGTCCAGGTTGGTTTCCCCCAGGTTCTTCTCTATCCTCCTCAGGATGTCCTCTATGTCGTGGACCTTCTCCCTTAGGTGATAATCCTCCACCTGGGAGAATATCCCGTGATATTTCTCTATGAGGGCCTTAATGGCCCTTTCTGCGCTGTCCAGATCCTTTATGATTCTCTCGGTGAGTTCCTCCAGAAGTTTCCTGTCCTGGAGGATTAAAAGCTGGGCATCCAGTATGAGGGCATGTTCCTTTCCAAGGGTGGACTCTATGTGCTGCTTCAGTTCCTCCAGTTCCCCCCTGGTTTTTTCTATGGCCCTCTCCAAGCGGAGTATCTGCTCCGCCTCTTCACCCTTTATTATCTTTGGGGGAGAGATGGATTTTTCCCTTTTCAGGAACTTCGCTTTCCCTATGCCGATGCCCCCTACCACGGCCTGACCCTTGAGGACCTTCATTACTCTTCCTCCCCGAATTTCTCCTCTATGAGTTTGACTATGGCTTCCACCGCCTCCCGCTCGTCTTCCCCTTCCGCCCTTACTTTAACTTTGGTTCCCATGGGAGCTGCTAAAATCAGCAGGCCCAGGATGGATTTGGCGTCGGCCTCCATGCTGTTTACTATTAAAACTATTTTGCTCTTGAACTTTTGTGCCAGCTGGACGAGCTTGGTGGCAGCCCTGGCGTGCATCCCCAGCCTGTTAACCAGAACCGTTTCCCTTTCCACCATCAGTCCAGAAACTCCCTGATCCTTCCTATGGATTCCTTTCCCCTCTTCACCAGTGTGCGGGATAGATCCTCTATGCTCATTTTGTCCCTTTCGGAGAGGAATTTTAAAAGCAAGGGGAGGTTGAGGCCGGTTATTATCTCCACATCCAGGGACTTGAGCAGGGAAACGCAGAGATTGGTAGGGGTTCCCCCGAATATGTCGGTGAAAACCACCACCCCATGACCCCGATTTTCCTTTTCTATGGCCCTTTTAATTTCCTGGGCTTTCCTTTCAATGAGGCTTCCCCCTTCCTCCCAGTCTATGGATATTACGGGGATATGGAATTTCCTTCCCATTATTTTGCTGGCTACCTCTAAGAGGGTGGAACCTAAGTTGCCGTGGGTAATGATTACTCCTCCAATCATCCCGACTCTTCCCTGTGCTTTTTTTCTATCACATACTGACTCCACTTGTTCCTAAACCAATTATACAATTCCTCCACAAAAAACACGGACCTGTGCCTTCCCCCGGTGCAGCCAAAGGCTAAAACCACCTGAGCTCTCCCGTCCTCAAACATGAGGGGAAGGGTTTTCTGGAAGAATTCTTTGAGGGCCTTCAGGTAGGTATGAACCTGGGGGTGGGCCAGGAGAAACTCCTTAATTTGAGGGTCCTTCCCGGTGAAGGGCCTTAATCTGTCGTCCCAGTGGGGATTGGGAAGGGCCCTGAGGTCAAAGACGAAATCCGCCTCCTGGGGAATTCCCGAGGAAAAACCGAAGCTCATCAGCACCACCCTTCTTGTTATGCCCTGAAGGTGAAGGTCCACCGCCCTTTCCCTCAGGGTTCCAGGGCCCATGCCAGTGGTGTTGACCACGGCATCGGCAAGCTTTCTGGCCACCTGGAGTATTTCCCTCTCTTCCCTGATGGCTTCCTGAAGGGTTCTTCCCTCCTGAAGGGGATGCTTTCTCCGCATTATTTTGAATCTTCGGGTAAGCTCCTCGTCCACGGAGTCAAGAAAAATCACATGTGTTCTGTATTTGGAGGAAAGCCTCTCCACCAGCCAGGGAAATTTTTGCCCGAAGCCTTCGTCCCTTACATCCACCACCAGGGCGAACCTGTCTATCTCCGGGTTGTTCTTAAGGATATGGGAAAGGACCTGGGGGATCATCTCTATGGGCATATTGTCCATGGCGTAGAAACCCGCATCCTCTAAGGCCTTAAGGTAGGTGGTTTTTCCAGAGCCGCTCATACCGGTTATTATCACCACATAGGGTTTCATTTTTCTTCCAGCCTTTTCAGGAATTCCTCCAGGGGGGCCTTTCCTGAGGATTTCAGCAAGAAAAGCCTTACCGCCACCTCCACCAAGTTCGCTATGTTTCTTCCTGCGGCCACCGGTATCCTGAATTTTGGAATTTCTACCCCCAAGAGGTTTTCGGTTTCCTCTTCCACAAAGAGCCTTTCCATATTGGGTTCATAGGGTATCAGCTCCAATATGAGGTCAATGGGGGAGGAAGGAAGAAGCGCTCCTCCGAAGATCTCGTTTACCTTTATGATGCCCAGCCCCCTTATCTCCATGAAACCCCTGGCCCTTTCCGGGGACCTCCCTATTATTTTGCCCCCCGGGAGTTTCAAAACCTCCACCATGTCGTCGGCCACAAACATATGCCCCCTGGTTATGAGCTCCAAGGCTATTTCGCTTTTACCAATGCCGCTCCTTCCCTTAATTAGAACTCCAAGGCCGTAAATCCCCATTAGCTCCCCGTGGACCGTAATCCTTTCCGAAAGTTCCCAGTGCAGGAACTGGTTTATTGTTTCAAAGCAGTTGGGGGATTTGCAAAGAAAGAGGGGGATGGAGAAGGCGGAGAAGCTTTCCCTTATCTTTGGGAGAAGCTCCGGGGATTCTAAAATCACCGCGGGAGGGGAGAGGGAAAGAAAATCCCTGAGGGTGACAGGGAGCTTCTCTTCCGATAACTTCTGTAAATAGATGCTTTCTTCCTTTCCCAGGAACTGCACAGCGCCTTTTTTAAAAGCTTCCTTCACTCCGGCCAGGACCAGCCCCGGTCTTTGAAGCAGACCACAGGTTATTGTTCCTTTTATCTCCTCTTCCTCCGGAAGAATCAAGGATAGCAGACCCTTGTGGGCTATGTAGAACTTCCTGACTTCCAGGCTATTCCTCATCCCCCTCCTGCATCTCCTCGTCCCTTATTATCTCGTAGGCCTGCTCAGGGGTCTTGGCGTTCAACAACTTTTCCACCACGGATTTTTTCTCCTTCTTGGCCAGTTTGGCTATGGCCGCCAGGACCTGAAGGTGAAGGTTGGGGGGGGATATGGGGGATACGGCGGTGAAAAATATATAGGTTGGCTGACCATCAGGAGAGTTGAAGTCCACCCCTTCCTTGGAAATGGCTAAGGAAAGCACAGGGGCCTCCAGCTCCTCCATTTTGCAGTGGGGAACCGCTATACCTCCGGGGAGGGCTGTGCTCCCAAGTTTCTCCCTGGCCAGTAGCCTGTTGTAGAGTTTTTTCCCGCTTTTTACTATTTTCCTTTCCTCCATGAACCGGGAGATTTCCCTCAAAACCTCCTCCACCGCCGAGGCTTTGAGGTTCGTAAGAATGAGGTCCGGGGAGAGAAGGGTATGAACCTGCATCAGAATTCCGGCTCTATAAGATAATAATCGGAACCTTTCCTGTAAATCACATTTATCTTTTTATTTCTGGAGTTTCTGTAAACCAGGATGTCCTCCCCCATCCCCTCCATCTCAGCTATGGCCTCCTCCACCGTTAAAGGCTTGGGGGAGTAGGCCTGCTTGGGGATGATTCTGGGCCCTGCTGGAGAAATAGGGGTTTCCTCAGGGGCCGAAACCTTTTTCTTGCTCCTCCTTTTTTCCTTTTCCTTTTTTATCTGGGCCTCTATTATGTCAAAGGCCTTGTTCAGGGAGGTAAGCATCTCCCCGGTGGTTTCCTTGGCTCTGAACTCAAAAATTCCTCCCTTTACGAGCACCTCCGCAGTGTGTCGATACTTCTCTAAGGAAAGTATTACCTCCACATGCTGGATATCCCCCAGGAGCTTTTTCAGCTTGGCAATTTTTCTTTCTGCTCTTTTTTTAATCGCTTCCGGGATTTCGTAATGCCTCCCTATGAATTTTACTTCCATCATATAACCTCCAACCTATATTTTCTTTTTCTCCTGCCGGCGTTTTCTATTCCCATTTCCATCCTATATTTTGCCACGGTTCTTCTGGAAATGTTAATGCCGCGCTTCCTCAGGAGTTCCATAAGCTCCTCGTCAGAATAAGGAGAATCCTTGGGTTCGTTTTCTATGAGCTTCCGAATAACCTCCTTTATTCTGGCAGAGGATATGTTGCCACCCTGTCCGGAGGAGGCTGGAAAGAAGAATTTAAGCCTGTAGGTGCCCTTGGGAGTAGAAATGAACCTGGAAGAGACGATTCTGCTTATGGTGGATTCGTGAACTCCCACAGCTGATGCCACTTCCCTAAGGTTAAGGGGCTTTAAATATTCGGGGTTGTAGCCCTTTTTAAAGAATTCCCTCTGCCTTTCCACTATATATTCCACCGTTTTTCGCAGGGTTTCCCTTCTTTTTGACAGGGCCGATAAAAACCACTGGGCCGATTTTATTTTTTGCCTGGCGAATTTTCTAAGTTCCTCCGGGGCGGAGGGGTCCTCCAGGATCTTGAGGTAAAAGGGGCTTATTCTCAAGGGAGGAAGCTCTCCGTCTTCAACCCTGACCTTGAGATCTCCGTTTTCCTCCTCCAGGTAAATGTCCACCAGAACTGGCTCGGAGGCCCTCCTGAAAAAATGGCCGCCTGGGAAGGGGTTGAGTCCCTTAAGCTTCTCCAGGGATTCTTTAAGCTCTTCCAGGGAACATTCCAGCCTTTGGGCCAGCTCCTCATACTTCCTCGCCTTGAGGAGCTGTATGTTCTCTTCCTTCAATAATTCTCGCAGCAGGGGGGAACTCTGGGGAGGAAGCTGAGCCAGCATGGCTTCCACCGGGTTCCTGGCTCCCAGCCCGTAAGGAGGGATTTTCATCATTTTTTTCCTTACAGCTTCCACTTCCTCCGGCGCCCTCCCCAGTTCCGCTGAGACGATTTTCACCGACTCCTCGTCAAGGAATCCCTTGGGATCAAGGTAATCTATAAGGGCTTCGGCCACCGGCTTTTCTTCCTCCTGAAAATGGGGAAGGAGGGTCTTCTTTATAACTTCCCTGGGCTCCGGTTCGTAGGGGACCAGGGCCTCGGGGGGTAAATTTTCGTCTTCTTCGTCTTCATAGTAGAATTCGGAGAATTCCTCGCCCCGGGAGGGTGAAAAGACCTCCGTCTCTTCCTCCGGCTCTTCGTTCCTCAACTCCAGGGCCGGATTTTCTTCAAGGACTTCCTCTATCTTTTCCCTGAGCTCCAGCTGCGTAAGAGGAAGCAGTTCCAGAAAAAGCCTTATCTGATTTGTGAGCCTTAAGGTTTGTTGTTGCCTTAAGTTAAGCTGGTTCTTCTGCTTCATCCTCTAAGAGAAAATCCTCCCCTAAGAATTTTCTTCTAACCTCCGGGTTCCGGGAAATTTCCCGGGGAGAGCCTGAGCTTAAAATCTCTCCTTTATTTATGATATACGCTCTGGTGGTTATTTTCAATGTTTCCCGCACATTATGATCGGTGATTATTATCCCCACACCCCACCTTTGAAGCTTGAGTATGATGCCCTTCATTTCTTTTATTGAAATGGGATCTATACCTGTGAAGGGCTCGTCCAAGAGCATGAAATCCGGCTCAAGGGCCATGGCCCTGGCCACCTCCAGTTTCCTTCTTTCCCCTCCGGAAAGGTGGAGGGCCTTTCTGTGCTTGAGATGAGCAATACCCATTTCTTCCAGCACCAGATTAAGAAGCCTCTGCCTGTGCCGGCGTCTGAGCTTTCTAAATTCCAGATAAGCCAGGATGTTTTCCTCCACCGTCAGGCCGCGGAAAATGGAGGGTCGCTGGGGAAGGTAGCCAATGCCCATTCTAACCCTTTTCCACATGGGATAAGCGGTTATATCCCTATCCCCGAGAAAAACCATTCCCCCATCAGGGGTTATTTCTCCTAAGATAATCTTGAAGGTGGTGGTTTTTCCGGCTCCGTTGGGTCCAAGAAGGCCAACAATTTCCCCCTTTTTCACCTGAAGGTCAATGCCTCTTAAAGCTTCCCTTCCTCCGTATTTTTTCCTGAGACCCAGAACCCTTATCATTGCTTTATTTCCGAGGAGGTCCTGCCCCTACTCTGAATTTCAAAGGACCCCGTGCGGGAGTTTACCACGATTCTTTCTCCCTTTATCTCGCCGTGCTTTTTGGAATTTAACACGGCCCTTCCCTCCAGAATTGCTTTCTCTTCCTGGAACCGGTATCTAATCCTCATGCACCGGGCTGAGTCCTCTCCGAGGATTATTTTCCCCGGGTTTTGAGCCTCCAGTTGAGCCAATCTTCCTTCCTGCAGGGTTATGGTTATTCCAGGGGCTGTTATACGGAAATTTTCCCCTCTAAGAGAGGCCCCTCCTTCCAGCTGGATGGAATCCTTTCCGTAAATTATCCTGGAGGCCCCCAGGCGATATCCATCCGGTGTTATTATGCTGGCCTCGGAAAGAAAATATTTTCCGGAATCCTCCATGGCCCTGGAGGCGGTTATTACATTCTCGTCCTTAACGATCCTTACCTCTCCGTTAAGGTTTCTCTTCCCCCGGGAAGAGGAGAGCTCCTGGCAGGAGAAGGAGGCTTCCCCCAGCCTTCCTTTCACTTCTCCCCAGGCTTTGAGGGAGTTGTCTTTTATCAAAAGGTTTCGGGAAACGAAGGATAGGTTTCCTTGGTAAACGGAGCAAATCTCCGCCATTATACTGTCGTCTTCCCCCCTGATTTCCCGGGCGAAGAACTTTATTTTCCCCCACCTTACCACTACCCCCTTGCCCTGGAGCCTCCCATCCGACCAGAGCTTGATTTCCCTGGCCACCAGTCTTCTTCCCTTTTCCACTACCTTCCCTCCTCTGGGGGCGAACACCGAATTTACCTTTTTTCCCTCCATATCTATTTCCATTAAAGGAGCCATCAGGATTCTATCCCCGGACTTCATGATGGCGGGTTTTCCCCTGAGGTAGGCCAGCATTTCCCTTTCCATGACCAAGACCCTTCCCCCCTTTAAGTTGATATCCCCGGAGGAGAATTCAGGGCGCAGGAGCAGGGTCTGGCCCTGGTCAAGTTCCATCCTTCCCCTTTCGGCCTTACCCTTAATCTCCCCTATTTTGAATTCTATTCCCCCTTCAAGCCTTATCACCCCCTTTTTTGCCAGGTAAAGGGACTTCTTCCCTTTAAAAACTCCGGTTTCACTTTCAACCTCCACAGTTTCGGGAAATTCCACCCTGTTTTTTCCGGGCGAGACCACGCATTTTTCGGACTTTATAACCGTGGAGGACGAGGGTATTTCTATGAGCACATTTTTGCTGAGGAATGTTCTGCCCGATGAGTCCACAAATAATTTTTTCGCGCTGGCTATGTATTTTGGTCTCCGGGCTTCTATTTCTTTGACCCTGAATTCCCACTGGATGGAACGACCCTTGATAAGGGGAAGCTTTAAACCCATGGCTCCACCTTCGTGGGAGGAAAGGGAAACAAGAACCAGGGCGCCCAGATATGCGAAGAGCAGAAAATATAAAATCAATCTGAAAAACCTCATCCTTCCCTTAGTATAAGATTGCCTTCCCCCGCTTCCAGCGTGAAGACTATATCGGTTTTTTCTCCCTTCCTGAACCTTTCAAGCATGTGTCCCCCCCGAAATACCCCCGGCAGTACTACCCCGTCCTTACGCAGAAGCACCTTGTAGCCCTGAGACCAGGGGGAGGGATGGGTTACCACCTCCACTTCCCTTACCGCAAGAAGAGGTTCTGGATTGCCGATGCCAAAGGGCGGGAAAAGCCTCAGAAAGCTTAAGGAGTTTCTGAGCTCCTGAAAATCAGTGACCTCCGGTTGCTCCTTTTCCTCTAATTCAGAGGCCCGGTAATCCTCCAGGCCTTCCTGGAGGATGGCTTTTATTTTGGGCAGGTTTTTTTCCTCGGCCACCAGGCCCACGGCGCTGGCATGGCCTCCGTAATCTACCAGCAGGTGCTTAGCCTTAGAGAGAAGCTCAGGTAGGGAGATGCCCCCCGGAGCCCTGCCGGAACCGTAGGCCATTCCGTTCTTTAAAGAGAAGATGAAAGCGGGCTTGAGGAAGCTGCGGCTCAGCCTCAGGGCCGCTATCCCCAGGACTCCCCGGTTCCAATACGGGGAGGATAGGAAAATGAGGTTTTCTTCCCCCTGTTGCTTTATCATTTCTTTGGCCTCCCTGACCACCTTGGCCTCTTCCCTCTGTCTTTCCCTGTTCAATTTCTTCAGTCTGGAGGCTATTTCCCTGGCTTCCCTTTCGCTGGTGGCAAGCAGAAGCCTCAGGGCTATCTCTGCGTCCATCATTCTGCCAGCAGCGTTTATTCTGGGCGAAAGCTTTATCGCCACATCCCTGGGAGTTATGTCCTTGGCCCTCAGGCCGGAGTCCCCCAGCAAAACCTCCAGTCCGTGGGAATTGTGGCCGTTCATGAGGGCGAGACCTTCCTTCACCATTATCCTGTTTTCCCCCAGCAGCTTCATCATGTCGGCCACGGTCCCGATGGCCACCATCTTTAAATAGGGAATGGCCCTTTCCTCCATATCCCTTTTCATGAAAAGGCCCTGAAGCAGCTTAAAGGCCACACCCACCCCGGCGAGATTTCTTTCCACCCCTTCCTCCAGGAAGGGATCCAGGATGGCCAGGGCTTCGGGCAGCTCCTCTCCCGGAAGGTGGTGGTCAGTTATTATCAGGTCAATGCCTTTTTCTTTCAAGGCCCGGGCGAATTCAAGGGATTTTATCCCGTTGTCCACGGTTATTACTAAACTTGCTCCCCTGGCCTGTATTTCTTTTAAATGCTCGCTGCGGGCCCCGTATCCCTGGGAAAACCTGTTGGGAATGAGGTAAGTGGTGCGGGCTCCCAAGGATGAAAGCCCTTTGACCAGCAGGGCGGTGGAGGTGACCCCATCCACATCGTAGTCTCCAAGTATTAAAATCTTTTCCCCTTTTTTTATGGCCCTTTCAATCCTGTCCACCGCCCTTTCCATCTGGGAGAAAAGAAAAGGGCTGGACAGGTCTTCCAGGTTTCCGTAAAGGAATAACCGGACCTCCTCAGGTTTCCTTATCCCTCTTTTATACAAAAGCCTCCCCACCAGGGTGGGGAGGCCTGAGGAAAACTGAAACTCCTCTAAATCATGTCCCATAAAGATATTTTACCATCCCCAGCCTCCTCCCCTTCCCCGGCCTCCTCTGCCCCAGCCTCCCTTTCCTCTACCTCCTCTACCCCAGCCTCCTCCTCTACCCCATCCTCCTCCTGGTCCAAAGCCGGGCCCTCCGAAACCAGGACCGTAGCCGGGGCCGTAATTCGTGCCATATCCAGGAGCAGGAGGCGCGGAGGCCTCAGGAAGGTTTCCGCCCTGAAACATCTCTAAAGCCTGGGCTACGGTTATTCCAGAGGGGACGGTGTAGGTCCTTATGCCAGCACCCTGGAGCACCGATTGGGCGTTGGGGCCGAAGGCTCCGGAGATCACCGCCTGGACACCTTCCTGGGCGGCCATCTGGGCGGCGGCTATGCCCGCTCCTGAGGGGGCCTGGGCATGGGGATTGGGAAAGGAGCGGAAGTTATCGGGGTTTTCGCTGTCCAGGATTATAAAATAGGGAGCCCTCCCGAACCGCGGGTCCACCGGAGACTTCAGGTCAGGTCCACTGGATGTGATTAAAATTCTCATGTTTCCTCCTTTTGTTTTTTTAGCTCCTCAAGCCTTTGCTTGAGCTGTGAAAGCTGGTTTTCTAAGGCAGAAATTTGCCCTTCTAAAAGCTCCCTTTCCGAAGCGACCCAGGGATTAGGAGGGATAGAGGGTATCCTTCCTTCCCTGAGGTAATTGAGAATATCGTTCCCAGTACCCGGAAAGGACGGGATAATTCTTATTCCTGCGGAGGCGAGGACCATGGAGGCGTTAGGGCCTACCATGGGGGCCACCACCGCCTGAACCCCCCTTTGAATGGCCAGCTGGGCAGCGGCTATGCCTGCAGCGGAGGGGTAATAGATGTAAGGATTGGGGATTATCTCAGGCTCCGGGCCCCCTTCTGTTTCCACCAGGGCGAAGAAAGGTGCCCTTCCAAAGCGAGGATCCACGGGGAACTGCAGGCCCGGGCCAGAAAGGGGAATCATAACCTTCATGCCTCACCCCCTATTTTTTCTGGGATTCGGCTGGAGGCTGAGCTGTATAAGGGTAATAGGGAGCAGCAGTCCAGTAGCTGGGGTAGTAGGGATAGCCGCTGTAGTAAGGATAATAACCTCCGTAGAATGGCCAACCCCATGCCCAACGGCAGAATCCCCTTCCCCATCCTCTTCCGCGGCCTCTGCCCCAGCCTCTTCCCCAACCGAAGCCATAACCAAATCCATACCAGGGTCCATATCCGTACGGCCACATTTTTCACCTCCATTTTTTTGTTTTTCCCCACCTCCATCTCTTCCTGACCGGGGGAGGATAGGGGATAACCCCGGCCAGGAAGGAAGAGATGGCCTCATCAATTCCTCCCACTGCTCCCCATATGACGGCCATATTATGAAGGGAAATAAGGTGGAAGGTCTGGGGGAGCAGGGACCCGCAAAGGATCAGGTCCACTTTCTTTTCTTTCAAAAACTCCAGAAGTCCACCCAGGGAAGGGTCGGGATTGGAGGCCCTTTCCCTCCCTGTGATTTTTCCCCCATCCACAGCGAAAATTACAAAATCCCTGCTTTGTTCCAAGATGGGGGAAACCCTTCCCATAAATTCCGGCACCGCTATTCTCACACTTGGTAAGTTGCAATAAACATGCCAGAAATTCTCCCCATTTTGTCCTTTGAAAAGGGTGCGGCGATGGGGAAAGGGGTCCCTGTGAGAAACAATTTGTTTCAATTGTTTCAATATGATATTTCTTTCATGGAAATTTGGGCATGAATAACTTTTGATTTTGAAACATTTGTCATGTATAATTCTCCTGTGGATTGGAAGAAAATAGTGGATTCGGTGGCGGAAGGGGTGATTTATGTGGAGAACTTTACCGTGAAGTATGCCAATCCAGCCGCCGCTGAGATAACCGGCTTTCCCCTAAATGAGGCGTTTGGGAGAAAATGCTTTGAAGTTCTGAGGACAGAAATATGTCAGAGCGCCTGCCCCATCAGGGAGGGAAAGCCCTTGCCCTGGAAAGAGGAAGGGGTTTCTTGCCTGGACAGGTTCAACGAAGAAAAGTTTATAAATATAAAGGTCAGGAACCTGGGTAAAGGGTGGGCTATTATCTTTGAGGATAGAACCAGGGAGGTCAGACTGAGCAAGGAGGTTCAGGGGAAGTTCAGGTTAAGGGATATAATCACCGCCAGCCCGAAGATGCTGGAGATAATAAGCCTTCTCCCCAGGTTCGCCGCCTCTTCGGCCCCGGTACTTATTGAGGGAGAAAGCGGCACCGGAAAGGAACTGGTGGCCTCCGCCCTTCATCATCTCAGCCCCCGAAGCTCCGGGCCTTACCTTAAAATAAACTGCGCCACCATTCCGGAAGGCTTACTGGAGTCGGAGCTTTTCGGATATGTAAAGGGGGCTTTCACCGATGCAAGGACGGATAAGGAGGGCATATTTTCTCTGGCCCACGGGGGTACCCTTCTCCTGGACGAGATAGCAGAAATGCCCCTGTCTTTGCAGGCCAAACTTTTGAGGGTTCTGGAGGAAGGAGAATTTTTACCCTTGGGGGCAACTTCCCCCAGGAGGGTGGATGTTAAAATCGTGGCGGCCACCAACAAGGACCTGGCTTCCTTGGTGAGGAAAGGAAGGTTCAGGGAGGATCTTTTTTACAGGTTAAATGTCCTCTATATTAAACTCCCTCCCCTTCGGGAAAGAAAGGAGGATATTCCCCTTCTTGTGGAGCACTTCGTGGAGCTTTTCAACTTCATTACAGGAAAACCCGTGGAGGGGCTTTCGGAAAAGGCTCTGAAGGTCCTTATGGATTACGATTATCCAGGAAATGTAAGGGAACTGAGGAACATAATAGAGGCGGCCTTTGTTCTGGTGAGCGGAAGGGTTATAGATGTGGAACACCTTCCTGCATATCTCAGGGGGGAGGAGGCGGAGAGGAGGAAGTTAGAAGAAGCTCTCCGAAGGGCTAAGTGGAGGAGGGGAGAGGCCGCCAAACTCCTGGGCCTCTCCCGCTCTACCCTCTGGAGAAAAATGAAAAAATACGGGATAAAGGGTTAATCTCCGTAGCTAAAATCTACTTCCAGGTCCCCTTTAAGCCTTCTGACGGTGAATTTTCCCTTGAGGGATTTTCCTTCCATCTTAAGGGAGAAGTTGAACTGTCCCTCCCTGGCCCTTTCCATAAGGGGAATGGGGTTAATGCCCTTTTTCAGGGAAAACTTCCTGGGCTTTTGGCCCCTTATCTGTAGGGCGGCCGTTGTTTTCCCCGGGGCCCAGATGTAAGCTATGGGTTTTTGCAGGAGGTAGCTTCCCATGTCATAGCCGGCGTTAAGGCCGTAGATGAGTCCGTCCCTCACAGCCACAAGTGCCGGTTCCCTGTCCAATTTTTCTGGATCAAATTTTTCAAGAACGAGCCCATCCAGCTTCCATACCCCCCTTCCATGGGTGGCCACCACCAGTTCGTGGGCTTTCCTCTGGTACTTCATGTCGTATACAGCCGCCACCGGCAGCCTTCGGGAAAGGGAATACCATTTTTTCCCATCGTTGGGGGAGAAGTAAACCCCGAAATCAGTCCCCACCACCAGTCGGCCTGCTCCTATTTCCCTTATTACATTGACTGGCTCGTCGGGAAGGTTGGACTTTATGGAAGCCCAGCTCTTTCCAAAATCGCTGGACCTAAAAAGGTAGGTTTTGAAGTCGTCGTCCCTGTATCCCGTCATGGAAAGGTAAACCACACCTTCCCTGTAGCGGGAAGTCACCAGGCGGGAGACCCATTTTTTAGGAAGTCCGTGGCCGATTTCCTCCCAGCTGGCCCCGTCGTTATCCGTCCTCCACACCCTGCCGTCGTCGGTTCCAACATAAAGCCTTCCAGGTTTGAAGTAGGACTCCGCCAGGGCGGTTATGGTTCCGTAGGGAACATCTCCCTGAGGAGGGTTGGTGGTAAGGTCACGGCTTATGGGATACCAGCTATTTCCTTTGTCGTAGGATTTCATCACCCGGTTGGCTCCCAGGTAAAGGATAAAGGGATTGTAGTGGGAAATCAGGAAGGGGGTTTGCCAGTTGAACCTCAAGGGCTCCTCCCAGGGTTTAAGGTGAGGGCGTATTATCTTAGGTTTTCTCTTTTCTATTCTGAAGATGTATCCGAACTGGAATTCTGCATAGATTCTATCCCTGTCGGTGGGGTCAAACCTCACGAAGGCGCCGTCCCCGCCCAATATTAGCTTCCATGGGGAGGAGTAAGGGAGACGGAAGTTGGTGCCGCAGATGACCCCGTTGTCCTGGGTACCTCCGCATATCCGGTAGGGTACCCTCCCCTGTTCCACCTCCACAGTGTAGAACTGGGTTATGGGAAGTACATGGGAATTCTTCCAGGTTTTGCCCCCGTCGTAAGAGAAATCAACCCCCCCATCGTTTCCAACTATGATTCTATCGGGGTTCTCCGGGTCTATCCACATGGCGTGGAAGTCTCCGTGAACCCTGGGGGCCTTTACCCTCTTCCAGGTCTTTCCTCCGTCGGTGGATACCATAAGGGGAACGCCCAGGATGAAGACCTTCTCGGGATTCTTGGGGTCCACCCTGACCTGTCCGAAATAATAACCGTAGGTGTTAAAGACCCCGGGTAAGTAGTCTCTGTTTACCTTCCTCCAGGTTCTTCCCCCGTCCTCGGAGCGGTACACCTCCGGACCCACAACCCTTCTTTCCAGGAGCTGCCTCTGGGCGTCGTTTATGTGTTTTAAGAGCTGGGCTAAAGTGAGCTTTCCGCTCTTTACCCACTTCTTTATTTCCCCGGCCGAGTAAGGGAGGAGGTATTTTTTCAAAAGTTTCTGGAGCCTGGAATTATCCAGGGCGAGAAATTCCTCCCTGCTCATTTTTTCCAGGTCCTCCACCGATAGGCTTGGGGATTTTCCCCTTTTTTTCGGCAAAGGTCTGAGCCTTTGGTTGTCCATTACCGCATAGACTATCTTTGGGTTTGAGGGGGAAAAGGCTATTCCCACCCTTCCCACGAACCATCCCGTAGGGAATCCCCGGGTGATCCTCTTCCAGCTTTCCCCTCCGTCTTCGCTCAAATAAAGCCCGGAGTCCGGGCCGCTTTCCACGAAATTCCAGGCTCTGCGGTCCCTCTCCCAGACCGCCGCCAGAAGTCTATCGGGATCCGAGGGGTCCATGGCCACATCTATTACCCCTGCCCTCCGGCTGATGTAGAGAACCCGCCGCCAGGTCCTTCCTCCGTCGGTGGATTTGTAAAGTCCTCTTACGCTATCGTGGGTATAAAGGTGTCCTATGACTGCCACATAAACTATGTCAGGGTTATGGGGATGGATTATTATCCTTCCAATGTGGTGGGTGTCATCCAGGGGGAGCCTTTTCCAGGTTTTCCCTCCGTCGGTGGACTTGTAAATTCCGATACCTGCATAGCTGCTTCTGGAGGAGTTGTTCTCACCGGTGCCCACAAATATTATGTCGGGATCTGAAGGAGCCACGGCTATGTCTCCTATGGTATAGGTGGGTTTTCCCTCAAAGATGGGGTAATAGGTGGTGCCGTTGTTGTCGGTCCTCCAGACCCCTCCGGAGGCAGAAGCCACCAGGAAGGAGAAGGGCTTTCCCGGTATAGGCTCTATGTCCACCACCCTTCCCTCCGGGTAAACAGGGCCAAGAAATTCCCATTTTAGGAGTCTGAAGGGGGAATTTTCCGCGAGTTTTCTGTGCACTTTGAAGGAGGCAAGCCTTTCTGCATCAGGGGTGGGATTGGGCCAGACCCTTTCCATCAATATTTTGTCCTTTTCTGGCCCTGTAGCCAGCAAAAATGCCGAGAGGATTACCGGGAGAATAATCTTCCAATGATTCCGCATAGCTTCCTCCTGTTATTTATTAAGGTTCTATTTTTAACTTCAGCACTATGGGGCAATGGTCTGAGCCCATGACCTGGTCCAGAGCATAGGAGTCCTCCACCAGATCAATAAGGTCCTCGGATACGAAGAAGTAGTCTATCCGCCAACCTATGTTTTTGGCCCTGGCGTTGAAGCGGTAGGTCCACCAGGTGTATTGAACCTTGTCAGGATAAAGGTACCTGAAGGTGTCTATAAATCCATGGGAGAGAAATTTGTCAATCCACTCCCTTTCTATGGGAAGAAATCCCGAATACTTCTCGTTGGCCTTTGGGTTTTTCAGGTCAATGGGCTTATGGGCGGTGTTCAGGTCCCCCCCTATTATGAGCTTTTCCCCTTTTTTCCTTAAATCCAGCCAGTAATCCAGCATAAAATCGTAAAACCTTAACTTGTATTTTAACCTTTCTTCGCTCTGCTTGCCGTTGGGAAAGTATATGTTGAAAAGGGAAAACCAGGGGTATCTGGTTATGATTATCCTTCCCTCCTTATCGAACTCTTCCACCCCCACTTTCATCTGAACCTCCAAGGGCTTTATTCTGGTAAAGGTGGCTACCCCGCTGTATCCTGGCCTTTCAGCATCGTTCCAGTAAGTGTAATACCCTTCGGGGCTTACAACTTCCTCGGGTAGCTGGGAAACCTTGCTCTTGGTTTCCTGTATCAGGAGGATGTCCGGAGCTTCCTCCCTAAACCATTTCATAAACCCCTTCTTTAAAACAGCCCTCATACCGTTTACATTCCAGGAGACTATCTTCATGCTCATACTTAAATGATAATCCTTTTGCCGGGAAAAGGAAAATATTAGAATTAAAACATGTTCGTATGTAAAAAATGCGGCTACACTTCCCCCAAGTGGTTTTCCCAGTGTCCTAAATGCGGAGCCATAGGGAGTGCGGAAAAAATTGAAAAGGGGCGGGGTGGCCGTATCCCATCCCCCAGGCCGGTGGACCTTTCCCGGGTGAGGCTTGAAGGGGAGGAAAGGTTTTCCTCTGGCTTTCCCTCCCTGGATAGGGTCTTGGGAGGTGGACTGGTCAGGGGTTCCTTCGTGCTCATAGGTGGGGAGCCGGGTGTGGGCAAATCCACCCTCATGCTTCAGATGGCCTCCCATTTCAGGGGCAGGGTTATTTATGTTTCCGCCGAGGAATCCCTCTCCCAGATAGCCCGCAGGGCGGTGAGGCTGGGGGCCGGGGAGGGGCTTAAGGTTTTGACGGAAACGACCTGGGAGAGCGTTGAGGCAGCGGTGGAGGAGGAGAGTCCGGACCTTGCCATCTTCGATTCCCTTCAGACATTTAAGCTTTCCAACCTTGGGGCGAGCCCGGGAAGCCCAGCCCAGGTCAAGGCCATAGCCGATAGGGTTTTTCATCTTTCCAAGGCCAGGGGGATAACCTCCATACTGGTGGGACATGTAACCAAGGGAGGGATCATAGCCGGGCCCAAGCTTTTGGAGCACATGGTGGATGTGGTGCTCTATTTTGAGGGTGAAAGCCACAGGAACTTCAGGATAATAAGGGCAGTGAAAAACAGGTTTGGGGCCACCGATGAGATAGCGGTTTTTGAAATGGTGGAGGGCAGGCTAAGGGAGGTGGAAAATCCCTCCGGATATTTTCTTTCAGGGGACTTCTCCCCCGGCGTGGCGGTTTATCCGGCGGTGGAAGGGAAAACTCCTCTGATGCTGGAAATCCAATCCTTGGTGGTTCCCTCCTCGGTGGCTTCCAATCCCAGGAGGTTTTCCCTGGGGGTGGACCCATACAGGGTGGGGATGCTTCTTGGGGTTATGGAAAGGTACGCCAGGCTTTCCCTGGCCTCCAGGGATGTTTATGTTAATGTTTCCGGAGGATTGAGGGTAAAGGACCCCACGGTGGACCTCCCCCTTTTGCTTTCCCTTTTTTCATCTTACTTAGGGATATCCCTTCCCAGGGGAGCCTTTGCCTTCGGGGAAGTGAGTTTGACCGGGAGGGTGCTTAACCCCTCCCGTAGGATTTTGAGGTTAAAGGAGGCTAGGAAAATGGGTTATAACTTGGCGGTGGTGCCCCCGGGTGATAAAATAGAAGGACTAAAATTTATTGAGATAACCCATATAAGTCAGGTGAGGGGAATTTTAAAATGATTTATCTTCTATACGCATTAATATCCGCAGGGGCCGCCTACATAATAAGAGGAAGGGCCGATTATGTGACCTTGGTCCATGCCATGGGGGTTTTCTTGGCCGGGGTGCTCCTGGACATAATAATAAGGAAGGCCAGCAGCAGAAGGGAGACCCTGTCGGCCCTTTTCCTCGGCATCCTCATTGGTTGGGTCCTATTCAGCATATATTCCTCCCTCCTTCCCCGTTACTTCCTTTACTTGGGGGTTCTTTTCCTTCTTCTCCTTCCCATATCCTTCTTATCCCTTTCCCTTAAAAAGCCGGAGCTCTTCACCCCCATATACTGGATACATTCCCTGAAGAAAACCCCAACCCTGGGAACGAAAAAGATCCTTGATACCAGCGTGATAATAGACGGCAGGATCGTGGACATAGCCAGCACCGGCTTTCTGGAAGGTCCCCTGGTAATCCCCAGGTTCGTCCTCGGAGAGCTTCAGAAAATAGCCGACTCCTCCGACCCTCTGAAAAGGCAGAGAGGTAGAAGGGGGCTTGACATAGTTGAAAGGCTTAAGAACGACCGGGAGGTCCGGGTGATTATTTCAGACACCGATTTCCCTGACATTAGAGGGGTGGACCAGAAGCTGGTGGAACTTGCCAAAAGAATAAACGCCAAGATAATAACCAACGATTTCAACCTGAATAAAATGGCCAAGATCCAGGGGATAAAGGTCCTCAACATAAACGAGCTGGCCAACGCCCTGAAGCCCGTGGTCCTTCCCGGCGAGAAGATGAAAGTGTTCATATTGAAGGAGGGAAAGGAAAGGGATCAGGGGGTGGCCTATCTGGACGATGGGACCATGGTGGTGGTGGACAATGCCAGAAAGATGATAGGGAAAACGGTGGAGATAACAGTAACCTCGGTTCTCCAGACCACTGCGGGCAAAATGATCTTCGGCAGGTATAACGAGTGATTATCTTTTCCCGAAGGAGGGCATGTTAAAGGGCTTCTCTTTGTATCCCTCAGGAACGGTGAATAAAGATGGGGATACGGTGAGGGTCTGGTATTTTACCAGATAGCTCTCGCTTACCATGTTCCTTCCCATCATGTTGGTGGTGGTTTTTGAATAAATGGGAAATCCCAGGCGGGATAGGGTCTCCGCCCTTTTCTCTATTTCCCCAACCAGTTGCTTCGGCAGCAGGAGCTCCAGGACCTTTCTGTAGGCACTGAAGTCAATATTCACATCCGGGGAAAAGCACTGCTCCATGGTCTGGAAACTTCCCATTTCCATTTTGACCACTGTGCACTTATGTCCGTTTATAACCCTTTTCTCCCGGGTAATCTCCATCTTCGGGGTCAGGTCCATCCCCATTTGCTGGAGCATCAATACCCACCGGTTTAGCATCTCTCTGAGCTGGGAGAGGCTCATTTTGTAGTAGACCTTCCTTCTCTTGTCCACGAAATAGGCGGTCTTAGAAGAGTAATTCACTATGGAGATGGATTTTTCTGTCTCCAGACGAAGGCTGGAACCCTCCAGCCATATTTTAGTGAACCCTTCTTTTCCCCTCCCTTTCGTTTTTTGCTCAATGTAATACCCGGCCCGAAGGGAAAGGGAAAAGAGGAAAAGGAAGGCGAAAGAGATAGTTTTTCTCATAGCATCCTCCCTACCAATTCTCCTGAGAGTATATCAGACTTGACAAAGGGAGGAATAATTTGAAAAACTTAAGGAGGAAAATTCATTAATTAAGGAAGGGCGATAATGATAGAACTGGCGATGAGAAGAGGGGTTCATCCCCCGGAGGGCAAACTTTCTGCACAAAAGCCCATTCAGGATTTTCCTTTACCCAAGCAGGTTGTTATCCCCTTTTCCCAGCATGCGGGAAAACCCGCCACTCCCTTAGTAAAGAAACGACAGAAGGTCAAAACAGGTGAGAAGATAGGGGAGGCTTCGGGTTTTATCTCCGCCCCGGTCCACTCCAGCGTTACGGGAACGGTTAAGACCCTGGAGACGGTACTTCTTCCCAACGGCTCTTCAGCCCTGGCGGCCATAATAACTGTGGAAGGCGAGGACCAGTGGGCGGAGCCCACCTGGCCCGTGAAGGAGCTCTCTTCCCTTACCCCCGATGACCTCAGGACCATAACCAGGGAGGCTGGAGTCGTGGGCCTGGGAGGGGCGGTCTTTCCAACCTCCGTTAAAATTTCTCCCCCCAAGGAGTACCCCATAGATTCTGTGATAGTAAACGGAGCCGAGTGTGAGCCCTACCTCACCTCCGACCACCGGCTCATGCTGGAACATACGGAGGAAATATTCCAGGCGGCTCAGCTCCTTAAGATGGCGGTGGGGGCCAAGAGGGGGTACATAGCGGTGGAGGACAACAAGAGGGATGCGGCAGAGGCCTTTGATAAGCTGGTGAGAGGCGTGGCGGACTGGGAGGTGGTGCTCCTGAGGACCCGCTATCCTCAGGGGGCTGAGAAAAGCCTTATAAAGGTCATCCTGGGGAGGGAGGTCCCGGTGGGTGGGCTTCCCTTCCATGTGGGGGCCCTGGTTCAGAATGTGGGAACCCTTTATGCTGTATACGAAGCAGCGGTAAAGGGAATTCCCCTCATTAAAAGGGTGGTGACGGTAACCGGAGAGGGGGTTAAGGAGCCCTCCAATTTCATGACCAGGATAGGCACCAGCGCCAGGGAACTTCTCCAGGCCGCTGGAGCTGACCTGGAGGCGGCCAGGAAGATAATCTTCGGCGGCCCCATGATGGGGATGGCGGTAAAAAGCCCGGATATCCCGGTGCTAAAGTCCACCTCCGGCATATTGATTCTTTCCTCGGTGAAGAAGGAGAGGGTGTTTCCCTGCCTTTACTGCGGAAAATGCGTTTACGCCTGTCCTTTGAAGATAACCACCACCAGGCTGGTTAAATACATCCAGGCGGGGATGTGGGACCAGGCCAAGGCCTTTGGTCTTTTCAACTGTATGGAGTGCGGGGTTTGCAGCTATGTTTGTCCCGCCAACATCCCCCTGGTTCACTGGATAAGGTACGGGAAATTTATGGTTCGTATGATGGAGGCTAAGCAATGAACCTTATAGTATCCTCTTCCCCCCATATTCATGGGAAGGATAGCGTTCCCAAAATAATGCTCCATGTCATACTGGCCCTGCTTCCGGCGGCAGCGGCCTCAATTTATTTTTTCGGCATAAGGGCCCTTTGGGTAATGCTGGTTTCCATTGCCACGGCGGAGATCTCCGAGTACCTCTTCCTTCTCTTAAGGAAGAAGGACACCTCGGCAGCCCTGGACGGCAGCGCCTTCCTCACTGGCCTTCTTCTGGCCCTTACCCTTCCGCCCTCCATAAACCTCTCCATGGTGGCCATAGGGGCTGCAGTGGCCATAATAATAGCCAAACAGATGTTCGGGGGCTTCGGGGCCAATATATTCAACCCTGCCTTGGTGGGGAGGGCCTTCCTGCAGGCAGCCTTTCCCATACCCATGACCACATGGGTGGCCAACAGGGCAGCCCACATAGACGCCACCACGGTGGCCACGCCTCTGGGAGGTTTTAAATTTTCGCACATCCTTACCGCCCACAAGGACCTCCTTCTGGGGAATGTGGCGGGGAGTCTCGGGGAGACATCGGCCCTTCTTCTCCTCCTGGGAGGCGTATATCTGCTTGTAAGGAGGTATATAGACTGGAGGATACCCGTGGGGGTCCTGGGCTCGGTGGCCGTATTCAGCGGAATATTGTGGCTTGCCAACTCAAATAAGTATCCTGACCCTGTCTTCATGCTCCTGGCCGGTGGGCTTATGCTGGGCGCGTGGTTCATGGCCACGGACCCGGTTACCTCCCCGGTTTCTCCTGCAGGGATATGGATTTACTCCATAGGTATAGGGTTTTTCGTGGTTCTTATAAGGGTTTTCGGGGGTATGCCAGAAGGGGTCATGTACTCCATACTTATCATGAACTCCTTCGTGCCCCTTATGGATAAATACCTAAGACAAAGGATGCTGGGAGAGAAGAAATGAAGGATAGCCTGAGAATGATTGCCGTTCTGACATTCTTTGCGGTGCTTTCCGGGGGGATTTTGGGGTGGTTCAACACCTTCACCGAGAAGAGGGTGAAGGAGAACAAATTGAGGGAGCTCATCGCTTCCCTCCAGAGCGTTACCGGCATGGACCCTAACACCGACACCTATAAGATTGTGAGGAAGGACAAGGATTTTGAGCTCTACAGGATAATTTCCGGGACCGAGACAAAGGCCTATGCTGTGGTGGGGGAGGGCAACGGATATCAGGACAAAATAAGGCTGATCTTCGGGGTGAAGCCGGATTTTTCCGAAATAATTGCTCTTAAAATCCTGGAGGAAAAGGAAACTCCGGGGCTGGGGGCCAGGATAGAGGAGGAGGGTTATCTGAAGCAGTGGAAGGGAAAGGCGGCCAATGGAAGCCTCAAGCTGGTTAAAACCCCCACCGAAAACCCCTACGAAGTCCAGGCCATCTCCGGGGCCACCATTTCCTCCACCGCTGTTCTGGATATAGTGAATAAAAGCGTGGCCAGGGCTAAAAAGCTAATAAAGGAGGCGGGAAAATGAAACTTTGGAAGGAGTTTATAAAGGGATGGTGGAAGGAGAACCCGGTCTTCGTTATGGTGCTGGGAATGTGCCCCACCTTAGCGGTTACCAATTCGGTGAAAAACGCCATAGGAATGATAGGGGCCGTGGCCTTTGTTCTCGTAGGTTCCAGTTTTATAGTTTCCGTAATACGGAAGATGGTTCCAAATCAGGTGAGGATAGCCACCTTCATAGTGGTGATAGCCACCTTCGTCACCATGGCGGATAGGTACCTGGCAGCCTATTACCCCGACCTCAGCAAGGCCCTGGGTCCCTATGTCCCCCTCATAGTGGTCAACTGCATAATCCTGGGAAGGCAGGAGGCCTTTGCGTCCAAGAACGGTGTTGTGGCCTCGGTGCTGGATGCCCTGGGTATGAGCATGGGCTTCGGTATAGCCCTCATGCTCATGAGCTCCGTCAGGGAGATCTTAGGCTCCGGCACCTGGTTGGGGATGAGGGTGCTGGGAAGCTGGTACATACCATGGCAGGTTATGATTCTGCCGGCAGGGGCTTTCTTCGTGCTGGGTTTCCTGATCTGGGGCTTTAATTCAATAAATAAGGCCTTTAAGGGGTGAGAAATGGAACTATTGGTAATCTTTATATCGGCACTTTTAATCAATAATTTCGTCCTTCATTACTTCCTGGGAATATGTCCCTTCATAGGGGTTTCCAACAGGCTGGATTCGGCCTTCTCCATGGGCCTGGCAGTTACCTTCGTGATGACCATAGCAGCCACGGTTTCCTGGCTCATCTATTATCTGCTTCTCGTTCCATATCATCTGGAGTTTCTTGAGATAGTTTCCTTCATTCTGGTGATAGCCTCTCTGGTTCAGGTGGTGGAGATGTTCATAAAGAAGGTTTCCCCTCCCCTTTATCAGGCCCTGGGTATATACCTTCCTCTTATAACCACCAATTGTGCCATCCTGGGGGTGGCCCTTCTTACCGTTCTTAAAAAATACAACTTCATAGAAACCCTGATATTTGCCCTGGGGGCTGGGCTTGGATTTACATTGGCCATCGTAATAATGGCTGGGATAAGGGAGGAGCTGGAGTTCGCAGATGTTCCAGAGACCCTGAAGGGGGCGGGGATAACTCTTATAACCGCCGGAATCCTGGCCCTGGCCTTTATGGGATTTTCCGGGCTTGTGTGAGGTGATGCCATGAGCGCTGCGGTGACTTCCCTTCTCGTCATGGGGGCGGTGGCCCTGGTCTTCGGAATAATAATTTCCCTGGCTTACAGCAAGTTCAGGGTTGAAGTGGACCCCAGGGTGGAGGAAATTTTTGACATCCTCCCCGGGGTAAACTGCGGAGCCTGCGGCTATCCAGGATGTCAGAATTACGCCGAGGCGGTGGCCTCCGGAGCGGCTCCACCCAACAAGTGCACCGTGGGGGGGGCGGAGGTGGCGGAGAAGGTGGCGGCCATCATGGGCTTAGAGGCCGGGGAGGTGGAAAAGGTTGTGGCCAGAGTTCTTTGCATAGGGGATAGGGAGAAGTCCGTCTGGACTGCAGATTACGATGGCCCCCAGAGCTGTGCTGCTGCCCATGTGGCAGGCGGTGCCGGCAAAGCCTGTTCCTATGGATGTCTCGGCTTCGGTGATTGCGTGGAGGCCTGTCCCTTTGACGCCATTCACATGAACGATAAGGGAATTCCTGTGGTGGATGAGGAAAAGTGCACCGGTTGCGGCCTGTGTGCTGAGGCGTGCCCCAGGGATATCATAATTATGGAGCCCGTCAAGAACAGGACCTATGTTTTTTGTCGCAGCCAGGATACCCCCAAGAGGTCAAGGGAAGTTTGCTCGGTCTCGTGCATAGCCTGCGGCATATGCGTGAGGCTTGCCCCTGAGGGCCTGAAAATGGAAGGAAACCTGGCGGTGGTTATAGATCCGGAGAAAGTCACGGACCAAGCCATAGAGAAATGTCCCACCAAGGTGCTTTTCAGGATATGAAGCTGGAACAGGGGGTTGTGGTGAAAGTGGAAGGGGGATTTGCCTATCTGGTTCCCTCCCTTCCTCAAGGGTGCGAGCACTGCGCCCTTAAAGAACTTTGCATAGGGAACAGCGGAGGGAAGCTCAAGGCCCTGAACCTTCCGGGGGCCAGGGAAGGAGATCTGGTGGAATTTCAGATAAACATCTCCCGGCTCAATCTGAACCTTATGCTCCTTTCCGCCGCCGGTCTCCTGCTCCTTTTGGCCGGAGGGCTACTGGGCTTTTATATAAATCCCTTGGGGATAAACCCTTCCCTCAGCGGAGGGCTTTTTGCCATAGGCTTTTCCCTCCTGGTTTTTCCCCTGGCCAGGTTGAGGAGATTTTCTTCCAGGGAACTTTACCCTGAAATAAAAAGAGTAGTAAGGAGGAAAACATGAAAAGGCGCGAATTTCTCGCTCTGGCCATAGGCGCCCTGGGAGCCTCTGCCTTTAAATTAAAGGGTAAGGGGCTTAAAGGCAGCATAATATTTACTTCCTCCAACCCTAAGGAAGCTCTGAAAAGGCTTTCTAAGGAAATGGGGGGGCTCCGGTTAATTCCCGCCGACGAGGAAACCCGTCGTTTGCTTGCCCTTTCGGGAAGCTGGGGTAGCGGAACCAGAGCCCTGGTTTTTCTCCGGGAACTTCCTCAGGAGGTGGAGACCAGTATAACTTACACGGGGGAGAGGGGAATAGAGGACCCCAGAAAGAGGTATTCCCGGACTTACTCCTTCCTCCGCAGGGAGGGCAGGGGCAGGTACCTGGTTACACTGGTTTTTGAGAGGGCTTCTTCGGGCAAAGCCAGGGCTGTGGTGGAAGTGGAGGGGAGGAGGGCCATGGAAATAGACCTTAGCCGGGACGGGCAATACGAGGTGATGGGCCGGGAGGGGAAGATGACCCTGGAGGTAAGCCGCGGCAAGATAAGGGCAGTGGAGAGCTCCTGCAAAAAGAAAATTTGCGTGAAAACCGGCTTTATATCCTCCCCCCATGAGAAGATAGTATGCATTCCCAATCGGGTTATAGTATCCATAGAAGGAAGCGGACTGGACGGGGTCTCCTTTTAATTTTACTTCCCCTTTTTCTTCTGAATTGTGGGCATAGAAACCGGGTGCCCGAACCCCTGGTTCGGACCCGTTTTCTGCTGGGAACCTATGTTACTGTGAAGGTATATGGCTCCGTTCCGCCGGGGGTTCTGGAAGAATTCTTCTCCGAGGTAAAGAGAATTTCAGAGAAATACAGCCTGGAGAGTAAAAACAGCTACATATCCAAGTTAAACCGGGGGGAGGTCTCCTTAGACCGGGAAACCCTGGGTCTCCTGGATTTTGCCAAGGAGATATGGAGGCTTTCCCGGGGGGCCTTTGATCCTACGGTGGGGCGCCTCAAACTCCTGTGGGGCTTCAACGAAAAACCCCATCTCCCTTCCCCCCAGGAGATAAGGAGGGTCCTGAGTTTCGTAGGGTTGGAGAAACTGAGGTGGGAGGGAGAGAAAATGGCCTCCCGGGGGGTGGTTCTGGATTTTTCAGGTTTTGCCAAGGGCTATGCCGTGGACAGGGGGGCCCGGGTGCTTTTGCAGAAGGGGATACGCTCGGCCCTCATAGATGCCGGGGGGGACATCAGGGTCATAGGCACCAAGCCCGGAGGGGCGCCCTGGAGGATAGGGATCAAGAATCCCCGGGGGCCGGGTATAGTGAAGGTTCTGGAGGTTAAAGACGCTGCGGTGGCCACCTCCGGGGACTATGAGAACTTCTTTGAAAAGGATGGGATAAGGTACCATCACCTGCTGGACCCCAGGACCGGTTATCCTGCCAGGGGATTTCAGAGCGTCACCGTGGTCTCCAGGACCTGCATGGAGGCGGATGCTCTGGCCACCGCCATCTTCGTGGCCGGCCCTGTCCTGGGGAAGAAAATTGCAAGGGAGGCTTCCGTGAGGGCAGTTCTCATAAATTCCCTGGGGAAGTTGGAGGAGGTTTTCCCTGGAAACCGTTGATTTTCCTCCCCTCTCCTCCTAAAATCTAATTAAATGAAGGGCAAAATCCTTTCCTTAGTTTTCCTTTCGGTCTGGTGGGGAGGTATTCTATCGGCTCCGGCCCTCAAGGCCGCCGGAGGAGATCCCTCCTTTCTTTATCGGATTTATTCCCAGGTCTGTCATCAGGACCCTTCCAGGAGCTTTCACCTCTTTGGATATAAGCTGGGGGTATGCTCCAGGTGCACCGGGATATATGCCGGTGCCCTTCTTTTCGTCCTGATCTCCTTCCGGTTCAGGCCTTCCCTGGGGCCAGTTTCAATCCTGCTCCTTGTATCCCCTCTAATTTTAGGGAAATTTTTGGAAAAAATCATGGGTTTTTCCTCCAACTGGGAGAGATTTTTCACTGGCCTGTGGCCCGGGTTTCTCTTAGGCATGGGTTTGCTCTACGGTCTTGAGGATTTAAGCAAGGAGGGAAAATGAAGGAAGATATGTATATGCCTGCCCTCTGGGCCGGCCTTGCCAGCGGTTTTCTAAGCGGATTTCCCCTTTTTAGTCTCGGAAACTGCCTTTGTTGCCTTTGGATAGTGGGAGGAGGGGTTTTAGCTTCCTATCTGTATCAGAGGAGGCGCGGGGATAGAATCAGCTCCGCAGACGGAATGATGGTGGGGGCCATGGCAGGGCTGGTCTCCTCCCTGCTGGCCACGGTCCTTGACATGGTTTTTGCCTATTGGTCCAGGGATTTGATCCTGAAGATTTTAGAAGCTTATGGTGCGGAAGCATCCCCCCTTCTCAATTATCAGAGCTATTTTACCCCCAGGGGATTCGCTTCCACCCTTCTTATAAGGATAGTTATTTTTTCCCTCTTTGCTTCCATAGGAGGTGCCCTTGGCGCAGCGGCATTCAAGCCCAAGGCCTACGGCCATAATTAATCCGGCCTCTGCCAGCGGCAGGACCTATCGCCGCTGGGAAAGGCTAAAGGCTTTTCTTCTTTCCTATTTCAGGGAAATAAAGGAGAGGTTTACCGAGGGGCCCAGACACGCCACGGAGATAGCCAAGGAGGAGCTGAGGGAGGGGCAGACCCACATAATATCCGTGGGAGGGGATGGTACCCTGAACGAGGTGGCCAATGGTTTTTTTGAGGAGGGAAAACCGATAAATCCTGAGGCAGGTCTTTCCGTTCTTCCTTCCGGCAGGGGGAACGATTTTGCCAAGGGGCTGGGGATAAGAAGGAAGGCTCTCAGCTTTTCCAGAAATCTCTGGGTGGACCTGGTTTCCATGGGTGAGAGGTTCTTCGTAAATGTTATGGACCTGGGACTGGGTGGGGAGATAGTGAGCAGGTTAAGCCAGGGAACCCACAGCGGGGTGGTTTATTCCCTTAAACTTCTCAGGGAATTCTTCCGGTATAAGCCAAAGTATTACGAGGTGGAGGTGGATGGGGAGAGTTTTTCCGGAGAATTTTTAACGGTGGCGGTGGCCAACGGGTCCGTCTTCGGAGGGGGAATGAGAATAGCCCCTTCTGCCAGCCCCTCCGACGGCCTCCTGGATGTGGTGGCCATAGGTTCCCTCTCCCCCGGTGAGTTTTTACTCAGTCTTCCGAGGCTTTACTTGGGTAGCCTTTTATCCCATCCCAAGGTTCTCCATTTCAGGGGAAAGGAGGTGAGAATAAGGACAGAGCTTCAATTTGGGGAATACGACGGAGAAATTTTCAGAGCCAGTGAGGTTTCCCTTAAAATAAGACCAGGACTTCTGAGGATGGTTGTATGAGACTTCCGAAGCTCAGGGAGGTGGAGGTTATACCTTACAGGGAGGGGGAATACATCATCCGGGACCCCCTCCTTCTCTCAGATCGGGTGCTGGTGGTGCCGGAGCCTGTGGTTTTCATCCTTTCCTTCTTAGATGGGGAAAAGGACGAGCTCCTTCTAAAGGAGGAATTTTTCCGGCGCTACAGGGAGATGCTCTTCAGCGAAGACCTGAGGGGGATACTAAAAAACCTTAGCGAGAACTACCTTCTGGAGGACGAAGTTTATATGAGAAAAATGCAGGAGGTGGAAGAGGAGTTTAGGGCCTCCCCCTATGTTCCTTTCCGCTCCCTGAGGAAATCCTACGGAGATTTTGAAGCTCTGAAACAAAGGATTAAAAAGGAAACCCCCCCGGGGGAAGCTCCGCATTGGGGGATAATTTCACCCCACATTGATTACGAAAGGGGAAGGAGAGGCTATGCCCTGGCCTACGGAGGATGGAGGGAGCTGGGGGAAAAGACCCTGGTTTTTCTGGGGGTTAACCATACCCCCTTCAGGGATAAGTTTATACTTGCTTCCAAGGGATACATGACTCCCTGGGGACCTGTGGAGCCGGACCGGGAGGCTGTAAAGGCCATAGAACAGGTCCTTGAAGACCCCTATGGGGACGAGGTGGCCCATTATTTTGAGCACTCCATAGAGCTAAATGTAAGCTATTTAAGGGCCCTTACGAATTTTAAAATGGTGGGGCTTCTGGTTCCCAGCTTTTCCAAGGAAATTGCGGAGGGTGCCCTTCCGGGGGAGGAATTCTCCCCTCTTTTTTCTCTATTGAATGAGATGAGCAGGGCAGGCCACATACTTGTGGCGGCGGCGGACCTCAGCCACTACGGCTTGAGCTTCGGCGATAAGCAAAGGGCTCAGGAGCTTTTCCCCCAGGTGGAGGCCTTTGACCGGATAATCCTCAGGAAAATGGAGGAAGGGGACGGCGACGGCTTCCTGAGGTCCTTCTTTCCCCACAAAAACGCCACTAAGGTTTGCGGAACCGGCGCAATTTGTGTATTCTTAAAATCGGTGAGGAGCAAGGGCAAACTCCTGGGATATTTTAACGCCATGGAGCCCGATGGGACCTCGGCGGTTAGTTTTGCTGCACTAATATATTAAAAGGAGGAAGGCATGGAATTTCCAAGGGTTAGACCCCCCAGGGGTTGGTTTCCCATCCCTGAATATTTGAAGAGGACAGCGGAAAAATTTCCCGAAAAATCCGCTGTAAGAATAAGAAGGAAGAAGAAGTGGTTCGGCTATACTTACGGGGAGCTCCTTGAAAAAGTCTCCCGGCTTGCGGCCTTTATAAAAGCCAGCGGCCTCGGTAAGGGCTCCAAGATCTCCGTTCTGGGGGAGAACAGGCCGGAGTGGGTTCTTTGTTATTTTGCCGTACAGTGGGCAGGGGCCACTGTGGTTCCCCTGGATGCCAGGCTCAAACCCCCTGAATACCTCCACATCCTAAACGACGCTGAGGTGGAAATGGTCTTCGTCTCAGGCTCCAAGCTTGCGGATATCCAGGAGATAAGGGACAGGGTGGGCTCCTTGAAAAAGGTGATAGTTATGGACGAAGTCAACGGGGAGCTTGTCCTTGACAAGGTGCTGGAGGAATACAAGGAGGGAATTGCTCTGGCTCCCTTGGGGCTGGAGGACCTGGCGGTTATTCTCTATACTTCGGGTACCACCGGAACTTCCAAGGGGGTTATGCTTACCCACAAGAACATATCCTCCAATGTGGATGCCATATACCAGATAATTTACATAGACGAAAACGACAGGAGCTTTTCCTACCTCCCCCTCCACCATGTATTTGAGGCCACCGCGGGTATGATCTTCCCCCTCTCTGTGGGGGTGTCCATAACCCTTGCCCGTTCCCTGAAGCCCACCGAAATGATAGAGGACCTCAGGGATACCAGGCCTACCCTCATGACCACGGTCCCCCTCCTTCTGGAGAAGTTTCTCCTGCGTATAAGGAGCGACCTTAAGAAATCCTCCCTGAAGAAGGGTATGGTGGGGTTGATGAAGGGGCTTCACAGGGGGATGAGACCTATCCTGGGAAGGGATAGGGCCAGGAAAATCTTCAGGCCCATCCTTTCAAAGCTGGGTTTTGATGAACTGCGGTTCCTCGTATCCGGGGGAGCTGCTCTTCCCCGCTGGGTTTCCCAGGGGCTTGAGGAGCTGGGCTTTCCCATCCTCCAGGGATACGGCCTTTCCGAAACTGCCCCCGTCCTTACAGTGAATCCTCCCTGCTGCCCCAGGAACGCCTCCGCGGGCCTTCCCCTTCCCTATGTGGAGATAAGAATAATGGACCCTGACCCCGAGGGGATAGGGGAAATAGCCGCCAGGGGGCCCAATGTTATGCCCGGTTATTATAAGAACCCTAAGGCCACGGCTGAGGTTTTTACCGAGGACGGATGGTTCCTCACCGGAGATGTGGGTTATCTTGACAAGGACGGTTTCCTCTACATAACCGGAAGGAAAAAATCCGTTATAGTCACCGCCGGAGGGAAGAACATCTTTCCCGAAGAGGTGGAGGAGGTTTTACTTCAGTCTCCCTTTATAGAGGAAGTGCTGGTGGTAAGGGGGGCCAATCCGGTAACCGGGGCCGAGGAGGTTCAGGCCATAGTTTATCCCAACTTTGAAGAGGTGGACGCCTATTTCAGGGAAAGGGGGATAACCAATCCCACGGAGGAGGAAATAGAGAAACTTATAGGGGAGGAAATAAACAGGTATTCCGCCCAGCTGGCGGACTATAAAAAGCCCAAGAGGTTCCGCCTCAGGGACGAGGAATTCCCCAAGACCACCACCAGAAAGATAAAAAGGTATCTATTTGAAGAGAAGAGCATACCCCTTATGAAGGAAAAGAAAAAGTGAAATGGAGAGGGTAATAGTAATAGGGCATAAAAATCCGGATTCGGATTCGGTCTGTTCGGCCATAGGCTACGCCTTTTTCAAAAACAGCGTTGACAGGAAAAACCTTTATGTCCCCGCCCGGGCCGGAGAGTTGAATTCCGAGACCCGCTTCATTCTGGAAAAGTTCCAGGTGGAGGAGCCGGAGCTGGTGGAAACCCTAAGGCTCAGGCTCAGGGACCTGGAGCTCAAGCCCCCGGTGAGCTCTTCCCCTGCTGCCTCCGTCAAGGAGGTGGTGGACCTTATGAAGGAGCATGAGATCCGGCTTATCCCCTTGGTGGACGAGGAGGGAAAACCCTTAGGCATAGTCACTCAGGCCAAGGTGGCCAGAGAGCTGGTGGAAGGGCTGGGAAGGAGGGACCTGGCTTCCAATCCCGTGGAGGTTATGCTTCTTTGCAGGGTGCTTGAGGGTAAGGTGCTCTCCAACTCCCGCAGGAGGAAGACCCTGGAGGGAAGGATCTTCGTGGGGGCCAGGAAGCCAGAGACCCTGCTTAAATCCATGGGAAGGAAGGACATCCTTCTGGTGGGGGACCGTTTTGACATAGTTAAGGCAGCCCTTTCCATACCCATCGCCGCCGTGATATTTACCGGGGGGGTTAACCCTCCCCAGGACCTCCTTCAGGAGGCCAAGGAAAGGGGAGTCCTTGTTCTCACCACCCGCTACGATACCCTTACCACCGCCAAGTTGATAGAGCTTTCCAGGCCAGCCTCCTCCCTGATGAAGCGGGACTTCCCCACGGCCTTCCTGGACGAACCCATGGAGGAGATAAAGGATAAGGTTCTCACCTCCAGGATGAGGGGGGTTCTTGCCCTGGACTACGACGGGAGGCTGGTGGGGGTGGTCACCAGAACCGACCTCATAAATCTGAAAGCCAAGAAGGTCATTCTGGTGGACCACAACGAGGCCTCCCAGGCGGCGGATGGAATAGAGGAGGCGGACATACTGGAGGTTATAGACCATCACAGGATAGGGGAGATTTCCACCCTGAAGCCCATTTACTTCTATGTGGAGCCCATAGGAAGCACATCCACCATAGTGGCGGATTTCTTTGCCCAGAGGAGGGTTGCCATGCCCCGGGAAATCGCCGGAGTTCTGCTGGCCGGGATAATATCCGATACCATGAACCTGACCCTCTCCACCACAACATCCAAGGACAGGAGGGTGGCCAGAAGGCTCGCCTCCCTCCTAAAAATAGACATCTCCACACTGGCCCAACAGCTACTGAAGGCGGCCTCGGACTTAGAGGGCCTTTCTCCTGAGGAGATCATATTCAGGGATTTCAAGGAGTATAATTTCGGGAAGAAGAAGGTGGGAATAGGACAGGTTATAATCCCAGATTTTTCCCCCCTTTATGATAGGGAAGGGGAGATAAAGAAGGCTCTGGAGGAGAACCGACAGAAGGGAGGATATACCTTGCTGGCCCTGATGCTAACGGATCCCCTGAGGAAGGTTTCCGAGGTCTGGGCCGCAGGGGAGAAGGGACTCATCCGCCAGGCCTTCAGGGTGGACGAAAGGGAGGGCAGGTTCGTACTCAAGAATATCCTTTCCAGGAAGAAGGATTTCATTACAAGGCTGGGAGAGACCATAATCCGGGGTATGCTATAATTTTGCGGATGAAACCTGAGGTTAAAACCCCCCTTCTCGTTTGCTCTAAGGAGAAGATAAAGGAGAAGTACCGCCTTCTTTCCTCCTGCCTTCCCGGGGTTCAGCACTTCTATGCTGCCAAGGCCAATTTCCATCCTAAAATAATCAGAATAGCCGTTTCCCTGGGCATGGGGCTGGATGTTAGCTCCCCGGGGGAATTAAGGCTGGCTGAGGAGAATTCTCTCCCCGGAGAAAAGGTTCTCTATACCCAGCCCATAAAAAAGGAGGAGGAAATAGCCTTAGCCAAGGAATACGGGGTGAAGGCCCTTATTTTTGACAACCCGCAGGAGGCGAAGAAAATAGCCAGGGTTTGGCCTTCGGCCCCGGTTCTTTTGAGGATAAAGGTGGAAAACCCCTTCTGTGTGGTCAACCTTTCGGAAAAGTTCGGGGCGGACCCTGCCCAGTCCAAGGACCTTATTTTATTCGTCAGGGACCTGGGGCTTAGGATAAGGGGCATTGCCTTCCATGTGGGTTCCCAGACCACCAACCCTACCCCCTATTTTGAAACCCTGAAGATAGTCAGGAGACTTTTCAACATAGCCGCAGGGGAGGGAATTTATTTTGACCTTCTGGATATAGGGGGAGGGTTCCCTATTGCCTACCGGCAGCCCATAATGGCTGCCGAAAGCTTCTTCCAGCCCATAAGGGCCACCCTGGAGAATTATTTCCCCTCCACGGAGATAGTTTCTGAGCCGGGAAGGTTCATCGTAGGGGATGCGTGTTATCTTATAACTAAGGTGGTGGGAAAGGCTATAAGGAAGGGCATGCACTGGTACTACATAGACGACGGCCTTTACGGTAGTTTCTCCGGAAAGGTTTACGACCATGCGGACTACCCCATACACCCCCTGAAGGAAGGGGAGAGGAAACCCTCGGTAATAGCAGGGCCAACCTGCGACTCCTTTGATGTGGTCTACAGGGAAGTTTATCTTCCTGAGCTGGATGTAGGAGACTACATAATTTTTAAGAGCATGGGGGCCTATACCTGGGCCAGCGCCAGTAATTTCAACGGCCTGGAAAAACCGCAACTTTTAATAGAGGAGGAGGAAATTGAGTTTCAAATACTTTGAAGACCTTTGGAACATGTGGTATACGGAGCTTCACAACGGGGCAGCAGGTTTAACCTTGAAGATAAAAAAAGTGCTCTACAGCGGAGAAAGCCCCTTTCAGAGAATTGATGTGATGGAGACCTACGAATACGGAAAGATGCTGGTTCTATACGGCTCCATAATGTTCACCGAAAGGGACGAGTTCGTTTATCACGAAATGATTTCCCATGTTCCCCTCTTCGTCCATCCCAGCCCGGGAAGGGTTCTTGTCATAGGAGGAGGGGACGGGGGGACCGTAAGGGAAGTTCTGAGGCACCGGGAGGTGCAGGCCGTCACCATGGTGGAAATAGACTCCCAGGTGGTGGAGGTGAGCAAGAAATACTTTCCCACCATGGCGGTGGGCTTTTCTGATCCCCGGTTGAGCCTTCTCTTTAAGGACGGTGCGGAGTTTGTGAAGGAGGATAGTGGAAAATACGATGTTATCCTTGTGGACTCAGCGGACCCTGTGGGACCTGCGGATATCCTTTTCCGGGAGGAGTTCTTCGTTAATGCCAAGGGGAGACTTCAGGAGGGAGGGGTATTCGTGGCCCAGACCGAATCTCCCTTCTATCATCCTGACATAGTGAGGAACACTTACTCCATTCTGAAAAGGATATACAAAGAGGTGCACATGTATCTTGCCTGGATTCCAGCCTATCCCAGTGCCCTTTGGAGTTTTTGTTTCTGCAGCGATTCCCTCCATCCCTTAAAGGGCTTTAATGAGGAAAGGGTTAAGGCCTCCGGCCTTGAGTTTAAATATTACAATCCAGAGGTTCACAGGGCAGCCTTTGCCCTGCCCAATTTCGTAAAAAAACTGGTTTAAGGAGGTTGAAATGGCCAAGTACAGGATAGTTCTCCTTCCCGGAGATGGGATCGGGAGGGATGTTATGGATGCGGCCAGGATAGTTCTGGAGGAGGTAAAGCTGGATGCCGAGTATGTGGAAGGGGATATAGGCTGGGAGTTCTGGAAGAGGGAGGGAAATCCCCTTCCAGAACGAACCATTGAACTTTTGAAGACCGCCGACGCTGCCCTTATGGGGGCCATTACCTCCAAGCCCAAGGACGAGGCGGCCAGAGAGCTGGCCCCGGAGCTTCGGGGAAAGGGATATGTTTACTTTTCTCCTATAGTAAGGCTGCGACAGGAATTTGACCTCTACATAAACCTCAGGCCCTGTAAGGCATACAAAGGAAATCCCCTTAACTACAGGGACAACATAGACCTTGTTATTTTCAGGGAGAACACCGAGGGAATGTATGCGGGGGTGGAATTCTACCCTCTCCCCGACGAGGTGAGGAAGGCCCTCCTTATCCATCCCAAGATGAAGAAGTTTGAAAATGTCCCCGCCGATGAGATAGCCCTCTCCACCAGGATAATGACAAAGAAGGGATGCGAGAGAATTGTGAGGGCAGCCTTTGAATATGCCAGGGCCAACGGCAGAAAGAGCGTTACCCTGGTAGAAAAGCCCAATGTTTTAAGGGAAACGGGGGGATTGATAACCAGGGTGGCCAGGGAAATAGCCAAAGAGTATCCTGAGGTGGAGCTCTGGGAAGCCAACATAGATGCCATGACCATGTGGTTGGTGAAAAATCCCGAAAAATACGATGTCCTGGTGGCGGAAAACCTCTTCGGCGACATAATTTCCGACCTTTCCGCCCAGCTGGTGGGGGGTATGGGATTTGCCCCCTCAGGAAACATAGGGGATAATTTCGCCCTCTTTGAACCCACCCACGGTTCCGCCCCCAAATACGCCGGGCAATACAAAGTAAACCCCATGGCCATGCTCCTTGCCACCAAGATGATGCTGGACTACCTTGGGGAGAAGGAAAAGGCGGAAAGGATGGAGAGGGCCATAGCCCGGGTCATAGAGGAAGGCAAGGTTAAAACCTACGACCTCGGAGGAAACAACTCCACCCTGGAGGTGGCCCAGGAGGTTGCCCGCCTCTACAGGGAAGGTGTATGAAGTGTAGGATATGTAAGGGGGAGGCGGAGATATACCTGCCCCAGTATCACCTGGCCCTCTGCCGTGAGCACTTCCTGGATTTTTTCCTAAAAAGGGTTAAGAAGGCCATAAGGGATTTCAAAATGCTCAACCAGGGGGACAGGGTCCTGGTGGCGGTCTCCGGGGGAAAGGATAGCCTCGCCCTCTGGGATGCCCTGGACCTTCTGGGCTACCAAACGGAGGGTTTCTTCCTGGACCTGGGCATTGAGGGGTCTTCCTCTAAGGCAAGGGAAAAGGTGGAGAAATTCGCCTCCGGTCGGGGACTTCCCCTGAAGATAGTTTCCCTCCAAGAGGAATTCGGTCTTCCCCTGGGGGAGATAGCCCGCAGGCTCAGGGAACCCGCCTGCAAACTCTGCGGTCGGCTTAAAAGATACTACATGGACCGGGCGGCCCGGGGGTTTTCAGCGGTGGCCACCGGACACAACCTGGACGATGAAGTGGCCTTCCTCTTCGGCAACCTCCTTCACTGGAAGGAAGAATACCTTTACCATCAGTTTCCGGTCCTTCCTGCGGAGTTCGGATTTTCCAGGAAAATAAAGCCCTTGGTTTATCTCAGCGAAAGGGAAACCGCTGCATACGCCTTCATGAGGGGAATAGAATATCACGGGGAAAGGTGCCCCTTTTCCCGGGGAGCCACCTCCATTTTTTACAAAAACATAATGAGGCAGATAGAGCTCAGGATGACGGGGACCCGCCTGAGCTTCCTCAAGGGTTTTTATAAAATTAGGGGGAGATTCCGCAACCCCATAAAGGAAAAACCGCAGCCCTGCAGGTTGTGCGGCTATCCCACCACCGCGGGAGGAATATGTGCGGTATGCAGAATGAAGATAAGATTAGGACTCATAAAGGAGCCTTCGGGCTGAAAGGTGGGCCTTTCTCAAGGGCGCCGGGATTTTGTGGGGAGAAAGGTCAAGATAAGCCCTCAGAGCTTGCTCAGGGGAGAGCAGGTTCCCCGGGGATATAAAGATGGGCCTCTTCCAGCCCTTCCTGCACAGGGCATAGCCTCCGGAAAGCTCCACAATTTCCTTCCCGCAGTCCCAGGGTAGTCCTCTAAGAGGTCTTTTGCTTATCCCCACCGTGGGAAGCCCGCCGCGGACCCCCACGAAGACGGCCAGCCCTGCCCTTCGTGGATGAAGGAGGCCGTTCCCGTCCACGAAGACCAGGTCCGGTTTTAAGGTAAATTTCCTCAAAAGGGCCACCAGCCATGGCCCTTCCCTGAAGGCGAAAAAACCGGAAAGGTAAGGAAAAAGAACCCTTCCCTTCACATTCCTCGTCTCCAGGATTTTTCCGCTTCTCTCCCATAGGACCCCGGAGCAGGCTATGAGTTCTTTCCGGTACGCGCAGTCAAGCCCGGCGATTTTCTCCGCAGGTCTGTATTTCTCCGGTATATAAAGGGAGGAATACTTCCTCTGAACCTCACCGAGACGGCGGAGCCGGGAGGGGTTCAATCCTGAGCATGGCACCGCAGAAAACTCCTTTCTTTCTATCCTCCTTAGAGTAAAGGGTTTTTACCCAGGCGAAGATGTATTTTACACCCCTGATTTGCGTCCCCTTTATTCCCTGCAGTAGAAATCTTCCGGAGCGCAGCAGAGCTATCTTTTTCCCTCCGATTTTGAGCTTTACAGGTCCCTCCGCCTTTACCTCTACGCTCAGATTCTCGGTTTCCCTGGGCACCGCCAGTATCATCTCCGCCTTGGAATTTCCCAGCAGGTAAATGTATTTCCCCCTCCTTCCGCAGAAGTGGTCGTCCAGGTGGTAAACGAAAATTTTTCCGTAGGGGACCCGGAAGGCGTGGGGATTTATGTTGGTTGGGATGGAGTTAATCTGGGTGATTTCCACCGGGAAAAGGTCCCGAAGGCCCATCTTCCCCACGGTGGAAGGGAAGGAGGATGATGTAAGTGGGGCCAGATAAACGGGGTAAAGGAAGAGGGGGGCTATCCACAGGGGCTTTTTGAACCACGCCCTTACATGGGGTATGAGGGCGATGAAAAGGGGGTAAAAATTGGGGAAATAACGGTTCCCCAGACACCCTCCCCCTCCGATGAAATTGTCGGGCATAAGGGCCACCGAGGATACTATGCCTATGACGATAGAGGCAAACAGCAGCCATGGCTTCAGCCCACCTCCCCGGAAGGCTATAAAGATGAGGAAGGCAGGGAGGAAATATATGAGCATTCCGGAGAACCTGCCGAAAAAATAATAATAAAGGTTTAGAAAGAATATCTTAGGGGTCAAATAGAACCTCTGCCAGTAATCCTTGGCGCTCATGAGATTTCCCTGGCTGAAGGAAAAATCCTTGCTTTCTAAGGGAAAATGGTAATAGAAACTTCGCCTCTCCCCTCCCATGTAGTTCCACTCCCCGGTCATGGCCCTATTGGCCCCGAAAAAGGCGGCGGTGGATAAAAGGAAAACAACCCCCATCAGGAGGGCCCTGAGCATTCTCCTCCAGCGGAAGGAGAAGAAATGAAGCCCTATAGCCGGAAGGGCGTAAAGGGAATTGGTGGGCTTGGAGAAGGTTAAATATCCCAGAAGGAAGGAGGCTAAAAGCAGGGAAGGAAGTCCTTCCCTTTTAAAGGCCAGGTAAAGGACGAGCAGAGCCAGGGAGAAGTTGAAGAACTCCGTGGAAATCCAGAAGAAATAGGTCCACATCACCGAAAGGAAGAGAATTCCCAGGGAGATTCCCAGGGAGGTCGCCGGGGAGAACCTCTCCTTGGCGAAGGAATATATTATCAGCAGATCCATAAGGAGAAGCAGGGAGGCCAGGACGAAGAAGCCCCTGTTTCCGAAGACCCTCACGAAGGGGGCTACGGCCAGGGGATAGGCGAAGGACTTGGCGAAGAAAATTCCCCCTTCGTTTTTCTTTAAGAAAATTCCCTGGGGGAGCCCCCCATAAAGGCGGGAAAAACGAAGGAGGTCCCCTTTGTCGTATTTCAGGTCAAGGTCAAAGGCCAGAGAATAGCTCATCATGTAATATATGGCTTCGTCGTCAAAGAAGGAGTGGGACTGGACCTTCTCCACCGGAAACCTCAGGGCCAAAAGGAGAAACGCAAGAAAAACGAAGAATATTATCCCCTTCGCCCTTCTATCTTCCATGGTTGAAAAGCTCTTCGGCCCTGACGGAGTAAACCCTGGAGGTTCCGTCCTCGGGCATGCTTATCCCGTATATGTAATCGGCGTTCCTGGCCGTGGTGGGGTTGTGGGTTATCATTATTATCTGGGTGCTTTTTTTCAGCTCCTTCACTAAGGATATGAGTTTTGTAAGGTTGGGAAGGTCCAAGGGGGCGTCCACCTCGTCTAAAATCAGAAAGGGGGCGGGTTTTATCCTGAACAGGGATATGTAGAAAAGGAGGGAGGCCAGGGCCCTTTCCCCTCCGGAAAGCATGGAAAGGGGCTGGAATTTCTTCCCCTTGAACCTCACGCTAATGTTCAGGCCTTCTTCCATTTTGAGAAGAACCTCCCCCTCTGCCACCGAGGAAAAAACCGAGGAATACTCGTGGGCCAACCTTTCAAAGGCTTCCCTTATCCTTCGGTGATAGGCTCTCTCCAGGGACCTGGCGGTTTCCCTGGCAGTTTCCATGGCTTGAAGGAGGTCCTGCTTCTGCTCCAGAATTTCCTCCAGCTGCCGGCGTATTTCCGCCTCCTCCCTTTCGGCCTTGAAATTTATATCCCCTAAGGAGGACCTTTCCTCTTCCAATCGGGCTATTTTGCTCTGGAGCTCTTCCGGAGGAAGGTCGTAATGGTCCTTCAGGGAAAGGAGAGGCCTTCCCACCCTTTCCTTAGCCTCCTTTTTCAGGGCTTCCAGCCTTTCCCGGAGCCTCTCCATCTCCCCTTTTATTTCCCCGGCTTTGTCCTTTAATCTGAGCTCTTCCCTGTGAAGTTTTCCCAGTTTTCTGTCAAGGCTTCTGCCCTGTTCTTCTACCCTGGAGTTTTCCTGGAGAAGGTGGGATATCCTTTCCTCTATTTTTCCTATCTTCCCCTCTATCTCCCTTTCCCTTCCTTTGAGTTCTTCCAGGATTTCCCGGTTTTCGTGAAGGGACCGGAGGTTCTTCTGAATCCTCCTTTCCATCTCGCTTATTTCGCTGAGCAGCCTTTCCTTATCTTTTTCTCCCCTCCTTATCTCCTCCTCCAGCCTTACAATTTCCCTGTTGCAGAGCCTGAGCTCTGAAGCGGCCTCGGAAGCCCTTTTCCTGAGCACGGAGAGCCTTTTTTCCCCTTCCCTTAACTCCTTTTCCCTTTCCCGGAGCAGGGTTTCCATTTTTTCCACTTCCTTTTCAGGGAGTTCCTCTTCAGGAAGGTGCTCCTCTATTTCCTCTTGCAGGGCCGATAGTCTTTCCTGGATTTTTTTCAACTTCCTTTCCCTTTCCTCCCGCAGCCTTTTTCTTCTTTCCTCCTGATGGCGGGCTTCCTTCAGCCGGGTTTTCAGCTCACTCAGTTCCTGGACCAGGTTCTCCTCCCTCTGGCCCTCCCGCTGGATGGCCCTGGCAAGCTCAGCCTCTTCAGCCTTAAGCCTTTCCAGTTCTAAAAGCAGGGATAGGCTTCCCCTGTCCTTTCCTTTTATTCTCAGCACGCCCTCGGGGTAAATTACACCTTCCGGAAAAACCACGGCTCTGCCTTCCCTTCGCCAGGCTTCTATGGCCTGCGGAAGGTTCTCCCTCCACAGGGCATCCCTGAAGGGGACCTCCGCCCCGGCCACCGCTTTAAATTCCCCTTCAGGCCATTCCCTTTCAAGGAGGTAAAGGCCGGGTTCAAGTTCCTCCGGATTTTCCAGGGGCCGCGCCCGAAGTTCCCTTTCCCAGAGGAGCTCTGCCAGGTCTGAGTATTCCTGCTTTATTTTTATCTTCCTTGATTCCTTTCCTTTGAGGGCCTTCTGGAGCACCTCTATGGTCCTCCTTACTTGCTTCAACCTTTCCCTTTTTACGGAAAGGGCAGAGGTTAGCCTTTCCTTTTCCTCTTGAAGAAGTTTCCATCTTGCCTCCAGGGGTTCAAGGTCCTGGGGAGGTGGCAGGGCCTCTTCCCTGAGGCGGGAGAGCTCTCTTTCCAGATTTTTCCTTTCTTCAAGGGCCCTGGTTAATCTCCTTTCCCTTTCTTCTTTTAAAGCCCTCCTCTTTTGATATTCTGAAAGAAGGGAAATGTAGGCTCGCCTTTCTCCCTGGAGGGCTTCTTCCTCCTTTTTTTCCTCCTCCTGGGCCTGGCGGTGCTTCCTCTGTAGCCGGAGGTATCTTTCCTTCTCCTCCTGAAGGCGCACCTTAGCCCTTTCCAGTCTTTCCTTTAAACTCTCCAACCTGCGGTTGGCCTCCTCCAGCTTCCTTCTGTAGTTTTCCTTCCTCTCACTGAGTTTGGTAACCTCTTCGGTCAGGGAATAAATTTTCGGCCTTAGCTCCGCTTCCTTCCCTTTTAACTCCGCCTTCTCCGCCTCCAGGTCCTTTATCTTTTCCATGAGGATCGCCTTCTCCTCGCTTAACTTTCTTGCTCGCTGGAGAAGTTCTGAGGTCTGGAAAGCTATTTTTGAAAGTTTTTCCTGCAAGCTTTTCTCCTCCTGCTGCAGTTTTTCCATGGAGAGGAGCAGAGACATCCTCTTTTTTATCAAAAGGGAGGAATAGAGCTTTTCCAGTTGGGAGGTTAGGGCGCGGTACCTGAGGAGGAGGTCCAGTTCCCCCTTTACCTTGGAGTAATTCTCTTCAATTTCCCTCTGACGGGCCTCCAGAAGCTGAAGCCTTTCCTTAACCCTCTCTAAGGTTCTAAGGGCTTCCTTTATTCGCTCCCGGTACATGCTTACCCCGGCCAGGGCCTCTAAGAAGACCATCCTTTCGGCGGGTTCCATGCTGAGGAGGGCTTCCACCTGCCCCTGCTCTATGACCACATATTCCCTGGCCTCTATCCCTATCTCCCTCAGTTTGTCCTGAAGGTCCCTCAATCGGACCATGGCCCCGTTAATCAAAAAATCGCTTTCCCCGTCCCTGTAAACCCTCCTACCTATGCTTATGGACTCCTCCCCTTCCGCAAAGTTCAATACTACCTCGGCCCTGGAGAGGGGGGCCCTGCTGGAGGATCCCTTGAAGATCACATCCTCCATGCGGGAAGCCCTGAGAAGGCTGCCCCTTCCCTCCCCCATGGCCCAGAGTATCCCGTCCACTATATTACTTTTTCCAGAACCGTTGGGGCCCACTATGGAGGTGATGCCTGGATGGAATTTAATGTAGGTCCTTACGGGAAAGGTCTTAAACCCGCTGAGCAAAACGGAGTGGAGGTACATAAAATAATTATGCCATGATTAACGGAAATTTCTCCCCTGATTGCGAAGGTTGCCCATGAATTTGGGCCATGGAGCCCTGGGTGAAAGTCCCTTGGCCCCTATCTTTACGGCGTAGAAGTCGGTGGTTCCGAAGAGGAGAAAACCCCGACCCGGTATGATGCTTAACTTGGCCTCCACCGGATTTCCCTTGGGTTCTTCAAAGCGGAAGACCCTTTCACCCTTTTTGTTGAAACCCAGGATGGATATGTCGTTGGTCCCCACATAAACCACCCCGTCATCCCCAACGAAGCCGGTGGATTTTATAGGGAATTTTATTTTGTATTTCCAGTTGAGCTTTCCATCCCTGCTTACGGAGTAAAATGTTCCTAAGGAGGTTCCGAAATAAATATTTTCATCCCCGTCTATTATCGGGTCGGTTTTTATCCAGTAATCCGCCTTGAATTCCCATATCCTTTTCCCCCGGGGGGAAATTTTATATAGGTAATGGTCCATGGCCGTTATATACACATTCCCTTCCCGGTCCAGGGCAGCAGAGGTCCTCACCACCCCCCTGGTGGGGAATTTATAAAGCACCTCCCCCTGGACGCTCAAAAAGTACACCGATTTATCATTGCTGGCGATTATGATCCTTCCGTCCTTGGTTATAGTGGGGGAGGCGAAGACGGGGCCGCTGGTAAAAACCCGCCACTTCAGGTTGCCTTCCAGGTCAAAGGCATATATGGCGGTGTCAAAGGCACCGAAGATCACGAGACCCTCAGGGTGTATGGCCGGGGAGGAGGACACTGCCCCGGAGACCTCCTTCCTCCAGCGAAGTTTCCCCTTGCTGTTAAGTGAATATAAAAAACCGTCCCTGGTGGTGAAATAGATGTTCCCTTCGTCATCCAGGGATGGGGAAGAGGTTATAGCCTGAGGCTTTTTCTCCCTGTCCTTGGGCTCGTAGATCCACTTGACCCTGCCCGAGGGGGAGAACTTCACCACCTTTCCCTTCAAGGAGGTCATTATTACATCGCCGTTTTTATCCACCGCCGGCGAACTTACCGTGGGAAGTTGGTATTCCCAGATCCTTTCCCCGGGTTTTTTGCCGCACCTGGAGAGAAGGAGTAGAGCTGAAATTAAAAATAGGAGATGAAACTTTCTCATCCGTTCCTCCCTTGGGACATAAAAAAAGGGAGGGGGAAGGAAATCTTCCCCCTCCCCTTTTATCTTAGAACCTGGCCCTGAAACCTACCGCTACCTTAAGTCCTCCGATGTTTCTGGTGGTCTCAAAGGGTTTGGCGTTGGCGAAGAGGTAGCTCAGAGAGAGGAAGGCGGCTCTTCCCTGGGCTATGGGTTTGCATACCCCCACTTCCGGCTCAAATCCGAAGGCTGATTTGCTCACATCCTCCAGGCCTTCGCTTTCGTTCTTCACCTTGTAGAAGAGGAAGCCTGCGCCCAGACCCACATAGGGGTGAAGATTGCCCTTGGCCAGTGGATAGAAGGCCTTAACGAAGAGCGGGATGTAGGAAAGGGTGGTCTTTTCCTCCAGGCCCAGGGTTTTTCCGGAATTGGTGAAGTAACCGGTGGTTAGAACCAGGTGGATTTTGCCAAGATGGGTCCCTATGCCCAGGGTGGGCTGAAGAGCTCCCCCTCCGTAAACATCCCTGAGGGTGGAGTCCCCCTGGGTTCTGTACCCCAGGGAAAGCTCGCCGAATAGTCCCCCGGCAAATATCCCTGCGGGAAGAGCCAGGAACAGCATTATTACTAAAAGCTTTCTCATCCTTCACCTCCTTAGTTGCTCCCGTAGGCAGGAAGCGATTCGTTGCCGTCTTCGTCCACCGCGGTTATGGCGTACTCGTAATAGTCGTTGGCACCGAGACCCCTGTCAAGGTACTGATAGGTTCCTGCCGAGACCTCCGCTATTAGCTCCATGGCTCCTGCACTTCCCTTTACCCTGCGGTAAATCCTGTACTTGGCCACCTTTACATCGCTGTTTTCAGGGTTGGCTTCCCAGGTGAGCTTGTTCACATATTCTGTCTGGAAACCGTTGGTGTTCTCTATCCTTTCCACCTTGAAGTTGGCGGGCGGGTTGATGGGAACCCTGGCTTCCAAGGTCAGATAGGCTGGGTCGGAATCCCAGACCCCGTTGTTAACCACCAGTTTAACCTTGTATGTTCCGGGAACATCGGGGGTGAGCTCTGCCACTTCCTGGTCCGCCTTGTCTATGACCGCTGAGCTTCCAGCAGGCTTGCTCTCAAGGGTCCAGGAGTAGGTTAGGGGGAATTCATCCGGGTCGTAGGAAGCGCTTCCGTCAAGGAGGGCCTTGTGTCCCACGAAGATAACGCTGGTCTTTACCTTGGTGAGTTCCGTCTCGTGCTGGGCCACCGCCACGGGTTTCTCCTTCAGATAGACCACATCAAGTTTTCCGTAGCCGAATCCCTTGTTGGGAGGTCCTCCGTATCCCCGGACATGGAGGTCAACCCTGGCCCATCCTTCAATTTTTCCCTTTATCTGGTTCAGGTTAGGAACCCTTCCCTTCTTCAGGTATTTCTGGATTATGAGGGCCACGGCGCCGGTCACATGGGGGGCAGCCATGGAGGTTCCGCTCATCTGGGCGTGGACTCCATCCTCGGCCAGGTCAGATGGTGACCACACTGCGTTGGAGGAGGCCGAGGAAATGATTATTTCTCCGGGGGCTGCTATGTCGGGTTTCTGCCTTCCGTCCCTGGTGGGTCCCGGGGAGGAAAACTCGGATATGGTCCCTATCCAGGGCTGGGTCATATAGGTGTAATAATTGTTGTCAGAGGCCAGCCAGTACCACTTGGTGTTCCAGGAACCCACGGTTATCAGTTTGTCGGAAACTCCGAAGTCTATTATGTACTTGGAGTAGTCGTAGTTGTAGGTAATGGGGGAATAGGTTACATAGCTTACGGCATAGGGTATTCCGTAGTACATGAGATAGTCGTGCTGGTAAACATCAAAGGGACCTCCTCCGGAGACCGCCTCCACCTTCATGGTCCACTCCCCGGGATGGGGCTGGTAGTAATAATAGGGAAGGTACATATAGTTGTTGTAATAGTAATACCAGGCGTTGTAGGAGTAGGTTACATCCAGCCATCCGAAGGTGTCCCCGTTGAAGTAGGCGGGGCCGTAGGAGAGGTCAAAGGCCACATCCCCGTCGTAGGGAGGAGGACCGTAGGGCTGCCACACCCAGTTGTAGTCGCCGCTCTGGCCCACATAGGTGGTGCCGTTGGGCCCGGTGACCGTTATCCTTACCGAGGGGTTCCCCTCAAACCAGAAGGCGAAGTGGGTCTCCCAGTACCACAGCCAGCTGGAGGGTGGATAGGGATGGTTCATGTAGTCGTACTGGGTCCACTTGAGGGTGAAGGGTCCCTGGGAGAGGTCGCCCTGGGCGTGCTCTGCCCCGACGGTGTAGGGATAGTCCCCTCCGCTTCTGTCGGTGTAGGTGTTCCAGTGGCCGTCGTTTCCCGCAGCCTTCACCACGAAGTATCCGGGCCCGTATTCGTCAATCACGCTCTCCACAGAGGGGGTGAGCCAGTCGTCGGTTCCGTCGGCAGGGAAAAAGTAACCGTACGGGTAAAGGCCTGAGTAGTAAGGATAGTTGGAATCATAAGGCCCGGGATAGTGGCAAATCCCGAAGCCCCCTCCGGGCTCCATGAAGAAGCCGTAGCCCAAGGAGAGGTTAACCACCGCGGGCTTTCCCATGTCCTTGGCCTTTTCAAATATGTACTTTATCCCGTCCACGATGCTGGAGATGTACCAGTCCGTCTTCACCATGATTATGTCCGCCTTGGGGGCCATGCCTATGTAGCGCCAGCGGTGATAGCCGTTTCCGGTGGCGTAACCGTTCCCCGCGGCGATTCCCATAACATGGGTTCCGTGGGCATCGTCGTCGGTCTCGGTGCAGAGGCCGTTGTCAATGTCGTCGGCGGTCCACTCGGTTCCGTAGTTGAAGGAGGGAAGGTCAGGGTCAGAGTCGGCAGGGGTCTGGCCGGGGGTATCTATGGTCTGGTCCCAGATGTACTTTATCCTGGTTTTTCCCGTTCCGGGGTCAATGAAGTCCTCGTGGGACCAGTCGATCCCCGTATCCACATCGCCTATGACCACCCCTTCTCCGGTGTAGCCCTTGGGGAAGTCTCCGTACTGCCTTAGCCTTATCTTAGCTGCTCCGGTGGCTGGGACGGATTTGTTCAGGGTGGGGATCATCCTCTGGGTAACTATGACCCTTCTTACCCTGTCGTCCCGGAGGATTTTCTCCGCAGAGGATATGGGCATGTCAGCGGTTATAAGGGTGAAGCCTTTGTCGGTGGCGTACCTTCCGTGAATCTTCACCCCGTAGGATTTGAGGAAATCACCGTCTCCGTTGACGGCTATAAGAGCAGCGTAAACATCGGAGCCGCCTATGGTGTAGTCCCTCTTTCCCACGAGCTTCAGAAGGCTGTCCCCGGTGAGGCGGAAGCTCTTTCCGTAAACCTTCCTGAGCGCCTTCTCCAGCTTCTTCCAGTTGGGAGCTTTCATTCTCCTGTGTGCCCTTCTGGCCCTTTTCTTCACTATTCTCTCCGCCACCTTAAGAACCTGGTCTCCGTTGAGGGTCCAGGTTCCCGCGTTGTGGTAAAGGGCGAGGAGGGCCCTCAGGGCAGGCGTTGCCTTGGGAGTTTTCTTGGGTGTAGGGACTAAAAATGCAGCCACCAAGAACACCCCCAAAGCTAAGAGAACTTTGGTTCGCATGGACACCTCCCTTTTCAAAAAATTCTAATATTTATAATATGCCATGATTGGGAAAAGTCAAGAAATTTTTCGGTTTTAGGGAAAAATTTATTATTCTTTACCTATGCATCCTGTTCTTTTAGTTTATCGCGGAAGGCCCATTTTCACCTACACGGTACTTTACACTGTGGCCATAATTTCTGGCATATTTTTTATAGTTCTCAGGGCGAAAAGGGAGGGGCTGGATCCCTGGGAGGTTTTTGCCGCCGCCCTTTTTACCACCGCCGTTGCCAAAATAGGGGCTCAACTTTATTCCGTTCTTCTAATGCTCATACGCCATCCCCTTTACAATCTCTCCCATCCCCAGAGGCTGTGGAATGTTTTTAAGACCGGCGGGGCCTTTCACGGAGCCCTGATCTTCGGTGTGGGATTTGCCGTCCTTTACCTCAGGCACCAGTTTAAGGAGGAATGGCTCAAGGTCCTGGATGTGGCCTTCTGGGCCATCCCCTGGATCCAGACGGTGGGAAGGCTGGGGTGCTTTTCCGCGGGGTGCTGTTTCGGAAGGCCCACCCACATGCCTTGGGGAATGGTTTTTCCCCACCTGGGAATTTTTCGCCATCCCATGGCAGGGGTGAAAATACATCCCACCCAGCTTTACGAGGCGGTTTTGAATTTCCTTAACTTCCTCCTTCTATCCCGGCTCTGGAAGAGAAGGGAGTTTGACGGCCAGATAACCGCCTATTACCTTATAAACTACGGGCTTATAAGGTATTTTGTGGAGTTCTACCGTGGGGATGCGGGAAGGGGTGGATATATATTCAAGACCTCCAGCCCCTACCTGAGCATGTCCCTGCCCCAGCTTATGAGCATAATTATGATAATCTCGGGGATTTTGCTCCTGAGATGGGGCAGAAATAAGTTGAGGGGGGAGAAATGAGGAAAATTGTTTTATTTTTGTCTCTGGCCCTGATTTTAAGCTTTTGCTCCAGGGAGTTTAAAAGGGCAGATTTTTCAAAAACCCCCATCTTTTTGATCTCCATTGACACCCTCAGGGCGGACCATGTTTCGGTTTTCAACCCTGAGGCGGAAGAAACGAAGACATGGGAAAGACTGGCAGGGGATGGGATTGCCTTCCTTAACGCTTATACCCACATTCCCCTTACCCTCCCTTCCCATACCACCATGCTCACAGGTCTTATACCGCCCCATACCGGGGTAAGGGACAATGTGGGCTTCCGATACGAGAAGGACTATAAGACCCTGGCGGAGTGGATGAAGGAAAAGGGAAAAAGGACCGCCGGCTTCGTCTCTGCCATAGTTCTTCATCACAGGACGAAAATCAACCGGGGCTTTGATTTCTACGAGGACAACATTGAGAACACCACTGGAACTCTCTCCCTGGGGGGAGTTCAACGGCCGGGAATTCAGACCATTCACCTGGCAGAGGATTGGTTGGACAAACAGAAGGACGACAATTTCTTCCTCTTTCTCCACATTTACGAGCCCCATTCCCCCTACAACCCTCCTGAGGAATACAGAAAGGAGGGAAGAAGCCTTTACGAAGGGGAAGTTCTCTACGCCGACAGGCTAATAGGGGATTTCTTGGATTACCTGAAGGATATGGGGATTTACGAAAAGGCCATGATATTTCTGGTCTCCGACCACGGGGAGGGCCTGAAGAACCATGGGGAGAGCGAGCACGGGGTTTTTCTTTATATAGAGGACATACATGTGCCCATGGTCCTGAAGCTTCCCTACAATCAGAGGCCCTTCAAGAGAACTAAGAGACCGGCGGCCCTGTCCGACATCTTCCCCACCATTTGCGATTATTTTAAAATGAGATGTCCCCACCGGATGGACGGGGAGAGTTTGCTCAAAAAAGAAAACAGCCCAAGGGAGGTTTATTCTGAGAGCCTTTATGGAAAATACCACTACGGATGGGCCCCCCAGTATTCCCTCATTGATGGGAGAAACCATTTTATTCTTTCCCCCATAAGGGAGTTTTATGAGCTTTTAAAGGACCCACAGGAGAAGAAAAACAGGTACGGCTTCGGGAAGTCCAAGAAGATGGAAAGGGAACTGAAAGCCATGGTCTCCAGCTTCCAGGAGGACATGCCCCAGAAGGTGGACCCGGAATTCCTGAGGAAGCTTCAGTCCCTGGGTTATGTGGGATTGATACACCAGAGGGTGAAGGAGGAAGGAAGAGCCCTTCCGGACCCAAAGACCAAGATCCACCTCCTGGAAAAGCTGAACAGGGCCATGGCCCTGGGGAGAATAGGGCTTTACAGGAAGGCGGCGGAGGTCCTGGAAGAGCTCCTCAGAGAGGACCCGGAGATGGAGGAGGCCATTTCCCAGGCTGCCAGAATCAACGAGAATGCGGGGAATTATGAGAGGGCCATAGAGCTTTACAAAGAAATTTTAAGGCGAAGGCCCAAGGACCTTTCTGCCCTCATAGGAATAGGGAGCACTTATTTTAGAATGGGCGATTACAAAAAGGCCCTGCAGACCTTGAACCTAATTATTGAAATTGACCCCAAATTCGCTGTGGCTTACAGTCTGAAGGCCATGGTTTATTACAAGGAGAGGAAGTACGGGCTGTTTGAAAAATACCTGAAAAAGGCCATGGAAATAAAACCTGACCTGGACCACATCCATTACCTCAGGGGATTAAATTATCTGAGGCTTTTTTCCATGACCAGGGATTATTCCTATGTGGGGAAGGCCAAGGAGGAGTTTTTAAAAGTAGAAAGAAAAAACATAAGGGGATATGTGGACCTTCACTTCAATTTAGGGGTCATTTTTGAAAGGGAAGGAAACCTGGGAAAGGCCGAGGAGGAATACCGGAGGGAGATGAAATTCTTCCCCGCCAATCCCAAGCCCTATGTTAATCTGGCCCTTCTTTTAGCCAAGGAGGGGGACCTTCCCGAGGCCATCCATGTGCTTTTGATAGGGGAGAAGCTGGCGCCGGTTTCCCAGACCTATTACCTTATTTCCTTTTACTACATGAGATTGGGCAATTTTGCCGCAGCCAGGAAGTGGTTGCTGAAGGGCCTGGAAAAATATCCCGGGGACCAGAGACTGCGAACCCTTAAGGGAAGGTTGGGCCTTTGAGGCTTCTGAAGGTTTTGCTGGCCTGTCTGTTTTTCGCCTCCATACTTTTCCTTCCCCATTCTCACGGGAGGGGTCTTTCTCCTCACTGCCTTAGAATGACTCTGCACCCATTGAACGCCCCGGATATTACCCTTGGTAATTTCTACGGGAAGAGCCTGGTGGTGATTTTCTTCCAGAGCACCTGCTTAGCATGCAGGGAAGAAATTTCCCGTTTGGAGAGGATGAGGAGGGAAAGGGGGGATTTCAGCCTCCTGGGCTTCTCCATGGACAGGGATGAGGGGAGGGCGAGAGATTTCGCAAGGGGCCTGAATTTTCCCGTTGTTATGGCTGATGAGAGAGTTTTCAAGTGTTTCGGAGAGGTCCAGCAGGTTCCCAAGACGGTTGTTTTAAGCCCGGAGTTATTCGTCGTAGGCAGTGGCGAAGATGAGATAGGGAAATCCCCTCCCTGCCACTGCAATTTTTAGTTCCTTTTCCTCCAGTTTTGCGAAGCTCTCCTTTCCTCCTCCGTGATCTTATCTATGTCCTGCCTTCCGTATTTCTCCTGAAGTTCCCTTTTGCTCAGCAATTCAGCCTCCAGCTTTCTCCATCGGGAAATTCCCACGATTTCGTTGAACTCCGCCCAGGATACCCCTAAGGAGGATATGTCCAGGATGTTCCTCCTTTTCAGTTCCTGAAGGGCATTTATAATAGCCTTCACCGCAGGATAAAGGCATACCATGGGAACCGAAAGGTATTTCACCCCTACTTCTTCCAGTTGCTTCAGGGTGAAGGGAGGTGTTTTCCCGCCTAGAATTATATTGAAGGAGATGGGAACCGGAATTTCCTTCACCAGGGTTTCCACTTCCTCCATGGATTGGGGGGCCTCCACATAGATGTAGTCCGCCCCGGCATCAGCATAGGCTTTCCCCCTTTCTAAGACCTCTTTGAACCCGTAAACAGAACGGGCGTCGGTCCTGGCCCCTATCACCAAGAAAGGATTGGTCTCCTCCCTGGCCTTCACCGCTGCCCGGATCTTCCTGACCATTTCCCCGGTGCTTATTAGCTGCTTTCCGGCCATGTGTCCGCATTTTTTGGGCCATACCTGGTCCTCAATCCTTACCCCTGCGGCTCCTATGCCGGCGAAGTTTTTGACCGTCCAGTAAACATTCAGGGCGTTTCCGTAGCCTGTGTCTGCATCCACCTCCACGGGGAGGGAAACCGCATTTATCATGGTTCTAACCCTCTCCACCATCTCTCCGTATCCCACCAGGCCTATATCAGGCTGTCCTATTATGGATGCGGAGATTCCGTATCCGGAGGTTCCCACCACCTCAAATCCGGCCCTCTCAATGAGGATGGCAGATAGGGCATCGTAGGCACAGGGCCTCAGGGTTAACCCGTGCCTTTGAAGGTAATTCTTGAGGGTTCTGGCCCTTTTCACAAAATCGTCGCAGACGAATATATTAATCCTCCATTTTATAAATTTAGAAATTATTAAATAAATGGATAAACTTTTACGGATTTTCTCTTAATTTGTCAATCAAAGATTCTTATTCAACTTTGAGATCTCTTCGTTGTAATACTTCCTGAAGAGGATGTCCCATTCCCTGCTCCCTTCCACCACGGTCTTCCTTTGAGAGTGGATTTTCTGCACCACCTTCTCCTCTATCTCCTGGTACATCCTCAGTTCCTTTTCTATGGCCTTTCTTATGGTTACCCGCAGGGATGGGGCGTCTACCCCGGGGGGGAAGTCCACATAATCCAGCTGTTGAAGTAGCTCTATAACGATGTCGGCTATGCGATTTATCTTTGCCCTGGATAGCCTTACGGTCATAACACCACCCCCTTTTTCTTGGCCAGTTCCCTTTTTACCATTCTGAAAAGCTCGTTGTATTCAATGTTGGACCTGCGGATTTTATCCAGATGCTCGTGAAGGAGCTTCTTGGCTTCCTCCTCAATCTCATCTTCCTTTAAAAATTCCTCGGTTATGATCCTCTCCACATCCTCAATCAGGCGGTGAAGGTCTTCAATTATGAGCTTTTCGTCCTCCATAAGCTCCCTGACTATGGTCATGGCCAAGTGGGCAATCTGATTCTTAGAAAGCCTCATAATGAAATTTTATACAGTTTCGCTCAGAAATTCAAGTATATGGAGGAGGGGAATTTTTCCCCTCCCCGCCGGCCAGTTTATTTCCCGGAAAGGGCTGCCCTGGCCGCAGCAAGCCTTGCCACCGGAACCCTGTATGGGGAGGCGCTTACATAGTCAAGACCTATCTCATGGCAGAAGTAAATTGATTCGGGATCTCCCCCGTGTTCACCGCATATTCCCACCTTGAGTTCCGGTCTTGCAGCTCTTCCCTTCTCCACGGCTATCTTCATAAGATATCCCACCCCGTCCCTGTCCAAGGTGCGGAAGGGATCCTTGGGCCAGATCCCTTTCTCCAGGTAGATGTTCAGAAATTTACCCGCATCGTCACGGCTCAGGGCGAAGGTCATCTGGGTGAGGTCGTTGGTGCCGAAGGAGAAGAACTCCGCCACCGTGGCCACCTGGTCCGCGGTAAGGGCGGCCCTGGGAACCTCAATCATGGTTCCCACCCTGTAGTGAATTTCCACGCCGTATTCCTCCATAACTTCCTTAGCCACCCGGTCTATTACCCTCTTCTGGTCCTCTATTTCCTTTATATGGCCAACTAAGGGAACCATGACCTCTGGATAAACCTTAACCCCTTCCCTGAGGAGCCTGGCGGCGGCCTCAAAGATAGCCCTGGCCTGCATCTCTGTTATTTCGTTGTAGGTAATTCCGAGACGGCATCCCCGGTGCCCCAGCATGGGATTGAACTCGTGGAGTTCCTCCACCCTGGCCAGGAGTTTTTCCAGCCTCTCTATTTCCGCTTCTATTTCCTCCACGATCTTCTCCGCCTCCTGGCTGTGTTCAGCCTCAAATTCCATGGCCTCCAGTATTCTTCTTTTCTTATTTATCTCCTCCACCAGCTCTTCCCTCCTGGGCAGGAACTCGTGCAGGGGTGGGTCCAGAAGCCTTATGGTAACCTCAAGCCCCTCCATTTCCTTCAGAAGGCCGTAGAAGTCCTCCCTTTGCATGGGGAGGAGTTTCGCCAAGGCCTCCCTCCTCTCCTCCTCGCTCTGGGCTAAAATCATGCTCTGCATTATGGGAAGCCTCTCCGGGGCGAAGAACATGTGTTCGGTCCTGGCAAGCCCTATACCCTCTGCCCCAAAGAGCCGGGCAAGGCGGGCATCCTGCGGGGTATCGGCGTTGGTTCTGACCCCCAGCTTTCTGAACCTGTCCGCCCACGAAAGCAGTTTCTTGAAATAAGGATAAAGTTTTGAGCTTTCCTCCGGAATTTTCCCCATTATTACCTGAATTATCTCCGAAGGGGCTGTGGGAAGTTTTGCCACGAAAACTTCGCCGGTGGTCCCATCTATGGAAACCCAATCCCCTTCCTTCACCACCTTCCCCTTCACCTCAAATTTCTTCCCTTCTTCGTCCACTTTAATGTCGCCGCAGCCTACCACCGCGGGTTTTCCCATCTGTCTTCCCACCACCGCGGCGTGGGAGGTCATGCCCCCGGTAGAGGTGAGGATCCCCTGGGCTGCCTTCATCCCGGCGATGTCCTCGGGGGAGGTCTCGGGCCTTACCAGTATCACCTTCTCTCCCCTCTTCGCCCAATCCACGGCATCCTCCGCACTGAAGACTGCCCTTCCGCTGGCAGCCCCGGGGGAAGCAGGAAGGCCCTTGGCCACGGGCTGGTGCTTCTTCCTTTCCTCTAAATCAAACATGGGGTGGAGAACCTGTTCTAAGGCAGAGGGTTCCACCCTAAGAACCGCCTCCTTTTCGTCAATAAGGCCCTCCTCCACCATGTCCACTGCGATCCTGAGGGCCGCCATTCCCGTGCGCTTTCCGGTTCTGGTCTGAAGCATGTAAAGCTTCCCCCTTTCCACGGTGAATTCAAAGTCCTGCATATCCCTGTAATGCCTTTCCAGCTTCTCGGCGATCTCCATAAGCTGTTGGTGGACCTGGGGAAGGACATTTTTCAGCTCGTCAAGGTGCATGGGGGTTCTTATGCCTGCCACCACATCCTCTCCCTGGGCGTTTATAAGGAATTCACCGAAGACCTCCTTCTCCCCGGTGGAGGGGTTGCGCGTGAAGCCTACCCCTGTGCCGGAATCCTCCCCGAAATTCCCGAACACCATCATCTGGACATTCACCGCGGTACCCAGATCGTCGGGGATTCCGTATATCTTCCTGTACTCAATGGCCCTTTTGTTGTTCCAGGAGCGAAAGACAGCCAGGATGGCCATCTTCAGCTGCTCTCTGGTATCCTGGGGAAAATCCTTTCCCCATTGCTTTTTTACTATCCCTTTGTATTTTTCTATAAGGGCCTTCAGGCCCTCCACGGAAACCTCCGGATCGGTTTTCACCCCCTCCTTCTCCTTTATTTTCTCCAGTTCCTCCTCAAATAGCTTCCTGGGAATCTGAAGGACCACATCGGAGAACATCTGTATGAACCTTCTGTAGGAATCATAGGCGAAGCGGGGGTTGTTGGATGCCCTGGCCAGGCCCTCCACAGTCTCGTCGTTGAGTCCTAAGTTCAAAATGGTATCCATCATGCCGGGCATGGATATGGGGGCTCCGGAACGGACGGAAACCAGGAGGGGATTCTCCCTATCCCCCAGCTTCTTGCCCGTAATCTTTTCCAGCCTTTCCAGGGCTTCCCATACCTGGTCCCAGACCTCGTCGGGAAGAGTTTCATTGTTCTTATAATAAAGGGTGCATGCCTCTGTGGATATGGTAAAACCAGGGGGAACGGGAAGGCCCGCGTTGGTCATCTCCGCCAGATTGGCTCCCTTTCCTCCCAGGAGGTCCTTCATATCCTTGTTTCCGTCGGCTTTTCCTTGGGCAAAAAAGAAAACATATTTTTTCATTGCCTCCTCCTTATTAAGCGTATTAGGAAATTTTATCCCAAAAGATGGGGATTTTTCAAGCAACGGAAATTTTCAATTGAGGGGAGGCTTAGTATAATTTTCTCAAAAAATAGGAGGAAAGGATGAAAAAAGCCTCCTGGATTTTATCCTTTATCCTGCTGTCGTCCTTGGTTTATTCCGTTAACCTTTCAGGGAGGATTACAACGGAAAAGGGAAGGCCCCTGCGGGCAGGTATAGTGCTTTTAAGAGCCCAGGGCTCTGAAAAATATTTAAAGTCTGACCTGAACGAGAAGGGGGAGTTCTTCTTCAGGGACCTGAAGCCGGGAAAATATGAATTTAAATTAAGCATATTCAGCGCCGAGAAATTGCATAGAACCCTGAAACTTGAAAGGAGCATGGACCTGGAGCTTACCATAAAGCTTTCCCTCCTGGATAAGGCCCTCATTTTTACCAGGGAGCTTTCGGATGTGGCCTGGGGCACCTGGATGGTAATACTCCTAGTGGGCACCGGTATAATCCTATCCTTGGCCACCGGCTTCGTCCAGATCAGAAGATTGATATCTGCCTTCAGGGAGGTTTTTAAGGGCGCCCTCCACAGGGGCTACCTTGGCAAGGAGGAGGGAGACATATCCCCCTTCGCTGCCCTTATGACCGCTTTGGCTGCCACCGTGGGAAACGGGAACATAGCCGGGGTGGCCACCGCCATAGCCACCGGAGGCCCTGGAGCCCCCTTCTGGATGTGGGTGGCTGGTCTCTTTGGGATGGCCACCAAGTACGCCGAGGGCTTCTTGGGAGTGAAGTTCCGAAGGAAGATGCCCACCGGGGAAATGGCCGGGGGTCCCATGTATTATGCCAGATACGGAATAGGATGGAAGCCCGCCGCCAAGTTTTTAGGGGCCCTCTTCGCTGTTACCGCTTCCATAACAGCCCTTTTGGGAACCGGAAACATGGCCCAGTCCAACTCCATGGCCTTAGCCTTCAAAACCCAATTCGGAATTCCCCCTTGGGTTTCCGCCGCCGTCATAACCGCCATGGTAGCCCTGGTGGTTATAGGCGGAATAAAGAAGATAGGGAGCGTTTCAGAGAAACTGGTTCCTGCTATGATAGTCCTTTATGTGCTGGGAGGCACCGTGGTTATCCTGGCCAACTTCACAAAAATTCCGCAGGCCTTTCTGCTAATATTCAGGTCCGCCTTTTCCATAAGGGCTGTGGGGGGAGCTCTGGTGGGGACCACCGTGGCCCAGGCCATATCCATAGGGGTGAGGAGGGGTGTGCTTTCCAACGAAAGCGGGCTCGGCTCTGCGGCCATTGCCCAGGCCGCTTCCAGATCTCCGGAACCTGTCTACAACGGACTCATAGCCATGACCGGAACCTTTATAGACACCATTTTTGTTAACACCTTTACCACACTGACCATCATTCTTTCAGGAGCTTACCTGTACACTGCTGCCTACGGTTCCTCCAGGGGCCTTACCTCCACAGCCCTCACCATCGCGGCCTTTGAATCGGTAATTCCCCATCCCTTCGGAGGGGCCATAATAGCCTTAGCTTCCTTTCTCTTCGGCTACTCCACCCTTATAGCCTGGTGTTATTACGGGGAAAAGTCCTTTGAGTACATAGCCGGCAGCCGGGTGGTGGTCCCCTACAGGCTGGTCTTCATAACCCTTACCTTCCTGGGGGGTATAATTCAGGGTCCCTACCTTAACATCATCTGGTACACCGGAGATTCTGCCAACGCCCTTATGGCCCTTCCCAATTTGATTGCGCTGCTCTTTCTGGTGAATGTGGTGAGAAGGGAGACGGTGGACAAGCTTTACAGAAGAAAACTATGGTGAGGCTACGGGATTTTCAAGAACCCCTATTTTCTCAATCTCTATCCTTATCCAGTCCCCGTCCTTCAGGAAGACCTGAGGCTCTCTGAAATAACCCACACCTGCCGGGGTTCCGGTGCATATAAGATCGCCGGGGGAAAGGGTTATATCCCTTGATATGTAGGAAATGAGGAAGTCCACAGGGAAAATCATCCTGGAGGTGGAGGAGTCCTGCATGGTTTCTCCGTTGAGTTCCAGCCTTATTCTAAGAGAATAAGGATCTCCAACCTCATCCGGAGAGACCACAAAGGGACCTAAGGGGAGGAAGGTATCAAAACTTTTTCCCCTGACCCACTGTCCGTCCCCGAACTGGCAGTCCCTGGCCGAGACATCGTTCCCCACTGTAAAACCTAAAACATGCTTTGTGGCCTGGTCCCGGGGGATTCTCTTTCCCCCTCTTCCGATGACCACTACCATTTCCGCCTCGTAATCCACGGCCCTGGAGCTTTCCGGCAGGAGTATTTTTTCCCTGTGACCCACCAGGGCGTTTCTAAATTTGGCGAAGATGATGGGCTTTTCCGGAGGGGATTTACCCTGTTCCTGACAGTGATCTATGAAGTTTCTGCCCAAGCAGATTATCTTTTCCGGCAGGGGCACAGGAGGCAGAAACCTCACTTCCCCGTATTCGTAAACCGTCCCGGCCTCAAATCCCTCCAGCAGGTCCCAGAGCCTTCTGAGGAAGGGAACTGTGCCCTCGGTTTTCAGGATTTCCATGGGGGAATCCCCCGGCAGGGCCAGGTTCTGGGAAACGGCAAAGTCTAGAACATCCACCAATTTATCCTTCCAGGGAAAGACCAGCCGGTCCCCTTTGGGGGTCCTTACAAGTCCAAATTTCATTTTCCCTCCTTTTTTCCAAGATATATGATGACAATTCCCATGGTCAGTTTCAAATGCCTTACCCCTGAAAATCCGCAGGACTTCATGGTTTGCAGAACCTCCTCCGGCTTTAAAAAGCTTTGAACGGACGAAGATAAATAAGAGTAAGCTTCCCGGTGGGAAGAAATCAAGCCTCCCAACAGGGGAATGAGTTTTCTTAAATAGAAGAGGTAGAAAGGGCGAATAAAGCGGGAAGGGTTCGGGGAGAACTCCAGAATTCCCAGCTCCCCACCTGGTTTTAGGACCCTCAGGGCTTCCTTGAGTCCCCTTTCAGGGCTGGAAAGGTTTCTCAGGCCAAAGCCCATAATCACCTTGTGAAAGCTGTCAGGTGGAAAGGGGAGGGCCTCCGCATCGGCCAACACCCATTTGGCCCGGGGCACCTTTTCTCTGGCCCTTCTCAGCATGGGAAGGGAGATGTCCACCCCGATCACCCTTCCTCCCCTTTTTTCGGACATTTTGGCCAGGTCGCCGGTTCCGGTGCATAGGTCCAGGACCCTTTCCCCTGGGGCTGGCGAGAGCTCCTTCATCAACCTTTCTCTCCAGATCTGGTCCAGACCGAGGCTCAGCAGGCGGTTCAGAAGGTCGTATCTGGTGGAGATTAGGGAAAAGAGGCGGCGAACTTCAGTCTTCATCCCTGGAAAGCAGCAGAAGAAGGGAATACAGCAGGAAATTAAGTCCTAAATATGGCCACAGGCTTGTTTGGCCCTGGAGGGAAAAATCGTAGGCCCAATGTATAAAGGGGGGAACCGAAACTGCGGCAAGCAGGGAAAGAAGTTTCCATCTTCCCTTTATGGAACCATAGAAAAGAAGGGCCATGAGGGAGCTCAGGCAAAGGTGGATGGGAAGGAGGTTTCTCAGGGCCAAGACGGAGAATCCGAGGCTGGCGCCGTAAAGGTAGTTCTCCAGGGAACCGAAGACCGCCCCCACCGCGGCCCCCGCCACCAAGGCGTCCCTGCGGTTTCTTACTTCCCCCAGGAGAAAGAGCAAGAAAATGTTTAAAAACTTGAAGCCCTCCTCCCGAAGGGCCACCTGAACGAATCTGTACTTATAAGGAGCCCTCACCACTATAAAGTTTAAAAGAAGGGAGAGGGTTATCAGTGTGAACAGGTAGGCCTCGGGCCAGAGCCTGAAGCCTCCCCGGTTCAGGAGCAAAACCAGGAGGGTAAAGGTGAGGAGGGAGGCCAGGGAAGTCCCCCAGGGTTTCCTTCCGGTAATAAGGTGAATGAGCAGAAAGTAAAGGATGACCGCCAGGGAAAGTGCGAGACCCTGTCTCAGGCGAAACCAGCTCCCTGGCGCTTCTATCCGGGCTCTTATGATGAAACTTCCCGCGGCCCTTCCGGCGAAATAGAGCAGAAAAATTCCCAGGGCGGCCTTAATCAGCATTTAAATACTCCATGGCCAGGGGAAGAAGTCCCCCATATTTAGAGGGGTTAGCCCTGGCGGCCTTTATAAAATCCTTGAGGTATTTCCTGCTTCCCTCCCTGAACCCTATGGAACTGTAAACCATGCCAAGGCAAAGGCTGCAGAGCGGAGTGGAGCACTTCTTCAAGTCGCTGGTGAAGTCGTTGGCCAGCTTCAAATTGGTGGGGAAATTGTGAAGTATGGCCCTGAGGGTAAGGATGGCCCAGCGGGTCCTGTAGTTCTCCTCCCCCTCCCTTTGAAGGATGTAAAGGGCGGTGAACTTGAAGAGGGGATAGTAAAAATCCCGGCTTAAAAGTTCCAGGGCAAAGGGTATGTAGGGGTACATGTCCCCGGTTCTGTTTTCTTTCCACAGGATCTCAAGAACAGAGGTGAGGGGGTCGTAGCACAGGGCAGGTACGGAGCGGACGAGTTCCAGGGAGCGTCTGGCGTAAAAAAGGGCCTTTGTCCTTTGACCCTGAAGGTAATAAAGGCGGGAAAGGGCCAGGAAGAGCCTCCCCTTCAAAAGGGGGTTTTGCGAGGAGGACAGGATCCTCCTTATCCGGTTCTCCACGGTTTTATAATCCTTTCCTCCCAAGAAAATATAGAGGGCGATCTTCTTTAGCTCTTCTACTTTACGGTCATTGTAAAGGTAGTTTTTCCAGTTAAAACCGGTAAGTTCAATATAGTCTGCGTCAAAATAATAGGAAATTATTATTTTCTCCTTTCCTGCACCTTGCTGGGCGGCTGCCCCGGCGTTGAAACTGAAGCTCACAGGTTTTTTTTCGGAAAACAACCCCATGAGGATGAGCAAAATGAAGAAAACGACCAATCCTCTGAAGTAGGCCCTTTTGGCCACCTCCCTCCCTTCCTCCCTTTCCCTTTTTTTCTTCGCCTCCTCCTCCATTTCCCTGAGAACAGGCTCCGACTCAAGCCCTTTTTTCAGGTGAAAAAGGAGCTTTTCCAGGAGGTAGATCTCCCTCCTGCGGAGAAAGAGCAATATTTTTTTCTCGGCCCTCATTTCAGAAGGAAATCACAGGGATGGTGGACTCTAAGGAGCAGCTGTAGACATAGTACCAGCCGGGATTGTGGAAGGAAATTGAAACCTGAAAGTCCGCCTCTAAAGCGGCCTTCATTATCTGGGAGGCCAGATTTACCCCGCCCTTTTCCGTTACCACCACGAAGACCCTCCAGGTGGTGGGATCCTTTATTTTCCATCGCCTTTTTATGAGGTTTACCACCTCTTTGGCGTTCCTCAACCCGCTTTGTTTTCCCTTCCTCCTCTCAGGGTAGAAACCCACGCAGAAAAGGTCCCCCCTCAAACTCCCGGTGATCCCCCTTATGAAGAAGCGGGGGGTTTTCAGGGAGGTTTTTTTTAATAAACCTTTGAGGATGTCATCGGTCAGGACTTCAGCTCCCCGGGAATCTACCAGAACCACGGATTTTCCCTTTACCTCCCTTTCTCCCACATAGATGGGGAGGTATTCCGTCTTTACCGCCTTCCTTATCCTTTTTTCCGCCGAAGCCACCATTACCAGGAGGGAGAGGAGAATGAAGAACACCCCCACCATAGTTACCGATAAATCGGCAAAGGAGGTGAGGTCAGGTTCTACTTTTCCCATAACGCCCTGGCCTTCCTGTATGTTTCTTCATCCATGGGTATGTAGCTCAGAGGGAGGAAGTATTCGGTGTTTTCCAGGAAGTTCCATACCTTCTTCTCCACTTCTTTAACCGCCGCAAAGCCCTCCGGCGGAATCATGAATACCACCCCGCACAGACGCTTTCTGTATCCACTGCTCTTGTTTATCCGAACGCATTTTTTAATCTTTCCTATCATTTCCGAAAAGGCTATTTTCTCCGGATACCCTTCCGGGGAAAGGTATTTCAAGGTTTTTCCTGAGTCCAGAATAAAGACCATGGGCTTGAGCTGGAATATAAAGTCTCGCCTGGCCTTTACGGTGGTTAGCTGTGCCTTTTTCAAAACGAAGCTATAGTATTCCTTGACCGCCTCCTTGGCTTTGCGGTACTGTTTTTCCCTGGGAATGGAGGAAAAGCCCCATATTAAAAAGAGCAGGATCCCGGTGAAGGAAAACATAAGGTCAATAATTGATACCAGGTTAAAGCTCTCCCCTCTCGGCCTCATTTAGGATCCTTTCCTTTCCCTCTTCTCCCAGTGAAAGAAGCAGGGCCCTGGAAATGGCAGCCAGTATCCTGGCCCCTTCCTCCATCTTTTCCACCACGGAGTTCATCCTTTCCTCCCATTGGGAGATGTCCAGGGAGAGGCCTAAGGTCTGCTCCGGGAATTCCATCTGAGGAATTATTTTTTCTAAGAGGAAGCCTTCCAGGGTGTTAATGGACACGGATATTCTCTTCCAGGCGGCGGAGTAGAGGAACATTAATACCAGAACCAGAACCAATCCTAAGAAGGTGGTATCAAAGGCAGTGTAAAGGCCCTGAGTTACCTGGGAGAAGGACTGGACGAAGGAGGAGGTACCTTCCCCTGATACTTTAAAACCGGCTATGGCCATGCTCACCCCCACCACGGTGCCTATGAAGCCCATGAGGGGAAGGGCCCATATTATTACCTTCACAGGGGAAAACTTCTCTTCCAAACTTTCCCTGAGGGCTCTCAGGTAAGCTTCCGTCATGGATACCATCTCCTGCCTTCCCCTGGCCCTCCGGCTGAAGTTCAAAAAGGTTTTTACAACGGAGCTCAGGGGAGGGGACAGGGGGATTTTCTCCAGGCACGGAAGGCCCTCGCATCCGAGGAGGAGGTTTATTCTCAGGAGGCCTCTAAGCTGCCTTACGCTTAACCACAGGTAAAAGAGCCCCACCAGAAAGACGAAAAAGATGGCTCTGGAATAAACCTGCCCCGCCACGGCCCTCAGAAAATAGGAGCCGTCGGGGAGGAAGGGGACCGGGAAGAGATAATAGAAAATCACCCATGCTGCTAAGGCAAGGAGCAAGGCCCTGGAGAAATTTCTGTCCGACATCCTCAGGAAGTTTACCAGAAAAGAGCCCCAAGTGGAATTTTCCTGAGCTTGGGGTAAAATCCTTTTATGGCCTATTTTATGGCGATTTTCTCCGGTGTGGTCCTTTCCCTTTCCTTCTCCCTTTTTGATTGGGCCTTTTCTCTGGTGGCCTTCCTGGCGACCTTTCTCTTTTTCTCCTCCATGGCCAGAAGGGCCAATTTTCTGGTGGGCTTCGTGGCGGGTCTTTCCTATTTCTCCTCGGCCCTATATTGGATAGCCCCTACCCTGAAAAAATACGGAAATATCCCCCTTCCCTTAGGAATACTGGCTCTGCTGGGGCTATCCGCCTACCTTTCCCTTTATTTCGGGCTTTTTTCCCTGTCCCTTCGGTGGTTAAGGGGAGGGCTTCTTTACCTCTCTCCCCTCCTCTGGGTTGGCCTGGAGGTTCTCAGGGAAACGCTTTTTACGGGTTTTCCCTGGGCCAGCCTGGGGTACACTGTCTCCTGCGATCTTCCTTTTATACAGTGGGCCTCGGTGGGGGGAATTTATCTTTTGAGTTTCCTCATGATGTTCCTGGCGGTCCTTTTCTACAGGGGAAGAAGGGGCACAGCTCTCCTCTTATGGTTTTTCCTTCACTTGGCCGGTTTTCTTATGATGGGTCCCTATTCCCGGGGAAGGTTTAAGGTGACGATACTTCAGAACAGCTGGGATTTTTCCCCTCCCATTACAGTTGAAAAGGCCAACGAAGTCCTGAGGGAGTACGAAAAACTGGGGGAGGAGGCCGCAAGGGAAGGGGCTCAACTTCTTGTTTTTCCCGAAACCACAGTGCCCTTCATTTATTTATCCGAACCATCCTGGAGGAACTACATCCAGGGCCTTGCCCGTAGGTGGAAGGTATGGATCGTCTTTTCCGCCACCTGGGTTGAGGAGGGAAGGTTTTATAATTCGGTTTTCTCCATTTCACCCCACGGGGAAATAAAAAGGTATTCCAAAATCCACCTGGTTCCCTTCGGAGAATACAACCCCCTTCCCTTTTTGAGGAGGCTTGTGCCGAGAATAGCCATGGAGATCGGGGATTTTTCCCCGGGGAAGGACATCCTTCTTCTGAATTTTGAAGAGCATAGATTCGCCTCCCCGGTTTGTTATGAGGCTATCTTTCCCGAACTTGTGAGGAAAATGGTGGGCCAGGGGGCGGAATTTATAGTCAACCTCACCAACGATGCCTGGTACGGGAGGAGTTCGGCTCCGTGGCAGCATTTTTATCAGGCCAGGCTGAGGGCGGTGGAAAACAGGAGGTACCTTATCAGGGCCGCCTCCTCCGGGATAAGCGCGGTGGTGGACCCCTACGGCAGGATTCTGGCCCGCAGCGAAATTTACAAAACCCAAGGTATAACCTCCTATTTTTCCCCAGGGAAGGACCTGAGCATATACACTCTGATGGGAAAATATCAGCGCCTTTTTTATCTCCTCTCTTCCTTTATTCTGGTAGCCTTTCTTTTGGCCAGGTCGTTGGTCGGCAAAAGGAAATTCTTTATAATTTAATCCCTATGATAGAAATCCTGAGGATAAAAAACCTGGCGGTGGTGGAGGAGGTGGAGCTGGAGCTACACCACGGTTTTGTGGTGCTGACCGGAGAGACAGGGGCTGGAAAATCCATAATAGTCGGAAGCCTGAAGGCCTTGGTAAGCGGAAAGGGGGAGGCCGATGCCATAAGGACCGGACAGGACAGGGCTAAAATTGAGGCCATGATAGATGGGAAGGTGGTGAGCCTGGAGATAGGGAGGAAAAGGTCCAGGGCCCTCCTGGATGGGGAGATGGTTCCCCTGAGGAAGCTGGCTGAATTTTCCAGCTCAAAAATAGACATCTTCGGCCAGAGGGATCATTATTTCCTTCTTAACTCGGAGAACCACCTGTTTTTCCTTGACGATTACCTGGGGCTTTCCTCGCTAAGGGAGGAAGTGAGAAGGAGGTGGGAGTTCTACCAAAGGGCCCTCAGAAGGCTGAAGGAGGCGGAGGGAAGGAGGCGGGAGATGGAGAGGGAAAGGGACCTGCTTGTGTTTCAAATCCAGGAGATAGAAGCTGCTGGTTTGAGGGAGGGAGAGGAAGAGGAACTGCTTACGCTGAGGGAGTTGCTAATCAGGAAGGAAAAACTCAGGGAGGCCCTATCCTACTTAAGTTCAGAGCTGGAAGCCGAAGGGGGGCTCGGGGATAGGTTGTGGAGGGTCAGGTCCTCCATGGAAGAGCTGGGGAAGGCCTTCCCTGAGTTTCTTCCGCATCTTGAAGAGCTGGAGGGTTTCATCTCCAGCCTTTCGGATGTTTTGAGGCTGGTGGGTGAGAAGATCGGCTACCTGGAGGATGAGGATACTTCCTTGGAGAAGGTGGAGGAAAGGTTGGCCCTTATAGAAAGGCTTAAGAGGAAGTACGGTGAAAGCATCGGGGAAGTTCTCAAATTCAAGGAGAAGGCTGAAGAAAGGCTGAGGCATTTGGAGGAGTCCTTTGATCTTCAGAAGCTCCGCCAGGAGAAGGAGAAAGCCTGGGGGGAGTTCAGGGAGGCTGCGGAGGAACTTTCCCGCCTTCGCAGGGAGGGCAAGGAAAAGCTGGAAAGGGAGGTTCTGAAGAGGCTTAAAAAACTGGCCATGGAAAGGGCCAGGTTCCAGGTGATGTTCAGTGGAGGGGCCCCCTCAGCCCTGGGCCTTGAGGGGGCGGAGTTTTTCTTTTCCGCCAACCCAGGCGAGGAACTCAAACCCCTGAAAAAGGTAGCCTCCGGTGGAGAGCTTTCCAGGATAATGCTGGCCCTCAAAAGCCTCTTTGCCGGGGAGGGGAAAACCTTCGTTTTTGACGAGATAGATGCTGGAATAGGGGGGAAAACTTCCCTGGAGCTGGGCAAGATGCTGAGGGATATATCCGGAAAAAACCAGACCATAGTGGTAACCCACCTTCCCCAGGTGGCTGCCTTTGCCCATCAACATTTTTTGGTGGAGAAGAAGGTAATAAAGGGGAGAACTTACACCTTCGTAAGGGAAGTGAAGGGACAGGAAAGGGTTGAGGAACTGGCCAGGATGCTGGCAGGAGAAGCCACCCCGGCGGCCCTGCGGAGCGCCGAGGAGCTTCTAAACAGGGCTACTTCCCGTCGGTCTTCCTGAGCATTTCCTCCAAGGCCCCCATGTTGGCCCCCACGACCCTGTCGCCGCTATCCATTATAAAGGTGGGGACCCCGGATATTCCCAGCTCCCGGGCCAGTTTATCGGTCCTGGAAAGAATTTCCTCCCCCTTGCTGCATTTTTCCTTAGAAGGGTTGGCCTTCCTTTCCCATTCCTTGGCCAGGTAAGTGTCCAGGTCTATCCCCTTGCATATGGCCACTGCCGCCAGATCGGTTCCCCTGGGTCTGTGGACAGGGTAAAAGAGGACCTTGAGGATTACATTGTGCTTTTTCACTATGGACTTAATCTGCTTTTCAGCCCTGGCGCAAAAGGGGCATACCGGGTCGGTGAACATGTAGAGAACTCTTCGCGCGGAGGAGGAGGGTTTGTAAACCATGACGGTAAGGGCATCGGCCCTTCTCCTCAGGGTTTTGAATTTTCCTTTCTGAAGCTCCGCTTCCCTGGCCTGGGCCTTCTGGTAGCTCTGGTTGGTTACGCTCTGGCCCAGGGAGAAAAGATTCCCCAGTATCACATAACCCCTTCCCACATAAAAGGGATACGGCTTTCCCCCCAGGTCCACTATCACCTCGCAGAGGTTGAAAACCGGCTTTTTTGAGAGAACCTTGCCTTGAGGGAGCTTAGGCACATGTTTTTGAAGGGTGGCGTAGGTGACGCCGCTGCAGGGATTTTTGGTTGTTGAGAGGGCAGGAAAGCTAAGGAGCAGAAGAAGAATTAGAATCGTAAATTTTCTCATTGAAACCTCCTTTCCCTATTTTAACAGACCGGAAGGGAACTTCAAAATTATCTCAGCCATCCAGGGGGGATTCCGGCCTTCCTGGCCTCCTCGTAGAGCTTATCCAGGGCCTTCTTCGCCTGGGCCAGCTCCCTTTTGGCGGCTTCCAGCTGTCCCTTAGCTTTTTCCAAGGCCGATTTAACTTTCTGCTGGGCTATGGGCCTCTGTTCTATAAGAAAGTTGGTGCTCAGGGAGTTGACCTTTTGTTGAAGCTCCTGGATTTTTCTCTTCAATGAGGCTATCTTTTCCTCCAGCTTCCTTTTTCTTGAAATCCACCATTCCCTTTTCTTTTTAGGAGATTTTTCCCCCTCCGATTCCCCGCCACTGACCCGGGGCAAGAAGGACTTCGCTCTCTTTGTTATTACGCTGGGCCGGGGGGCCTTCCCCAGGTCGGCGTTGGTTATAACCTTGGTGGTCTTTATTCTCCTTCTCCTTTCCTTTTCCTTTTTTGAAAGCTCCACCAGAGGCGACTGGGAAAGGAGGAACCCCACCAGGAGAAACAGACCCAAAATTCTCATAGCTTCCCTCCTCACATAAATATTATAGAACCCTTATGTTTAAAATTTCATCCTGGGAGTTGAGTTCCCGAAACACCTCGTTCCATTGTCCTTTATCCTTTATTTCAAAGGAGATAGAAATGACCCCAGTGCCATCCCCCACGGAGTTTCCCCTCACATCCACCACATTTATGTTGTGCCTGGAGATAAGTTCCAGAAGATCCTTCAGCATCCCTGGCCTGTCTATCACCTTCACCTCTAAGGAAACCGTCTGCCTCTGCTCCTCCCCTTCTACCCACCGGGCCTGCCTTATCCTGGAGGGGTCCAGCAGCCCCTGAAGGTAAAGGGGGCATGTTTTGGTATGGATTTTTATTCCCCGCTTGGTTACATAGGCGAATATTTCATCCCCTTTTATGGGTTTACAGCAACCGGCAAATTCCACCTCAATGTCCTGGTAGCCGTCCACTATAACCGCTGGTTTTCTGAAAACCCGCCTTTTCTTTCTGAGCTCGGTCCTGAACTTTTCGGGGAAAAGCCTTCTCAGGAGACGGGGCGAAGGGGAAATGGCTTCCTTTCCGATAAGGTAATAGAAATAGTCCAGGTCCTTTATGTTGATGTGTCTGAGCCTTTTCTCCAGATCCTCCTCGGTAACTTCCCCTAAAATTTTTCTGTTCTTCTGCAGAAATTCTTCCCATATCTTTTTCCCTTGGGGTATGAGTCGGCTCTTTTCGGTTTTTCTGAACCAGCTTTTTATTTTCTGCCTAGCCCTCTGGGTTTTCACAAAATTAAGCCAGTCCACCGAAGGGGCGGCCTTGGGGTCCGTTATTATTTCCACCACCTGACCTGATTGGAGGGGTTTTTTTAAGGAGTGCCTCAAACCGTTAACCCTGGCCCCCACGGCATGATGACCTATTTCGGTGTGTATGGCGTATGCGAAATCCAGGGGCGTGGAGCCTGCGGGAAGTTCTATGGTGTGGCCCTTGGGAGTCTGAACATAGATTACCTCCCTTACTTCCAGGCTCCTGCCTATGTTCTTTATGAGGTCCTTGGCCTTGAGGTCGCTCTGCAGTTCTCTGACGAAGTCCAGGGCTTCCTTTATGTAACTTCTGTCCTCCTTGTAAGCCAGGTGGGAGGCGCTGCCCAATTCCGCCTCCCGGTGCATTTCCTCTGTTCTTATCTGAATTTCAAACTTGTCTCCTCCCACAATTATGGTGGTATGAAGGGAGCGGTACCCGTTGGGCTTGGGGCTGGCTATCCAGTCCCTCAGCCTTCCCTGTATGGGGGGCCAATTTTTGTGTACAATTCCCAGGATCTGATAGCACCTGTCCACGCTGTCGGTTATAACCCTGAGGGCTAAAAGGTCATCTATGCTGGAAAGCTCCACCCCCTTTCTTCTCATTTTCCTGAAGATGCTGTAAAGCCTTTTAACCCTGGACTGGATTCTGAAGGGAATGCCCTCCTTTTTCAGAACTTCCTCCAGGAGCCTCTGCATCCTTTGAAGTTTTTCCTGAAGTTCCTTCATCTTGGAGGCCAGAAGCCTCTCCAGCCTGGAGTATTCCTCCGGATAAAGGTAGCGGAAGCAAAGGTCCTCCAGATCCCCCTTTACCCGTCCCATACCCATCATGTGGGCTATGGGAACATAGATTGTCAGGGTTTCTTCGGCTATCCTCCGTTGCTTTGATGGGGGAAGAAACTGAAGGGTCTCCATATTGTGTAGTCTGTCCGCCAGCTTTACCTTTAAAATCCTCGGTTCGTCCATGGAGGAAAGGAAAAGCTTGAGTATGGAGGCCACCTGTCTTTCTGAGGAGGAAAAACCCCTCCCTTCGGTCTCCGGGATCCTTACCCTGGAGAGTTTTGTCAGGGCCTCCACGATAAAAGCCACTTCCTTACCGAATAGCCTCTCCAGCTCCTTTCTGCTTACCCCTGCGTCTTCCATCACATCGTGAAGAAGGCCTGCTATTACCGTGGTAAGATCTGCTCCCCAGCCTGCTAAGGTATAGGCCACCTTCAAAGGATGGGTAAGGTAGGGATCCCCCGAGGCCCTGAACTGGTCCTTGTGGGCCCGGGCGGCGAAGAGCCAGGCCTTCCTGAGTTGCTTTATGTCCGCCCTGGGCCTGTTTTTGAGCACAAGCTCTTCCAGATCTTCGTAGCGAATTTGCAATATCCCCTCCCTCTGCAATAATTATATAATAGGTCTTTGTGGTAAAATATCCACCGGAGGGAGAAAATGAAGCTTAAGGAAAACCGTTATCTTTATACCCTTAAAGTTGCCAAAAGAGCCCGGCAGATACTGGAGGGGGCGAGGCCTTTAATAGAAACCAGATTTAGAAACCCCATAAAGATAGCCCACGCAGAGCTGCAGACCGAAAGAATAGACCCTTCTTCAATCGTTATAAACCCGGTGGAGGATTTTTCTTTTTACAAGTAAACCCATCTTTAATTCAAGGTCCTTCACCTCTTCGGCCAGATACCTCATGGTGGTGGGCAAATAATTTTCAAAGTACTTTTTTCCCCTGCTGATTTGAAACCCGAAGGTCCCCAGGGCCTTGAGGTGCCTTTGCAGGGAGACGAGTTTGTAATTGAAGGTTTTTTTGTTGGCCTCAAGGCTTTCCCTCAGGGATGGTTCCAGAAATACATAATTGTCCCTGAGCAGCGAGGCGTAATCGTATTCCGGGGGCCCCATCATGCAGTCCTGGTAATCCAGTATAAAAATTCGGCCTCCCTTCAGAAAAATGTTTCTGGAGTGAAAATCCCTGTGGGCCGGGACAATGGATGAGTAGTCTATGGAATCCACCAGTTCCTGGGCAGCCCGGTCCCATTCCTCTTCCCTCACCGGATACCTATCTTTAATAAAGTGCTGGTAGGTAAAGCGAAGCTCATTGAGCATTCTCTTTCTGTTTAAAGCTCTTTTTTTGACAGGATGCTCCGGGGGAAAGATACCGGGGCCGTAGGTCTGCAGAACGGAGGTTAAAACAAGAAGTTCCCGGTAGATGCCCTCTACATTTTTGCCCTTTTTCCATAGGGATTCCAGGCTTTCCTCCCCGGCATCCTCCATGAGCAGGGCTTGCTCAAAAACCTCGTATATTCTGGGAAGGGGCCATATACTGGAGAGGAAGCGGTAAACCTTCAATTGGAGCTCCAGGGCTTCCTTATCAAGAACCATCAGCACAAAGGTCTGTCTCCCCTTCCTTACCCTGTAGAATTCCCTGCTGGAGGCATCCCCCTGAAGTCTCCTGACGATTTTGAAACCCCTTTTTTCAAGGAAGGGGAAATACCTCTCCATCTATGAATATTCCTCCCCTTATTACTTCTCCGGGTGAAACCCTGCCCCTGACCACCACGGAGTTAATCACCACGGCCCCCCTTCCCACCTCCCCCTCCCTCATTATCACAGAGTTCTCCAGCAGGGCCGTTTCGTGAACCTTCGCCCCTTCCTCCACCCATTCTCCCTGGCCGTGGGCCCTGAGGTAGCCCGAAGGCTCCGTGAACTCCAGTACTTCGGCCTCCACAGCCCCCACCGGAAGTGTTGCTGCAAAATCCAGCACTAAGTTCCCCGAAGGAGGGATTCTCTCAAGGACCTCCCCGGATATAACCATAATCCCGCAGTAAAAATGATGGCCCTCCCCTATTTTTAAGCGACCTCCATCCACACTTATGGGCGTATAGGGCGGCCTATGGGGGCACAGGGCTAAGGTCAAGGGGTGAGGATTTCGCCGATGAAAGCTGAGGATTTCCTGGTAGGAGGTGAGCAAAACCGTGTCCCCGTTCTGGACGAAAACATCCCCCCGGATGCCAAAAAGGGAGACCATGCGCCGGAGGCCCCCGCAGGTCCCTAAAAGCTCTGCCTCCAGAGAAAGGGCGAGGTCCATTCCCTCAAGGTCCCTGAGGATTTCCCAGGGAAGATGGTGCAAATTGGCTCCCAGCTTGGAGGTATGCTCTGAGAGGGCCTCGGCGATCCTCCTGATTATGGGCTTTCCCTTTAAAGGGAGGGAAGGCTTGGGCCTGACGGAGCTGATGGGAAGCATCCTGCGGCCCCTTCCGGCGGCCAAGATTATCCCCCACATGGAAACCTTAGCTCCTTAAGGCCGGCCTCCAGGGCCATCTCCACATAGGTCTTCTTTATGTAATCCTGAGGTGAAAATCCCAGACTGCGTGCGACCCTGTCTATCCCTTCAGGAGGGCCCTCTATTTCAAGGAAATTTCCCAGGGGGGTTCTATCCAGGGATACAAGCACATCGCCTAAACGGTAGTTTTTTCTCTCTTTTTCGTAGTAAAAGGACACGGAAAAACCCAGCCTCTTCAGAATTTCCACGACGGCCCCGGGGTTCTTCACCTCTGTTTGAATCTCCTCCCTTACCTTGTATCTCGGATGGTTCTTAGGTCTCCCCTTATAAGTGAGGGTGGCCCGCCGGGAGCATATCCTTAACCTCAGGGCCTCGCCCCTCTCAAAGAGTTCCTTTCCTCTGTCAAAGAGGTAGTTGTTCTCAAAGCACCGGTCCTTGAAGGTAGCTCCTAATTTTATAAGCTTTTCCTCCTGCTCCCGGAGGTCTTCAACCTTTATTTTTGTTTCCCTCTCAAATTCCATACAACCCCCTCAAGTCGGAATATTTTAGAATGGCTTCCCGCCAGGGAGAAGGGGGAAATCTTCCTATGATTTCCCGGGCCTCCCTGAGAAATTCCTCCATCCTCCCCAGGGCCCTTTCCACGGCCCCGCTTCTTATAACATCCTTCCTCACCGCCTCAAAATCTATGGGCTCATTGGTGGCGAAGAACCTGCGGATCCGTCCGGAAAGCCTCCCTCCCTCCTTAAGATAAAGGATATAAGGGAGGGAAAGTTTCCCTTCCCTGAGGTCCGAGAGGGTGGGCTTCCTTAGCCTTTCTCTGTCCAGAACTATGTCCGCCACATCGTCCAGGATTTGGAAGGCCAGCCCGAACTTCTCCCCGAAGGAGCTGAGTTCCGCTTCCAGGCTTTCCTCCCCCTTGAGGGCCGCAGGCAGGGAGGCGCTGAGGGCAAAGAGCCGGGCGGTTTTCCCGTTTATAATTCTGAAATAGTCCTCCTCCTTGAGGTCAATCCTAAAGAGGTTAAGGCTTTCGTCCATCTCCCCGCTTATCATCCCCCCCACCTCTTCCGCCATAAGGTCTATTATCCTCATCTTACCGAACTGGGTGGCAATGGAAATGGCCTTTATATATAAAAGGTCTCCCAGGATGATGGCCTTGTCTATTCCGAAGACCACATGGGCTGAAGCAAGTCCTCTCCTTTCCTCAGCCTCGTCTATTATGTCGTCGTGGAAGAGGGAGGCGGAGTGAATAAGCTCCACCGCTCCCCCGAGCTTTATCAGCGGGTTATCCTTACAGCCTAAAATCTTTCCTACGGAGAAAAGGAGAAGGGCCCTTATTCTTTTTCCTGAGGAACGGGACAGGTACTCTACCTGCTCCGGGCTGAGACCCTTGGTTTCCCTGTAGCATTTTTGAAGAAAGCCCTCTATCCTCTCCCTGACCCCTTTTAAAAATTTTTCCATAAGTAATTTTTATCATAACCATAGGGGTGATTTGCAAATCGGGAGGTTTTTTTCTAAGATAAAGGCGATGATAAAGAGGATAGAAAAGGCTTCCATTTCTAAGGAAGACCTTAAAAAATATGTCCAGGAAATTAACCTCTCCCAGAAGGCCTTTCCGGTCAAAGAACAACGGGAGGCCATCGTAGCCCTTCTGAAGGCATGGGATGAGCTCTCCGGAGCCCAGAAGATAGTTCTTCTTTCCCGGGATTTTGGGGAGAAGTTTCCTAAACTGAAGGTTTACGGGGTAATCTCCCACGATTGGCCTGGCCTGGCCGATACCACCATGGGCCTGTTCCACGAAAAGGGATGGAACATTTATTTCATAAAGGCTTTCAGCATGGAACACCGGGGCGAGGACCTGGGGGTTATTCTTATAGCCATCAGGGTTGAGTCCCCGGAAAGCATGGAGAAACTTCGCCGGGACGAAGAGGACATATTGAAAAACATAGAGTATGTGATAACGGGCTCCCTCTCCAAACAATCCCTTATAGCAGAGGAAATAAAGAAGCTCAAAATTTACGGAAAAATAACCGAGGAGATAAGAAAAATCTATCAGGGACCTTACCTGAAAGAAATAATAGAGGAGGAGGCCGTAAAATTCGTAGCGGCCCGTTCCAGGGAGTACTTGGAGGAAAGAAGGATAGAGGATCTGGCCAGGCTCATCATAGATAATCGGATACTGGCCGGCAGGGTCTTAGAGGAGGATAAGCCCCAGGTAAGGATAAGAGACCTGCCTACCAAGCGGGGGGTTTTTACTGCCATCACCGCCTTTGACAGGATGGAGAACCTTTCCATGGAGGACCTCGTCAGGATAATCTGGCACATATATCCTGACCACCGGATAATGTTTTACAAGGAGTACAAAAGGAAAGGGGTGACCGTGGCCCATGTGGAGGTGGTGGACGAGACAGGCAATCCCCTTCCCCCTGGAATCAAAGCTAAACTGGAGGAATTTCTTTCCAACCCCTTCCTTATAAAACAGGCCCGCAGGGCAGGCAGGATACAGAGGATCGGAGGCTTTGAACATTACGCCAGGGCCATAATCCCGGTTCTTGTGAGGGAGGCCCAGAACACTGGGTTGCCCCAGGTCTTCTTTTCCGTGGTGGGCTCCGACGAGTTTTACATTCACTTCAAATTGATAATAGTTAACAAAACGGAGGTCACCCACAGGATTATAGAGGAACTTCAAGGACTTAAAGGGGTGGAGATAAGGGCGGCCAAGATCCCTAAGGAGATGGGTAACTGGTTTCACACCGTCATAGATATAAGGGTGGCGCTGGAATATTTTTCATCGGTGGAGGAAATATACAATAAGCTGAAGACAACCCTGGAAGGCATAATAGGCCGCTTCAGGGATTTCGATAAGGGCATGAGGGAGATGGAAAAGACCAAGTTTTACCACCTTTCAGCCACCCTGAAGGAGATTCCGGAAAAGATTCTGAGGGAATTCTATTTCAACCTGGAAGATTTTTACAGAATAGGGGCTTCTCAGAAGGAGCTGGAGGAGCTCCTGAGGATGGGCTGGGATTGTTACTCCTCTGAGGGCGTTCCTTGCTTCAGGATCGGGAAGGTCAACTCCTCCATGCTTCTGGTCTTGAAGGTTCCCCCGGACCCGAGAATCCTTCCTGAATTGGCCGAGGCCTTCTACTCGTGCACTCCTATAATATCAAGGTCCGAATTCGGGGAATGGGACATAATTTTTCTCTCCCTGCGGGAGTGTGAGGATGAGGATAAGGTGAGGAGGAAGCTGCTGGAACTTTTGAACAAAGGGAAAACTTAGTTTGTTCCATCTGTTATAATATTTCGGTAAAAGGAGGATAGGATGAAAAAGGGAATACATCCAGAATATTACGAATGCGTGGTTACCTGTGCCTGCGGGAACACCTTTGTTACCCGTTCTACTAAGAAGGAGATCCATGTGGAAGTGTGTAATCTCTGTCATCCTTTCTTTACCGGAAAACAGAAAATAGTTGATTCATCGGGAAGGGTGGAGAAATTCCGCAGGAAATACGGGGAAGATTACGCCAATAGGTAATGTTTGATCACCTCCAAGGTCTTGAGGAAAAATTCCAGGCCTTGGAAAGGCAACTCTCAAGGCCGGAGGTTATAAAGGATCCCTCCAAATTTCGCAGGCTGGCCAAGGAAAGGGCTGAACTTCAACCCATAGTGGAAAAATTCAGGGAGTATAAAAGAATCCTCCAGCAGATCCAGGAAGCCAAGGAGATCCTGAGGGAAGGGGACAGGGAGCTCAGGGAGCTGGCGGAGGAGGAGCTGAAAACCCTCAATTCTATAAAGGCCAGCCTGGAGCAGGAACTGAAGGTGCTTCTTCTCCCCAAGGACCCCAACGACGCCAGGAATGTAATCCTTGAAATCAGGGCCGGAGCCGGAGGGGAGGAGGCGGCCCTGTTCGTAGGTGACCTTTTCCGCATGTATTCAAGATATGCGGAGAAGAAGGGATGGAAGGTGGAGATACTGGACTCCCATCCCTCCTCCCTGGGAGGATTCAAGGAAATCATCCTCCTTATAAAAGGTAAAGGCGCCTATAGCCGCATGAAATTTGAAAGCGGAGTTCACCGGGTTCAGAGGATACCCATCACGGAGACCGGGGGAAGAATACACACCTCCACCGCCACGGTGGCGGTTCTTCCTGAGGCAGACGAGATAGACATCAAAATAGACCCCAAGGACCTCAGAATAGAAGCCTTCGGAGCTTCCGGACCAGGGGGGCAGAATGTCAACAGGAATTATACCGCCATAAGGATAACTCACCTTCCCACCGGCATCGTGGTTTCCTGTCAGGACGAGAAATCCCAGCACAGGAACAAGGAGAAGGCCCTGAAGATACTGAGGGCAAGGCTTTACGAGATGGAAAGGAGAAGGCAGCAGGAAAGTATATCCAAGGAAAGAAGGGCTCAGGTGGGCAAGGGCGAGAGGAGCGAAAAGATAAGGACTTACAATTTTCCCCAGAACAGGGTGTCCGACCACAGGATAAATTACACCACCCACAATCTGGAGGCAGTGCTGGACGGGGAGCTGGACGAAATTATAGATAGATTGATAGCCCATCACCAGGCCGAACGCCTCAAGGAGAGCCAGCTGGTTTGAAAATCAGGGAAGCGCTGCTTTGGGCCAGGGCCAGGCTGGAGGGAAGGGTGGAAAATCCTTCCCTGGAAGCAGAGATCCTTGTGCGGAGCCTTTTAAGGATTTCCCGGGAGGAGCTCTGGGCCCGGGAGAGCGAAGTTCCGGAGGAGAAGCTAAGGGAGACGGTGGAACTTCGCATGAGGCGATACCCCCTTCAATACATAACCGGGATGGTGGAGTTTTTTTCCAGAAATTTTCTCGTTAAGGAGGGTGTCTTTATCCCGAGGCCCGAGACAGAAACCCTTGTGGAAGTTTCCCTGGGGGTTTTAAAGGCCGGGGATAGGGTGGTGGAGGTGGGAACAGGAACCGGCGTGGTGGCGATAACCCTGGCTCTGGAAAGACCCGGCCTTCGCATATTTGCCGATGATATAAACCCCACCGCCGTAGCCTTAGCTAAAGAAAATGCTCAAAGGCTTGGTGCCAGGGTTTCCCTTCTGGTGGGGGATTGTCTGCTTCCCTTCAGGGGAAGATTTCACGCTGTGGTTAGCAATCCCCCTTATGTGGCCCCCGGAGAGGAGGTTTCTCCGGAACTTTCCTACGAACCAAGGGAGGCCTATCTGGCTCCCCCCGATGGGCTTTCCCTTATCCGCAGGCTCCTGCTGGAGGCCCGGCGGGTCCTGCTTCCCGGAGGAAAGCTGATAATGGAGATCTCACCCCGCCATGGGAAGTTTCTCCGGGAGGAATACGGGGCCAAAATATTTCCAGACCTCTTCCAAAGGCCCAGGGTGGCTTTAATTGTGTTCTGAAATTTTATATAATAAAAGCCCTTTAAAAAGCACTGGAGGTAAGGGATGAGCTTTAACTATCTCTTTATTCTGGCCCCTATCGCCGCTGTATTGGCCTTAGCCTTCGCCTACATTTTCTACAGGCAAATTATGAAGGTGGAAGAGGGAACGGAGAAGATGAAGGAAATTGCCCAGGCGGTGAGGGTGGGAGCCAAGGCATATCTAAAAAGACAATACACCGTGGTGGCTATCTTCTTCGTGGTCACCAGTTTATTCCTGGTCTTCCTTTCCTTCGTTCTCAAGGTTCAATCCCGCTGGACGGCCTTCGCCTTCCTTACCGGAGGGTTTTTCTCCGCCCTTTCAGGTTATCTGGGAATGATGGCCGCCACCAATGCCTCTGCCCGGACCGCCAATTCCGCCCGCCACTCCCTTAACTCCGCCCTCAGGGTGGCCTTCAGGGCCGGTGCCATCATGGGGCTGGTGGTGGTGGGATTGGGTTTGATAGATATATCCATATGGTTTTCCGTTTTGCACTACTTGGTCAAATATGACCTCAGGCTGACCACAGTCACCCTTCTCTCCTTCGGGATGGGTGCATCCCTTCAGGCCCTCTTTGCCAGGGTTGGAGGTGGAATATACACCAAGGCTGCCGATGTGGGCGCTGACCTGGTGGGTAAGGTGGAGGCGGGCATTCCCGAGGACGACCCCAGGAACCCTGCGGTCATAGCCGACAATGTGGGGGACAATGTGGGGGATGTGGCCGGCATGGGAGCGGACCTTTACGAAAGCTACACTGGTTCCATCCTTTCGTCGGCTGCCTTGGGGGCCTCAGCCTTCTACGCTTCCAAATATGCCCTCAATGCTGTCATACTCCCCATGGTGGTGGCTGCTGTGGGGATGGTGGCTTCCATCCTGGGTATATTCCTGGTAAGGGCCAAGGAGGACGCTTCCCAGAGAAACTTGCTCAATGCCTTAAATCGTGGAATTTACGGGGCTTCCGCCCTTATAATCGTGGCCACATACTTCATAATAAAATTTCTCCTTCCCAACAACATGGGCATTTTCGGTTCGGTGATAACCGGATTGATCGTTGGCCTCATAATAGGTAAATCCACGGAATACTACACCAGCTCCAGCTATTCGCCCACCAGGTTCATAGCGTCCCAGTCCCTGACAGGTCCCGCCACCACCATCTTAAGCGGTTTGTCGGTGGGTATGCTTTCCACCGCCATACCGGTTCTTTCGGTGGCCTTCGGGATAATCATAGCCTTCTGGTCTGCCGGGGGGTTTTCCAGGCCCATTTTGGGGCTTTACGGTATAGGAATAGCGGCTGTGGGCATGCTTTCCACCCTGGGAATTACCCTGGCCACCGATGCCTACGGTCCTGTGGCTGACAATGCCGGGGGCAACGCCCAGATGGCTGAGCTTCCCGAGGAGGTAAGGCGAAGGACCGATGCCCTGGATGCCCTGGGGAACACCACCGCCGCCACCGGTAAGGGTTTTGCCATAGGTTCCGCAGCCCTCACAGCCCTGGCCCTGCTGGCGGCTTACATAGAGGAGGTCAGGGGAGGGCTCATAAGGCTCGTAAACAACGGGTGGAGCTTCCCTGATATTGCCAGGGTGGCCGGTTCCAGCGAAGCCAGAGCTCTCCTTGACTGGCTCCATCACGCCACCATCGCCGACTTCATGAGGCTCTTTGCAGTGAACCTAATGAACCCCAAGGTAATCGTGGGAATTTTCTTGGGGGCCATGATGCCGTTTTTCTTCTCCGGTCTTGCCATAAAGGCCGTGGGGAAGGCGGCATCGGAGATGGTGGAGGAGGTAAGGAGGCAGTTTCGTGAGATCAAGGGGCTCCTGGAAGGGAAGGCCAAGCCGGACTATGCCACCTGTGTGGAGATATCAACCAGGGGAGCTCAGAAGGCCATGATATTGCCAGCCCTTTCTGCGGTGCTCGCCCCCATATTTACAGGTTTGATCTTCGGGGTTTCTGGAGTCATGGGGCTGCTTATAGGCGCTTTGAGCTCTGGGTTTATCATGGCCATCTTCATGGCCAACGCGGGGGGTGCCTGGGATAACGCCAAGAAGTACATAGAGGAGGGCAATTACGGAGGAAAGGGTTCCGAGCCCCATAAGGCCGGGGTTGTAGGAGACACCGTGGGCGATCCCCTGAAGGATACCGCAGGACCTTCCCTTAACATACTGATAAAGCTCATGAGCATGGTTTCCGTGGTGGTGGCAGGCCTTGTGGTGGCCTATCACCTCTTGTGATATAATAGGGCAGGAAAAACCTATAAGGAGGTTAAAGATGGCCCTTATGATAACTGAAGAATGCATTAATTGCGGTGCCTGCGAACCTGAGTGCCCCAATGAGGCAATTTATCAGGGAGCCGAGATATTTGAAATTGATCCCGAAAAGTGCACAGAGTGCGTTGGCTTCTACGATGAGCCCCAGTGCATAGCCGTTTGTCCGGTAGATTGTATAGTTCCCAATCCCGATTATCAGGAAACCAAGGAGCAGCTTCTGGAGAAGTTCAAGAGGCTTCACCCTGATAAGGAGCCGGTTCTTTAACCTATAAAGGAGGAAGGGGGGAGAAATCCCCCCTTTTGGATAAAAATGGAAGATAAAATAAGGGAAATATTAAAGACTGTAAAATTTCCGGGTTATACCAGGGATATAGTTTCCTTCGGTATGGTCAAGGGCATAAAGGTAAAGGAGGGGGGTGAGGTTGAAATTGACCTTTACATAAACACCAGAAATCAGGAAGCAGCCCAGAAAGTAAAGGAAGAGGTAGAGGAAAAGGTGGCGACCCTGGAGGGGGTTTCTAAGGTAAAGGTCAACCTCTCCACCCTGGCTCAGAAGGAACCTCCTAAGCCCAAGGCCCATGTCTCCACAAAGTCCAGTCCCTTTGCAGACCAGAGGAAGATAGAAGGGGTTAAGTGCGTGGTGGCAGTGGCTTCGGGCAAGGGAGGTGTTGGAAAAACCACCGTGGCGGTCAACCTTGCCCTGGCTCTGGCCAGGAAGGGGTATCAGGTAGGAATTATGGATGCCGATGTCTACGGTCCCAATGTCCCTACCATGATGGGCCTTGAAGGGGCGGTTCCCAGGGTAAGGGAAGACAACAAAATAATTCCTGTGGAGGTGGGAGGCATAAAGGTCATAAGCATAGGGTTCTTCGTGGAAAAGGACCAGCCTGTGATATGGAGGGGACCTCTGGTTTCCAAGCTGGTGGAACAGTTCCTGAGGGATGTGGTTTGGGCTCCCCTGGACATTCTAATAGTGGACCTTCCTCCGGGAACAGGGGATGTGCAGCTCTCCCTGGTGCAAAAAGTACCGGTGGACGGGGGAGTGGTGGTAACTACCCCCCAGGAGCTCGCCCTCCAGGATGCAAGGAAGGCCACGAAAATGTTTGAGGAGGTTGGGGTTCCGGTAATAGGCATCATAGAAAACATGAGCTATTTAATTTGTCCCCATTGCGGCGCCCGCATAGACCTTTTCCCCCATGCCGGTGCCCAAAAAGCCGCCCAGCGGATGAATACCAAATACTTGGGGGAAATTCCCTTTGAACCCAGGGCAGCGGAAGGTTCCGACGCCGGAAGGCCTGTGGTACTTTACTTTCCCGAATCCCCCCAGACCAAAGCCTTCATGGAATTGGCGAACACTGTGGTGAGGGAAACCAGCTGTATTGAGCCGGTTCAGTAAATTTCCCTGGATCAACCTTTTTCTTTTCCTTTTGACCCTGATGGCCACCCTGGCCTGGGGAGCTGTCCACTGGATGGGATTTTATCATCCCGAGGCTTCCTCCCAGCAGATAATGGGGGTTTTCAAAAGCCTTAGATTCATAAAAATCGGGGCCCCCTTTTCCTTTTCGCTGCTATTCATTCTGCTGGCCCACGAAATGGGCCATTATTTGACGGCGAGAAGGTATGGGGTGGAAACAACACTGCCCTACTTCATTCCTGCTCCCAACCTTCTGGGGACCTTCGGAGCGGTCATAAGGATAAAATCCCCGGTTCCCTCCAGGAAAGCCCTTTTTGATATAGGGATAGCCGGTCCTATGGCGGGATTTGTGACCACCCTTCCCTTCCTGCTCTATGGACTCTCCCATGCCCGGCTCCTTTCCTCACCCTTAAAGGAAGGGATTTTTCTTGGCGATCCCCTTATAATGAAGTTGCTTTACAAGCTCTATTTTCCCGGAGCCTCCCCCCAATCCATAGTCATACACCCGGTGGGTCTGGCGGCCTGGGTGGGTCTATTTGTGACCTCCTTGAATCTTCTTCCTGTGGGTCAGCTGGACGGAGGCCACATAGCCTATGCGGCCCTGGGGAGGGAGGCGGATAAGCTTTCCCTTGCCCTGTTCGTTTTTCTGCTGTATTTAGGAATTTTCAAATGGGCAGGCTGGCTTGTGTGGGACATACTTCTCGTATTCCTGGGAGTTCGCCATCCCCCATTTGCTTATGGGGACGAGCTTGACCCACGCAGGAGAGCCCTGGCCCTTGTAGCCTTAGCTGTTTTTCTCCTTACCTTTATCCCCGTTCCCATTTCTTTGGGAGCTTAGAGCTTCACCTTCAAGAACCTGCCCTTAGCTTCAGCCACCACCTCCTGGTTGTAGAGAAGCCAGGCCGCGGTGGAAAACAGATTTTTCCTTTCCCCCTCTATCCATCCCTCCGCTATGTAAGTCATCCCCGGGGCTGCCTTTTTCCTGAACCTGACCCTGAGCTCTACAGTCAGGGCCGCTATCCCTCTAAAAAGCAGGGCCTTGGCCATGGCCTCGTCCAGAACGGTAGTGACTATCCCTCCGTGAATTATGCCGGGGTATCCGGAGTAATTTTCGTGGAAGACCACCTCTGCCCAGACCTTCTCCCCCCTTCTTTTAAAATCAAGTTTCAGGCCCCAGGGGTTTTCCTTCCCACAGGCAAAGCAGCCCTGCCAGTTCAGCCAAGAACCTTCTTCACCCTTTCCATAGCCCAATCTATCTCCTCCCTGGTTATGACTAAGGGTGGGGCGAAGCGAAGCACATATTCGTGGGTTTCCTTGCAGAGGAGCCCCTCCTCCATGAGCTTCTCCGCATATTCCCTGGCGGGCTTTTTAAGTTCCACCCCTATTAGAAGTCCCCTTCCCCTTACCTCCACGATGTCAGGATTGGACAGGGTTTTCAGTTGGGTCATGAAGTATTCGCCCATTTCCGCAGCTCTGCGGGGAAGCTCCTCTTCCACTATCACCTCTAAAGCGGCTATTCCCACCGCAGCCCCTAAGGGATTTCCCCCGAAGGTGGAGCCGTGATCCCCGGGTTGGAAAACTCCGAGTACCTCCTTAGAGGAGGCGAAGGCGGAAACCGGAAGTATTCCTCCGCTTAGAGCCTTTCCCAGGATTATTCCGTCGGGCTTTACCCCCTCCCACTCCCATGCAAACATCTTTCCTGTTCTTCCCAGACCTGTCTGAACTTCGTCCAGAATGAGAAGGACATTGTGCTTTTCAGTAATTTCCCTGACTCTTTTCAAATAACCCTGGGGAGGTATTATTATTCCCCCTTCCCCCTGTATGGGTTCCAAGAGCACCGCCACGGTGTTTTCCGTTATGGCCTCCTCTATGGCCCCGGCGTCCCCGTAGGGAACCATCTTAAAGCCAGGGGTGAAGGGAGAAAATCCATCCCTGTATTGGGGCTCCGAGGAGAAGGAGATTATAGTTATGGTCCTTCCGTGGAAGTTGCCTTCAGCAACTATAATCTCCGCTTTATCCTTTTCCACCCCCTTCACATAATATCCCCATTTCCGCACGGCCTTGAGGGCGGTCTCCACAGCCTCTGCCCCGGAGTTCATGGGAAGGACCATCTCCATTCCCGTAAGCTCAGCCACCTTCTTCAGAAAGAGGGGAAGCTGGTCGTTGTAGAAGGCCCTGGAGGTTAATGTCAGCCGGTCCAGCTGCCTTTTGGCCGCCTCCACTATTTTTGGATGGCGGTGACCCTGGTTCAGGGCGGAGTATGCCGAGAGCATGTCCATGTACTTTTTTCCCTCCACATCCCACACCCACACCCCTTCTCCCCTTTCTATAACAATGGGCAGGGGATGGTAGTTGTGGGCTCCATAGGCCGAATCCATTTCCATAAGCTGCTGAGTTCTGCTCATTAGTCCCTCCTTGGGGATGAATTCAGAGGAGAATTATATCGGGAAATTGGCAAAAATAAAAGGGCAGAGCTTTAACCCTGCCCTTTTACGAGTGTTCGGATTATTTTAGATTTTAAGTCCCAGCTCCAGCGAACCGTAAGGGGCTACCCCGGAATAGGCTCCTAAGGAGGCGCCTCCTATGGTGATGCCGGAGTTAAGGTAGATGGAAAGACCTGCCTCCAGCCCCACCACATATTTATCGTTGAAGATGGCCTTGTATCCTATTGCTCCGGTTACGGAAAAGAGCAGGCTGTTGGTGGTCTCGCTTCCGTACTTGGCGCTCAGAATTCCCAGGCTCCCGTAGCCCCCTGCGTAAAGACCCTCTCCGCTTTTTCCTGCCTGTAGATATTTCCTTACGCCCGCTGTTAATCCCAGACCGAAGGTGCTCCATCCTCCGCTGGAGTAAATGTAAAGGCTACCCCCCAGCACAGGGTTGAGCCCGGATGGCTTGATGTTTTCCACCATCACATTGGGAACGCCGAAGATTATACCCACCGGGTTAACCGATATTATTTTAGAGCCGCTGAAAGCAGGCACCGTCAGAAGAAAAACCAACCCCACCGCCAATAAAAATCTCCTCATCTTTTACCTCCTGAAGTTTTGTCCTATTATATCATGAGGGCTAAATTTCCCTTCTCCCGATCTTCCTGGCCAGCTCCTCCCATGAAAGCTTTACGATTATAGGCCTTCCGTGGGGACAGACCTGGAAGTTTTCCCACTGAAAGAGCTCAGCCACGATTTTTTCCATCCTTTCTGCCGAGAGGGCCTCTCCCCTCTTTACAGAAGCCCTGCAGGCCACGGTGGCCAGGACCGGGTCCTTTCCCCGCAAGGCCTCCAGGAAAACCTTCTCCGCCCTTTCAGCAGGGATGATGGAGGGATGGGCCCTGAGGGCCAGGCTTCTCCCTGAAAGCCTTTGAAAATCAAAACCCGCCTCCCTGAGCTCTTCTTCCCGCTGTCCCAGAAGAAGGGCTTCGTCCTCCCGCAGGTCCAGCACTGCAGGGATGAGGAGTTTCTGGCTGGGGATTTTCCCCCTTTTCAATTTCTCGTAAAGGGCCCGTTCCATGGCATTGTGCTGATCCACTAAGTAAAGGCCGTCGTCCCTTTCCACCACTATGAAAATTCCCCGGACCTGGCCAATAACCCGGAAGTCCTTTTCCACCCCCGCCTGTTGGAATTCCAGTTTTTCCGGGGAGAAACCGTAGGGGGAAGGGGGACTTTCTACGGCCCTGGGCGCAGGGGAGGGGGCCTTGCTTGTATAATCTCCCTTTATGGCCGATAGGAATAACCTGTAGATAACAGAAGGTTCCCTGAACTTGACCTCCCTTTTGGTGGGATGAATGTTTACATCGTAGCAAGAGGGAGGAGCCTCAAGAAATATAACGCCCTCGGGAAGGTTGGGGCTCTGCAGGAGCCCGGAGTAGGCTATTTTTAAGGCGGAAAAAACTTCTTTGTTGTAGATGGGCCTCCGGTTGAGAAAAAAGAAGAGCTGGGGTCTTGGCCTTCCCCTTCCAGGGGCTGAGCTAAATCCATAAACCTTCATATCCCCCCATTGGTTTTCTATTTCCCTTAAGGTGGCCAAGAACTCCCTTCCCAGAACCCGGGATATTCTTTCTCTCAAGGACCCCGGCGGATAGTTGGCCACCTCCCTTCCTTCCCTTACGAAAATGAAGTGAATTTGAGGATAAGCCAAGCAATAGCAGATAAACACCCTGGAGATCTCCCTTAAAATTGACGATGGAGAGGGGAGAAATTTCTTCCTCACTGGAAAATTGAAGAAAAGGTCCCTTACCTCCACCGTGGTGCCCCGGGGATGTGGATGTTCCTTTATCGGTCCTATCTGACCCTGGATACATTCCACAGAATAGCTTTTATCCCCAGCCCTGGAGATGAGCCTCATCTTACTTACGGCGCATATGCTGGCCAGGGCCTCCCCACGAAAGCCCAGGGTTCTTATTTTCAGGAGGTCGGTCTCAGAGGAAAGCTTGCTTGTAGTATGCCTCTGCAGGGCTAAGGGAAGGTCTTCGGGCAGAATTCCCACTCCGTCGTCGCTGACGGATATCAGGGAAAGTCCTGAATCCTCTATTCTGAGGACAATCTTCCTGGCCCCGGCATCTATGGAATTTTCCACCAGTTCCTTTACCACCGAGGCGGGTCCCTCAATTACCTCCCCGGCGGCTATCTTAGCCCTTATCTCCGGGGCCAATCTGTATATTCTTCCCATTTTTTTATTATACTTTATCGGATGAAAAAGCTGTTTCTCCTTATCGTTTTTTTGCTTTCCTTTTGCTCTCCAAAATTTCAGCCGGAGAAGTTTTCTTTTCCTCTGGAGGAGGTTAGCAGGGTAGAGCTGAAGGGGGCGCCTGTCTTCTTTGATGGAAAAACCTGCATAACCGACGAGGGATGGAAGGCCGAATTGGGGGAAGGAGGGAAGTTCAATGTGGGACTTGAATCAAAGGGAGGCGCCCGGAAGGGCCTGGCATCCGGGAAGGGTAAGTTTTCTTCAGTGCTGGTGGAGGGCAATGATAGGTATTACGGCACCCGGGATGGCTATGTCGTCAGAAAAAGCCGGGGAAAAATAAAGTGGAGGAGGAAGATTGGCGGGGGGGTGGTGGCCAGGCCCGCTTCTTATAAAAATTTACTTTTCGTCGCTTCCCTGGATGGCCACCTTTATGCTTTTAAGAAAAAAACCGGTTCCCTCCTCTGGATAAAGAAGCTTCCAGGAAGGGGAAAATATCCTCCCTTGGTCCTGGATGAAGTGGTGGTGGCCCCTTCCCTTTCAGAGAGGATCAGAGGTTTCTATCTAAATGGAAGGCCCGCTGGGGATTATAGACTGGGGGGGGTGCTGAAATTCCCTGTGTTTGTGATGGAAGGAAAGAGGCTGGCGGCTGTGAGCTACGATTGGGAAAGGCAGGTCACGATTGTTCAGATACTGGCGAGGAAGCTGGGGGTAGAAATAGAAATCCTCCCTCCACCCCCTGTGAGTACAGCCCAGGGAGCCGAGATCAAGGCAAAAATCTACGGCTTCTATTCCCCGGAGGTGATTTTCAGGGTTAACGAAAAGGTCTTGAGCAGGGGAGAGGACACAAGGGTTCTGTGGTTCCCTTCCAGGGAAGGGACATACAAACTGGAGGTGGTGGTTAGAGAGGAAAGCGTGGAAAGGTCCCGGTATGTGGTGGTACAGGTCAAGGACCCGGAAAAGGAGAGGATCAGAAGGATAATGAGGGAAAGGAGTTCTTGCTACTGGAAGAAGTAGTTTGTTAGAATAGCCAGATGAAAGGAAGGAGGCTGGAGGTCCTCTTAGTTTTCACCCTTCTGCTGGTGGTTCTGGCGGTAAACCTTCCGGTTATAGGAGGAGGATTCTTATGGGACGATTTTTCCCTTATTGTCAACAACGAAAAAATAAAATCCCTTTCCAACATTAAGGATTTCTTCACCAAGGGTTTTTGGGAAAACAGCGGAATGGAGGGGAGGGCCGGCGGATACTACAGGCCCATCATTCTCCTTTCCTACGCCCTGGATTACAAACTTCACGGCCTGAGACCCTGGGGTTATCACCTGACGAACCTGGTTTTCTTTCTTTTTTCGGTTTTCCTGCTTTATCTGGTTTTAAAAAGGATGGAGGGGGATTACCTTTTGGCCCTGGGCGCCTCCCTTTTTTTCGGCCTCCATCCCTTGGCCAAGGAGCCCATGGGATGGGTGGCCGGAAGGACAGACCTTATTTCCGGGTTTTTTCTCCTCATCTCCACCTATCTTTTTTTAAAACATCTGGAAAACAAAAGGTTCTGGATTGTGGGCCTTTCCCTTCTTTCCTACGCCCTGGCCATGCTGAGCAAGGAGGCCTCCTATATATTTCCCCTTTTCTTAGTGGCCCTGGTGCTATATAAGTCCAGGGAGAGATTCTGGTCCTTCCTCCCGGAATTTTTAGCCTTTGGATTCGCCGCCCTGGGTTTCTTCCTCCTTTCGCTTAAGATAAGCTACATCCCCGAGGCCTTCTACCCTCCCAGGGCCTATTCCTTTCTCACCAATTCCCTGAAAGCACTGGGCTATTATTTTTTCAACTCGGTGCTTCCCTTTAAGGTTTCCCCGGTGCCGGACTTCGTAAGAATACTATCCAGCGGTACCTACCTTTGGTTAGGGCTCTTTTTCCTTGCCTTGCTATTCCTGTTTCCCTTCAAACCCACCAGGAAATTGGGCTTTTATCCCCTGGCAGGCTTTATCTTCCTCATCCCTGCCCTGGCCCCTTTGATCCTGACGACCCCTACCCCCATAGCCAACAGGTTTGCCTATATGGGACTGTTATTCCTTTCGGCCCTTCCCTTTATCCTTATTGAAAGGTTTACCAACAGGGCCGTGGCCTTGGGGGCGGTTCTTCTTCTTTGCCTTCCAGTGGGACAGCTTTCAACGCAGTTCAGCCGCCTGTATTCCTCCGAGGGGAAATTCTGGTCCAGGGCCTACCGCATGTCCCCCAATTCCCCGGTGGTTCACATTAATTACGCCGCTTATCTGGTAAAGGCCGGCAGATATAGGGAGGCCCTTCATCTTTTAAAAAAGCTGAGCCGGGGGAAGAACATTCCTTTAAGGCTTCTTATAATAAAGGCCCAGGCCGAGGCCAAGTCCCATTTTCTCCTGGGGGAATTTGAGGAGGGAGAAAAGGTTCTTTTGCGGTCTCTGCAATATCCGTATTATTTTTCCAGAGAGGCTTACCTTTACCTTATAAATTTTTACTCTCTCACGAGGCAGATAGACAAAATGGAAAACCTCTCCGGGGCTCTCATTAAGGCCCTCAAGCCAAAGGATTTTTATCCCTACGAATACATCGCCTACGCGAGAATAACAAAGGGGGACTACCAGGGGGCTGAGGGACCTATGAAGGAAATGAAGGCCCTGGGAGCCCCCCGAAAGGATGTGGAGGAGCTCCGCAAACTGAAGGAGAAAATGGAAAGGCTACAAAGGGGGGCCGAGACCGACTCCTTTTCCAAGGCCCTGCTTCTTTTTCTGCGGGGCAGGATTGAGGAAAGTGAAAGGATAGTTAAGGTCCTTCTTATGGATAATCCCCAGAGGTCAGAGCTTCTGTTTCTTTATTTAAAGGTTAAATTGGTGGGTCAAAAATACCGTGGCTGGAAGGAGCTTATAGACTTTGTGGCGGAAAGGGCGAAGGACCCCCTGGTTCTGGATCAGATTTTTTCCTATTTCTGGTTCCAGTGGATGGATCCCAGGCCCTCCGCCTATGTTTTAGAGAGGAGCCTTGAGAAGTTTCCCCACCAGCCCAACTACGGGAAAAAGAGAATAGTTTTAAGTTACATAAAAGAAAGGCTCAAGGGAGGTTGAAATGGACCTTAAGAAATTCGTAAGGGATGTCCCTGATTTCCCCAAGGAAGGGATAATTTTCAAGGATATAACTCCTCTGCTCTTGAATCCGGAGGCCTTCCGCCACGCAGTGGGGGAAATGCTAAAACCCTACAGGGGCGAGAGAATAGACAAAATTCTGGCGATGGAGGCCCGGGGGTTTATCTTCGGCGCTCCCATGGCCTATGAGCTGCGCTGTGGACTCGTCATTGCCAGAAAAAAGGGGAAACTTCCCCGCAGGACCCTCCAGGCCACCTACAGCCTTGAATACGGGGAAGCCACGGTGGAAGTTCACCAGGACTCTATTGGGGAAAATGATAGAATATTGATTGTGGATGACCTTATAGCCACCGGAGGCACCGCCAGGGCCTTGGCCTCCTTGGTGGAAAAGCAGGGGGGCAAGGTGGTGGGCTTTTCTTTCCTGGTGGAACTTACCTTCCTCAAAGGAAGGGAGGCCCTTGGAAATTACAGGGTAGAGACAATAATAAAATACTAAGGAGGGAAAATGAGAGACCCTAAAACCATAAGGAACATAGCCTTTGTGGGGCACGGACATACTGGAAAGACCACCTTGGTTTCGGCGGTTCTCTTTTACACCGGTAAAACCAACAGGTTTTTGAAGGTGGACCAGGGAAATACCATCACGGATTTTGACCCAGAGGAGATAGAAAGGAAAATAACGATTTCCACGGCGGTGGCCTTTACCGATTTTGAGGGCCACAGGATAAATCTTATAGATACCCCCGGTTTTCCCAACTTTTTCTGGGAAACTGAGGCTGCCCTTTACGCTGCCGATGCCGGCGTGGTGATGGTGGATGCGGCCTCCGGGGTGGAGGTTCAGACGGAAAGGGCCTGGGAGATTCTGGACAGGCTGGGCCTTCCCAGGCTCGTGGTGGTGAACAAGCTGGACCGGGAGAACACCGATTTCTTCTCTGCCTTAGAGTCCTTAAAGGAATCCTTCGGGAGGAAAATAGTGCCCATAGCCCTACCCCTGGGCAAGGAGAAGGATTTTAAGGGGATTGTGGACCTGGTAAAAGGGAAGGCCTACATATACAAAGCCGATGAGTCAGGCCAATGGGAAGAGTCTGAGGTGCCTGCGGACCTGCAGGAGAGCTACGAAAAATGGAGAAGCGAGATGGTGGAGATGGTGGCGGAGTCCGACGAGGAGCTAATGGAGAAGTATCTGGAAGACGCCCTTTCCCAGGAAGATCTTGCCGGAGGGCTGAGGAATTCGGTGATGGCCGGGGAAATCTATCCCGTCCTTCCGGCCTCTGCAGCCCTCAATATAGGGACCTGGAACCTCCTCAGCGCGGTGGTGGAGCTTTTGCCTTCCCCTGCAGAAAGACCTCCCATAAGGGTAGAGGACCTGGAGATAAAACCCGATGTTGACGAACCCTTAGCTACCTTAGTGTTTAAGACCCTTTCCGACCCCTTTGCCGGCAGGATAAGTATAATGAGGGTTTTTTCAGGAAGGCTTACCCCTGACACTGTGGTTTTAAACGCCAACCGGGAGACCGAGGAGAAAATATCCAACATCTTCTATCTTATGGGAAAGGAGCATGTATCCGCCGAGGAGGCGGTGGCCGGGGAAATAGTGGCCACGGCCAAGTTGAAGAATACCTTCACCGGAGATACCCTCTGTTCCAAGGATAGGCCGATGAAGCTGCCCTTCCCGCCTCTTTACGAGCCCACCATCTCCTTTGCCATAGAACCCAAGACCAAGAAGGACGAGGACAAGATTTCCAACGCCCTTCACAAACTTCACGAAGAGGACCCCAGCTTCAAAGCAGAGAGGGACAGCGAGACCAAGGAACTCATTCTGTCCGGCAACGGGCAGCTCCATGTGGAGGTGCTGATTTCCAAGCTCAAGAAGCAATACGGGGTGGAAGTCCTGCTTAAGACCCCCAAAATCCCCTACAGGGAGACCATAAAGGGCACCGCCGATGTTCAGGGGAAATACAAGAAGCAAACAGGAGGAAGGGGACAGTACGGGGATGTTAAGATAAAGATGGAACCCCTTCCCAGGGGAGAGGATTTTGAATTTGTGGACCAGATCTTTGGGGGAGCCATTCCAAAGAACTTCATCCCCGCTGTGGAGAAGGGAATCCAGGAGGCGAGGAAGAAGGGGGTCCTGGCAGGGTACCCCACGGTGGACTTCAGGGTAATACTCTACGATGGTTCGTATCATCCTGTGGATTCTTCGGACCTTGCCTTCCAGATAGCTGCCTCCATGGCCTTCAAGAAGGGAGCGAAGATGGCAAAACCCACCCTCCTGGAACCCATAATGAAGGTGGAGGTGATAGTGCCGGAACAGTACATGGGAGATGTTATGGGGAACCTCAACGGAAGGAGGGGAAGGATCCTGGGAACGGAGATGAGGGGAAAGAAGGCGGTTATAAAGGCCTATGTGCCCATGGCAGAAATGCTTACCTTTGAGCCGGACCTTACCTCCATCACCGGTGGAAGGGGAACCTACCGTATGGAGTTTTCCCATTACGACGAGGTGCCTCCTCACCTTCAGGAAAAGATAATAGAGCAGGCTAAGGCCGAGGGGAGAATTTCCGCCGAGGAGGAATGAGCGGGTTTTTGAATGCTCTTTGACCTGGAAGAGAGGAAAAGACGGTGGGAAAGGGTGCCAATGGCCATCTATACCGCAGGTTTCCTTGCGGTTCTGGTGGCTTCCCTTCTCCTTTCCTGGGCTGTCCTAAGGGGTTCGGAGAACCTATATCAGGGGGCTGCCGGGGCAGCCCTAGCCTTGGCCTCTTCGCTTTACAGCGTCTTTTTCTTCCGAAGCGAGTTCTCCAGGGAAGATTTGGTAAAAACCTTTTTAAACGGCCTTCTCCTGAGCCTTGGTATATTCCTGGTCTCCGGATTTCTCGTGATGTTTGCGGTGCTCCTGGGTCCCCACATAGCTAAGGGATTCAGGATAAAGGCCATGAAAATTTTAATAGCCGGATTTCAACAGGTGATAACAACCTATCTCCTGCTTTCCCCGGGAATACTTGCCCTTTTGAGCCTCCTTAGAATGGGCATCAAGAAGTGAGGCTTTACAAAATAGCCCCGTGTGAAAGGATTCCCCATCTACTTACCTATTCCAGCGGGGATGAGCTGAAAAGGGGCCAGGTGGTGGAGGTGGACCTTCGGGGAAGAAAGACGGTGGGGGTGGTCTGGGAGGAAGCCCGGGGGGCGGCCTTCAATGTGAAGCCGATCCTCAAGAAATCCTCCACCGTTCTTCCCGAGGCCCTTTTAACCCTGGCCGACAGATTACAGCGCAGGTTTCTTCAGCCCAGGGGCCTTTATCTCAACCTGATGATGCCCCCCAGGGAGAAGGGAGGGGGTTCCCCCCTTTATTTTCCCACTTCGGAGGGGGTTTTCCTGGCCTTAGAGGACGGGAAGGAAGCCGAGCTGGTGAAATTTCTCCTGAACAGACCCTATACCAGAAGGTATCTCAGGAGGAGTCTGGGAAAATGGGCCGATTACAGACTAACTAAACTGAAGAAAAGGGGGTTTCTCCAGGAGGTTTACAGGGAAAAAAGGGAGGTTTTTTCCCCCACCGTCGAACCCTATCTTTTCCCTGAAATAAGGGAGGTGGAGCTCAGCCCAGAGGGGAAAAGGGTGGCCCGGGAGCTTATCTCCAGCCTGAGCCAGGGCTTTTCCCTTCATCTGCTTTACGGGATAACCGGGAGCGGAAAGACCTTCGTCCTCCTCAAAGTAATAGAGAAGGTGCTCAAGGAGGGAGGTGGGGTAATTTATTTGGTGCCGGAAATATCCATGGTTCCCTTCCCCTATCAGCTACTTGCCTCCAGGTTCGCAGGGGTGGAGATAATACATTCCATGGTGTCCTACGGGAGAAAGGGGGGAGGGTGGAGGAATTTAATGGAGGGAAAGAGCCGTATAGCCCTGGGGGCCAGGTCTGCGATTTTCGCTCCGGTTCAGAACCTCAGGCTGATAATCGTGGATGAGGAACACGACCTTTCCTACGATCAGGAAAAATCCCCCCGCTATAACGCGGTGGCTGTGGCGGAAGAGAGGGGAAGGGTGGAGGGTGCCACCGTGATTTTCTCCTCCGCCACCCCCAGCGTGGATACATTTTACAGGGCCACCCTCGGGGAAATAAGGCTTCACCAGCTTGAAAGAAGGTTGGGGGACCTGCCCCTTCCGCAGGTAACCGTGGTATCCATGAAGGGAAAGAGGGGTTTGATAAGCCGGGAATTTTCCACGGCCCTTCAGGAGGAGAAGGCCAAAGGAAAACAGGCCCTGGTCCTCATGAACCGGCGGGGCTTTACTTCCTTTTACCAGTGTAAAGTTTGCGGACATGTTCCCCTCTGTCCTCACTGTGAGCTTCCCCTCACCTACCACAGGGAGGAAAACCTGCTTCAATGCCATTATTGCGGGTACCAGGAGGAACCTCCCTCCACCTGTCCCCTCTGCGGAGGGGAAATGGCCCCCTCCGGAGCCCCCGGTATTCAAAAATTGACCCAGGCCTTTCGGAAAAAATTCCCCTATTTGAAGGTGGAAAGATTTGATGCCGATGTTTCCAGGAAGAAGAACCTGGCCAGGCGTATTCTGAAAAAGTTTTACCGGGGGGAGATAGATGTTTTGGTGGGGACCCAGCTTATTTCCAAGGGGCACAATTTCCCCGGAGTTACTCTGGTGGGAGTGTTTTTCCCGGATCTTCTACTTCGCTTTCCCGATTTTACAGCGGCCGAGAGAACTTTTCAGCTCATAACCCAGATGGTGGGCAGGGCAGGGAGGGTGGAGGCCGGAAGAGCTTTTATACAGACCAGGTATCCGGAGCATCATGCCATAGAGGCCGCCCGGCTTCAGGATTACAGGAGATTTTTCTCCAAGGAAATAGAGTTGAGGAGAAGGCTTCTCTATCCCCCCTTCGTGAAACTGGTGAGGCTTTTGATTGAGGAGAAGGACAGGAAAACCTTGGGAGTGAAATCAAGGCACCTTTTTTCCCTTCTTCAGGGGTTCAGGAAACGGGGACCGGTTCTGGCCCCTTTTCAGAAGATCGGGGGCAAGTGGAGGGCCCACCTTTTTGTGGAATTTGAGAAGGAGGAGGACTGGAAAAGGTTCTCTGAGGTTTACTGGGAAAGAATATTTCCCATAAGGGGGGTCTCCGTGATAGTCTCCCCTGCTCAGGTTCTTTAAAAGCTTACTATGGCCCTGAGTTTCCGGAGTCTTCCCTCCACCTCTTCCTTAGATACAGTGGACAGCCTGTCCACCGAAAAGGCCTCCACGGTAAAGGAAGAAACCGCTATGCCCACGGCCAGGGCCTTTGACAGAGCCTCCCCTCTGGATAGGGCCCCTAAGAACCCTCCGGCGAAACTGTCGCCGGCGCCGGTGGGGTCCACCACCTCCCGCACAGGGTAGGCGGGAAGGGCAGAGACAATTCGCTGAGAACAGAGAAAGGCCCCTGATTCTCCTCTTTTTACCACCACGGTCTCAGGCCCCATTTCCAGGAGCTTATAACACGCCGGCACGCTACCGCTTTCCCCGGACAGCATTTCCGCCTCCCGACGGTTTATAAACAGGATGTTCACCTTTTCCAAAAGGGCAAGGAGCTCCTTCCTGTGGCCCTCTATCCAGTGGTTCATGGTGTCCATGGCGGCGATTTCGTGGTCAATTTTTTTCAGAAGTGACAATTGGAGGGATGGGGAAAGGTTGCCCAGATATAAGATCTTCGTTTTGAGGTAGCTGGCCGGAGGTTCGGGTTGAAAACTTCCGAAAAGCCCCAGCTGGGTCCTCAGGGTCTGCGGGTCCTCCTCCCCCTTCCTGTAAACCCCGGCCCAGCGGAAGGAGAGCCCTTCTTTGACCTCCACCCCCTCCAGGTCACACCCCCTTTTCTCCAAGTCCTTAAGGGTTTCCTGAGGGAAGTCCTTTCCCACCACCCCCACCAGAGCCACCTTTGAAAATATGGAGGCGGCGTAGGAAAAATAGATTAAGGAACCTCCCACCGCATTCTCCCTTCTGCCGTAGGGAGTTTCCACATCGTCCAGGGCTATGGAGCCTATGGCCAGGATTTCCTTCATAAATACCTCCCCACGATGAGATGAAGTTTTTTCCTCGCTTCCTCCGGTATTTTGTCCCTGGAAGTTATAATGGCGTTTTGAAGGGCATTGGCACAGGAGCAGTCCTCGCCCCGGGCGGCGGGTATATATTTAAGGGCAGCCCTGATGACCCTCTGGGCGTTTTTTATGTTCTTCCTCAGATTTTCCACCACCAGCTCCACGCTTACCTCCTCCTCTTCCTGATGCCAGCAGTCGTAATCGGTTACCATGGCAAGGGTTACATAGCACATTTCCGCCTCTCTGGCCAGCTTCGCCTCGGTGGCGTTGGTCATCCCTATGACATCAAAGCCCATCTTCCTGTAAAACTCGCTTTCAGCTCTGGTGGAGAACTGCGGCCCCTCTATACAAACATAGGTCCCTCCTCTGTGGACGGGCACCCCCTCCTCCTTCGCTGCTCTATAAATGGCCTCCTTAAGCACCGGGCAAGTGGGGTCTGCGAAGGATACATGGGCGGCGATGCCCTGGCCGAAGAAGGTGGATTCCCTTTTCTTCGTCAGGTCAAAGAAATAATCGGGAAGAACCATGTGCAGGGGAGGGTATTCCTCCTTCAGGGAGCCTACGGCGGATACGGAAATGATCCTCTCGGCCCCCAGCATCTTCATGGCGTAAATGTTGGCCCTGTATGGGACTTCGCTGGGGAGAAAAACATGGCCCTTTCCGTGCCTGGCCAGAAACCCCAGCCTTCTACCCTCAATCTCACCTACCACTATTTCGTCGGAGGGTTTGCCAAAGGGGGTATTCGGTCTGAGCTTTTCTAAAATTTTAATCCCTTCCATCTCGTAGAAGCCTGAGCCACCGATGACCCCTATTTCAATTTTTCCCATGGCCACCTCCAAATGCTATGTTCTGAAGAGAAAGTATAACCCATAAAATAGCCCTTTTAAAATCTCCTCGTTGAATTAGGGGACATGTATAATATAGAGGAATGAAGATAGGTTGTGCTGGATTTTCAGAGGCAAGGGCAAAATATTTCCGGGAGTTCAATGTGGTGGAGGTGCAGCAGACCTTTTATTCTCCGGTCCCCATTTCCACTTTAAAAAGGTGGAGGGAAGAGGCTCCGGTGGGATTTGAGTTTACCCTGAAGGCGCTTCAGTTAATAACCCACCCTCCCCACTCCCCCACATACAGAAGATATAAGGGGCAGAGGCCCCCGGATGCTGGATTTTTCAAGCCCATAAAACAGGTTTTTGAAGCCTGGGAGATTACCCTGAGGGAAGCCCATGCCCTGGAAGCGAGAATCGTTGTCTTTCAGCTTCCCCCAAGTTTCTGCCCTTCCCAGGAGAATATGGACAATATGAGAAGATTCTTCTCAACGATAAAGAGGGACGAGCTGCTCATGGGTCTGGAGGTAAGGTGCAGGGGGTGGGAGGGAAGAATCGGCCAGCTCTGCAGGGAGCTGGGCCTTTTTCATGTGGTGGACCCCTTCTCCTGGAGAAGGGAAGGGGGAGGGGTAAAGTATTTCCGCCTTCACGGAAGGGGTGGTTATCGGTACAGGTTCACCGAGGAAGACTTTGGATTTCTCAAGTCCCTGGTGGACAGGGACAGCTATGTCATATTCAACAACATTTATGCCCTGGAAGATGCAAGAAGATTTAAGGATTTCCTTATCTAAAATCCCCCATCGGGACTTCTTTGTTTCCCTCTTCGGGGGAGATGTTTTTCTGGTGGGGGGAGGGGTCAGGGACCTGCTTCTGGGCAAGGAAATTAAGGAAATAGACCTGATAATCCTCCATCATCCCATTGATGAAATTATTGAAAAGCTCAAGCCCTTCGGCAGGATAAGCCTGGTGGGGAAGAGCTTCGCTGTGCTGAAGTTCCATTACAGCGGGGAAATCATAGAAATATCCATTCCGAGGAAAGAAAAGAAGGCCTCCCCCGGCTCGTGGTCCCACAAAAATTTTCTCGTTTACGCGGACCCGGAGCTCCCCCTGGAGGAGGACCTGAAACGGAGGGATTTTACCGTCAATAGCATGGCCCTGAACCTCCTTTCCGGAGAATTGGTGGACCCCCTGGGGGGGAGGGAGGACCTCAAGAGGGGGGTTTTGAGGATGTCCAATCCCGGGGCCTTTGCCGACGACCCGCTGAGGGTTATAAGGGCTGCCAGGTTTGCCGCCAAGCTCAACTTTAAGATAGATGAGGAAATATACGAAAGGGCTAAAGGGGTGGAGTTTTCCGAACTTCCTAAGGAGAGGATACTGGAGGAGCTCTTTAAAATCAACCTCACGGACCACCCGGAGAGGGCATGGGAGGAATTTCTGCCCCTTACAGTTCTGGAGAAGGTTTTTCCCTCCCTTTACCGGCTTACCTTCTGGATCCAGGACGGGATTTTTCATCCGGAAACGGACCCCTTCGGAAACCATACTATATGGCCCCATACCCTCCTGACGGTAATGCAGGCAGCCAATCTGGCGAAACTCTTTTCCCTGAGGGAACCCCAGAGACATGCCCTTCTCTTTGCCGCCTTACTTCACGATGTGGAAAAACCTTCCTGCAGCCGCTGGGAGTGGAGGGGCGGCCGTCTGGTGATAAGGAGCCTGGGCCACGATGTGGAAGGGGAGCGGGCAGCGGAAGCCTTCTGCGAAAGCTTAGGGATCTTTACCTACAGGGGATATCCTTTAAGGGAAAGGATAATAAAGCTGGTCAGGGTTCATCACCGTCCCTCGGAAATATACAACAACAGGGAGGAGGTCACCAGAAGGGCCTTCAACAGGCTGGCCAAGGAGCTGGAGGGGGAATATCTCCTGGCGGTTTTGCTGGATGCGGCGGACAGGAACGCCCGGGGGCAGGCTCCCCTTCAGGACCTGGACGAGGTGGGCAAATGGCTCCTGAGGAAGTTTAAGGAATTTAACGCAGAGCAGGCCATAAAACCTCTGGTCATGGGAAGGGACCTTCTTGCCATGGGCTTCAAGCCAGGGCCTAAAATGGGGAAGGTCCTTCGCAGACTTTATGAACTTCAGCTGGACGGGGCCTTCACCACCAAGGAAGAAGGTCTCCGCCTTGCCCCCCAGGTAAGCAGAGAAATTTTTGGAAAGGAGAGGGTATAATGGAATTCCATTATGAGCTAATTCCAACGGATTTTGGTTCCAGGGTTCTTATAATCCGCAGGCAGGCTCCCCTTGTTAGCTTTCAAATATGGGTTAGGGCTGGTTCTAAATACGAAAAGCCAGGCATAACCGGCATATCCCACATGCTTGAACACATGATGTTCAAGGGTTCTCAAAACTACGGACCACAGGAACACGCCAAGAGGGTCCAGGAACTGGGAGGGGAGTTTAACGCCTTTACTTCCCACGATAAAACCGTATATTTTGAGAACATCGCCCCTCACTACCTGGAGGAGATAATCAAAATGGAGGCGGACAGGTTTCTCCGGCCCTCCTTCGCTTCCGAAGAGTTCCTTCGGGAAAAGGAGGTGGTGATGGAGGAAAGGAAGCTCAGGACGGATAATTCCCCCTACGGGAAGGCGGAGGAGGAGCTCTTCGCCCTGGCCTTTCAGGCCCACCCCTACCACTGGCCCATTATCGGGTGGGCATCGGACATAGAGAATTTTTCCAGGGACGGACTCCTGGAGTATTTTCGCCTCCGCTACACCCCTGCTAACTCCTTCTTTGTCCTCTGCGGGCATGTACCGGAGGATGCCCTGAGCTTGCTGGAGAAATATTTTAAGGGTTGGGAAGGCGGAAGGGTTCAGGACCCTCCCCTTCCTTCTGAGCCTGAACAGAAGGGCAACAGAAGGTCCGAAATGATAATGGATGTTAAGCTCCCCTTCGTTTTTATGGGTTTCGTCACCCCGGGCTATTGTCATAGGGATTTTGTCCTTCTTTCAATTATTGACCGGGTTCTCACCGAGGGCGAGAGTTCAAGGCTCTGGCAGAGCCTTGTGCACAGAAAAGGCCTTGCCATCAAGGCCGGCGGCGGTATATATCCCATGGGGGACTACAGCCTGTTCTTCTTTTACGGAGTTAGCAGCGGGAAAGGCACCCTTGAAAATCTGGAGCAGGCTCTGGTAGAGGAGATAACCGATTATAAATTAAGGCCGCCGGAGATGGAAAAGGCAAGAAATCAGGTTCTGGCGGAAACGGTTTCCTCTCTGGAAAGGGCTTACTATACAGGACTTTCCGCCGGGGAGGGGCTTTTGAACTGTGGGGAGCCGGAAACCTTTCTTCATCAACTGGAGCAGCTCAGGAGGGCTAAGGAGGAAGAGGTCCTGGAAGTATGGAGGAGATACCTGAGGGAGGGAAGGAGGAATACAGTTCTGGTAAGGGGGGAAGAATGATGTTCAGCAGGAAATTTATCCTGAAGGGAAATGTGAAAGTCGCCCTTCATCATCGTAGTTCCGATTCCCTTTCCTTAAGGATAATAACTAAGGGGGGGAGGGCGCTGGACCCTGAGCTTAAAGAAGGGACCACTTCCCTCATGGCCTCCCTTTTGCTTCACGGTTGCAAAGGAAAACCCTATGAAAAGGTGGTGGAGGAGCTGGAGGGCACAGGAACCTCCCTTTATTTTTCCCCGGCTCTGGAAAGCATACAGGTTAGCTTCTGGGCCCTGAGGGAGTTTGCCATGAAGGGGCTGGAGATTCTCAGGGATTGTATGGAGGCTCCCGATTTTCCCGAAGAGGAGCTGGAAAGGGAGAGACAGAGAGCCATTGCCGAGTTGAGGAGGATATGGGATGAACCGGAGGAGGCTGCCTCCAGGATATTTTCTGGGAGGGTCTTTGGTCCTCACCCCTACTCCCGACTGGATACAGAGAAAAGCCTCAAGAATATCCTCAGGGAAGACCTGAGGGAGAGGTTCCTCAACTCCTTTCGTTCGGCTTCCACCTACATGGCCCTGGCTGGCCGGGAAGAAGACATGGAGCAGGCCCTGCAGATCTTGCTCCCGGTTTTCAGAGAAGGAGAAACCGAGCTCAGTCTTCCGCAACCTTCTGCGGCTTCCATGAGGATTTATTTTTACCTTAAGGAGGATGCTGAGCAGGTTCAGATAAGGATGGGCCATCCATCCTTTCCCAGGTCCTATCCCCATTATGAAGAGGCGATGGTTCTGAACTATATATTAGGAGGGGGTGGTTTTTCCTCCAGGCTCATGGAAAGAATAAGGGCCAAGGAGGGTTTAACCTATTCCATAAGGTCTTCCTTTTCCCCCATGCTCAGGGCAGGCCTTTTCTACATCTCCACCTTCACGAGGCCAGAAAACACTAAAAAAACCATAGAGGGTATAATTGAGGAGGTTAAGAAGGTGATTTCCGGGGGGGTAAGCCAGGAGGAGGTGGAAAAGGCCCGCTCCTACTTCGTGGGCCACTTTCCTCTGGGACTCGAGACCCCTTCACAGGTGACCTCCCTCCTGGCGTCCATGTTATTTTACGGTCTTGGGGAGGACTATCCTGAAAAGTTTATCGCCAGGATAAAGGCCCTGACCCCGAAGGAGGTAAATAGGGTGGCAGGGGAGCTTCTCCATCCTGAGGAATTCCAGATAGCGGTGGTGGGAAACGAGATGGCGCTGAGGGAACTTGAATCCCTGGGGGAGGTTGAAAGGGTGGTCCCTGAGTATTAAAATAAATTTGTAAGTTTTTGGGAGGTCAGGAAATGGGGAGAGTGCTGATTTTAGGAGGGGGTAGGCAGGGGGGATTTATAGCTGAAAAATTGAAAAATCTCGGCCACGAGGTGGTGGTATGGGACCTGAGGAAGGAGGTGGAGAAGAAACTCAGAGAGCGGGGGGTGAGCTTTGAGAGGAAAAACCTTCTGTTAGTGAAGAATCCGAAGGAGGAGCTTTCCCCTTACCAGTTGGTGGTGGATGCATTGCCAGGGGAGGTGGGGTTCAAGGCCCTGGAAAGACTGGTGGAGTTAGGAAAAAAGGTGGTGAGCATCTCCTTCGGGAAGGAAGATTATCTTCTCCTTCAGAAGAAGGCCGAAGACACCGGGGCTGTGGTGGTCCCGGATGCTGGCATAGCCCCTGGTCTTACTAACCTTCTGGCGGGCTTCGCCTTTTACAAAATGGGCAGGGCTGAGTCCCTTAAAATATGGGTGGGAGGAATTCCCAGGGACCCTCTCCCTCCTTTCCATCACAACCTCACCTGGTCTGTGGAGGACCTTCTGGAGGAATACACCAGGCCGGCCAGGGTAAAGGAATACGGGATTTTAAAAAGCCTGATTCCCCTGAATCATATAAAGGATGAACTTGACTTTCCCGTAAAGCCCCTGGCCTCCTTTCCCACCGACGGTTTGAGGAGTCTGCTTTACACCCTTGCAATTCCCAATATGGAGGAAAGGACGCTCCGTTATAAAGAACACCTGAGGGCCATGAAAACCCTCCATTCGCTGGGCTTTCTGGACGATGCCCTTTCCCTCAGCTTTGCCAATTTTTCAGTCCCCGTGAAAACTTTAACCGGCAGGGTTTTGGAGGAAAAGTTTTCCTCCTTTCCCGCCGAAGACCTTTTAGTGGGAAGGGTGGAGGTGGTGGGGGACAGGAAATACATTTTTGACTTTTTTGCTGAATACGATTATGAAAGGGGAATAACCGCCATGGCCAGGGGAACCGGTACAGTGGTGGTTTGCTTCGCCGAGGAACTCCTGAAGGGGCCGGTGGGGAAGGGGGGAATTTATCCTCCGGAAGTCTTCGGGAAAAGACCGGAGATGGTGGCCAGGGTTCTAAGGGCTCTGGCGGAGGTGGGTGTAAAGGTAAGTAGCCGATAACTATAGTTTGGAAAGGGGATAGGGAATCCCCTTGCCCCGGGCCGCCTTGGCCGCTTCCTCCCTTGAACGGAATACTCCGTAGCAGACCCTATAGCAGAGTTTGCCTTTGTAATGGAAGGGAACCACAAAATATCTCTTGCCCCCTCTTTTAAGGTTAGCCAAGGCGTATTCTTCCACGCAGTTGAGCTGCATGAGAAGGGTGTATCCCCTGGTGGACTTCGCCCAGTTCTTCCAGAGAAGGGCGGCTTTGTGTAATTGACTTGCCCTTACATATCTCCATGGGCTTTGGAGCGGAAGAGGGGTTTCCTTTCGGGTACCGGGCCTTCTTTTTTCAACCTGATTTACAGAAGGGGGTTTCTTTTTTTCTTTCCTCTCACCGGCGGTCTTTTTTACTTCAACCCTTTTCATTTCCCCGGGAGAGTTTGCCGATCCTTTCAGCTTTGTATAAAGAAATATTCCCGCCCCTGTAGCTAACGCCAGAAGCAGGCCGATAAGGAGTATTTTGACTCCAAAGGGGTTCTCCTCCTGGGGGAAAAGCTCCGAAGTCTTATGATATTCCTCAATTTCCTCCAGGGGCTCTTCTGTATATGGTTTGAGAAAGCCGAGGATGTGAAGGACGGAGATCAATTTGAGGGTGGGGAATTCTCCCCATGGACTTTCCCTCACCACATCCCACACATTTTTCCCTTCGGAGAATTCCCTCAGAAGCCTTTTCTCTTCCGGGGTGGGGTTCCCGGGGGCTGCGGAGGTTATTAGTTTGGCCCCCAAAGGAAAGAGCCTCTTGAAAAAGCCCCTGTCCTTCATGGAGGTTATGGCTTGCCTCAGGGCTTCTATAAGGTCCACCGGAGGGAGTTCGCAGTTTACCTCCAGCTCCTGAAAGTAAAAATCCGGGTCCGGCCATTCTAAGGCATCCCTGAGCGCCTTCACTATACGCCCTTTGTTTCCCCGACGGGTTTCGCTGAGGGTGAGAAGCCCCTTCTCCACCAGGAATTCCACCGGGTTTTTATCCTCTTGCAGGGCCTTTTCCAGGAAGTCCTCCGGAACCCCTAATTCCGTTTTTAAAAGCTCCTCCAGGAATTCCTCAGGGCGGTTGGAGAGCAAATCGCATATTTTCCCTTTCCTTATAAGGAAGCTTTTAAACATACCCCCCCAATTTATGCTTAAAATCCCTGAAAGCCTCTGTTTCCCTACGGAGGCCAGGAGAAAGGGAAGGGTCTGGCGGGTTTGCATTCAGCCCACGAAGTACTTTAAAAATACGAGCAGAGTGGAGGGGAAGATCCCGAGTTCAAGGACGAAGAAGGCGGATATAAACATGGTGAGGATTCCGGAAGGAAGATAGGAGGCTGTGGGCCTTCCCTCCGTCATGTACATTACGAGGACCACCCTCAGATAATAGTAAACGCTCACAAGGGTTGTTATCGCCGCAATAACCACCAGGGGCCAGAAACCTGCCCTTCCCACCTCTGCAAAGAGGAAGAATTTGGCCAAAAATCCTGCGGTGGGAGGAAAACCCGCTAAGGAAACCATAAAGAAGGCAAGGAAGACGGCAAGGGGGGAATAGTCCTTCGCTAATCCCCGGTAGTTGAGGAGGGAATTTTTCTCCAGAAGGGATGAGATAACCGCAAAGGCTCCCAGATTCATGAAGCCATAGGCGGCTAAGTAAAACAAAAGCACCCAGGCCCCCTGTTTCTCCAGAAGTAGCCCCATGGCCATATAGCCGGCGTGGGATATGCTGGAATAGGCCATGAGCCTTTTTATATCCTGCTGTTTTAAGGCCACCAGGTTTCCGTAGAGCATGGATAGGACGCTGGCGGCCAGGATAAACCATTTTACTTCAGGATGGATGACGAAATCCGAAAGCCTCAAAAGAAAAACGAAGCCCGCTGTCTTGGTTACCACGGAAAAGAAGGCGGTGATGGGGGCAGGACTTCCCTGGTAGACATCCGGGGTCCAGAAGTGGAAGGGAAAGAGCGAGGCCTTGAACATAAGGGAGGAGAATAAAAGAAGTCCGGAGGCCAAGGCCATGGGGGAAGGGCTGGCTGCCACCCGGGTATCCAGGAGAAAACCCCCTCCGGTCCCATAATAGAAGGCCATTCCTAAGACGAAGAAGACCGAGGCTACCGTTCCCAGTACCGCGTACTTAACCGCGGCCTCCTTAGAAAGGGTATCCCTTTTTAAGCCAGCCAAGGCGTAATTGGCCACCGACAATATTTCCATTCCTAAGAAGGCCACCAGGAGGTGACGGGTGGTGACCATAACCAGTGCCCCGGCGGCGGAGAGGGTCATAAGTATGTATATTTCCCCTTCCTTTATGTTTACTTTCAGGTCATATCCATCGGTAATGAGGAGCGCAAGGAATGCAAAGAGCAGGATGAGAACCCCTGCAACTATTCCTACGGCGTCCTGGGAAAGGAGGCCGGCCATGTAGTTTCCCCTCCTTCCCCAGAGAAGAAGTTCCCCCACCAGGGCTGCTCCTATCCCTGCGTAGGATGCTGTTTTGGCCCACCACCTCCCTGCCCAGAGGTCAAGGAGCACTGCCATGAGAGCAAAGAAAACCAGAATCCCCAGGGGCAATATGCCCATCACCTTTCACCCCCCTGGTTTACAAGGGAAATTATTTTGTATTTTTGCTGGGTAATCTCCATCATGAACCTGGCGGATCTCTCAAATTTTTTCATAAAGAAGCCGGGATAAAGCCCCATCCAGAAAAACAATACAACCAGAGGTACCATGATGAGGATCTCCCTGAGGCTCATGTCCGGAAGGGAAAGAAATTTTTCCCTTGCCCTACCCTGCATTACCCTCTGGTACATCCAGAGGAGGTAAACTGCTGCTAAGATTATGCCCAGGGCCGCTAAAGCGGCCGCAACCCTGTTAGTTTCAAAGGTTCCCAGGAAAACCAGAAACTCCCCCACGAAGCCGTTGAGACCCGGAAGCCCTACCGATGAAAGGACCGTTACCATGAGGAAGGCAGCCAGCACCGGCAGGGGTCTTGCAAGGCCTCCCAGATTTTTCATATCCCTGGTGTGGGTCCTTTCGTAAACCATGCCTATCAACAGGAACAGAGCCCCTGTGGAAAGCCCGTGGTTGAGCATCTGATATATCCCTCCCATGTAGGCCCTGAAGGATAGAGCGAAAATCCCCAGCATAACCACCCCTAAGTGGCTTACGCTGGAATAGGCTATGAGCCTCTTGGCGTCCTCCTGAACGAAGGCCATGGCTGCCCCGTATATTATGCTTACAATGGATAAAACCAGCAGGTAAGGCAAAAAGAGCCTGAAGGCCTCCGGGAAAAGGGGCATGGCCAGGCGGAGGAATCCATATCCTCCCATTTTCAAAAGTATTCCTGCCAAAAGCACAGACCCTGCGGTAGGGGCTTCCGTGTGGGCATCGGGGAGCCATGTGTGAAAGGGAAACAAAGGAACCTTTATGGCGAAGGCTAAGGCGAAGGCCAGGAAAAGCAATATCTGGGCCTGGTGTGGAATCTCCAGGGAATAGAGTCTGTAGAAATACAGGGAATGGTCTGGGGAAAGCTTCCACAGGTAAAATATTCCCACCAGCATGAGAAGACTTCCCGCCATGGTATAAAGAACGAACTTCACCGTGGCGTAAAGCTTTCTTTCCCCTCCCCAGATTCCGATGATGAAATACATGGGGATGAGCATAGCTTCCCAGAAAATGTAGAAGAGAAAAAGGTTCTGGGCCACGAAAACCCCCAGCATTCCCGTCTCCAGGAGAAGCAGCATTATATAGAATTCCTTTTCCCGTTCCTTTATGTAGCGGAAGGATGAGGCTAAGGCTAAGGGGGAAAGGAGGGCAGTAAGGGCCACCAGCACGAGGCTTATTCCATCGGTCCCCACATGGTAATTCAGACCAAAACCTATCCAACGGGCCCTTTCAACAAACTGTGGCAGGGGATAATAGGGATTAAAGTTTACGAACAGCCAGACGGCAAGGAGGAAAACCCCGGAGGATATACCCAGGGAAAAGCCTTTTATGAACCCGGTCCTTTTTCCGGAAACGAAAAGGAGAAAAACCGCCCCGGCGGCGGGAAGGAATACCATGACGCTTATCATAGGGCCCTCCCGAGCATCACAAATAGGGCTAAAACAACCCCGGCTGCCATCCAGAGGGCATAGTCCTTCAAAAATCCGCTCTGGAAGAAGGACATAAGCCTGCCTCCCTGAAGGGTTAACCTTCCGCTTCCCTCCACCGTCCCGTCTATTATTCCGATGTCAAAATACCGGCTTATCAACCTTGAGCCTTCCCTGTAAGGGATTACAAAGGCAGCGTTGTATATTTCGTCCACATAATATTTGTTAAGCAAAAGTTTGTGGATAAAGCCCGTATGGAACCCTTTTCCTCTTTTTAAATAAATCCACCAGGCCAGGCCTATAGCCAGCAGGGCTAAACCCACGCTTGCCCCCATAAGAAGGGCCTCTTTGCTTTCCGGAAGCTCCTCCAGATGAATATACCCCAGGGGTTTTAGCCACCCGTGGAAGGAGGAGAAAAACCATCCTGATACTACTGAGAAAAAGGCCAGCACCAGCATGGGGCCTGTCATTACCGGCGGGGATTCGTGGGCGTTTTTCCATCCCCTGGGTTCTCCGAAAAAGGTCATAAATATCAGCCTGAACATATAAAAGGCCGTTAGCCCGGCGGTGACTACCCCTATGGCCCATATAGCTTTACTCCTGATATAGGCCTGGGCTAAAATCTGGTCCTTACTGAAAAAGCCTGCAAAGCCAGGGATTCCGGATATGGCCAGGGCTGCAATGGTGAAGACCCAGAAGGTTATGGGCATTTTCTTTCTCAGTCCCCCCATTTCCCTCATATCCTGGGTTCCCAGGGCGTGGATCACAGAACCGGCGGCAAGAAACAGGAGGCTTTTGAAGAAGGCGTGGGTGAAGAGGTGAAACATCCCGGCCGAGACCGCTCCCACCCCTACCCCTGCGAACATATATCCTATTTGGCTTATGGTGGAATAGGCCAGAACCCTTTTAATGTCGTTCTGAACCAGGGCTATGGTGGCCGCGAAGGCTGCGGTTATTATTCCTACCCACGCCACCACATTGAGGGCTAAGCCAGAGCGAGCATAGAGGGGAAAGAGCCGGCTTACCATGTAAACTCCGGCGGTTACCATGGTGGCAGCGTGTATGAGGGCGGATACCGGGGTAGGACCCTCCATGGCATCGGGAAGCCAGATGTAAAGGGGAATCTGGGCGGATTTCCCTGTGGCCCCCAGAAAGAGAAGAAGGGCCGCTGCCGTGGCCGCCGAAGGGGCCAGGGAATTGGCGTGGTAGTTTATGTAGTCAAAATTCAGGTTACCCAGAAGTGTAAAAAGGAGAAAGATGCCCAGGAGAAAGCCGAAGTCCCCCACCCTGTTGACTATAAAGGCCTTTTTTCCGGCGTTAGCCGCCGTCTCCTTCTCAAACCAGAATCCTATGAGGAGGTAGCTGCAGAGTCCCACCCCTTCCCATCCCACGAACATCATGGGAAGATTGGGGGCCAGGACTAAAAGGAGCATGGAAAAGGTAAAGAGGTTTAGGTAGGCAAAATACCTTCTGTAGCCGGGGTCTTCCCCCATGTATCCAACAGAATATATGTGAATTAGAAAGGAAACCCCGGATACCGTCAGGGCCATGATGGAGGAAAGGGGGTCCCAGAGCAGGGAGAAGTCAACCTGGAGTCCGCCTACGGATAACCAGGGGAACAGGTAAAGGGATGCCTTTCCCTTTATGAGGAAAAAGGAAAGGAGGGATGTCAGGAAGGAAATTCCCACCGCGGCCGGGGAAAGCCATGATACCGATCTTTTGCTCAATAGCCTTCCCAGTAGAATTAGAATAAGGGCCCCTAAGGCTGGAGGAAAAAGTACTCCGGATAAAAGCAGACTCATCCCTTCATCTCCGATACTATATCCTCTGTGGCTTTTCCCTTCTCCCTTATTACCACGGCCAGGGCCGCCAGGGCTACAGCCACCTCGGCCGCCGCCACGGTGAGTATGGCCAGTACCGCAGCCTGGGCCTCCGTGGGCGAGGCCTGGGAGGCGAATACGAGGAGCAGGAGGTTGGCCCCTGAAAGGGCCACCTCGCTGGAGAGAAGCATGGTCAGCAGGTCCTTCCTAAGGAAAAATCCGGCGATTCCCCCGGCTATCAAAAGGGCCGCCAGGATAAAAAGGCTGAAGGAGCTCATTTTTCCCTCCTTATCAGCACCAAGGAGGATATCACCGCCGTAAGGATGAGGAGGGAGGTCAGTTCAAAAACATAAAGGTAGTTCTGCAGGAAGAAGCTACCGAGCTTTAAAGCCGGTGCCTGGGCCTTTTTAAAGGTTAAGTGACTGTAAGTAAGGATCAGGCCAAGCTCCAGGGTCAGAGACAGAAAGACAAAAACAAAGGCCCACCGGAGGCTCCTTCCCCCCTGAGACCTCCCGCTCACCAGCCAGGCCACCATTAGAAAGGCCACCACCACCGCTCCGGCGTAAATCAAAAGGTAAATAGCTCCCAAGAAAGTGTATCCCATCAGGGCGAAGACTCCTCCAAGGGCGGAGAAAACCGCTGCTAAGGAGACCACGGATCTTTCCTCTCTTCGGGAGAAGAGGAATATCCCAAGGCCACCCAAAATTATAAGAAAAAGGACCCAGAAGGCCAGATTTAACATGACAGGGGGATTATACCAAGGTATCTGTTTCTGAATCAAATTTCGGGTTTTTCCGAGGAGGCCCTTACGGCCCTGTCGTGGGCCCAGCTCCTTATCTTCTTTATTTGTTCGGCCATGGTGGTGGAAAGGGGAACCGAATTGGTGAATATTTTGTAAAGGTCGTCCTCTTCTACGGGCCTTCCCTCGTTAAAGGCTTCGTACATGGCGGAGATTATGGCCTGTTCTATTTCAGAGCCTGACCATCCTTTGGTTATCTGGGCCAGCTGGGGGATATTGAATCGCTGGGGGTCAATTCCCCTTTTCTTAAAGTGAACCCGAAAGATCTCCTCCCTCTCCCTGCGGGAGGGAAGGTCAACGAAGAAGATCTGGTCAAACCTTCCCCGGCGAAGGAGCTCCGCCGGAAGCATGTCTATCCTGTTGGCCGTGGCCCCCACAAAAACGCCTTCCCTGTGCTCCTGCATCCAGGTAAGAAAATAACCGAGGATTCTGGCGGTGGAGTCGGCGGTGTACTTGTCAGTTATACCGCTCTCTATCTCGTCCAGCCAGAGAACTGCCGGGGAAGCGGATTCCACCACCTTCAGAGCCTTTATGAAGGCTTCCTCCGGTGGCCCAGCTATGCCTGAGTAAACTAAGTTCATGTCTAAGCGGAAGAGGGGAAGTTCCCAGAGGGTGGCCACGGCCTTTATAGTTATACTTTTTCCGCAGCCGGTTATTCCCATGACCAGAAGTCCTCTGGGAGCATCCAGCCCGTATTTTTTTGCCTCGGGAGAAAAGGCCCTCTTCCTTTTAATCAACCACGCCTTCAGATTGTCCAGACCCCCTATGTCCTCCAGTCTTAGTTTTTCCGTCACATACTCCAGAACCCCTTCCTTCCTCATTATCTGGCGCTTTTCCTCCTTGAGGGTCTCTATTATGGATGAGTCTATTACCTTTTTCCCATGGGATACCTTTTTTAGGGCGAAGCCGGCTTCGTCCATGGTGAAGCCCTGAAGGGCCACGGCCATTTGATTTATGTCCTCTTTGGTAAGTCTTATTTCCACTCCCTTGCTTCCTCTTTCCTTCAGGAAGGAAACCACCAGGGACAGCAGCTCCTGGAATTCCGGAAGAGGATAGTCCACCACCACCATGTGCCTTTTGAGCTCCTCTGGAATCTTAAAGACCGGAGAAAGCAGGAAAATTCTTTTGGGCCTTCCCTTGATGGAGAAATAGGTGTCCCTGAACTTCCTTATAACCTGGGGTTGCTGGAGAAACCGGTGGATGTCCTTCAGCAGGAAAAATCCCTTTTCCTGTTCCACGGTAAAACCCAGGGCTTCCTCCAGAGAACGGGTGCCCTCCACAGGCCTGCCTTCCAGTTCAAAGCCCCCGGTGACAGTCCATGTGAAAAAGGGGATGGCCAAGCTGGAGGAAAATTCCCTCAGAACCTCCTCCACCCTCTTTTCTTCCCAGGAGACTATGTAGATAAAGGGATAACCCGCTGATATAAGGTTCCTCAGCTCTTCCTTGACCTTCATGGACTTATTTTAACACCTTGTCTTGTCTTGTCTTGTCTTGTTAAATTTGTATAGAATTTAAAAGGGATTTGAATAGTTAAAGGGAGGGTAATAAAATGGAAAATATGGAAAACGAGGTTATAAAAATTCCCAGAGGTGTGGTGATTTTCCGGGAAGGAGAGGAAGGCAACTTTATGTACCTTATCTTGAAGGGGAAGGTGAAAATTCTCCGCAAAGGAGAGGAAATAGCGGTTCTGGGAAAGGGGGATTTCTTCGGAGACCTGGGATTGCTTACCGGTCTACCCCGGGTGGCCGACGCTATCTCCGAGGAGGACTGTGAACTGGTTCTTATAGATGAAAACAGTTTCGACAAAATAATCAAATCCGACCCCAATCTCAGCGTAAGAATCTTGCGAAAATTGGCCCACCGATTGAGAGATATGTACAAACTTATGGATAAGATGGAAAGGGAAGAAACAGAAATAGAGGTGGAGAACGAGCCCCTTCCCTCCAATGTGAAGGCATGGTTTGAGCTGGAGAAGGAGGGGGAAATTTTCCCTGTAGAACAAAAGATTACCTTTCTGGGCAGGAAGGACCTTTCCAGCTCCTTTGTTCCCCATGTGGACCTCTCACCCTACGACAAGAATAGATACATTTCCAGAAGGCACGCCCGGGTGATATTCCGAAACGGGAAGTTCTACATAAAGGAGGAGGTAGGGGTCCTGAACGGGACCTTTCTCAACAATAGAAGGATAAAACCCGGGTTTTTGTACGACCTACAGGACGGGGCCCGGGTAACCCTGGGAAGGCTTACTCTGGTTTTCCATACTAAAACAAAACAGGTCTAATATCCTTCCAGGAGCCTTTCCCCAAGGACCTCAGGAAGGCCCTCCTGAATGATTTTCCTCTTTGCCCTTTCGGCAGGATAGGAAAACCTGTAAAACCTTACGGCCTCCTCTTCGTCGTCGTATATTAAAAAAGTCCCCCTGGGGTTTCTGTCCCTGGGCTGTCCCACGGAACCCGGATTTATAGCATACAGGAAATCCTTCTTCAGTTTTATGAAGGTTCTTCCCTCTTGCAGGGGATGGTAAATGGCCACAAAGTCCTTCTCCGGAGGGAACTCGTAGACAGCCGGCACATGGGTGTGTCCGAAGAAGCATATCCTTTCTCCGGAAAATTCCACAGCCTCCAGGGCGTCGGCAGGGGTAAATATATAGTAATCTTCGTCAAAGGGGGCTCCGTGGCAAATGCAGACCCCTTCCTTCAGTCTCAGGGGTCCCCTTTTCATGCTTTTAAGGAATTTAAGGGAGAATCGGGATAGTTTCCTTTTAGTCCAATCCAGGGCTTCTGCGGCCACCGGGTTGAAGAGCATGGAGGTGTCAAGGCCCAGGGCCACCTTGTCGTGGTTTCCCATTATTGCCACAAGGTTGGGTAGGGAGGCCAGAGTCTCCACCACTTCGTTGGGATTTGCCCCGTAGCCCACGGCATCGCCCAGGAAAACATAGGCCTGGGGATTCAACTTACTTGCCTTTTTAAGAAAGCTCTGGAGGGCCTCCAGATTAGAGTGAATGTCCGAGAAAATTAAGTACTTCACTATAAAGCTCCTCCGCCCTGTAGGAACTCCTTACTAAGGGTCCGGCCTCCACTGCTGCGAAGCCCATCCCCTTAGCAATTTCCTTAAGTTCCTGAAACTCCTCTGGATAATAATATCTATCCACCGGGAGATTTTCAAATCCCGGCCTCAGGTATTGCCCTATGGTAAGAATTTTTACCCCGGAATTTACCAGGTCCTTCAAGGCAAGTTTGATATCCTGGATTTTTTCCCCCAGCCCTACCATAAGCCCTGACTTGGTTATAAGGCCTTCCTTGGCGTAAAACTCCAGAACCTTCAGGCTTCTGTTGTAAAAACCCCTGGGCCTTCCGATCCTGGGGTAAAGCCTCTGGGGCACCTCTATGTTGTGATTTATTACAGAGGGTGGGGATTGTAAGAGCACCTTTAAGTTTTCCTCCCTGCCGGCGAAGTCAGGAATGAGAACCTCTATTTCCGCGGAAGGGAGAAGTTTCTTCACCTCCTCTATGGTGTGAAGGAAATGATGGGCCCCACCGTCGGGAAGGTCATCCCTGGTTACTGAGGTTATAACCACATAAGACAAACCCATTTCCAGGGCGGCTTCCGCAACCCTTCTCGGTTCATCCGGGTCCGGGGGGGCAGGCCTTCCGTGCTTGACCGCGCAGAACCCGCACCTTCTGGTGCAGACCTCCCCTAAAATCATGAAGGTGGCGGTACCTTCCCCCCAGCAGTGTGAAATGTTAGGGCATCGTGCTTCCTCGCAGACGGTGCGAAGCCCCCTTTTCCGAAGGATTTTTCTTACCCTGAAATAAATTTTCCCCCCGGGGAGCCTTCTCCTGACCCAGGGGGGAACCCTTTCCAAATCAGACGCCTCCTCTTTCCCTTTTCTGCTTTTTCCTTATCCTCTTGAGCGCCTGAAGCTTTTTCAGCCTGCGCCTTACGCCGGGCTTGAGATAGACGGAGTGTTTTTTGATTTCGCTGATTATGGCTTCCTGCTGAACCTTCCTCTTGAACCTTTTAAGGGCGGACTCAAAGGATTCGCCTTCCTGCACCACTACATAGGCCAAATTTATCACCTCCCTGTGTTTTTTCAGATAGTATTTTAACATCCCCCTCAAGCCCCGGGGGAGAATTCCTGCGAAAGCTTTTTTAAAGCTTTAAGTTTCTCCCTGTCGCCAAGTTTTGCCCTTTTTATAGCCCTTTCTAGAACTTCTATGGTGGTTTCGTAAACCCGAAAGTCCAGGGGATAGGGGGTTTTATCCTTTCCGCCGTGGGCGAAGGAATAAAGGGCAGGGTCCTCGTAACTGGGGGCAGCCCCGTAGATGAGGTCCGCCACCAAGGACAATGCCCTAATAAATTTAGCTCCTATCCCCCTTATCATGAGGAGCTGAAGGATGTCCTGCGGCGTCCTCTCGTAGGTCTTTAGCAGGGCCCTGTGGAAGTTTTCCGGCCTCATATCCGCTGAAAGCAAAGCGTGCCTCCGGGGCATATTGAGAATCAGCGAGAAGTCCTTTTTCACCTTTTCGGGTTTTTCCCTGGAGAGCTGAAGGATAATTTCTTTGTTCTTGAGGGATTTTCGCGATGTTAGGTCCAGAACCACCTTTTCCTTCTTTTGCGATGATATCCCCGTGTGGGGCTCCTGGGTGGGGTCTTTCACCTGCGAGGACAGCCAGTGATACCTTCTGGCCATCTTCAGCTCTTCCCTCATGCCCTGCTGTATCACAGCCCATTTTCCTTCGGGGGTAAAGAAGATAGCGTGGTGGTAAATCTCGTATCCGTCCTGCAGGAGGGCTGAGTCCACCTTGGCCGAAAGCCGGCTGGCCTTTATTATGGGCAGCGGGTCAAAGGCGAACCTTTCTGCCAGCGACTCAACCTCCAGGGGGGTCCTGAGGGCGGCCCTTCCCTTTCCTCCTGCTGCCAATATAAGGGGAGTGGAAAGCTCGGAGAGGGCTTCCTTCAGGGCTGCTGTGGTGGTGGTTGTTAGGCCCGAGGAGTGCCAATCGAAGCCGAGAACGCAACCCAGAGCCTGAAACCATCCGGGATGGGAAAGCCTCCTTAAGAACTCCTCCGGAGGGAATTCTTCCAGCATGGCTTCAACTATGGACTTTGATAATCTAACCATGCGGGAGAAAAGCCATGGGGGCGCTTTACCGCCGTGCAGGGGTAAATTTGCTATTCCTCTCCTCACCTGCTAAATTATAAAAAAGATGGAGGGTTTTAACAGGGGAGGCCCCGCCTTTGCGGGGCCCTTATTCCCCTATTTTTTGACGGGAGGTGTTTGCTCAGGGATGGAGGGAAGGATTATCCGGCGGGAAAATTCCTCTTCGGAAAGTTTTCCCCTGGAAAAGGCCCTTACATCCTTCATCCTGACCTTCACCACCATGCAGGGGAAGGAAACGCTTCCGATGCTCCTGGGAGACTGGAAGACAAAGGCCAGCCAGTAAGAGTCGGGCACATTTTTAAGCACCTCCCCGTAGCGGGAAGCCGCCACGATGGCCTTCTTGATGCCCTCCCTTATTCTTTGAACTATCTCCCCCCTTTTTTCCTGGAGCTTCGCCACCGCTTCCTTCCTCTTCTGGGGAGGGAGTTTCCTGAATTTTCTGGCCATCCTCTCCCTGAGGCCCCTCATTTTCGGGCTGTGGATGAAGTAGAACACCCCGTAGTCCTCCACCACGAAGGGGGAGACCCTGTAGGGAATTTTTCCTGAGGCATTGATGGCCGTGGAGAAGATGCTACCGAACATCACCACATCCCTTTCCAGCTCAGAAGCCATTAAGGATGCGGCAAGAAGCAAAATTAGAAATGCCGTCGGTTTTCTCATGGTTCACCTCCTGTTATCTTCAATGCTTAGGTAGTCTTCCTCCTGGAGGAAATAGGCCTCGTAATCCTCTAAGAGCACCGAAAAGTCTGGGGGCTCTTTAATTTCCAGTGTTTCTGTAATCTGGGAAGGATTCCGGAGCCCCTCCGTCCGGGGCAGTCCCCTGTATATAAGGTTGAAGAGGAGGAAAAGAAAACTCAAAAGAAAAAGTGCGGCTGCCCAGGGGAGGGAAACCCTCTCCTTAAGGACTACCCGGGGAGAGGGTGCAGGGTTCCTCAGGGGCTGGAGAATTTCCCTGGCCTGGCGAATTTCCCTGAGCTCCCTTCTACATTCTTCGCATTGGGCCAGGTGCCTCAGAAGCAGAGACTCCCTCTGCGGAGTTATTTCTCCGTATAAAAATTCCACTATCATCCTTTTGTATTCACTGTGGTCTACCATAGGCCTCCTCCTTTAATCTTAAATACTGTGCCCTCAGGGCCTTAAGTGCGTAGAAAAGCCTGCTCTTTACCGTTCCCTCGGGGATTGAAAGAATCTCTGAAATTTCCTTGACGGAGAAACCCTCTATTTCCTTCAAAAGGATTATCTCCCTCTGGTGAGGGGGGAGAAGTTGCAAGGCGGCGAAGGCCAGCCCCTCCTTTTCCCCCATATAATCCGGGACCTCCGCCACCTCTTCCCTTCTCTTCCTCCAGGTTTTCCTTATTTCGTTCATGGCTATGGAATATAGCCACACCGAAAAGGCCGAAGGTTCCCTCAACTTTTTCAGCTGCCTTGACATTATGAAGAGAACCTGCTGGGTAACATCTACCGCATCATCGGGGTTCCCCAGGTGCTTCAGGGCGAAATTGTAAAGCCTCGGTTGCCATTCCCTGATCAGCCTTTCCATGGCTTTTTTCTCTCCCCTTTTGGCCTTTACCACTATTTCCTTGCTCATTTTCACTAATTAAGATACAATTGGTGAGGTATAGGTTCAATCCAAGGTTGACAAAGGGGGCTTTTTGCTGTAAATTATTATGCTGACCAAAGCGAAGGAGTGTGATATGAGGACATATCTCCCTAAGGAGAAGGAAATTGTAAAGAAGTGGTGGTTGGTGGATGCGGAAGGTGTTACCCTGGGAAAGCTGGCAACAGAGGTGGCCAGGCTTCTGAGGGGTAAACACAAGCCCATATTTACCCCTCATCTGGACACCGGGGATTTTGTAATAGTTGTGAACGCTGAGAAGGTAAAGGTTACTGGCAAGAAATTGGACCAGAAACTTTACCGCTCCCACTCCGGTTATCTTGGAAACCTGAGGGAGTTCACCCTGAGGGAAATGCTCCAGCGTCATCCGGAAAAGGTAATAGAGGATGCGGTCTGGGGTATGCTCCCCAAGAACCGCCTGGGTAGGAGACTTTACAGGAAGCTTAAGGTGTACAGGGGACCCCATCATCCCCACCAGGCCCAGAAACCGGAGAAGTACGAAATTAAGGGGTGAGAAATGGAAGAAAAGAAAAAAAAGAAGGAGATTCCCTATCCCTGGGGAACGGGCAGGAGGAAAACTGCGGTGGCCAGGATCTTCCTCCTGGAAAACCCCGGCAAGGTCAAGCTTTTTGTGAACAACCGGGAAAGGGATTTTGATACCTATTTCCCCTCCGATGGAATGAAGGCCAGAATTAAGGCTCCCCTTTACCTTACCGGGACAGTGGAGAAATTCGGCCTTTACATTACGGTTAAGGGAGGAGGAGTTTCTGCCCAGGCTGACGCTATCCGCCTGGGCATAGCCAGGGCCCTGGTTAAATATAATTCGGAGTTTCACAGGGTTCTGAAGGAAAAGGGAATGCTTACCAGGGACCCCAGGGAGAAGGAGAGGAGGAAGTACGGTTTGCACAAGGCCCGCAAGGCCCATCAGTATCACAAGAGGTGAGGTGAAGCCATGGTGGAAGTCACTATGAAGGAACTGTTAGAGGCAGGGGTTCATTTCGGCCATCAAACCAGGAAGTGGAACCCCAAGATGGCTCCATACATTTACGGAAAGAGAAATGGGATTCACATCATAGACCTGCAACGGACCGTAGAGGATTTTAAAACCGCCCTGGCTTTTCTGAAGGAAGTGGCGGCTTCCGGGGGGGATGTTCTTTTCGTGGGCACTAAAAAACAGGCAACGGAAATAATAAAGGAAGAGGCAACCCGCTGCGGTATGCCCTATGTGAACCATCGCTGGTTAGGGGGGACGCTGACCAACTTCAAGATGATAAGAAAAAGCGTGGAGAAGTACATAGAGCTGGAGGAGCTCAGAAATTCAGGGGAATGGGAGCTTCTTTCCAAGAAGGAGCAGAGCAGGCTGGAGAAGAGACTTAAAAAGATGCAGAAGAACCTGGAGGGAATCAAGGAGATGGTGGAACTTCCCAGGGCCCTTTTTGTTATAGACTCAGTCCACGAGGAAATAGCCATAAAGGAAGCCCGCAAGCTCGGCATTCCCATCGTGGCGGTGGTAGACACCAACGGGGACCCTGACCTGGTGGATTATCCCATTGCCGGAAACGACGATGCCATAAGGGCCATAAAGCTTTTCTGCTCCAAGGCAGCCGATGCCATCCTTGAAGGAAAGGAGGAAGCGGAGAGGAGGGAGCTGGAGAGGATGAAGGTGGAGAGCCAGGAGGCCTCTGAGCAGGAGGAAGAGAAAACAGAAGGAGGAGAAAATGAGTGAAGTCTCCATGGAAAAAATAAAAAGATTGAGGGAGAGAACAGGCTTGGGCGTGATGGACATAAAAAGGGCCCTTCAGGAGGCAGGAGGGGACGAGGAGAAAGCCATAGAGATCCTGAGGAAGAAGGGGCTGGCCACGGCGGCCAAGAAGGCAACCAGGGCCGTAAAGGATGGCTTTATAGGCTCCTACATCCATTTTAACGGGAAAATAGGGGTTCTGGTGGAGATAGACACTGAGACGGACTTTGTGGCGAGGAACCAGGAGTTCAGGGAATTTGCCAGGAACATTGCCATGCACATCGCCACCTCGGCTCCCCAGTATGTTTCCCCGGAGGATATCCCCCAGGAGGTCGTTGAAAAGGAAAAGGAGATTTACAGGGAGCAATTGAAGGCCCAGGGCAAGCCAGAGCATGTTATAGATAGAATAATAGAGGGAAAGCTCAAAAAATTCTACGAGGAAGTTTGTCTTCTTGAACAGCCCTATGTAAAGAATCCGGAGGTAAAGGTAAGGGACTACCTTACTGAACAAATAGCCAAGTTTGGAGAGAACATAGTCATAAGGAGATTTGCCCGGCTTGCGGTGGGGGAAGAATAACCCACGAAGATGGACCTAAAGTATAGAAGGCTTCTTCTCAAAATAAGCGGAGAAGCCCTGCTGGGGGAAAGGTCCTCCGGCATTGATCCGGAGGTTCTTTCTTTTATAGCCGACGAAGTAAAGGAAGTCAGGGCTCTGGGTGCGGAGATTGCCCTGGTGGTGGGAGGAGGAAATTTCTTTCGGGGGATAAAGGCCTCGGACCTGGGAATAGACAGAATCTGGGGCGACTATATGGGCATGCTGGCCACCCTTATAAACGGCGTGGCCCTTCAGAACTTCCTGGAAAAGAGGGGGATCCCTACCAGGCTTGTTTCCGCCCTGGAGATAAGGGCCATCGCGGAACCCTTTATACCGAAAAGGGCCCTCAGGCACCTTGAGAAGGGCCGGGTGGTTATCTTCGCCTCCGGAACAGGAAACCCCTTCTTCTCCACCGATACTGCCGCCGCCCTGCGGGCGGTGGAGATGAAGGCTGAGGTCCTCCTAAAGGCCACCAAGGTGGACGGGGTCTTCTCCGCTGACCCGGAGAAGGACAAGGGGGCCAAGATTTTTAAAGAAATCTCCTATTTCCAGGTTCTGGAAAGGAACCTCAGGGTTATGGACCCCACCGCCGTCACCCTTTGCATGGAGAACAATCTTCCAATAATCGTTTTCAATATAAGGGGGAAAGGCAATCTCAGGAGAATAATCCTGGGGGAAGAGGTGGGAACCATCGTAAAAAAGGAGGTGTGAAATGGAAAGGGTTTTTAAGGAGACCAGAAAGAAAATGGAGGCCTCGGTGGAGCATTTCAAAAGGGAAATTTCAAAGATAAGGACAGGAAGGGCCTCGGCGTCCCTTTTTGAAGAGATAAGGGTTGATTATTACGGGGCTCCAACCCCCATAACCCAGCTGGCCACCGTCAGCGTTGTAAACCCTGAGCTGGTAATAATTCAACCCTGGGACAAGAACATACTGACCGAGATAGAAAAAGCCATTATCAGGAGCAATCTGGGTTTTAACCCTGTGAACGATGGCACCAACATTAAGGTTCCCGTTCCTCCACTGGACGAGGAGAGGAGGAGGGAGCTGGTTAAATTACTGCATAAGATTCTGGAGGAGACCAAAGCTGCCATTCGCAATATAAGGAGGGAAGCCAGGGAGGAGATAAAGGAGCTGGAGGAGGCCAAGGAAATTTCCGAGGACGATAAATACCGGGCCTTTGACGAAATCCAGAAGATTCACGACGAATACATAAGGAAGGCTGAGGAGATCGCCAAAAAGAAGGAAAAGGAGATAATGGAGATCTGATCAGCGGGGGCGGAGGAAAAAGGGAAGGTTGAAAACCGGTGTGGTTTTGAAGAGGGGGGATTTTATCTGCCTCTTATATTCCTCTAAGGAGGCCCGGCTGGAATTTATCCTGAGGTCTGAAAAGCTGCCGTCCTCGTTTTCCCACCTTTCCTGCCACCAGGATATTGCCTTTATTTCGGGAAAACTTTTTATGAAAGCAAAGGCCTCGCCTATCCACGATGGTTTTCTGGGGTCCTCAGTGACCCCGAACTCCAGAACAGCCAGGGGCTTTTTGGGGGCCACTCTCCTCAGTTCTCTGTAGGCCCTCAGGAACCTGTCCCTGAAGGAGAGGGAGTTCCATTCCTCCCTTTCCTCCGGGAAGATGGGACCGTAAACGCTGAGACCGACCCAATCTACATAGTCATCTCCCGGATAGTAATTGCCCAGTCGGTTCCAGGCCTCGTGAGGGAAACTTTCCGCATTGGCGTGAAAAAACCAGGTTATGTTGACCGCCCCTTCCTCACGGAAAACCTGGATGATGTGCCGATAGGCATCCCTGAACCTTTCCGGACCGTCAGCAAGACCCGGGTCCCCGTAGCCATCGGTCCTTCCCGCTCCGTTCCAGTATCCGGACCAGGGAAACCAGTTGCCGTTCATCTCCACGCCGAATTCCACCAGGAGCGGTCCCCCGTATCGTCTGGCTTCCTTAGCCCACTGCCTCAACTGAGGGTCAAAGTCTCCGTCTATTATTCTCTGGAGGGTATAGACCGGGTCGGGTCCGAAATTAAAGGAGGAGCGGGCCATGAGCCTTATGTAAGGTAGGCGGCCACAGCGGGAGATTTCCTCCACATGTTTTCCGGGAAATTTTATGCCCTGGAGCCAGTTGTTGGAAAAGGCGGCCCAGACTATTTTCTTGCCGGCCAGCTCTTCAAAATTCCTTATTCGGGCGCAGCTCACCCTGTCCTCGGGCCCTCCAAAATTGGGAAAGGCCGAGTGGTATATGCCCCGGGGATGGGGAATAAGCTTTATTCCACCCAGGGCAGGGGGGATGAAAATTAGAAGTAAGCAGAGTTTCCTCAAGGGCCCTCCCTTTCAAGCTTTTTATCCGAGAATTTCCTCCACCAGGGAGTAGTATTCCCCCGGTGTTACCAAAAGGACCCCGGCCACCATATTTTTTACCCTGGAAAAAATTTCCCTGGCAATTTTAACCCCCTCCCTCCTTCCCTCTTTTCCTCTTTTCCCCTCCATCCTTTTGAGAACCCACCGGGGAAGGTAGATACCGGGGACCTCATAATGGAGGTACTCAGCGTTTTTCCAGCTGAGAAGAACCATCACCGTCACCACCAAGGGAACCTTCAAATCCTCCAGCCTCTCCAGGAGACCTTCCAGGTAGGATGGGTCAAAGACGGGCTGGGTCACCAGAAAACCTGCCCCCGCCTTAATTTTGGCCCTGGCCCTCTGCAGCTCCCCCTCTTCCACCCGGTTGAGGTTCAGGGAAGCCCCCACCAGAAATCGGGTCTTTGCTCCCAGGGGGTTTCCCAGAAAGCCCTTTCCTGCGTTCATGAAGTTTATTATTTCTATAAGCCCCAAGGAGTCCAGGTCATAGACCCCGGTGGCGAAGGGATAGTCTCCCAGGGAAGGAGGGTCCCCGGTAAGGGCTAAGATGTTCTCTATCCCTAAGGCCGAAGCCCCTAAGAGGTCCGACTGTATGGCCAGCAGGTTTCTGTCCCGGCAGGTCATATGAACTATGGTCTCCAAGGGAAGGTTATCCTTAAGGATTTTGGCAAAGGAAAAGGGGTTCATCCTAACCCTGGCCATGGGGGAGTCGGATATGTTCAGGGTGTTTATCTCCGTCCCCTTCCAGCCCTCCAGCAGCTTTAAAATTTTTGAAAAATCCGGATTTCGTGGAGGTTCCACCTCCACGGAAAGGAGCTCCCCCCTCCTTAAAAGCTCCGCAACCCTGGTTTTCGCTTCCTGAGCCTCTCCTTCCCGCTTCCCCTCCTCCTTAGACAGGGCCACCCTTTTCACCCTCCTCCTTACCCTCATGCCCCTTATCCTCCCGGATAGGGCCTTTATGTGTTGAGGGGTTGTTCCGCAGCAACCCCCGATGAACTTTACCCCTATCTTTGCGGACTTTTTTCCATAATAGGCGAAGTAATCGGGATTGTGGGGATATATGAATTTTCCGTGGATAAACCTGGCCTGTCCCGCGTTGGGCATGTACAAAACGGGCTTTTCCGTGATGGAGAGGATTATCCTCACCGCCTCGTGGACGCTCTGAGGACCTGGGCTGCAGTTGGCACCTATTACATCCACAGGGAGGGCCTCTGCTTTTTTCACCACATCGGTTATCCTCTCCCCGAAAATGGTTTTAGGCTGGTTGGGGAAGGTGAAGGACACGAAAATGGGTACCTCCGGGGAGAGTTCCCTGGCCACCCTTACCCCCACCACCAGCTCTTCCACGCAGTTATAGGTCTCAAAGAGCAGAAGGTCCACCCCTCCCTCCAGGAGGGCCTCAATCTGCTCGCGGAAGATCTCCTCCAGCTGGCCGGGGGAGAGTTCCTTCCTGAGATCGTGGGGTCTGGCTATGGGACCTATGGAACCCGCCACAAAGGCCCTGTCTCTGGCAACTTCCTTGGCCAGGCGGGCTCCCATATAATTTATGTCCTTGGTTTTGTCCCCTATACCGAAGAACTCCTCCAGGACGAATCGGTTGGCGCCGAAGGTGTTGGTTTCTATAACCTCGGCCCCGGCCCCTATGTATTCCCGGTGTATCTCCTTTACCAGCTCTGGCATGGTAAGGTTTACCTCGTCGTAACAAAATCCCCTGGGGACCCCCTTCCGATAGAGGTAGGTTCCCATGGCCCCATCCAGAATCACCACATAGGGATCTTCAATCCTTTCCCTTATGTCCACCTTCCAGAGCCTCCTTTAATTTGTTCAATCCGTCCACAGCGTCCTTGGCGTATATGTCCCCCCCGAACTCCCTTACCAGCCTGGGACTTACCGTGGCTCCCCCAAGCACCACCTTTACTTCGGGCCATGTTTTCTTTATTTCCTTGGTTGCCCTTTCCATTTCGTCCAAGGAGGTGGTCATGAGACAGGAAAGTCCCACGGCATGGGGTCTTTCCCTCTCCACCGCTTCCATTATCCTCTCCAAGGGGACATTTTTCCCCAGGTCCACCACCTGGAAGCCGAAGTTGGAGAAAACCGCCTTGGCTATGTTCTTCCCTATGTCGTGGAGGTCCCCCTTTACCGTGGCCATTACGATCTTCCACTTCTTCTGGCCTCCTCCCTTTAGCCTCCCCTCTATAAGGGAAGATGCCCTTTTCATGGCCTCCGCCGAAGCTATGAGCTGGGGGAGGAAGTATATTTTCTTCTCGTAAAGCTCTCCCACCTCCTTCATGGCAGGGATAAGGATTTCGTCCATGATTTCCATGGGCTTCTTTTTTTCAAGAAGTTTCAGGACCAGGGAATAGGCCTGGGCCCTGTTTCCATCAAGGATAGCGTATTTTAACTCTTCCTCCGGGGAGGAGGGCTGTCTTTCGCTCCGGGAAGCTTCGGGCCTGCGCAGGAAGAGCTCCATGAACCTGTTGGCACGGCCAAGAAGAAGCTCCGAGGCCATGGCTGTCCTTATGTTCCCCTCTCCCACGGACATTATGGCGGCGTCGGCTCCCATAGCTATGGCCATGGCCAGGAAGGCCCGGTTCAGGGTCTTTCTTGCTGGCATACCGTAGGACACATTGGATAGCCCTAAGATTATGGGGAGGGAAAATTTCTCCTTTGCCTCCTTTATTGCCTTCAGGGTTTCCCTTACACCCTTAGCTCCGGTGGAGACCGAAAGCACCACCGGGTCAAAGATTATGTCGGATGGAGAGATCCCCAGGTCCTCTGCCCTGCGGAGGAATTTTTCCAGGACCCTGAGCTTTTTTTCTGCCGTCTCCGCCACCCCCTCTTCATCTATGGCTATGGCCACCACAGCCCCGTAGTATTTCCTCACCAAAGGAAGGACCTCCTCCATTCTTTCCTTCTCTGCAGTGCATGAGTTAAGGGCAGGCCTCCCCGGGGTTGCCATAAAGGCGGCCTCGGCAGAGGCAGGGTTTTTAACATCTATGAAGATGGGAATCCTTACCCTGGTGGTTATTTCCCTCAGGGTGGAGGAGAAAAACTCCGGGGAGCTTTCCCCTTCCCTTCCCAGGTTGACATCCAGGGCTTCTGCCCCCTGCCTTTCCTGATGGACCGCCTCCTGGGCTATGGCTTCTATGTTCTTTGTTTCTATAAGGGGCTTTAGCTTCTTGCTTCCAAAGGGGTTTATTTTCTCGCCCACTGCTCTGAAGGGGAATCCCTCCCCCATAGGAAGGATGCCTGTTCTGGAGGCTAAGAAGAAAAACCTGGCTGAGGAGGGTTTTGGCCTCGGTTCCTTCCCTTTGAGCCTTCTTGCAAGCTCCCTTATGTGCTGAGGGGTGGTTCCGCAACATCCTCCTACTATGGAGGCTCCCCTCCGGTAAAATTTTTCCCCGTATTCTGCGAATTCTCCGGGCCCCATGGGATAGAAAAGCTCCCCTCCCATCTTTACAGGCAGGCCTGCGTTGGGATAAATGGCAAAGGGCTTTTCTATTTTAGAAAGGACATCGGCGATGCTCAAGAATTCCTCCACCTCCCTCCCGCAATTGGCAGAGAGAACCTCCGCCGGAGTTTTAGAAAGGATTAAAAAGGCGGTTTCCGGGTCGGAGCCCGTTACGGTCCTTCCCTCCTCGGTGAAGGTCATGGAAATTACAAGGGGAAGGTGGGGGGCGGCTTCCTTGGCGGCCATGGAGGCTATCTTCGCCTCCTCTATGTCCACCATGGTTTCCGCCTGGATTATGTCCACCCCCTCTTTAGCCATGACGGAAAAGATTTCGTAATAGGCTTCGTAGGCCTGCTCCCAGGAGAGTTCCCCTAAGGGCTGAAGAAGCTTTCCTAAGGGACCTGCGGAACCGGATACAAAGGCCCTATCTCTGGCGGCTTCCCTGGCCAGGGCTATCCCCCTTTTAAGGAGGTCCAGAAACTCCTGTCCCAGCCCGGCCTCCTGGGCCTTGAACCTGTTCAGAGAGAAGGTATTGGTCTCTATAATATCGGCTCCGGCTTCCAGATAGTCCCGGTGGATGTTCAGGACAAGCTGAGGTTCCTCCCGATTGAGAACCTCCCCCATGGGCAGCTTCCCTCCGTGCCTTCGCACGATTTCGGTGCCCATGGCCCCGTCCAGGATTAAAACTCCCTCCCTTAAGGCTTCCAGGAATTTCATAGGGAAAATTCTAACACAATCACCTCGCAGAAAAGATGGCCAGGGCCCGGTTTCCAAGTCCCGGAAGGAGGGATGCCAGCCATAAAAGGGGAAGGCTCGTTCTATAGAGAAGGCGATGTTGAATTTCCACCACCCTGGACTTCTCCCATATCTCAGCCCAGGGAGAGGGCATGGTCCGGAGGGTCAGAAGTCTGAAGGGAAAGAGCCTTTCAATTTCCCGAAAGGTCCTTTTGGAAAACCTGAAGAGGTGGTCTTCCGGGGAGAGGCCCAACATCCTGACCCTCCCCCTGCTCATTAAATAGGCTGCCCTTGAGACGCGGTGGAAGAGCCCTTCCTGAACAGGGGTTTCCAGGACCAAAAGTCCTCCGGGCCTTAATACCCTGTGGGCTTCCTTTAGAAAGGAGGACGGGTCCGGAAGGTGTTCTATAAGGTTAAAGGCGAAAAGGAAATCAAAGTAGGCGGAGGAGTAGCTTTCGTCAAGGGTTCCTTTCCTTACCTTAAGACCCTTTTCCTTGGCTGCCTGAACAGCCCTGGGGGAAATATCGCACCCCTCTATTTGGAAACCTTCTTCCCGGGCTACTTCCAGGAAGGCCCCGGTGCTGGAGCCCACCTCCAGAGCTCTGCCGGGTTCGGAAAATTTGAGGACGAATTTTAGTATCCTTTTGAACCTTCTCTTCAGAGCTTCCTCCACCTTCAAATATATTTCATCGGCCCAATATCCCTCCGGAGGTTTCCTTAGCCTGTCGGTCCAAAGGAGCCCGCATTTTGGACAGCGCAGAACCTGAAATCCATCTCCCTCGGCCCATTTTTCCCCAGGGCTTCCGCATATATTACAAAGGTAACGAGCGGTAGAGCTCAAGGAGAGCCTCCTTCATTCTTTCAAAGGTGTAGTGTTTTAGATAAATCTCCCTCCCCCTCCTTCCCATATCCTCCCTCAGGGAGGGATTCCGAAGAAGCTCCTTTAACCTTTCCTTCAGGACCCCGGGATTTCGGGGTGGAACCAGAAAACCGTTAACTCCGTCTTTGACCAGCTCCCTTACCCCCCCCACATCGGTGGCCACCACCGGAAGGCCTGCCCTCATGGCCTCTATAACCGAAAGGGGAAGTCCTTCCCAGCGGGAGGAGAGGACAAAAATTCCTCCCCTGGCCAGGGCTTCCTCCACATCTTCCAGGAACCCTTTAAACTTTACCCTGGCGGAAAGGTTCAGTTTTTCGGCAAGGGATTTTATTTTCCCCAAAAGGGGACCTTCCCCTATCATCCAGGCTTCGGCAGAAAGCCCGGATAGGGCTAAAAGCAGGGTTTCGTAATCCTTCTGTGGGCTGAATCTGGCTACAGTGACTATAAGACCGCTTCTGGCAGGGTCTGCGATTTTTACCGTATCCTTGATGCCGTTGGGAATGTAAAGGAGCTTTTCCCTTTTTATTCCAGCTTTTATGGCCAGTTCCAGGTCAAACCTGGAGACGCAGATTATCTTCCAGGAAAAAAGGGAGGCTACTTTCTCTGCTGCTTTGCAGAGACTTCCCCCTGGTGCTCCTGGGGTGAAACACCACCCGTGGGCGGTAAAAAGTTTCAGTCCGGGCACATAAGGATTTCTCGCAAGGAGGCCTGCCTTGGTGGAATGGGCGTGCAGGACCTGGGCTCCCTCCCTTTTCATCAGCCTTCGCAGTTGCCGAAGGGCCCTCAAATCCTTGAGGGGAGAGAGCCTTCTCTCCATTTTCAGGGGGAAAAAGGGCATACCCAGAGAAAGGGCCCTTTTTTCAAGTTCCCCTCCGGGGGAGGCGGATATTAGAACCCTGTGTCCTGCGGACCTGAGTGCTTCTGAGTAATCCAGGGCTACCCTTTGGGCTCCTCCCCATTGAGACAGGGTCACCAGCTGCAGGACCTTCATTCCCTCATCCCCATGCCGAGGAATACTCCCGCCAGTTGCGAGCCTATGGAGAAGCCCCCCACCACGAAGGTGGTGAAGGCGGAAAGAACGAATAGGGAGCAGAGGAGGGGAAAAAGAAATTCCCTTGATTTACGGTCCTTCCTTCTGACCAGGGCCATGGTGAAGAGAAAGAGCAGGGTGTACAGCAACATACCCACCAGGCCGTACATCAACCCCACATCCAGGAAGGAATTATGGGCGCTTCCCCATTTTATCCCTGTCCTGGAAAAGACATCTTCCACCCCCATGCCCCATCCTGACACAGGAAATTCCAGGATCAGCTCCCAGGCTAAGGGCCAGATTACCTCCCTCCCGGTCATTCCCTTGCTCAGCTGAAGAAAAGCTGGAAGTACCGATGCGGACACCAACACCGGAAGAAGGAGAAGAAGGGCCTTAAAACCCCTTTTTTCCCAGAACCAGACCAGGACGAAGACCACCAGGGCGAGATAACCGGCCCTGGAAAAGGAGAGAAATATTCCCAGGAGGTTGACCAGAAGGTGGACAAGGTAAACCTTCCGTCCCGAAACGAAAAGGAAAAACGATACTGCAAATCCCATGAGGGCTAATATGGAAAAATAATTGGGTCCGAAGGCCAAGGACCTTATGGGATGAACTCCTATATAGGGTATTCTCATCCCGTACATTATCCCAAAATTCCTTATTCCCATAAGGTCCAGGACGAAGAGAATCAGCCCGGAGGCTGAAAAAAGGGATAGGAAATTGGCCAGAAACTTTATCCCCTTTCCTCCGGCCAGGATCCTTCCCATGATTATCACCGAGGAATAGGCTCCTACGAAATAGCCTGCTGTTTTTAATGCAAAACTTCCCTGGGAAGAACCGGATAATAGATAGGATAGCGGGAGCCAGGTGAGATAGAGAAGAAGGGGAAGGTTTTGCCTGGAGGGGAAAACCCCTTCGGAAATTCCCTTGAGGAATACCCCTGAAATAAAAAACCCGGCTATTATGTAAAAAAGGACCTGACCCTTGAAGAAAGAAAGGTATGGTAAGGATGATACCATCAGGGAGAAAACCGAAAGCCTAAATAACAAGGGATAGCCTCCTGTAAAGTTTTTCCGCCAGAACTCCGAAGTCCCTTTCCTCAAGAAGTTTCTCCCTTGCCTCTTCCATGGGGAGTTCCTCCAGTTCCTGAAGGGCCCTGGCGAAACACCCGGGGTCCCAGGAGCAGATTATACCCCCACCGGTTTTCCTTATTATCTCCACGGTGTCGGGAACCTGGCTCGAGACCACCGGCCTTTCCATCATTATGAACTCTAAGGGTTTTATAGGGGAATTGTGGAGGAGGACCGGATTTGGGGGAAAGGGGGAAAGCCCTGCATGGGAGGCCCTTATAAGGGAATAGACCCGTTCCCTCGTGAGAAAGCCCAGGAATTTTGCCCTGGAGCCCAAGCCCAGGTCCCTGGCCCTTTGAAGAAGGAAGTTGATGTAGCCCCTTTCCCTTTCCCATCCGGCTATGGCCAGTATGTAGTTTTGGGGCAGCAGGGAAAGGACTTCCAGGAGAAAATGGCCCTGGCGAAACCTGGATAGAACCCCTATGTAAGAGATTATTTTTTCTCCCCGGGGGGCTAAGGCTTTTCTAAGGCGGGTCGCCTCCCCGTCGTAGGCCCGGGGTTCAACCCTTCCATCCACCCCCTCCGGGAGCAGGAAGGTTTTTCTCAGTTTCAGACGCCGGCGGAGGTAATCCTCCATCTTGGAGCTTATGGGTATTGCCAGGTCGGCCTTTCTGAGGAAGAGGTCACGGAGGAATTTTCCTGCCCTTCCCCTTATCCAGTTGGGAACCTTCGGCCCGATGCCCATGCTGGAATAAAGCAGGCTCTCTTCCTCCTTTAGATGGGAAATTCTGTAGAGGAAGGGAATCTTCCTCTGGCGGGCGATTTTATACCCTGCCTGTGCCATCACTGGATTATCCCTCACCCATACTCCATCCAGGTTCTCTCCCTTCAGTTTTTCAAGGGCCCTTTCAATGAGTAGCCTGAGCTTAAAAGGGTACAGGGGATGAAGGGAGGATAGCTTTGGTATAAGAAGGAGGGGCTTTCCCTTCCATGAGGAGAGGGTGAGCTTCTTTGCTTTCCTTTGGGGCATTACCCAGATGGGATGTATCCCTCTTTCAGGAAGATAATGGTTAAAAATAAGGTCTAAGGAAAGGTATGGGTTGGGAAATTCCTCCCCGCTGAGGATAAGGAGTTTTTTCATCCTCGCCTGATTATATGGTCCCCTTCCACATAGAAGTCGTAGAAGACGGAGGGAGCCTTTTCTTTGAGTATTTTTAAAACTTCCACCGCCATCTTCCTTATTTCCCACTGGGCAGCTTTGGAGCCCCGCAGCTCTATTATGTGCCTCCACTCCCGGAAGTTCGCCGTAATCACAATTTCCGAAAATACGGCGTTGGGAAGGACGAAGCGGGCGTCTTCCTTCTTTATCCGAATTTCCCGTAGCAGGGCATAAACCCTTCTTGCTTCCTCCATGAAATCCCTGTAAATCCTCAGAGCCTCCGGGTTCTTTTCAATGGAAGGGGGAACCACATACTGGAAGTTCTTCTCGTTCACATATCTCTGGGATTGCTGGGTGAAGGAGGCCATGCGGTGGCGGACCAGCTGGTGGGTGAAGCTTCTGGAACCTCCTTGGATGCGGAAGCTGGCGTAGGCGTGCTCCAAAACCGAGAGGTGACCGCTCCTTATGAGCATTTTTATGAACTTCTCGGCGGAGTTTTCCCACCTTTCCTCCACCCTGAACCTTTTACCTTCCAGTTCCACTTCCTCTCCTGCCCTGGCCCCTTCCAGTTCAGGATGATTTTCCGTGTAAAGGAGCTCTTTCCTTCCCCTGAGCCTCAATATGGGCTTTGGGGTGAATTTATCAAAGGATAGATAAGCGGTTCTACCCGCCTCCTCAATCACCCTTTCCGCATCAGGGGTTATGCTGATAAGTTCAACCTTCAAGGATCCTCCTTATAAACTCTTGGTTGAGCTTTTCCCTGAGTTTCTCCAGCAGGGGGGATAAGGGAATGTCCTCTTCAAGGAAGGGAACCACCTCCCGGACAGCCTTAAGAGCCCTTTCCGTGAGTTTGCCAGGATGCCCTCCCTTAAGAGAAACTCTTAACTCCACGGCCTGGGCTGCGGCCATTATTTCTGCGCTTAAAACATAATGGGTGTTTTCCCCTATTTTCAGGGCCCTCCTCGCCCCCAGGGGGGCCATGCTCACATGGTCCTCCTGGTTGGCGGAGGTGGGGATGGAATCCACCGAGGCGGGATGGGAAAGGGCCTTGTTCTCGCTGACCAGCGAAGCCGCCGTATATTGGATTATCATGAGACCGCTGTTAAGGCCGGGGTTTTTTGAAAGGAAGGGTGGAAGGCCGTTGTTCAGTTTTCCGTCCAGCAATCGGAAAAGCCTCCTTTCGGAGATGGAGGAGAGGTAGGTCAGGGCTATGGAAATGTTGTCGGAGGCTAAGGCTACAGGCTGGGCGTGGAAGTTGCCCCCGGAAAAAACCCCTTCCTGGAAAACCAGGGGGTTGTCGGTCACCGAATTTACTTCCCATGCAAGGAGCTCTTCGGCGAACCTGAGTGCCTCTCCGGAGGCTCCGGCCACCTGGGGATAACACCTTATGGAATAAGGGGGCTGGACCTCCCCGGAAGTTCCCACCAGGGAAGAGCCCTGAATCATCCTGGCCACATTTTCCGCCCTGCGGGCCTGGGAGGGAATTTTCCTGAGGCGGTGGATCCCATTAAAGAGAAAGGCGGTGGGGGAACCTAAGGCTTCAATGCTCATGGCCTCGGCCAGGTCGGAGAGAAGAAGGAGGAATTTCCCTCTCCTCAAAGCAAAAAGGGCTAAGGCCGAGGAAAAGGGAGTTCCGTTTATCAGAGAAAGGGCTTCCTTGGCCTTCAGGGATATGGGTTTGAAGCCTGCCCGGCGGGCTGCCTCCCCGGCGTTTAGCCTTCTCCAGCCGTTTTCCCATAGGAAGGCCTCGGTGAGATGGGGAAGACTCAGGGAAAGGGCGAAGGAGGCTAAAGGCGCCAGGTCTCCGCTGGCCCCCACAGAGCCGTATTCCTTCATGCACGGGGAAAGGCCCCGGTTCAGATAATCGGCCACCGCTAAGGCCAGCTCCGGCCTTATCCCGGAGAATCCGGTGGATAGGGTATGCAACCTTATGAGAACTGCGGCTCTGGATATTTCAGGGGGTATGCAGTTGCCCACCCCGGCATGATGGCTCTTTATAAGGTTTTCCTGGAGTTTCTCTATGTCTTGCTGTGGGATCTTTACCGAAGCCAGTTCCCCGAAACCTGTGTTCACCCCGTATATCCTTTCCCCCAGCTTGCTTTCTAAAATTTCCCTCCCCCGGCGTATTTTTTCAAGCAGCCGGTGGCATAGGTCCACCTTTATCCAGGGTTTTTCCCCGAATTCAATTATCTCTTCAGGGGAAAGGTCCTGACCGCAGAGGACAAGTTTACTCAAGGTGCCTCCTTAAAATTTCTGCCGCCCTTCCGGGCTCCAGGATGTTGACCGCAACTTCAGTTCCCCATTCAAATCCTGCTGGCTTAGTAAGCCTGGGCGCTATTTCCATCCTCCAGTGGTAATCGGAATTGGAGGAAAAGGGTCTGCTCCTCAGAAGCATATTGAAGCTTGGAAAGTCCACCGCCCTATCTAAGGCAGCCATGGTTCTTTTGTAAACCCGGGCCAGTTCCTCTAAGATCTCATCAGGACTTTCTTCAAAGCTGGGAAGGTGCTGCCTGGGAACTATCCAGACCTCAAAGGGGAAGGCGGAGAAGGAGGGGCAGAGGACAACGAAGTTTTCGCTGGAAAATACAAGGTTTGCACCATCCCCTTCCCTTTCAAGGAGAAGGCAAATTGGGCAACCCCTTTGATACACCTCCATTTCCCTGCGGACCGCATCGGGTATGAGCCTCAGGGCAATGAGCTGGGAATGGGGATGGGACAGGGAAGCTCCTCCCTCTGGACCCCTGTTTTTGAAAACCATGGCGTAGGGAAACCTTTCCTTAAGGGCAAGAAGCCTTTCCCGATAGGTTTTCAAAATCATAAGGACCTGCTGATGAGGCATATTGCCCACCGTGGCGTAGTGGTCCGGGGTCTCAATTATAACCCAGTGCACTCCCTCCTCCCCCTCCACTATGGGGTATTTGTTGGGAACCACCCTGACCTTCCAGTCGGAGTTCCCTCCTTCCCCGGGGATAACGAAAACCTCAGGGGGGGTTTGATGTTCGTTTCCGGGGCAGAAGGGACAGGACCGGGGGTTTCCCTTGGGCCTGTATTTAAGGTTTTCGGAGAACTGCAGGGGCCTTTCCCCCCGGCGGGGGGCCAGGATAACCCATCTTTCCCTGACATAGTCCCTTATGAACCTGCTCATATGAAGATGTTTTCGTAATGCTCTATTTCTACCTTCCGGCCTTTTTTCACTACAGTTATTACATCAAACCTGCAGGGGCAGAGGTCAAGACCTCTGGCCAGAAGAAAAACCTCCGCTGCCCTTCTTAAGCTCCTTCTTTTTTTCGGGGTTATGGAGAAGATGGGGTCCATGAAAAAATCGCCTTCCCTGGTCCTCACCTCCACGAAGACTATCTCCCCGTCCTTTTCCGCCACTATGTCCAGCTCCCCTCCCTTTATCCTGAAGTTTCGCTCCAGAATTCTATAACCCCTTTTCTTGAGGTATCTCTCCGCTTCCCTTTCCCCCTCTTTTCCCAGCTCTATTCTTTTATTATTTTCCATCGTGTTCCTTCCTTGGTATCCTCAAGTATTATCCCTCTTTTAAAGAGCTCATCCCTTATTTTGTCTGCGGTGGCATAATCCCGCCTGCGCCTTGCCTCCTCCCTCTCCTTTATCATCCTCATAATTTCATCCGGTAGTTCCTCCACCACCTTTTCCGGAAGCACCGCCAGCACCCTGTCCAGGTCGTAGAGAAGCTCCTTCAGCCTTGGGGCATCCCCCTTTTTTATCTTGCCTTCCTCCATGGCCTTGTTCCCCCACCTTATAAGTTCAAAGATGGCGGCCATGGCTCCGGAAATGTTGAGGTCGTCCGCCAGGGCGAGGGTAAATTCTCTTCGGCATTCCTGGATCTTTTCCGAAACTTCCCGGGTTTCCCCTTCGGGAAACTTCCTGGCTTCAAGCTCAAAGAGAAAATCTGTTATTCTCTTCAGGGAAGCGGTGGCCTGGTAGAGGGCTTCAAAGGTGAAGTTCAGGGTTTTTCGGTAGTGGGTGGTGAGCAGGAGGTATCTTATGGCCCTGGGGGAAAAACCCATGGCCAAAAGGTCCCTCAGGGTGTAGAAGTTGCCCCTGGATTTGCTCATTTTTTCCCCTTCCACTATAAGGTGCTGAACATGGAACCAGTATCGGACAAAGGGCTTTCCGGTGTAGGCCTCGGACTGGGCTATTTCGTTTTCGTGGTGGGGAAAGATGTTGTCCACCCCCCCTGCGTGAATGTCCAGGGTCTCGCCCAGGTATTTCATGCTCATGGCGGAGCACTCTATGTGCCAACCGGGCCTTCCCTCGCCGAAGGGTGAGGGCCAGGAAGGTTCCCCCTCCTTTTTGGCCTTCCACAGGGCGAAGTCCCTTACATCCTCCTTGGTGTACTCGTCGGCCTCAATCCTAACCCCGGCTTTGAGTTCTTCGGGCTTTATCTTGGATAGTTTACCGTATTCGGGAAAGGAGGAGATCCTGAAATAGACAGAGCCTTCCTTTATATAAGCGTGTCCCTTTTCCAGTAGCCCCTGGATTATTTTTATCATGTCCGGAATGTGTTCGGTGGCCCTGGGATAGTAGTCTGCCCGATCCAGCCTCAAAGCCTCTATGTCCTCAAAAAAGGCCTTCTCGTACTTACTGGTAAATTCCTTCAGGCTAACCCCCTCTTGCCTGGCCCCCTTTATGGTTTTGTCGTCCACATCCGTTATGTTCATTACATGGACAACCTTATATCCTAAGAATTTCAGAAACCTTTTGAGCAGGTCCTCCGCCACATAGCTTCTGAAGTTGCCTATATGGGCGTAGTCGTAGACGGTGGGACCGCAGGTATAAAGCCTGACTTCCCCTTCCCTGAGAGGAACGAACTCCTCCACCCTTCCGGATAGGGTATTGTAAATTCTGAATTTCACATCCTCCATGGACCTTTACCTCAAACCTTTGCCAGCATCTGCCGGAGTTTAATTATATGATTCCTCTCCTCCAGAATTATTTCTCTGAGGATGTCCTCATGCTCCTTTTCCACCGAATCCCACAGGGAATAGAAGAAAAGCAGGGTTTGTTTTTCAAACTCTATGGCCTTTTTCATCGCCTCCTTTACATCCATTTCAGGGACCCTTTCAAAATCCCAGCCTGTGGGCTTAAAGATCTCCGCCTCTGCCAGAGCTCTAAGGAGGGCTTGAGCTTCCTCTCCCAGGTCAAGGGGCCTTTCCCTCTTCTCATATTCGGACTTCAATTTTGTGTACTTGACCAGGTGCCTGGCTTCCTCTCCCCGGAGCCAGCGGAAGAAGTCCTTCAGTTCCTTGTTTTTTGAGTAGTCCGCCAGCTTCCCGTAAAACTCAATTCCCAGTTTTTCCGTTTCAATGGCTGTATTGATGGCTTCAAGAATAGAAAACCTTTCCATGGCATTACCTCCTTTATCTTTATTTTACCTGGTTCGTAGCCCTCCCTCAACCTTTAAAACTTTGATTTTATTTTTGTCGGTGTTAGTATTCTATTTAACATGGAGAAAATACTCATTGTGGACGACGATAGGGAAATATCACAGGTTCTGCGAGAATTCCTTTATGGGGAAGGATATGAGGTGGAGGTAGCCACCAGCGCCGAGGAGGGAGAGGGCAAGCTTAAAAGGGGCAAATTCTCCCTCCTTATTACAGATATAAGGATGGGGGGGAAGTCCGGTCTGGAGCTGGCTAGGTCTGCGAAAGAAATTAGCCCCCACATAGAGGTTATCGTTATCTCTGCCATAAAGGACATAAATATGGCCATAGAGGCCATGAAGGCCGGGGCCTTCTCCTACCTTCTGAAACCCTTTTACCTGGAGGAGGTCCTTTCCAATGTGAAGAACGCCCTGGAAAGGAGAAGGCTCAGGCTCCAGAACATAGAATACCGCCAGCACCTTGAAATGCTGGTGGAGGAGAGAACGAAAAAACTTAAGTATGCCCTCCAGGCCCTTCGCAATTCCTATCTTGAGATCCTTAAAGTTCTGGTGGCCACCTTAGATGCCCGGGATGTGGAGACCGAGGGCCACTCCGAAAGGGTGGTGGACCTATCCCTTAAAATAGCAGAAAAGATGGGAATCACCGACAGGGATTTCCTGAGGGACCTGCGCTTAGGGGCCCTCCTCCACGATATAGGAAAAATAGGGGTTCCGGATAGGATCCTGCGAAAGGAAGGCAAGCTGACCCCACAGGAGTGGGAAATAATGAAGGAGCATGTGCTCATAGGTTATAAAATCGTTTCCACAGTTGATTTTCTCAAAGGTGCTTCGGAAATTGTTCTCTATCACCATGAAAGGTGGGATGGTAAGGGCTATCCCAGAGGCTTAAAGGGGGAGGAAATTCCCTTGGGGGCAAGGATCTTCGCGGTGGCGGATGCCTTTGATGCCATGATCAAGGACAGGATTTACAGAAAAGCCATGACCGTGGAAGAAGCCCGGGAGGAGATCAGGAGAAACAGCGGTAGCCAGTTTGACCCAAGGGTCGTGGAAGCTTTCCTTTCCATTCCTCCCCAAACCATGGTTGATTTTGGGGCCAGAACCTCTTCCAGAAGCATCTGGGATGTTCCCGAATTTATCTTAGATATGGCCTGAGGGGGGTCCCCCTTAGGATTTCTTCCATCTCAGGGGTATACTTTCCCTTACTCTTCATGAGGAATACGGATTTCTTCCCCGATGCCTTTCCCTTTTTCAGACGAAATAATCGGAACTTCACCCCTTCGTCTTCCAGGACTTCCACGGTTTCCTCTAAATTGAATCCCGCCTTTAAGGCCTTTTCTTTGAAATCCCTGGCCCCTTCCCCCACCACGAAGAAGGCCTCGCCCTCCTCTTTCAAATAGGTAAAGGCCGTCTTTAGAAATTCCTTCAGGCTTCCCAGAACCTCCCATTTGCTTATCGCCACATCTCTCCTGGGGCTTATTCTAAATTTCTTCGGGTCCAGATAGGGGGGATTGGAAAAAACCAGATCAAATTTTTTCCTCAGAGGCGGCCTTCGCACGTCCCCAGCAACGGGAAAGATCCCCTGGAAGCCATTGAGCTTTATACCTTCCTGAAGGAGCTTAAGATAATCCTCCAGCAGGTCCAAGGCTAAAATCTTGAGGTTTCGGAGTCTGCTTTTCACCATCAGGGAAACCGGACCGAAGCCGGCCCCCAGCTCTAAGGCGAAACCATCGCCCTCCACATAGGAAGACAGGAGGACGGCATCCAAGGAAAAGCGATACCCCCTCCGGGGCTGGACTATTTTTACCCTGCCCCGGAAGAAGGGGGTTGCTGTCCTTTCCACTCAGAACTGGTTATTTACGGCTAAGTTCTGCAGTTTCTTTATGTAATAGGTTATGTTTATGTCCTTGGGGCAGGCCTCGGTGCAGTTGAATATGGCATGGCATCGCCACAGACCGTTTCTATCGTTGATTATCTCCAGGCGTTCCTTTCCTCCCTCATCCCTGGAGTCAAATATGAAGCGATAGGCTTTAAGCAGGGCTGCCGGCCCAAGGTAATCGGGATTGGCCCAGAAGGAGGGACAGGAGGTGGTGCAGGCTCCGCAAAGTATACACATGGCCGCCTCGTTTATGAGGTCGCGCTCCTCAGGGGTCTGGAGCTGCTCTTCCTCGGGGAGCGGGGAGTATTTTATGAAGTAGGGTTTTACCTTTTCTAAATTTCGGAAGAAGGGATCCATGTCCACAACCATGTCCTTTATGATGGGAAGACCCGGCAGAGGCTCTATCTTTATGGTGCCCTTCCCCAGCGTTTTTATCTGGGTCTTGCATGCTAAACGGTTCTTTCCGTTTATCCTCATGGCACAGGAACCGCAGATCTCCGAACGGCAGGCCCTTCTGTAGGCTAAGGTTCCATCCACATACCAGTGAATGTAATTAAGGGCATCTAACACCGTCCAGCCGTCCTCAATCTCTATTTCGTATTCCTTGTAATAAGGTTTTCTGTCCTTCTCAGGGTCGTATCTGAAGATTTTAAACTTTCTCTTCATTTTACCCCTCCTTAGTATTTCCTTTCCTGGGGCTGATATTTTGTGATTACCACCGGCTTGTAGTCAAATCTCACGCCCTCAGGAGTTTTCCAGGCCAGGGTGTGCTTGAGCCAGTTTTCGTCGTCCCTCTTGGGGTAATCCACCCTGTAGTGGGCACCCCTGCTTTCCCTTCTGTTGAGGGCCCCTGCTGCTATAACTTCCGAAAAGACAAGGAGGTTTTCCGTCTCCAGGGCCTCCTGCAGGTCAAGGTTGAACTTCATTCCTTTGTCTTCCACATGGATGTGGTGGATTTCCTCCTCCAGCTCCCTTATCTCCTTTACCGCCTGGGAAAGGTCCTTCTCGTTCCTGAAGATTCCCACCTTCCCGGTCATTATCTCGTGGAGTTTCTCCCGAAGTTCAAAGGGCCTTACGCTTCCCTTGCCCTCCAGGTATTTTCTCACATGGGCCTCGGCTTCCTCTACCGCTTCCTTGGGTATGGGGAAGAGGGCCGCCTTTTTGACGAACTCTGCCATGGCCTGGCCGGAGATCCTTCCCATGGTTATGGCTTCCTGCTGGGAGTTAGTTCCAAGGCGGTTGGCTCCGTGGATGGACACGCAGGCCGCCTCTCCTGCAGCGTAAAATCCTGGTATTATCTCGGTTTTCCCATCTCCCAGGACCTCCCCTCTTTTTGTGGTGGGGATCCCTCCCATCTGATAATGGGCTGTGGGCTGGATGGGGATGGGTTCTTCAATGGGGTCCACCCCTAAGAAGTTCATGGCCAGCTCCCTTATCTGGGGAAGCCTCTCCTTTATTTTCTCAGCTCCGAGATGACGAAGGTCCAAGTAAACGTAGTCCTTTCCATCTATACCCCTTCCCTCGTTTATCTCGGTCTGCTCCGCCCTGGCCACCACATCCCTGGGAGCCAGCTCCATCCGCTCGGGGGCATATCTTTCCATGAACCTTTCCCCTTTGCCGTTTAGCAAATACCCCCCTTCCCCCCTGGCTCCTTCTGTAACCAGAATCCCTAACCTGTAAAGGCCGGTGGGATGGAACTGAACGAACTCCAGGTCCTCTATGGGAAGACCCTCCCTGAGCACCAGGGCCAGGCCGTCGCCGGTGTTGGTAAAGGAGTTGGAGGTTATCTTGAAGGCCCTTCCGAAACCCCCGGTGGCGAAGAGGGTGGCCTTGGCGTTGAATATGTGGAGACCCCCGTTCCTTATATCCCAGGCAATTACTCCGCTTACCACTCCGTCGTCCCTCAGAACCAGCTTCAACACGAAGAACTCGTTGAAGAACCTTACCTTTTTCTTAATGCACTGCTCAAAGAGGGTATGGAGAAGAACATGGCCGGTGTAGTCTGCCGCGTAGACGGCCCTGGGCCGGGAATGTCCGCCGAAGCGTCTCTGGGCTATCCTTCCGTCGGGCATCCTGGAGAAGACCACCCCCATGTGTTCCATTTCGTAGACGGTCTTTATGGCCTCGTTGACGAACATCTCTATGGCATCCTGGTCGCCCAAGAAGTCGCTCCCCTTCACCGTGTCCCACATGTGGAGCTCAGTGGAGTCATCGGAGGCATGGGCTATGGCGGCGGCTATGCCTCCCTGGGCTGCCACAGAATGGGACCTGGTGGGATAAACCTTGGAGATGGTAATGGTGTCAATGCCGGCATCGGCCAGGGCGAGGGCTGCCCTGAGGCCTGCAAGGCCAGTACCAACTACCAGGGCGTCGGATTTGTGATAATATTTTTCAATCTGCATTTTTACCTCCTCAAGCTTTTACTGAAAAAATGGTAACTGCTCCCACGGTGAAGAGAATAACCGCCAGGGTAAGCAAAAGGGAATAAAGGAAAAGGCGAAGTCCCCGGCTCCTTATATAATCCTCCAGCACCTGCCATAGACCGTTTATGCCGTGATATAAAGCGAAAATCAGAAAGAGCAGGTCCCCGGCCTTCCAGAGGGGGGATGAGAGCCTGGGGGCCACCGTCCCGTAGGTGACTTCACCGCTGCCCACGAAGTGCATTATAACGAAATGGGCTATGAGGAATACGAAAAGGTAAATGGCGGTAAGCCTTTGAAGAAACCAGGCCATGGCCCCTTTGTTTCTTTTTACCAGGGATTTGCTACCGATCATTTTTCACCTCCTTAAAGGAAAAACTTCCAGGCAGCCGGTATCCACAGGGCCAGGAATAGGACAAAGGCGATCCAGAATAGGAGCTTTTGATACTTGGATGCTCCGGCAAAGTCCACCAGCACCAATCTGATGCCGTTGAAGGCGTGGAAAAGTATGACACCCCAGAGTCCCCATTCTAGGAACTTGAAAAGGGGAGTGGAAAGGGCCTCCATGGTGGAGTTGAAGGCCTCGGGTCCTGCGGCCAGCCTATTGGTGACGAAGATGTGGAGGAGCAGGTAGAACATAAGGGCAAGTCCTCCCAATCTGTGCAAAATCCAGGCCCACTCCCCCACATCCTTCCTGTAGGAAGGATAAAACCACTTCGGTTTTAACATTTCTTCCTCCTGGTATGAATTTGAGGAAAAAATTTTAACTCATTCCCCCCGGTCTGTTCAACAAAAGGTTTTTTTGGTAGAATTTTCCCATGCAGATAGAGGGCTTTGAGCTGCTTAATTACCGCAAACCTCCTGAGAATTTCCCCCTGGATCCCTTTCAGGAAAGGGTGTTTGACAACATGTACCTTGAGATTCCTGTAGGAGATACCCTCTTTATGCTTTCCCCTTCCCTGAGGATAGCTTATCCCGGCAAGAACGAAGAGGTGGAAAGGGAGATAATAAAAAGGGAAGGGGAGGTTTATTCCCTGAAGAGACTTATTCTTGAAAGCCTGATAAAGTTTACGGCCATTTTAGAGGCCAACAGCTATTACATATCCCAGAGCGATTATCTGCTACTGGCCCGGGTTACGCTCCAACCCGGGGAAGGCGTTTACAGGTTAAAATTCTATACCCACGATGTGAGGGAGCTTCTTTCCAATTACGAGGACAAGATCTATCTTGGGCACGATTTCCTTTACCTCACAGGGGAAAGAAAATATTTCGGCCTGGACGATTTCATCCCCTACCTTGACAGCGAGTTTACCTACCTTAAGGAAAAGGCTTCGGACTTCAATATACGCAACCCCCTGGTTAAGGACTATATGGTGGAGATAGGGGAGCTCATCGGTGACTCCCTTATGACATGGGAGGATAACAAACTGGATTTTTCCCTGGAGAGGGCTTCCCTCCGTGAGCTGAGGGAGGCCACCATAAAGTTCATGGAAGTTAAGCACATGCTGGTGGAGCTTCACGATGAGGTGAGGGAGTTTGAATACAAGCTGAGAAGCCGGGGAGAGGCGGAGAATCATCTTTCCCGATATGTCACCAAATTGAGAAAGGATGTGGTAAACATCCTCCACTACATAAACATGAAGCTCCTTTCAAGAATTCAAAGGAGGATAAACACCCCTGCTTAATGAAGGTCCTGGCCATCGTTGGACCCACCGGGAGCGGAAAATCGGAACTGGCTTTGAAAATAGCCGAAAGGGTCCCTGCGGAGATAATTAGCTGTGATTCCGTTCAACTGTACAGAGGATTTGATATAGGGACTGACAAGGTCCCGGAGGAAGTGAGAAGAAGGGTTCCCCACCACATGATAGATGTGATCCCCGGATGCCGGAGGTTTTCTGCGGCGGAGTACGCGAAGATGGCGGCGGAGGTTATAAGGGAAGTGCACAGAAGGGGAAGGCTTCCGGTGGTGGTGGGAGGTACCCTTCTCTACTTCAGGGCCCTGGAAAGGGGACTTTTCCCCTTGGGCCCCGTGGGGGAGGGGTTTCGGAAAAAATGGCATGAACATCCGGAGGAACTTCGCCGCAGGTCCATGGAGCTGGACCCTTCCTATTATGTAAAAATAGGCCCCAACGATGGGAAAAGGATGATAAGGTTGATGGAAATTTTTTACTCTTCCGGAAAAAATATGAGCGAGGCTGTAGAGCTTACATCTCCTCCCCTTCCTGAGGCGAAATTCTTGAAGTTCGCCTTAAAACTTCCCCGGGAGGAGCTTTACCGAAGGATAGAGAGAAGAACCGAGGAAATGTTTAAAAAAGGCCTGGTGGAAGAGGTGAGGAGGCTCCTGGCCCTGGGATACCCGCCGGATTGTCCTCCCTTTGAGGCCATAGGCTATAAGGAAGCCCTGGCCTTCGTTCGGGGGGAGATTGACCTGGAAACTGCGGTTCGGCTGGTAAAGAAACACACTAAGGAATACGCCCGCAGGCAACTTATGTGGCTTAGAAGGGAGGAGGGCATAATATGGATAAAACCAGGGGAAGTTCAGCGCATTCTGGAGGAGGTGCATTGAGTAAGGAAAGGGCCATTGTGGTGGGCCTCTACAGAAGAAAGGAGGAGAAAGCCCTGGCGGAGGATACCCTGAGGGAGCTGGAGGAGCTCGCCCGCTCCGCCGGGGCCGAGGTGGTGGGTTGGGTCCTTCAGAGAAGGCATAGGTTCGACCCCGGTTTTCTTCTGGGAAAAGGGAAGATACAGGAAATAGCCAATATGGCCGAAGAGCTGGGAGCGGATCTGGTGCTCTTCGATGAGACCCTTTCGCCGGCTCAGCACAGGAACATAGATGAAGTAATACCCTGCAAGGTGCTGGACCGCACGCAGCTCATCCTGGACATTTTCTCCCAGAGGGCCATATCCAAGGAGGGAAAACTTCAGGTAGAGCTGGCCCAGCTCAATTACCTTCTTCCCAGGCTCATAGGTATAGGCAAAAAAATGAGCCGTCTCGGTGGAGGCATAGGAACCAGAGGGCCCGGTGAGAAGAAGCTGGAGTATGACAGAAGGAGAATAGGGGAGAGGATAAAGAGGATAAAAAAGGAAATAGAGGAGATAAGGAAGAGAAGGGAACAACAAAGGAAACATCGCAAAAAAACGAGCATCCCCACGGTGGCCCTGGTGGGTTATACCAGCGCCGGGAAGACGACTTTGTTCAACAGGTTGACCGGGGAGAACCTCCGGGTATCCAGGGTCCTTTTTACCACCCTGGACCCAATTCTCAGGAGGATGACCCTCCCCTCCGGCCTTCCAGCTGTTTTGTCCGATACAGTAGGATTTATAAGAAAACTTCCCGTGGAACTGGTTACCGCCTTCAGAGCCACCCTGGAGGAAACGGTGGAGGCGGACCTGCTCCTTCATGTGGTGGATTTCTCCAGGGAGGATTACCGGGAGGAGGAGGGGGCTGTGGAAAAGACCCTTCAGAAGCTGGGGGCTTCGGACAAGCCCCTGATTAAGGCTTACAACAAGATTGACCTCCTGGAAGAGCCGGAGAGATTTCTGGAGAGGAATCATCTATCCGAGGACAGGGTTTATATATCCGCCAGGATGGGTTGGGGTGTGGAGGACCTCCTCAGGAAAATAGATTCAAAATTGCTGATAAACTACGAAGTCCAGACCGTCTTTTATCCCTATTCTGAGAGAATACCCTGGGAAAATCTTTCCGGAGAAAGTATAATCCTGGAGAGGAGGAACGAAGAGGAGGGGATAAGATTGAAACTGGCCAAGAGAAGGGTGAGATGAAGAAGAGTTTATTTTTGGGTTCCATGCTGCTCCTGGCCTTTTGTGCCACATCCAGCAGAAAGCCCTTTCTTGAACCGCATCCTCCCTCTTCCCTCTGGGCCTTGGTGGAAAAGGCTCCGGAAAAGGTCCTGAAGAAAAAGCCCCAGGGGGTCTACGACAGAATTGCCCGGGGTTTTGCCCTTTATCGCCTGGGAAGGCTAACCGAGGCCAGGGAGGAGTTCATAGCTGCCCGGCAGGAGGGGGAGGGGGTTTACTCTAATTTAGGGCTGGCCATGGTGGAGGAGGCGGAGGGGAATCTTCTGGAGGCCTACCTGCATTACCTTAACTCGGACCATCCCCTGGCCAGGTCCAGGGCTGAAAGTATAAGGGAGAGGGCCCTTCAACAGGCGCTTTCTTCCGAAGACCCCCGCAGGCTCCTGAAGGCCCTCTTGGTGGCGCCTCAGGACAGAAGGGTTTACATTGCCCTGGGGAATTATTACCTCCGAAAGGGGAGGCCTTTTCTGGCCAGGGCTTACATCAAAAAGGGAATAGAGAGGGTGGGGGAGGATGAGGCCCTCCTGAAACTCCTGCAGCTGTCCTACGAACAGGAAGGGGAAGTGGAAAAAGCCCTTCAGGTGGCCAGGAGGGTATACGAGCTGTATCCCTCCCGGGAAAACCTCCGCCAGCTCCGGGTTATGGAGGAGGAGCTGGAAAGGAAGAGGATCAAGGAGAAACTTTCTCCCCTGGAGGGGAAACCGGTGATAACCAGGGGGGAGCTGGCCCTTATGATAGATGCCTATCTGGGCAAGTATCTTCCCGGGGAGAAACCTCCCATTATAGTTGACCTTTACAGGAGCAGACAGATGAAGGCCATTTTGAAGGTAACGGCTCTGGGAATAATGAGGGTTTATCCCAACCATACCTTCCAGCCCGATGCCGAGGTAAGGAGGATAGTTCTGGCCAGGGTTCTCTACAGGTTGGCCCGGACCTTGGGGTTAAACCTTAACCCCTCGCCGGTAGAGCTCAGGGACACAGAAAGCAGGTACGCCCTTTTCGCCGTGGGGGCGGGTCTCATGGAGGCGGACGGAGGATTTTTCAAACCCTACGGGACCGTGAGTTTCCAGGAAGCCGCCCGGGCCTTGGAGACCCTTAGAAAAATCGCTGGGGAAGCCTTCCGATGATAACGGTTCCCAATCTCCTTTCGCTGGTAAGGATTATCCTTATCCCCTTTTTCATACACTTCTTCCTGAAAGGAAAAATCCAGGTGGCCCTGATGGTGCTTTTCTTAGCGTCCCTCACGGACCTCCTGGACGGGCTTGTAGCCAGGGCATTTAACCAGCGCTCCAGGGTTGGACACATCCTGGACCCCCTGGCGGACAAACTCCTCATGGATTCCACATACATACTTTTCTCCCTCAAAAACCTTCAGCTTACGGTCCATATTCCGCAGTGGATAGCCATCACCGTGGTTTCCCGGGACATAATAATAGTTATAGGGGCCTCCATACTCTATTTGATGAATCCGCAGAGGGTTTTAAAGCCCCACTGGCTGGGCAAAGCCACCACAACCTTTCAAATGATAACCGCCATCGCCGTTCTCTTCGTAAACATAAGCAAATTTCTCCTTCCTTATCTTTCCCTTCTTTTCTGGAGCACCGGGATTATTACTATAATTTCCGGGCTTTACTATATTTACCGGGGCATGCAGGAAATGGAGTGATCAGGGTTGGGGGAACCTCCACAGGGTCATTATGATGATCTTCAAATCCAGCCAGAAGGACCAGTTTTCTATGTAATAGAGGTCGTAATTTATCCTCTCCTCTATGGAGGTATCTCCCCTGAGGCCGTGGACCTGGGCCCACCCTGTGAGTCCGCTTTTCACCTTATGACGAAGCATGTACCTGGGGATCATCCTTTTGAATTTCTCCACATACTCTGGTCTTTCCGGTCTGGGACCAACAATGCTCATGTCCCCCTTCAGAACATTGAAAAACTGAGGTATTTCGTCCAGGCTCCACTTCCTCAGGAACCTTCCCAAGGGCGTCATTTTATCCTGCGGGGCTGTCCAGCTGCGGTCCGCCCCCGGAAGCATTGTCCTGAACTTGTAGATGATGAACTCCCTTCCGTCCAGGCCCATTCTCCTTTGCTTGAAAATCACCGGAGGGCCGGAGGTTATCAGAATCAGGATGGGAACGATTATGAAGGCGGGCAGGAAAATTATTATGGCTGCCAGGGATATCACGATGTCAAAAATTCTCTTTAATATTAAGTTCCAGCCCTGAAGGGGGACATGGGTTATATTTATGGCTGCGACGCCGTTGAGCTCCTCCAAGCTGTGGTGAAGGATTACGAATCCTAAGAGGTCGGGCACCACCTTTATTTCCAGGACATTTTCTGAAAGGGCCCGGATGAGATCCATGGTGTCCATTTCCTGAAGGGGGTGCAGAATGTAGACCTCGTCGGTCCGATTTTTCCGCACGAAATCCAGCACATCCTTTTCCCTTCCCAGGGTTTTTGGGGATGGAAATTCGCCGAAGATCCCTACCACTTCTATTCCCAGGGGGGAGAACCTCTCCAGGGCAGATAGCAGGCTTCCGACGGTTTTCCCGCTTCCCACGATAACCACCTTAGTTTTTTCCCATCTCCATTTCCTTTTGAGCAGAGCCCTGGCTCCTCCTCTGAAGGCGGGTCCCAGAAGCGAAGCCACCACCATGTAGGTGGCCAGGAAAAGGTGGGAAATTTCGTGGGCCAGGCCCAGATATGTGCGGAGATAGGAAATTATTCCTAAGGATAGGAATATCACCAACAGATTCACAAGAAAAAGGGTGAGGGTCTCGTCGGACCTCCTCCATATTAGCTGTCGGGAATAGGGCCTGATGAGAGAAAACACCAGAAGATGCAGGAAAAGGAAGAGGAGGGAGAACCAGATGTAGTATTTGATGGGGGGAATGCCCTTGGGGGCGGGTATGAAGCCCGAATAAAACCTTATCCAGAAGGAAAGGTAAAAGGCCACCAGCACCAGAAAAAGGTCCGAGAGGAGAAGATATATTCCGCTGATAAATTCCTTTCGCCTTATCATTTAACCGTATCCTCCACAAGTTTCAGTATTTTGGCCCGGAAGTTTACGGTGGAAAACCTCAGGGCGTTTTCCCTTATTTTAACCGGTTCATAGCTTTCCGGTTTAAACTTCCTGAGAACTTCCACCAGGGCCTGGCTGCTCTGGGGGAAGAAAAACTCCCCGGTTCCCTCCCTCACTATGTCCAGGGCCCCTCCTTCCCTGTAGGCTATTACGGGCACCCCACAGCTCTGGGCTTCTGCCATGACCATGCCGAAGTCCTCCTTGGCAGGGTGGAGCAGGGCTGTGGCCGAACAGTAAAGCTCCTTCAGCTCCCTTCGGCTTACCCTGGGAATTAACTCCACATTTTTTCCGGCGCTCCTTTTGTGCCTCCTGTATAAGGGACCGCTCCCCACCACTATCAGTTTAAGATCCCTGAGCTGGAGGAAGGCGTTTATTAAAAGGTCCAGCCTCTTGTAAGGGACATGGGAAGATACGGTCAAAAAATGCTCGGCCTCCCTTTTTTCGCACTGGAAAAAATTCGTATCCACCGGGGGATGAACCACCACTGCCTCCCTGCCGTAATACCTTTTTATTCTCTCCCTTACCCAGGAGGAGTTGGCTATGAAAAGGTCCACCCTTACCGAGGAAGCCACATCCCATGTCCTTAAAGCCCTCATCACGGAATTTATAAAGATTCTTTTAATTCCCCCATGGTTCCCAAAATAATCGGGAAAGAGGTCCCAGGCGTATCTCATGGGTGTGTGGCAATAACAGATGTGGGGAATGCCCGGAGGAGGAATGGCTCCCTTGGCAACGCAGTGGCTGGAGGAAAACACCAGGTCAAATCCCTCAAACCTGAACTCCTCCACCGCCGCAGGAAAAAGCGGCAGGTAATGACGATAAAATTTTTGGGAGAAAGGAAGCCTCTGGATAAAGCTGGTGTGGATTTTCTTTTTCTCTATTTCCGGCTCCAGGACCCCCTTTTTGTAAACCAAGGTGAAAATTTCCGAGTCCGGAAAGAGCTTAATAAGCTCCTTAAGAACGAACTCCCCACCCCTCATACCTGTAAGCCAATCGTGAACGAAGGCCACCCTCATGGCAGGCTCCTGTAAACTTCCAGGTGCTCGGCCGATGAGCGCTCCCAGGTGAGGCCCCTTACCTTTTCCTTGGCCCTTCGGGCCCTTTCCTTGGCTTGGTCCCTGTGTTTCAGAACTTCCTCAAGAAGGACTTCCAGCTCCTCTTCCCCTTCAAAATAATAGGCGTCTTCCCCCAGAATTTCATCCACCGCCCCTACCCTGGCGGTGATCACCGGAACCCCAAAACACGAGGCCTCCATGGGAGGGAATCCAAAGCCTTCGTAAAGGGAAGGGTGAACCAGAACCTCAGCCTCTGCGTAGAGGGCTGCCAGGTCCTTAAGGGGTATTTTCCCCAGGGTATGAACCCCTTCAGGCACCGGGCCCTTCCAGCCCGCTATAAGGAGCTTTAACCCGGGGAATTTCTTTCTTATCCTTTCAAACACCTTTATAAGCAGGGGGAACCTTTTGTGGGGTTTGTTGTTTCCCACCGCCAGAATATAAGGGGAAAAACTCCGGGCCCAATCCACCCTATCCCGGGAGGGGGCTTGAAAAAAAACAGGGTTTAACCCGTTGTATATAACCCTCAATTTTTTCTCTGCCGCGGGAAAACGGGAGGAGATGTCCCGGGCGGACCTGAAGGATACGGTGATTAAATATTTCGCCCTGGTGGCAGCCCTGGATATCATGGCCCTGGCATACATGGAGGCTCCCCTGGGGAAAAATTGGGGAAACAGGATATGGATTATATCGTGAATCGTGACAATGAGGTTTCCCCTATAAAGAATTGGGAATACATAGTGGGGGGAATGGTAGATTCGGTGGGGAATTTTTCTTACCGTCCGCCAAATTTCCCATTGTTCCCTCAGAGAATATCCACGGCTCCTTACGGTCCAGCATCTACCCGGGAGCTTTCCCTTGTCCTCGGGGTAGCATAGAAAGCCCATTTCTGCTTTTTCCCTCAAACCCTCGGCAAGATTTTGTATGTAAGTTCCTATTCCGAAATCCCTCAGCTTCCTGGCATCTATTAGTACATCCACAAGCTTTATTTTAGGACGGGAAAATCCGGTAGGCAAATGCGGATTTTTCTCGCTGAAATCGTAAAAACTACAGGAGGGAAAGATGAGAAAGATCGTGAGCATCTTCATCGTTTCTTTGCTTCTTCAGGCCGGGGGCCTTTTCCGGATTAAAGGAAAGGGTGAAGGCTCCTATTTTGAATTTCTGCTCCCCCAAGAGGCCTTCCAGGGCGGGGAGGCTGTTTCCATAGGGGGGCGGAAGGTAGACCTCGGGGAGCTGAGGTCCAGGGGAAGGCTGACCCTGAAGTGCGAAGAAGGGGAAAGGGAGATATGGCTGGAACCCTTCAAATCTGCGGTTGAGCCGGAGCCCGGAAGGACCTACACCAAGTTTCACCTCAGGGTCCGGGGAGAAAGCGAGATAAGCATAAACCTTCCCCTCTGGCTCCTGCGGGCCTTCCTCTGGTTTTCCCCTCACCTTGAGGACCAGGACCGTGAAGGGGAAGCGGTGGCGAGGGCCGTCATGGACTTCATAAAACATCCGGAGACATATCTGGGCGGATATGTGGGGCCTGTGAGGTTCCTCTATTTTAAAGATGAGGGAGAGGAGGTGGAAATTATTTTTCGTTAACCTAAAATAATTCTTAGGGTGGGGTAAAAAGAGTTTCTTCTCTTCTCCTGGCTTTGGGCCTCTGGGCCGGGACGGTGGAGAATTATTATCGCCTGATGTTTTCCCGAAGGCCTCTGGTTTACAAGCTCCAGGGGCTTTTTTATATTTTGAAGGAGAAGGAGGATTTTTATCACGCCTATAAATCCGCTGCCGGGATAATGGCCTACGGAGGAAAGGGCTTTATCAGCCCCTTCAGTCGGACCTCCTTCCAGCACAGATTTCTCCTTTTCCTGTACAGAAAGAACCTTTCCAGGCCTTTAAAGGGCATTGTAAACAAAATACAAAATCCCCCTCCCAATCCCTTCATCCTGCGGGACCTCCTGGCCGCAGGCTGGGAGGGAAAGTCCGGTCTTCCTGAGGAGGCCCTTTCGTATTTAAAGGAATTAAAAAAAGGTTTTCCATCCTTGACCGAGGCGGAGAAGTTTTACTTAAGGTACTCCAAGGCCCGGGACCCTGAAACCTCCCTTTTCTTTGTTTTTTGGTATCTAAACGCCCTACTGGTAAAACGGAGAGCTGCCCAGGCTTTCCCTCTGATAAGGACCTGGGAAGGGAGAATCCCCTTCAGATACCCCTTCTGGTTCCTTCGCCACTTTTACTATGCCATAGCAAAACAGCCTCAACAGCGGTTGCTTTTCATCCTTAGAGCCACCGAGGAGACGGAAAGGCTGTATCTCCTGGACCTCCACAACCTTTATAAGAGAATGCTGGCCACCAGCTACGGAAAACTCGGTAAGTTCAATGAGGCCCTGGAGAAGTTCAACCAAATTCTCGGTTTTTGTAGGACCTTCGGGAAAAAAACTCTTATGGTGGATGTTCTGGTCTCCAGGGCCTATTTGTTTTACGAAAACTACCTTTACGAGGCAGCCAGGGAGGACCTTTCAAAGGCCCTTGAGTTTATGAGAGCCCCTTCCTATAAAAGGGCCTATGTTTACTCCCTGCTTTCCATGGTGCTTATAAAGTTGAACAAACCGGAGGAGGCTGATAGATATGCGAGGCTTGGACAGCGGGAAGCAAAGCGATTCGGGTTTTTCACAGCCCTTTACGCTTCGGAGTTAGCCCTGGCCAGGGCTCTTATGTCCAGGGGCAAGGTGGAGGAAGCCCTGGAAATGGGAAAGGGCCTGGAGGAAGTGGGGAGAAGGAAGCAGGACAGGGAGCTTTTGTTTTCCAGCCTGGAGCTGGAAAGGCAGTGCTACTTGCGCCTGGGAGACTATTCCAGGGCTGCGGACAAAATAAAGGAAGCCCTTTCCTACGCTCCTACCGACAGGGACAGGCTAAAAATTTATCTGGAGCTTTACAAGGTTTATCGTTTCTTGGGCAAAGATGGCTTCCTCCCATGGGTCGTTTATTCCCTAAGGGCCTATCCCTACATAGTAAAGGCCCGGGCCTTAGCCTCCAGGATGAGGATGGAGGATTTCCCTTCCAGAGAGATCCGTTATGAACTCCTTAAAAACAGCATGGAAATTTATACACTCTTCGGCAAGGCCTCCCTGGATGTGGCCAGGATTCTTGTGGGAATATTTCTATTCTTTAGCCTTCTTGTGGGAGCGGCGGCGCTTCTGGTGGGCAGGGTGAAGGGAAATGTTCTGGGTTCCTATCAGATTCTGAAGGAGATAGGGAGGGGAGGGATGGGGGTGGTTTATCAGGGAAGAAGTCTGAAGAAGGGGAAAAGGGTGGCCCTGAAGGTGATAGACGGCATAAGGGCCAGCCCCGAAGAGCTGAGAGGCTTCCTCAGGGAAGCCGAGATCCTTAAAAAACTGTCCCATCCCAATGTAGTTCGTTTTTTCGAAAGCGGCCAGGAGGGAAGCACCCTTTATATAGCCATGGAATACATCCGGGGAACCTCCCTGGCCTCCATCTCCCGGGAATCCCCTCCCCCTTTTCCGCTTTCCCAGGTGAAGGAGGTGGCTCTTGGCACCTCCCGGGCCCTTTCCTATCTTCATGAAAACAAGGTGGTCCACAGGGATGTGAAGCCATCCAACATACTGATAGAAGGACATTTTAAAAGCCTGGAGGGGGTAAAAAGCCAGGAGGTAAAGCTTACTGATTTCGGAATAGCAAGAACCCTGAGGACCCTTCGGGAGGCTACCTCTAACATAACGGGTACGCCCCATTTCATTCCTCCAGAAACCCTCAAAAGCGGACTTATAACCCCTGCCTCCGACATTTATTCCTTCGGAGTGGTGGTTTTCTGGATGCTTACCGGAAAATTTCCCTTTCATCACCCGGACCTTTCAGTACTAATTTCCTGGATCCTCACTTCCCCGGCCCCGCCTGTTTCTCAGTTCGTTGAGGTTCCCAGATGCTGGGTTGATTTTGTGGAGACCTGCCTGGCAAAGAACCCGGAAGAAAGGTTTTCCTCAGGGGCTGAGCTTCTGGATGCCCTTCTTTACTGCGGCCCTATTGACTAAAGGCAGAAGCTGTGGCAAAATATTTAAGGCTGCGAAAGTGGCGGAATTGGCAGACGCGCTGGACTTAGGATCCAGTGGGGCAACCCGTGGGGGTTCGAGTCCCCCCTTTCGCATTTAAGATTATGCAAATCCATTTAGAAAAAATCAGCGAAACGAAAAGAAGGTTTACTATGCACCTGGAACCCCAGGAGGTCCTCCAGGACTACAACAGGATTCTCAAGGATTATGCCCGGAGCGCCAAGGTGGCCGGCTTCAGAAAGGGCCGGGTTCCCCTTTCCCTGGCCGAGGGTCTTTTAAAGGAAAAGATTATAGCCAGGCTCCTGGATGAGAAGCTAATCCCCCTTTTGAGGGAGGAGATACTCAAAAGGGCCAAACCTGTGAGGAACCCTGTGCTGAAGAACTGGAATTTTAGCAAGGAAAAGGGGGTGGACCTGGAGGCTGAGTTTGAGGAAATTCCCGAATACGATGTGGAAGGTTATAAAAACCTCCAGGTGGAGGTGGAGAAAATGGAGGTCACTCCGGAGGAGATGGTGGAAAACACCCTGAAGGACCTTCAAAGGAAAAACGCTATAATGGAAAAAAAGAAAGAGCCCGCCGGAGAAGGGGACCAGGTTTATATTCACCTTCAGAGGATAGACGCCAAGACCAAGAAACGCTTTCCCATGGAAAAGTACATAGTGCAGGCCTCGGATAAAGAGGAACTTCCATCCAGGCTTCTGGGCAAGAAGGCCGGGGAAGTTTTCACATACACAGAAACCTATCCTGAAGACTATCCGGTGAAGAGGCTGGCGGGCAAGGAGGTGCTCCACGAAGTCAAGGTCGTGGAGGTTAGGAGGCCGATTCTTCCTCCCCTGGACGATGCCTTTGCCAGGAAATTCAAGTACAAGAGCCTCAAGGAGATGAGGGAAAGGCTTTTCCAGAGGGCAGAGGAGCAGCTCAAAGATATGAAGGAGAACAGGATAAGGGAAAGGATAAAGGAAAAGCTCCGGGAGAAAAATCCGGTTCCTGTTCCTGAGGCCCTGGTGGACGAGGAGTTCAGGAAATTGGCCGCCTCCACCCTTATGGACATTACTGCCAGGGGTGGAAAGGTCAGCGAGGAGGAGTGGGTTTCCATGAGCCCTGAAATAAGGAGGGAAGCGGAAAGGAGGGTCCGGGACCGTTTTATACTTTTAAAGATAGCGGAGAAGCAGGGCTTTGAGGTGGATAAAAAGGAAATCAAGGAAAAGATAAAGGAAATGGCCAGCTCCCGGGGGGTAACCCAGAAGCAAATGAGGGAAATTTTGAAGAGGGAGGGGTTAAGCGAGGAAGACCTGAAGGAAGGTCTTTTGGTGGAGAAGGCCCTTCAATATGTAAGGGAACATGCTATAATTAAGGAAACGGAAAGAGCGGAAGAAGGAAAGAAGAAATGACATATATCCCTATACCCTATGTAATAGAGCAGACCGGCAGGGGAGAAAGGGCCTATGATATTTACTCTCGCCTTCTGAAGGACAATATAATTCTTCTGGGTTTTCCCATAGATGAGACCACCGCCAATCTGGTGGTGGCCCAGCTTCTCTTTTTAGAAGCCCAGGACCCTGAGAAGGACATTTATCTTTACATAAACAGCCCGGGAGGGGAGATAACCGCCGGCCTCGCCATTTACGACACCATGCAGTTCATAAAGCCGGATGTGGTGACCATATGCATAGGACAGGCGGCCTCCATGGCTGCGGTGCTCTTGGCTGCTGGCACTAAGGGGAAGAGGTTTTCCCTTCCCCACTCCAGGATAATGCTTCATCAGCCCATGGGGGGATATCAGGGACATGCTCCGGATGTGAAAATCTGGACCGACGAGATACTGAGGCTCAAGGAGATTCTCCTTTCCATTCTCCATAGACACACGGGACAGCCTAAGGATAAGCTGGAGAAGGACACCGAAAGGGACTACTTCATGAGCCCGGAGGAAGCCCTGAAATACGGGATTATAGACAGAATACTTGAGAAGAGGGAATGAGAAAGGAAAAGCGCTGCATAATTTGCGGAAGGAGGGAAGGGGAGGCTCCGGCCTTTTTTACAGGGCCCGGGGGAAGCATATGCTCCTTCTGCGTGGAGGAGATTTATCACAGATTTCTCCTTCCCAGACCAAGGCATAAGAACAGGGAAATAAAGCTGCTTAAACCCCATGAGGTAAAGGCCGCCCTGGACCGCTATGTTGTAGGTCAGCAGGAGGCCAAAAAGAAGATAGCGGTGGCGGTTTACAACCATTACAAAAGGATCATGTACGGGGAAAGCGGAGGAGATGTGGAGCTTCAAAAGTCCAATATCCTCCTGATAGGTCCCACCGGCACGGGAAAAACCCTGATCGCCGAGACCCTGGCCAAAATCCTTTCAGTTCCCTTTGCCATAGCCGATGCCACCACCATAACCGAGGCAGGCTATGTGGGGGAGGATGTGGAGAACATTCTGCTTCGCCTTTACGAAGCCGCCGATGGAGACCTGGAGCTGGCGGAGAAGGGGATCATATACATAGACGAGATAGATAAGATAACCAGGAAATCGGAGAATCCATCCATAACCAGGGATGTCTCCGGAGAGGGAGTTCAGCAGGCCCTTTTGAAAATAGTGGAAGGAACTGTGGCCAATGTTCCCCCCCAGGGGGGAAGAAAGCACCCCCACCAGGAGTTTATCCGCATGAACACAAGGAACATCCTCTTTATTGCCGGGGGAGCCTTCGTAGGACTGGAGGAGGTAATCGCCCAGAGGTTGCGGAGGAGCACCATGGGCTTCCATGGGAAGCCCATGCCCTCCAAGGAGGAGAAGTTTCAGCTCCTTCAGGAAGTTATCCCCGACGATCTCATAAAGTACGGACTCATCCCTGAGCTTGTGGGAAGGTTCCCGGTGGTGGGCGTCTTCCACGAGCTTACCCAGGAGGACCTCGTAAGGATACTCACCGAACCGACCAACTCCCTGGTGAAACAGTACAAGAAACTGCTGGCCATGGACGGAGTGGAGCTGGAGTTCACCCCTGAGGCCCTGAGGGCCATAGCCTCCATAGCGCAGAAGAGGAAGCTGGGGGCCAGGGGGCTAAAGTCCATAATGGAAGAGCTCATGGAGGACCTCATGTATCAGGTTCCGGCCCTGGGGATAAAGGGTAAAATAGTGGTGGAGGAAGAGGATGTTTTGAGGGGGGAAATCTCTCTCACGAGGTTGAAGAAGGCGGTATGAGGATAGAATTAGAATATTTGCCTTTAATCCCTTTAAGGGATCTGGTGGCCTTTCCCGGGGTTAAATTCCCCTTTATAGTGGGAAGGGAAAAATCCCTGAAGGCCCTGGAAAAGGCGAGAAATTCCAGCGGGTTGCTTTTCCTCTCAGCCCAGAGGGACAGCGAGGTTTCGGACCCTGCTCCAGGGGATATTTTCACAACAGGGGTGGTGGTGGAGATAAAGGAGATAATTCCCACCCCCTCCCGGACCCTGAAGGTAATGGTGGAAGGTCTTTACAGGGCCAGAATAGCCGAATTCGTTTTCTCCAACCCCTATTTCTTCGTTGGAATAAACCGGGTGGAGGACCTGGAGGTTCCTTCCTCTCAACTTTCCAGGCATGTGGGAAGGATAAAGGACCTCTTTGATAAATACAAGGAGGTTCATCAAAGGAGGGCTTTTGTCCTGCCGGCCAACAGCATAATGAATCCCGCTCTCTTCTCTTATTTCGTGGCGGCCTACCTTCAGGTTCCCCTCTGGGAAAAGCAAACCCTTCTGGAAATACTCAATCCCGAGGAAAGGCTTCTTTTCCTCTCCCACATCCTGGAAAGGGAGGTGGGAAATTACAGAAGGCGGAGGAAGACCGCTGCCCCACCTCCTCCGGAGCCAGGAAACGAGGTGGAGGAGCTGAAATATAAGATCGCCACCTCCGAGATGCCCGAACCTGTAAAGAAAAAGGCCCTACAGGAAGTGGAACGGCTGGAGCATATGCCCCCCATGAGCGCAGAGCTGGCGGTTATAAGAAGTTATGTGGAATGGCTGGTTTCCATGCCCTGGAAGAAGAAATCCCGGGAGAACAGGGATATAAAAAAGGCTTGGAAGGTCCTGGATTCCTCACATTACGGATTGAAAAAGGCCAAGGAGAGGATCATAGAATACCTGGCCATAAGGACCCTGTTGAGAAAACCCAGGGGAGCCATATTGTGCCTGGTGGGTCCCCCGGGGGTGGGGAAAAGCTCCATAGCCAAGGCCATAGCCGAAGCCACCGGCAGGAAATTCGTCAGGGTTTCCTTAGGAGGGGTCAGGGACGAGGCGGAGATCCGGGGCCACAGAAGAACCTATGTGGGAGCTTATCCCGGAAGGATAATTCAGGGGATTAAAAAGGCGGGGGTAAAAAATCCCGTTTTCCTCCTGGACGAAATAGATAAAATGAGCGCGGACTTTCGGGGAGACCCTGCGGCGGCCCTCATGGAAGTCCTGGACCCCGACCACAACTCCGCCTTTCTGGACCACTACTTAGATGTGGAATTTGACCTATCCGAGGTTCTGTTTATAACCACTGCCAATTACATGCAGGGGATACCCAGGCCCTTACTTGATAGAATGGAGATCATAGAAATACCGGGTTATACGGAGGTGGAGAAGTTCTACATCGCCCGGGATTACCTTGTTCCCAAGGAAATCAAAGCCCATGGGATAAAGGATAAGAACATATATTTCACCAAGGATGCCCTTTACTACATAATCAGGTCCTACACCAGGGAAGCCGGGGTAAGGGAGCTGGAGAGGGAGATAGGGGCTATATGCAGGAAGGTGGCCAGAAAGGTGGCGGAGGAAGGGAAGGATTATTTTGAGGAGATCACTCCGGATAAGGTAAGGGAATACCTCGGTCCCGAGAAGTATCTCAGGAGGTCTGTCCAGGGGAGGAAGGAGGTGGGGGCGGCCACCGGGATGGCCTGGACCGAATACGGAGGGGATATTTTGATTATAGAAACTGCCCTGAGCCAGGGGAAGGGTCAGCTTCTGCTTACAGGAAGGCTGGGGGAAATAATGAAGGAATCCGCCCAGATAGCCTTTACTTTTGTTAAAACCAAACTATCCTCCTTAGGGGTGGACCTTTCCAGGTTCAGGGACTACGACATCCATGTGCACATTCCGGAGGGGGCGGTTCCCAAGGAAGGACCCTCGGCGGGCATAACCTTGGCCACAGCCCTCCTTTCCCTTCTTACCGGTATCCCCGTCAGGCTTGATGTGGCCATGACCGGGGAGGTGACCATAAAGGGGAAGGTCCTGAAGGTGGGTGGGATCAAGGAAAAACTCCTTTCGGCCCACCAGGCAGGGGTAAAAAGGGTTATTGTTCCCGAAGAAAATAAGGCGGAACTGGAGGAGGTTCCCGCAGAGGTTAGGGGTAAGCTGCAGATTATCTTGGTCTCAAATATGGACCAGGTAATAGAGGAGGCTTTAGAGCGGCCTTTAAGCCTCAGGGAGTTCAGATTTCCCCAAGCAACCAATTGAGAAGGGACTGGAAAAAGGTGGAATTCCTGAAATCGGCTTTTTCAAAAAAGGATTTTGTGAATTTTCCCTATCCTGTCTTTACCTTTTGCGGACGCTCCAATGTGGGAAAGTCCTCCCTCATTAACCTTCTGGTATGGAACAGAAGGGCGGCGAAGGTGAGTTCCCGCCCGGGTAAAACCGCTTCGGTCAATTACTTCCTGGTGGACGGCAGCCTGGTGCTGGTGGATCTGCCCGGTTACGGTTACGCCAGAAGGTCCAGGGCCGAAAGGCAGAGATGGGCTTCTTTGATGGAGGAATTCTTCCGTTTTCAAAGGGGAATAAAAACAAACTTCATTCTTCTGGACTCCAGGATAGGTCTTACCCCCCTTGACTTACAGCTGGTGGATTGGTTAAGATTTTTAGGTCAGGATTTCGCCTTCGTTTTGACTAAATCCGACAAGACAAATAAACAGCAAATCCATAATCTGGTCAGGGAAATAGAGGAGAGATTTTCCAGACCGGCGATTCCTACCTCCGCCAGGACGGGCCAGGGAAGGAAGGAGCTAATATCCTGCATAGAGAAAATAGAGAGAGGTGAGAAATGTATACCTTAGAAGAACTTGAGGAAATGAAGTTCCAGGAACTGGTCCAGCTTGCCAGAACCCTGGAAGTTCACAGTCCCACCACCATGAAAAAGGACGAGTTGATATTCAACATTCTGGCGGCCCAGGCCAGAAAAAACGGTCAGATCTTCGCCGAGGGGGTGCTGGAGGTTCTCCAGGATGGTAAGGGGTTTCTTCGCCTCGCCCATCACAGCTATACCCCTTCCCCCGAGGACATCTATGTCTCCCCCTCTCAGATAAAGAAGTTTGACCTGAGGACCGGCGACACCATATCCGGCATAGTAAGGGAACCCAAGGGGGACGAGAAGTTTTTTTCCTTAGTGAGGATAGACGCTATAAATTTCGTTCCCCCTCAGAAAGCCGTAAAGATGAGGAGGGGGGTGAGCTTTGAGAAACTCACGCCCCTTTTCCCCGAAGAAAGGATAGTTCTGGAGACCACCCCGGACAACCTTTCCGCCAGGGTTATGGACCTTTTTACCCCTATAGGAAAGGGCCAGCGTGCCCTCATCGTGGCGGCCCCCAGGACAGGAAAAACCACCCTTTTGAAAACCATAGCCCATTCCATAGAGCAAAATCATCCGGAAATATACCTCATAGTCCTCCTCATTGACGAAAGGCCGGAGGAGGTTACGGACTTTGACCGGTCTGTAAAAGGGGAAGTGGTCCACTCCACCTTTGACCAGCCCCCCAGGAGGCATGCCCAGGTGGCGGAGATAGTTCTGGAAAAGGCCAAGCGGCTTGTGGAGATGAAGAGGGATGTGGTAATACTTCTGGATTCCATAACCAGAATGACCAGGGCCTACAATGCCCTTATTCCCACCTCGGGGAAGGTGCTTTCCGGAGGTCTTGAGGCCAGCGCCCTGCACAAACCCAAGAAGTTTTTTGGGGCCGCCAGGAACATTGAGGAAGGGGGCTCTTTAACCATAGTGGGAACGGCTCTTATAGAAACCGGAAGCCGTATGGACGATGTTATCTTTGAGGAGTTCAAGGGCACCGGAAACTGTGAGATTAACCTTACCCGTTATTTATCGGATAAGAGGATATTCCCTGCTATAGACCTCAACAAATCCGGAACAAGAAGGGAGGAGCTTCTGCTTCCCAAGCACTGGCTTCACAGGATATGGCTTTTAAGGAAGGTCCTTTCCCAGATGGACCCCGCAGAGGCCATGGAGCTTCTTTTAGATAAGCTCAAAAAGACCAAGAGCAACGAGGAATTCATAGCCACCATGGACAAACTTTAAAGGTCCAGGTTCCTGACCTCTAAGGAGTTTTCCACGATAAAGTTCTTCCTCTTTTCCACCGACTCTCCCATGAGTATGGAGAAAATTTCGTCGGCCTCCATACCGTCCTCTATCCTCACCTGCAGGAGCCTGCGGCGCTGGGGGTCCATGGTGGTTTCCCAGAGCTGCTGAGGGTTCATCTCCCCCAGGCCCTTAAACCTCTGTATGTTAAGCCCCTTCTTGGCCCGCTGAAGTATTCTTTCCAGAAGCTCCATTTCGTCCTTTATTTCCCTATCCTCCCCCTCAATTTTGAAGGGGGGGCTGAACCCTTCAATTCTCTGTGAATAGCTCAGGAAGTCCGGGGAGGTGATGAAGTCTTCGTCAATCCTTACAGTTATGGGATATCCATCCCTTTCATAACCCACTAAGAGGGAGGGAGTCTCCTCCTCTTCGTCGTAGGTTAACCTTACCGAGTATCCCCTTTCCTCCAATCTTTCCACCAGCTCTCTGTACCCCGAGATGAACTCGTCCCGGTCCCTTATTCCTGCCTCTAAAATAATGTCCAGAATCTCCTTTTTGAAGCCCTTCCTTCCTAAGTAAGAGAGCACGCTTCTTTTCGTCATGAGGGTTTTAAGGAGGTTTTCCAGCTCTTTACCTTTGAATTCCTTTTCTCCCGCCCGGATGGAGAACTTGTCCTTTATCCTCCTTATTATGAACCGATTAAATTCCCGGTCGTCCTTGAAGTAAAGTACCTTCTTTCCATCCTTCACCCTGTAGAGGGGGGGTTGGGCTATGTAGAGATATCCGCCTTCAATTACCGGTTTCATATAACGGAAGAAAAAGGTCAGGAGCAGGGTTCTTATGTGGGCTCCATCCACATCGGCGTCCGTCATTATTATTATCTTGTGATACCTTAATTTAGAGATATCAAAGTTTTCCTCCACCCCGGTGCCCAGGGCGGTTATGATGGCCTTTATTTCCTGGGAGGAGAAGATCCTGTGCAGGGAGGATTTCTCCACATTGAGAATTTTTCCCTTTATGGGGAGGATGGCCTGGAATCTGCGGTCCCTTCCCTGTTTGGCCGAGCCCCCGGCGGAGTCTCCCTCCACTATGAAGATCTCGCTTTTTTCCGGTGCCCTTTCCTGGCAGTCCGCCAGCTTTCCGGGCAGGGCGGAGGATTCCAGAAGGCCCTTCCTTTTCACCATTTCCTTGGCCTTTTTGGCTGCTTCCCTTGCCCTGGCGGATGTTATAACCTTGTCGGCTATTTTCTTAGCCACAGGGGAATGTTCGTCAAAGTAAAGGCTCAGGGCTTCGTAAACCACAGAATCCACGATGCCCTTGACCTCGTTGTTGCCGAGCTTGGATTTGGTCTGGCCCTCAAACTGGGGTTCCGGAACCATCACCGATATAACGGCGGTAAGCCCCTCCCGGACATCGTCGCCGGTTATTTTGACCTTGTTCTCCTTTACAATATTGTTTATGGCCCTGGTAAGGGCGGTTTTGAAACCGGAAAGATGAGTCCCTCCCTCCACGGTGTGGATGTTGTTGGCAAAGCTCAGGATGTTTTCTCCGTAGGCATCCGTGTACTGAAGGGCAACCTCCACCCTGACCCCTTCCCTCTCCCCCTTTATGTGTATTACATCGTGGAGAGGCCTTTTGCTCTTGGTCAGCTGCTTTACATATTCCCTTATCCCCCCTTTGTACTGGAAGGTTTTTACCCTGTCGTTCTGCTCGTCGTGGAACTCTATCAGAAGTCCGCTGTTGAGATAGGCCAGTTCCCTGAGCCTTCTGGAAATAACATCCGGATTGAATTCCACCGTGTCAAAGATCTCGTCGTCGGGCCAGAAGGTTATCTTGGTGCCGGTTTTCTTCGTTTTCCCTTTTTTCTTCAGGGGAGTAAGGGGAGCCCCCCGGGAGTACTCCTGAACCCATACGAAGCCTTCCCGCCTGACCTCCAGGATCAACCTCTTGCTTAAAGCGTTTACCACAGAAACCCCTACCCCGTGGAGGCCGCCGGATATGGCGTAGCTCTTTCGGTCAAACTTTCCCCCGGCGTGGAGCATGGTAAGAACCACCTCGGCGGCGGGTCTTCCCACCTCAGGGTGAATCCCCACCGGGATCCCCCTTCCGTTGTCTTCAACGCTTACAGACCCGTCGGCATGGAGGGTTACCTTTATGCGGTCGCAGTATCCGGCTAAGGCTTCGTCTATGGCGTTGTCCACCAGTTCCCAGATGAGATGGTGAAGACCCTCGGTGGAGGTGGAACCTATGTACATGGCAGGGCGCTTCCGCACCCCCTCCAGGCCCTTCAAAACCTTTATGGATTCTTCTGTGTATCTTTCCTTCCTTTCTTCCTCCATAGCTCCATTATACCCTGAAAAACGGCCATTAGCAAGGAAGGAGAGGTGTTTTAACCGCTGGAGAAGCCCTCAGAGGACCCCTATGATTTCCAGAATTTTCACATAGCCCCATAGGAGAGGTATCAAAATCAGGGTTCTTTCAAGGAATAGAAGGAGAAGGTGGGAGAATTTAACGGGAATCTCCCGGAACATGTCCACTATCATGGGGCCTACCGAGGAAAAGAATATTAGCTGGGAGGTGCTGAGAACCGCCACGAAGAACTTCACTAAGGTGGGGGAGTTTTTCACCATAATGGAAGGAAGGTACATCTCCGCCACCTCTATTACCGTGGCCACCGCCAGTTTTCCAGGCTGAGGCATAGCCAGGGCTTTGTAAAGGGGAATAAAGGGAAGGGCAAGGTAGTGGAAAAGGGAGGTGTGCCTGGCCAGGAGAAGGGCTGTGGTACCCACCGACGAAATGGTGCTCAAAATGAGGGCAGCCAGTAGAAGGCCGTCCCAGAAACCCTGAAGGAAAAGCCTCAGGAGGGAAGGGCTTTCCCTGGCGGTAAGGAGAGCCTGGCGAAGGGCCTCCCTTAAAAGGTTTCCCTTTACCTCCGCCTCCGGCAGGGGGACGGCTATGTATTCCTGGGGGATCTTGGAAATGGGGGGAATCCTGACCAGGAGCGCAGCGATGACAAAGACCCCTATGAAATAGCCCAGGAAGATCAGGGGAAAAAGGTTAAGTATGCTCAGGGTGGAGGCCACCACCCCCACGAATCCGATGCTCACAGTGGAAAAGCAGGTGGCTATGGTGAATGCCTCCCTCTTGGAATACCCCCCTTTGGCGAAGACATTTCTGGTCAGGTAAAGCCCCACCGAATAACTCCCCACCCAGGAGGTAAGGATATCCAGGGCTGCCCTCCCGGGTATTCTGTAAAGGGGCCTCATGAGGGGCCTGGCTAAGGTCCCCACGAAGTCCAGGGTCCCCGTGCTGGTCAGCATGTTTATCAAGGAAGCCCCTATGGGTATTATCACCGCCACCGAGGGAAGAAGGACATCCATCATGAAATTAGCGGTGTCCCCTTCCAGGAGAAGGGAGGGACCCCGGCCGGTGAAGAAGGCTACGGTTATGAGGCCCCCTGCTAATCTGAAGATGAGGATAACCGGGGAGGTCCTGAACCTGGAGAGCCTGTGGGTGAAGGGGGCGAGGAGAGAAAGCAGAACCCCCAATTCCAGAATTGCGAAGGTATAAATCTTTACCTGGGAGGAGAATTCTCCCCTCAGGAAGCTCACCACCAGGTCAAAGGGAACGGAAAACTTCCCTGCTGCCGGCACCGGAACGAAGAAGAAAATTACTCCCAGGAAGAATGGGATGAGGAATTTTGCGTAAGCCTTCCCCTTCACACCCAAATGATATAAAATACCCCCTGTAAATGAAAGTCCTGGCTTTCCTGTTCTTGTCCTTATTGCCCATCCGCCTTCCCCAGGTCTCCGGGGAACTGGCAGAGGCCGACAGGCTGGTGGACCAGCTTTACCTTCGCCAGGCAGCAGGACCCTGCCTGCGTCTTCTTCCCGGTTTGAGTGAGGAAAGGAGGGAGCTTTTTCTTTTCAACTTCGGGCCTTTTTCCAGGATAGAAAGGAGGTTTTTCCTCAGGGAGTGTTCCTGCCTTCCAGGCTGCGGTAACTATCCCCCGGACCTGGACCTTCAGGAATTGAAGGAAGCCATGAAGGAGGACGAAACCGGCCAGCTCAGCATAGAGGTAAACTCCCCCCTGACGGTGGTGGTAAGGGAAGGGGAGGGTTTCAGGGCAATCCCCTTTCACCAGTATTACAGAAAGGGCCTTGAGGGGCTTTCGGCGGCTCTAATGCGGATAAAAACCCCGGACCCTTCCCTGAACGCCTATCTGGAAAAAAGGGCCCGGGAGCTCCTCACAGATAGCTTTGAAGAGGGGGACAGTTTGTGGTTGCAGATAAAGGGAAACCGCAAAATCTACTTCGGCCCCCTGGAGGTGGAGGACCCATATTTAAAGGTTAAAATGGCCTACGGGGGGGTGGTCTTTGGCCTCCTCCCCTGGAAATTCTCCCGATGCCTTCCTGAGTTCCTTCCTTTCCTTCAGAAAAGGCTGCCTTCCCCCTGGAAGGACGCTACCCCCTATCCCTATCCAGGTATACGCCTGGCCCGGCTGATACAGGCCTATGGAAAATTAAAGGTTCCCCCGGCTCCCTCCTTCGCGGTTCTCCCGCCCTTTCTTCCTTCTAAAGCAAGAAAATATCTCTTTGTAAATGTCCTGGAGAAAAAATTTGAGAAGGGCATCGCCGTGGCGGGGGGCATGATATACGGCTGGAAGGGGACCCTGAAGGCTTACCTCTATTATCTGGCGCTTCATGACATGGCTCACTTCCTGAACTTCTCGGGAAGAGAGCCCGAAGGAGCCCTGGGAGAAGTGCTGGCCGACTCCACCGCCATCAAATTCCTTCCCCAGATAAAGGAAAAAGAGGGATGGGAAGAGGAAGTTCCCTTGAAGATAATTCATTCCTACCTGGCCTCCTTGCTTTATTATTCTGCCAAGGGTAAAAAGCCGGCCCTCATACAGGTTAACTATTTTCTTTCACATGGAGGTATAAAAATAAGGAGGGATGGTAAAATTGAAGTTGGGAGCTCCTTCCCGGCGGTTGTATCCTCCATGTGGAGGGCAGCCCTGGATGCCCTCCAGGAAAGGATGGAGTTTCCCCAAAAGAGCTTTCTTCCCGGGGAACTTGAAGGGCCCTTAAAACCGCTGATGGAGGTTGACTTTTACCTTGAATTTAATAAAATTAAGGAGATTTCAAAAGGAGGAAAAAGATGAAAAAAATCGCCGGAATCCTACTGGTTTTCTCCCTATTACTCCCAATTTTGGCGGTGAACGCCAACAAGCTTTATGTGCAGGCCATAACAGAACAGAATCCCTCAAAGAGGCTTCAGCTTCTGGAGCAATGGCTACAGCTTTTCGGCAATGAGAAAAAATACAAGGATAGATTGCCCTTCGTCTATTTAGGGCTTTACGATGCGGCCCGCCAGCTTAAGCTTTGCGACAAGATTACCCTTTACGGTCCCAAGGCCATAGAGTACGCCCAATCGGACCTTGACAAGCCCTTCATTTACTCCAAAATGGCGGACTGTTACAGGAAGGCCAGAGACTGCGAAAAGGCTTCGGAGAACTTTGAAAAGGCCATAGAAATACTCAGGAAGATTCTGGCCAATCCCCCCAAGAACCTGAGGGTGACCAAGTATAAAGTTCTGCTGGCCAGCGACCTTCGCCTCAGCGGCTTCTGTTATTTCAGCAAGGGAAATGTGGACAAAGGGATGAGGAACATGATGGAGGCGGCAAAATTGTACGAGGGCTTCGGAAGCCGGGGCAAGAAGATGGCCTCCCTCCTTTACAAATTCATGGTCAAAGAAGGGCAAAAATACTTCAAGAAGGGAGATTACGCCACCGCTGACAAGCTCCTCTGCACCCTTTCCTCCAGGGTGGACACCTACGATGTTTACATCCTCTGTGCCCTTTCCAATGAGAAGCTTAATGCCCCGGAGGAAAAGGTTATAAAGCTTTACGAGGTTGCATATAACAAAAAGAAAAATGGGGTCATTGCCTACAAACTGGGGAAGTACTATCTTTTTAAGTCCATGGACGAAAAGCGCACCAAGGTGGTGGATACCAGAACTGCTGACCTTGCCATAAAATACCTGGCCGAGGCAGCGGTTCTTCTGGAAAAGGATCCAAAGCAGAAGAAGCTCTACGAGGCCACCATGAAGATGCTCAAGCCCTTCTACGAGAGAAGGTATCTCAATGTGAAGGAAAAACCATCCCTTGAAAAGATTTTGGCCGATGCCAGGGCAAGGGTCGGAAAATAAAAAACTAACCTTAGAGGAAGCGAAAAAGGAGATTGAGCGACTCCGGGAGCTCATAAGGTATCACGAGTACAAATACTATGTGGAGGCCCAGCCCGAGATCTCCGACTACGAATTTGATATGCTGATGAAGAGGCTGGAGGCCTTGGAGGCCCAGTTTCCGCAGCTCATCACCCCTGATTCCCCCACCCAGAGGGTTGGTGAACAGCCCCTGGAGGGATTTCCCACCGCAGAACATCATCCCCCCATGCTTTCCCTTGAGAATGTCTATTCCTACGATGAGTTTCTGGAATACCACCGCAGAGTTCAGAGGATGCTGGGGGAAGAGGAAGTGGAATATGTGGTGGAAATGAAGATAGACGGAGTGAGCATAGCTGTCCAATATGAAAACGGTATCTACACCAGAGCCATAACCAGGGGGGACGGTTTTAAGGGAGATGTGATCACCGAGAACATAAAGACCATAAGAAGCCTTCCCCTGAGGATAAAGGAGAGGAGATTCGTGGAGGTCAGGGGAGAGGTTTTCATGCCCAAGGACGCCTTTGAGGAACTCAACCGGCAGAGGGCAGAGAGGGGGGAGAGCCTGTTTGCCAATCCCAGGAATGCCACCGCCGGCACCATCAGGCTTCTTGACCCTAAGGAAGTGGCGAAGAGGAGGCTTGACATCTTCTTCTATTACATTTTCGTTGACGGGGATTATCCCAGACCAACCCACTGGGAGAACCTTCAACTCATAAAGGAGCTGGGATTAAAGAGGAACGAGCTGGTCTGGCTGTGTAAAAGCCCTGAGGAGGTATTGAGGGTCTGGGAGGAATGGAAGGACCGCCGGGAGGACCTTCCCTACGATGTGGACGGTCTGGTGGTGAAGGTCAACTCCATAGACCAGCAGAGAAGGCTTGGGGAAACGGCCAAGTTTCCCAGGTGGGCCATAGCCTTCAAGTTTCCCGCCAAGCAGGCCGTTACCCAGATAATAAACATAGAGTTGAATGTGGGAAGGACCGGGGCAGTGACTCCGGTGGCCATTTTGAGGCCAGTTCAGCTGGCCGGGACCACCGTTTCCAGGGCCAGCCTTTACAACGAGGACGAGATAAGAAGGAAGGATATAAGGATAGGTGATTGGGTGGTTATAGAGAAGGGGGGTGACATAATCCCCAAGGTGGTTTCGGTCATAAAATCAAAAAGGACCGGGGAGGAAAAGCCCTTCGTTATGCCCAGGAAGTGCCCTGTTTGCGGAGCAGAGCTTTACAGGCCCCCCGGGGAGGTTATTTGGCGATGTCCCAACGCTGCCTGTCCCGCCAAATTGAAGGAGTCCATCCTGCACTTCGTCTCAAGAAACGCCATGAACATTGAGCACATAGGGGAAGCCTTGGTGGACCAGCTCCTCAGGAAGGGGCTTATAAAGGACCCGGCAGACCTCTATTACCTGAAACAGGAGGAGCTGGCCGCCTTAGAGAGGATGGGGGAAAAGAGCGCCCGCAATGTTCTGGACGAGATAGAAAAAAGCAAGGACAACGAGCTCTGGAGATTAATACACGCCCTGGGCATAAGATATGTGGGGGAGAAAACCGCCAAGATCCTGGAGGAGCACTTCTCTTCCTTAGATGAGCTTATGGAGTCCAGCTATGAAGAGCTGGTGAGGATACCGGATATAGGGCCCAAGGTGGCGGACTCCATAGTCCACTTTTTCAGAGACCCTCACAACAGGGAAATTATAGAAAAACTGAGGAGGGCGGGGGTCAACTTCAAAAGCAGGAAAAAGAAGGAAGAGGGGCCAGGGCCCCTGGAGGGAAAGACCTTCGTCTTCACCGGGGAACTTGAATCCTCCACCAGGGCAGAGGCCTCTGCCATAGTGGAGGCTCTGGGGGGGAAGGTTTCCTCCTCGGTCTCCAGGAAAACCGACTTTGTGGTGGTGGGCAAAAACCCGGGCTCCAAGTATCAGAAGGCTTTGAAATTGGGAGTTAAAATTCTTAACGAAGAGGAGTTCCTGGAACTTGTTGAAAAAATTAAAAAACAGGCTTAACATAATTAAGCGATACATAAACAAGGAAAAATTGAAATAGGAGGTTTATAAATGAAAAAGCGAAAAGGATGGGGGAGGTTTTTATCCCTTCTCCTTTTGGTGTTTTTTGTGGCCCCCCTTCTGGCCGTAAAGCGGAGACCTAAAATTTACAGGCCAGCGAAAATTCTCAGGGGCTTCAAGGCAGTGGTAAGGGACATTGATGTAAGGAGGCTCAGGAGGATTCCCCCCGGAAAAATTCCGGAGTTCAGAAGCAAAAGGCGGGCGATTCCTCCCCTGGAGAGAAAGCTCAAACTGGTGAAGAAAGGGGACTTTGACCCCGTGGTCCAGAGAAGAGCTCCCATAAGGCTAATCCCAACCCCCATAATCACCTTTGCCGGGCTTGACCTGAACAACTGGGGAGCGGGCTGGCCTCCCGATACCAACGGGGATGTGGGAAAGACCAATGTTGGCTCCCCTGCCGTGGGATACTACATCCAGACGGTGAATACCTCCATAGGGATTTTCAACAAGGCCACAGGAGAACTGGTGGCTGCCTTCAAATTTGACGACTTCTTTGATGGAACGGGAACCGATTGCGATAACAACAACATGGGGGATCCCATAGTTCTCTACGACCGCTACCTTGACCGCTGGATAATCAGTGACTTCGCTTTCCAGAGCGCCACCTCGGCCCCCCACTACGAATGTATCGCCATGAGCAAGACCAATGACCCGGTAAACGGCGGATGGTACATGTGGGGAGTAAACTTTGAGGACAACGACGGATACTCCGGCAACAACAACATGAACGACTATCCCAAGGCCGGGGTCTGGGACGACGGTTATTACTTCACCTTCAACGATTTTGACAGCGGTCAAAACTATGCGGGGGTCACCGTATGGGCCCTGGACAAGAACTCCATGGCCAGCGGAACCATGAACCTGGTGGCCTTCTTCTTAGACGGAAACAGCGACGACTACGCCTGGTCGCTTTTACCGGCTAACTCTAAGGGGCCCAATCCCCCTCCTTCCGGGGCTCCCAATTATCTGATTTCCATGGGAGACGATGCCTGGGGAGGGAATATCACCAGCGACTCCCTGGCCATCTACAAGGCAGATGTGGATTTTGACAATCCGAATTCCTCCACCATTACGGGTCCCACGGTAATAAATGTGGCTTCCTTTGATTACGATACCGGCTCCATACCCCAGCCGGGAACGAGTCAGACCCTTGATACCCTTTCCTCCAGGCTCATGTATTCCGCCTTTTACTGGAACTACGGGGACCACGAGACCATTGTGGTTAACCATACGGTGGATTCCGACGGCAACGACCACGCAGGAGTAAGGTGGTATGAAGTCAGAGACCCTGGAGGAAGTCCCACTGTTTACCAGCAGGGCACCTACGCCCCGGATTCCAACCACCGGTGGATGGGCTCTGCGGCCTGCGACGCCGACGGAAACATAGCCATAGGCTTCAGCATATCCTCCTCCTCCAAGTATCCCTCCATTTATTACGCGGGAAGGAAGGCCGGAGATCCTCTGGGGGAACTCTCCCAGGGGGAGGCATCCCTCTACGACGGAAGCGGTTCCCAGACCACCTACAGCAGGTGGGGGGACTACTCCATGCTGACCATAGACCCCGACGACGACTACACCTTCTGGTACACCACCGAATACTACGCCAGCACGGGGACCAACTGGCAGACGAGAATTGGGGCCTTCAAACTGCATACCAGTGCTCCTCCCACCGTCCAGATAACCAATCCCAGCGATGGGGACACAGTCTCCGGCACCGTTACTATAACCGCAGACGCCTCTGACGATGTGGGGGTTACCAAGGTGGAGTTTTACATAGACGATGTGCTGAAGTCCACCGACGATACGGCTCCCTACGAATATGTTTGGGATAGCACCACCGTTGCGGACGGAAACCACACCATAAAGGCCATTGCCTACGACGGGGACGGCCAGACCGATGAGGACCAGATCAGCGTCACCACCGACAACGGAGTTGCTGCCCCCATGCTGGTGGTGGACCTGGATGGAAACACCAACAGCTGTACCTACATAAGGGACCAGTTGCAGAACAAGGGATACACGGTGGACTACCAAACCTCCATGCCCTCTTCCATAGACCCCGCAACCCCGGCCACCTGGGTTTGCTTAGGAGTTTACAGCAACAACCATGTTTTAACCTCTACCGAGGGCGATGTCCTCAAGGCATACCTTGATGCCGGAGGAAAGGTTTACATGGAGGGAGGGGACACTTGGTGCTACGACTCCTCCACCTCCGTCCATCCCTACTTCGGCACCTGGCTGAAGGGGGACAGCAACTGCCAGGACGGGAGCGGAGACTTAGCCACCATAAACGGTATCGCAGGAACCTTCACCGAGGGCCTTTCCTGGAGCTACGGAGGGGACAACGCCTGGATAGACCACATAGGGGCCAACCAGAGCGATTCCTTCAACATCTGGGACAACTCCAGTCCCTCCTATCATACCGGGGTTGCCAGGGACAACACCTCTGCCGGGTACAAGACCATAGCCGCCTCCCACGAGTTCGGAGGAGCGGGAAGTTCGGACCAGTCCACCATAATGGACAAATACCTTGAGTTCTTCTTCGGTTCCGCCGACAATCCTCCCACCGCCTCCTTCCTTTATCCCCACGACGGCAGCGCCGTATACTCCGTAATAAGGGTAAGGGTTCAGGGGAGCGACGACCTTGGCTTGAATAAATTAGAGATATACCTTGACGATGCCCTTCAGTACACCCAGGATTGTTCAGGGGCCACCAGTTGCGACGCGGTCTGGACCTGGGACACCACCACCTCCTCTGTGGGGGACCACACCCTGAAGGCGATAGCCTACGATACTGCGAACCAGACCGGCCAGCAGACCATAACCGTTAATGTTCATCCTGGTTATGGCAGTCACTGGGGAGGCTCTGGGGACGACTACGGCAAGGACATAGCCATGGACAGCAGCGGAGATCTTCTGATGGTGGGCAACACCACCTCTGTTAGCAACGGAGGCACTGACATACTTCTCTACAGGATAAACTCCAACGGTACCAAGGAGTGGCATCAGAACTACGGGAGCGGCTACAGCGAGTACGGTGAGTCGGTGGTGGTGGATTCTTCGGACAACATAATCATCGGGGGCTATGTTTACGATGGTTCCCAGGAGGACATTCTTGTTAAGAAGCTCAACTCGGGAGGAGTTGAGCAGTGGAGCAGGACGCTTGGAGGTGATGGGGACGATGCTGCCTATGCGGTAGGGATTGACAGCGGAGGCAATGTTGTAGTTGCTGGCTACAGCAGCAGCTACAGCTATGGTGGATATGATGCTGTGTTTTACAAGCTGAAGGGTCTGGATGGGACTACCCTTGTATCAAATCATTTTGGAGGTTCTTCAGACGATATGGCGTATGGATTGGCGGTGGATTCCTCTGACAATGTTTACCTTGTGGGCGAGACGAGCAGCTACAGTTATGGAGGCAAGGACATAGCTTTGTGGAAGCTGGATTCTACTGGTTCTAAGGTATACGGAGCCCACTATGGAGGTGGCAGCGACGACATTGGCTACGATGTTGTGGTTTCAGGTTCGTATTTGTACATAGTGGGAATAAGTCTTTCCTACAGCTATGGCAACTACGACATAGTTGTCTACAAGCTCAATGCCAGCGATGGCAGCAAGGTAGTGGCGAGGCATTTTGGAGGTGGAGATGTGGACAAGGGTTATGGGATAACGATAAACAGCTACAACGGCCATGTGATAGTGGTTGGTTATTCCACTTCTTACAGCAACGGACTGGAGGATGTTGTGGTTTACGACCTCAGCGCTGATAATCTTGTGAAGAACTGGGCCAATCACTATGGAGGAGGCAACACAGACGAGGCCTTCTCTGTGGTTACTGACTCTGAGGGTCACATATATGTATTTGGCTCCACCAATACCTTCACCTACGGAGGCTACGACTTTCTGCTGTACCGTCTCTCCGATACAGGGGTGAAAATGCCCATAGGAAGCGGAGAATAATAAATCCATGGCAGGGGGAAGCCCCCCTGCCATTTTCTTGAACCTACCCTTAATAGGTTTCTAAAATTACCTCAAGGCAGAAGCGGAGGTGAATTATGTTAACTGTATTTGCCATCTATCTTCTCCTTACCTTAGGGCTTGGTCTTTGGCAGGCGCGAAAGACGAAAACCCAGGCGGACTTTGTCCTGGGAGGCTCAAAACTCCCCGGTTGGATGCTGGCCCTTTCCGAAAGAGCTACAGGAGAAAGCGCCTGGCTCCTTCTCGGGCTTACGGGCTTTATATTCGCCCACGGGTTTTCGGGAATATGGGTGGCCTTAGGGTGCCTGGCGGGAATAACCACGGCCTGGGTTGTTCTTGCCCGAAAGTTCCGTCAGGAGGCGGCTAAATACAAAGCCCTGACCATGCCGGAATACTTCTCGGCGAAGTTTCCCCGGGGGGCCAACACCATAAGGGTTTTATCCACCCTCATAATTACTTTCTTCTTCATATTTTATGTGGGAGCCCAATTTTCAGGGGCGGGAAAAACCATTTTTCAAACCTTCGGACTTTCCCCTCTATGGGGACAGATAATCGCCGCCGCGGTTATACTCACTTATGCGACCTTAGGAGGGTTCGTGAGCATAGTGGCGGTGGATACCTTCCAGGCCCTTTTGATGATAACCACCCTGGTTATTACCCCTATAATAATGGTAATAAAAATTCTCTCATCCCATGTGAATGTGGCCTCAGCCCTGGCCTCGGCCCCCGCAGGTTATACATCCTTAACCGGAGGGCTCAGCGGCTTTGCCGCCGGAATACTGATATTCAACAACCTGGCCTGGTTTTTCGGCTACCTGGGAGGTCAACCTCAGCTTAACGCCCGCTTTATGGGTATGAAGGACGATGCCCAGGTAAAGCTCGGAAGGAACATTGCGGTTCTTTGGACCGTTCTCGCCTACGGTGGGGCCTTCGTGATAGGAGTTGGGGCCCTGGTTCTTTTCGGTCCTTCGGCGGTCAAGGACCCGGAGATGATCCTTCCCCATGTTTTGACGCAGATGTTTCCGCCCTGGCTGGCGGGAATTCTCCTGGCTGGAGCCGTGGCCGCCATGATTTCCACCGCAGAGAGCATGCTTCTGGTGGCGGCCTCATCGGTAAGCCAGGATGTCTACAGGGGAATAATAAAGGAAGGAAGGGCAGAGGAAAAAAAGGTTCTGACCGTATCCAGGGTTGCCACCTTAGGGATAGGTATCTTTGCCCTGGTCCTCTCCCTGACCACCTCCAAGTTAATCTATACCATAGTTAGCTATGCCTGGGCCGGGATAGGCTGTTCCTTCGCCCCGGCAATTTTGCTTTCCTTTTACTGGGATAAGTTTAATTCCAAGGGAGTTATAACCGCCCTGGTGGCCGGGCTTTTCACCACAGTAATATGGATGGTTACCGGCCTTGAGAAAATCGTCACCGCCAGGGCAGTAACTTTCTTCGTGGCCATGGGATTGGCGGTTTTGGTATCCCTGCTTACAGGAGGGGAGGAGGAATTAGCCCGGAACCCTTAGTTCTCTGAGAATCTTTTGAACCATCAGTTCCATTTCCCTTCTTCCCCTTTCTCCCTTGGGAAAAATTCGGTGGACCAGCACCGGTGCTGCCACCTCCTTTACATCGTCGGGTACCACATAATCCCTTCCTTCCATGTAAGCCCTGGCCTGGGCCGCCCTGGTCAGGTAAAGGCTGGCCCTGGGGCTGGCTCCCAAGCGGAGGGATGGGTGGTTTCTCGTCCTCTCGCTTATGTCTAAGATATAATCTGCTATTTCTTCGGAGACCCTCACTTCCCTCACCTGCTTCTGCATCTTCAGAATTTCCTCCTTCTCCAGAACAGGACGAAGGCCGGATAAAGGGTCCCTTTCCCTTTGCTCTAAGATTATCCTCCTTTCCTCCCTTCTGCCGGGATATCCCAGGTTCATGCTGATGAGAAAACGGTCCAGCTGGGACTCAGGAAGGGGGTAGGTTCCGTGAAGCTCCACAGGGTTCTGGGTGGCTATTACTAAAAAGGGTTCCGGAAGGGGCAGGGTTCTTCCCTCTATGGAAACTTTTCTCTCGTTCATGGCCTCCAGAAGGGCGCTCTGGGTTCTGGGCGAGCCCCTGTTTATTTCGTCGGCTAAGAGAATATTGGTGAAGACCGGCCCCCTTCTAAAATAGAATTCTCCCCTTTTCTGGGAGAAAACCAAGGTTCCCAGGATGTCCGAGGGAAGGAGGTCGGAGGTGAACTGAACCCTGGAGAAGGAGGCGTTGATGGAAAGGGCTAAGGCCCTGGCCAGGAGGGTTTTCCCCACCCCGGGTATGTCCTCAATGAGGAGGTGGCCGTCGGCCAGAAGGCAGAGGAGGGCCAGTTCAATCTTCCTCCTCCCCCCTCTGAATACCTTCTCCACATTGAGTATTATTTTCTCTACGGAAGGTCTCATAGGTATTTTCTGGTCTCCGCTACTATTACCCCGCTGAGACCTAAAAGCCCCACAAGGTTAGGGAAGGCCATGAGGCCGTTCATCACATCGGATAGGGTCCATACAAAGCCCAAGGAAGATATGGCCCCCACAAATACAAATAAGGTGAAGACAGCCCTATACGGGAAGACCGAGTTTTCTCCCAGTAGAAATTCTATGGACTTTTCTCCGTAATAGCTCCACCCCAGAATGGTGGAGTAGGCGAAGAGGACGAGACCCAGGGCTACCACAATCCCCCCTATGGCATTTCCCGCGGAGGGTCCCAGAACCGAGGAAAAGATTTTTTTGAAGGCAAGATAGGAAAGGGGGGCCCCGTCTTTCCCGCTGGTCCAGGCCCCTGAGGTTATTATCACCAGCCCTGTCATGGTGCAGACTACTATGGTGTCAATGAAGGTCTGGGTCATGGAGACCAAGGCCTGATTCACCGGATTTTTAGTCTGGGCTGCCGCGGCTGCTATGGGGGCGGAGCCGAGCCCGCTTTCGTTGGAGAAAAGTCCCCGGGCAACCCCCATCTTTACAGCTTCCTTCACCCCTGCCCCCAGGAATCCTCCCAAGGCGGCGGTTCCGCTGAAGGCCCCTTTGAATATAAGGGAGAAGGCGTGGGGAAGCTGGGAAAATTTCAGGGCCAAAGCTATAAGAGCCGCAGAGAAGTATATGAGGATCATAAAGGGGACCAGCACCGAGGTTACATTGGCTATGGATTTTATCCCGCCTATTATCACAAGGCCCGTAAGGAGGGCCAGGACCAGCCCTGTGGTCCAGTAAGGTATTTTGAGGAAGGAATGAACGGCATCGGCCACGGAGTTGGACTGGACCATGTTCCCTATGCCGAAGGCGGCAAAGGAGGCGAAAACAGCAAAGGCGATCCCCAGCCACCTTGAACCCAGGCCCCGGGAAAGATAATACATGGGGCCTCCGCTCATGGTGCCCAGTCGGTCTTTGACCCTGTATTTGACGGCCAGGAGGGCTTCGGAATACTTGGTGGCCATGCCGAAGAGGCCGGTAATCCACATCCAGAAAAGGGCTCCGGGACCTCCGGCCGCTATGGCCGTGGCCACCCCGGCTATGTTCCCGGTTCCCACCGTGGCCGCTAAGGCCGTCATAAGGGCCTGAAAGTGGCTTATGTCCCCTTCGGCGTCCTCCCTCCTTTTTATAAGGGCTAAGTAGAGGGCGGGGAAAAGCTTGGTGAACTGGAGTCCCCTGAGCCTTACCGTCAGATAAATTCCCGTCCCGAGAAGCATAAGGATAAGGGGGGCGCCCCAAATGAAATCCCTTACCGCCGTAAGGTAATTCATGAGCAGATATTTTCCCTTACCCTGCGAATTTCCCTGAGAATTCCTTCCACTATGAAATCCATAATTTCGGGTATGCTCATCTCCCTGTTTACCAGCCCCACGCTCTGCCCTGCCATAAGGGAACCCCTCTCTAAGTCCCCTTCCTGCACGGCCCGACGCAGGGCTCCCATCCAGAACTCCTCAAGCTTCAACTGAGCTTCCTCCTTGGTGATTTCCCCTGCCCTGAGCTTCTGAAGAAGCTCTATTTGAAGTTCCTGAAATTCGTCCATTCCCTTGTTTTTAAGAGCCCTGACCGGATAAATCTTGAGGTCAGGGTGAACCTGGGGGGTAAAGACCGCCTCCCTGGCTTTGGCCTTTAGATACCTCTTTTTGAACTCCGGATGGGCTCTGCTTTCCTTGGACACGGCGAAGATGGTTCCCATCTGGATTCCTGAAGCCCCTGCCATGAGAAGGTGGGCGGCCATCTCCCCTGTGGCTATTCCCCCGGCGGCGAAGATGGGGACCTGGTCCCTGAAGTTGAAGAGAACCTGCTGGATGAGAACCACTAAGGATACATAGCCTATGTGCCCCCCGGCTTCGCTTCCCTCTATAATCAGGGCGTCCATTCCCTTTCTTATAAGCCTCTTTGCCAGGGTATCGTTGGAGGCGAAGGCTATTATCTTAGCACCTGCCTCCTTCAGTTCCCTTACCTCCCTGTCCGAGGGGAAACTGCCGGCAAACACCACGAACTTTACCCCCTTTTCCTTTACGATTTTAAGATGGTGAGGATAATTTGGGGCTATAACTATAAGATTTACCCCGAAGGGCTTGTCGGTTAGCTGGCGGGTCTTTTCTATTTCTTCGGCCAAAAGTTCCGGAGGCATGTTTCCCGCAGCTAAAACCCCGAACCCTCCGGCGTTGCTCACCGCAGAGACCAGGCCGCTGTCGGAAATCCAGGTCATGGCCCCGGATATTATGGGATAGCGGACCCCCAGGAAATCCTTACCCTTTTTCCAGAGTTTCTCCAAAATTTCCCTTTCGCTCATGAGGGGAATTTTAAGGGAATCTCAGGGACCTGTCAAACTGAGGTTCAAAAGAGGATCCCGGAGTCCACCAGTTTTCTTGCCATTTTTCCCTTGAAGTAATCCCTGTTTTCCTCAAAGACCATGGCCTGAAGTTGTATCAATTTTTCCGCCTCCTCCCAGGGTTTTTCCAGAACCTCCCTGCTATATGCGGCGGTTCTTCCAAAGTACAGGGGCACCATAATGCTCACCAGCCTTCTTCTGTTTCTGCTCCATGTCTGGTAAGTGGCGGCGAAATCGTAAATTATCCTGGCCCATAGGTTCGGGGGGAACCTCAGGGGCTCTCCGGATGCTCTTTCTAAATAGCTCTGGGAGAGGCCGTCAAAGGCCCTGGGGGAAAGGATGGCTCTGTAGAAGGGCTCAAAGTGCTTAAACCCCTCCAGGAACTCCAGCTCCATCTTCGCTATGTTTACCCTTATTTCCTCCAAAGGCTTTTCCCTGGCATCTGTGGGGAGTATGTGCACCGGCTCCGTTTCCTTTTTCTTTATCCAGGACCCTTTGTATTCTCCTATCATGTAGAAAAGGGTGGAAACGACCTGAGTAAACATGGCGGAGAGGTCCTGGGCCGGGTCCTTGGCGTTGTGAACCTTCGTTCCCAGGTAAACCTGGGCTGATTTGCTCGCCTCGTGTATGGCTATGGCGCTCATCCATATGTCTATTCCGAATTTGGCCACATCCGTATCCCAGACATCCCGGGAAATGAAGATTTCCGCCATTTTTCTGGAGAAGGCGAAGTCTCCGCCTATGGGTTGTCTTATATCTTTAAAAAAGACCGCCCTGGTTAGAGGATAGACGATCATATTGGTTATGGTGCCGTCAAACTTGTGCCTCTTGTAAAAGGGCCAGAGAAAATCGTAGCCCTCCCTGAGAACCGGCTCCGCCATAAATTTTATCCATTCGGGGGTTATACTGCGCAGGTCGGAGTCCATCACCAGGATGGCCCTGGCGTTCAGCCTGACGGCGGCTTCAAAAACCGCACGGAAGGATGTGCCTTTCCCCGGCATTCCCCGGTAGATCTCCACATGCTTTTCCACTGTGGAGGGGACCTCCGCCACCAGGGCATTTTCCCTGGTGTTGTCGGTGGAGCCTCCGTCGGAGACGAAGATGGCGGTTTTCAGGTCTTTGTAAAATCTGTGGAGTCCAACCCCCGCCTGAGTGATTACATAACCCACGGTATCTTCGTTGTTGTAGGTGGGAATTCCCACCAGTATATCCACCTCCTTCATCCTCTTAATCCATCTTATAGTCCTATCCCTGAGGGCGGTGGAATACTTTTTAAAGCTCATTTTTCCTCCTTAAAAGAGAAATTTATGTAATGCTCCCCCTGGGAGGAGCACCAATGTTTTTTTAGAACGACCGGGCCGGGTCTCAAGACAAGCCTCTTTTCCCCTCCTATTTTAGGTGTGTGAACCAGGTAAAGTTCGTTAAGAAGCCCTTCCTCTATGAGGCTGGCCATCAGGGTTGGTCCTCCTTCCACTAAAACGGATATTATGTTTCTTCGGGCCAGGTGATAAAGAACTTCCTTGAGGCAAAGCCCCTTTTCCCCGGAGGATACCCTTATTATTTCGGCTGCGGGGTTCTGGAAGGTTTTCCCCGAAGAGGTAAATATGAGAACCGGATCCCCTGTGGAGAAAAGTTTAGCCTGGGGAGGGGTCCTCAAGCGTGAGTCCAGGACGATTTTGGTTATCCTCTTCCCCTGGAATCTGGGGTGGCGCACATTGAGCAAAGGGTCGTCCTTCAACACCGTGCCTACCCCCACCATTATTCCCATATGGGTGGCCCTGAGCCAGTGGGCGAAAAGCAGAGATTGAGGGGAGGATATGTATTTTTCCTTCCAGACAGCAGCCCCGTCCGCGGTCAGGGCCATTTTCCCCGTGAGCCAGGGTCTGCGGTGGCGGTGGAAGAAAAGAAAGGCCCGGTTCAGCTCCTCGGCCTCCTCCTTGAGAACTCCCACCCGGACTTCTATGCCCTTAGAGCGGAGAAAGTCTATGCCCCTACCGTTCACCAGAGGGTTGGGATCCTTTACCGCCACCACCACCCTCTTTATCCCGGCCCTCCAGATGGCCTCACAGCAGGGAGGGGTTTTCCCCTGGTGGCAGCACGGCTCCAGGTTTACATAAAGGGTGGCTCCCCTGGCTTGCTTCCCGGCCTTTTTTATGGCTTCTGCTTCAGCGTGGGGGGCTCCGAAGGCCCTGTGATATCCCGTGGAGATTATCCTCCCTTCCTTTACTATGACCGCCCCCACCATGGGATTGGGATGGGTTTTACCGGCCCCCTTTTTAGCTAAGGATAGGGCCATTCTCATGAAGTACTCATCCAAATATCGCCTCCACAAAAGAGGATATCTCAAAGGGGACCAGGTCTTGCAGCCCTTCCCCTGTTCCGACAAAGAGCACAGGGATTCTAAGCGTCTTCATAATGGGAAAAACAGCTCCCCCCTTGGCGGTGCCGTCCAGCTTTGTTATTATGAGGGCATCCACCTTCATGGCTTTAGAGAATTCCCGGGCTTGCAGCAGGGAATTTTGCCCTATGGTGCCATCAAGAACCAGCAAGACCAGAGGTTCCCTGCCGGAGGCCTTTCCCACCGCTTTTTTAATTTTAACGGCTTCCCTCATGAGGTTTTCCTTTGTGTGCAGCCTGCCGGCGGTGTCAATGATTATGTAATCGTAAGGTTGACGGGAAGCCTCAAAGGCTACGGCAGCAGGGTCAGAATGAGTTTCGGGGGAGAAAAAATCCACCCCTGCAGCCATGGCCAGCTTCTGGAGCTGTTCCCTGGCTGCAGCTCTGAAGGTATCGGCGGCCACCAGAAGCACGGTTCCCCTTTCTTTAAGAAAAAGGCCCAGCTTCCCGCAGGTGGTGGTCTTCCCGCTCCCGTTTACCCCAACCACGAGGATTGTCTTGGGGGGCGAAAGGTCCGGGGGAAGGAGGTCCGAGGCTATTTCCTTTATCTTGAGTTTTAAAGCTGCCTTCAAACCCAGGGCATCGCTTCCCCTTTCCTTCCTCAAAGAATCCAGGAGACTTTGCGTGAATTGGGGGCCAAAATCCGCTAAAAGCAGGGCTTCCTCCGCCTCTTCCCAGGAAAAGGTTTGCTCTTGAAGGAAGGAAAAATTATCCCTGGTTCTCCTCAAAGCTCTTTTGAGTAGGGAAAGGGTATTCTTCATAAAAAAAGGGGTGAGCGAGGGGATTTGAACCCCCAACCCTTGGATCCACAGTCCAATGCTCTACCATTGAGCTACGCTCACCGCTCCTAAGTCTATATTTTATAAAATCTACCTTTTCAAATCAATGGAGTATTTCCTGAAAATCCACCCTATTTTTTCCTTTGGACTTTGCGGTATAGAGAGCTTTGTCTGCAGCTCCGATAAAATCCTCTATTTTCATTCCTTCTCCCGGGATCACGCAGCAGACACCGATGCTTACCGTGATGAAAGGGGAAACCGAAGAGCCGGGGTGAGGGATTCTCAGACAGGAGACCCTCTCCTTGATTTTACGGGCCGTTTTCATGCCCCCCTTTCTGTCGGTGCCGGAGAGGATAACTGCAAATTCCTCTCCCCCGTAGCGGGCTACCAGGTCTGCTGGCCTTCTTCCGAAATCCTTGAGAATCCGGGATATGGATTTCAGGCATTCGTCCCCTGCCTGGTGGCCCAGCCTGTCGTTATACTCCTTGAAATTGTCTATGTCCAGCATAAGGAGGGTGATAGGGTGGGAGAACCTCCGCGCTCTGGCCCATTCCCTTGAAAGAAACCGGTTGAAAAACCTCCTGTTGGCAAGGCCGGTCAGGAAGTCCTGGTGGGAGAGTTCCTTCAATTTCTCCTTTTCAATGAGGTTTAGAACGGTCAGGAGGAAGTTCTTTCTCAGGGTTTTCTCCACGAAAAAATTTCCCGCCATTCCCATTATGTTGGCTATTACCAGGGTAAAGGAGTTGGCCACCAGAAAATCCGGCGCAGGCTTCACGAATCTTATGGTTATCAGCAGATATGCCAATGTTATGGTCCAGCCCGCTATGGTGGCGTAGGGAAAGCGGAGGCTTAACAGAACATAGAGGTAAAAAATTACGAGGACCAACCCAGCGTAATACTTCTGGGAAGGGTCGTTAGAGGTAATTATGACGAAAAGTACCACAGAGAGGCCTGTCAGGAATAAGGTTATGGATAGAGCCCACTGAACTCTCTCTTCCTTTTTGGCTCCTTTTATGTAAAGGAGGGAGAGGAGGATAATCGGTGAAATCAGGGCAAAACGGATAAACCAGAGTTGTAGGAGAAATTCCTTGTAGACCAGGAAGTCCAAAATGCCAAAGCTCATGTAAAGAAAAAATCCGAGGGCAAGGGAGAGGACTATTAGCTTTTTTTGGTGCTCCAGGTGAAACTTTCTGAAGGTGGTCTCTAAGTAGGGGGGAAACCTTAGGCGAAAGAAGGGAGAGCCCAGAAGCTTCTCTATTTCTCCCTTTTCTTTTATCCCTTCGGGAAGGGGCAGATTAATTTTATTTTTAAACACGGCACCATTATAACATGGCTTGAAAAGGAGTATTTTAAGACGGATAATTCTATGGGAGGCGAAGATGAAAATAGGTCTTGCCTTAGGGGCAGGAAGCGCCAAGGGCTTAGCTCACATTGGGATACTGCAGGTTCTGGAGGATGCTGGCATAAGGCCCCAGGTTATAGCGGGAACCAGCATGGGAGCCGTAATAGGGGGTTTTTACGCCTCGGGCCTCAGTCCCGCTGAGATGGAAAAAATGGCCGTATCCATAACCAAGGAGGAGGTCAAAAAACTGCTCCCCAAGAAGCCTTCCCTTACCCACCTGGTGGACAACCAGAGGATAAAGAGGCTCTTTTACAGGATTCTTGGAAATAAAAGGATAGAGGAACTCCCTTTGAAATTCGGATGCGTGGTCACCGATATTCTATCCGGAAGGGAGGTTTACTTTACCTCCGGTCCCATGGTGGAGGCCATTCTGGCCAGCTCGGCCATTCCCGGATTTTTCCCCACGGTTAAGATAGGGGATAGGTATCTGGTGGACGGGGGGGGTTGTGGATCCTGTGCCCGTGGAGCTCGCCAGGAGGCTGGGGGCCGACTTTACAATAGCGGTTAATGTGATGAGCTGGAAGGCCCGGGGAGCAGAGCGGGAGGAACCGGAGGAGGAAGAAAATTTCGGGGATAAGGTAAAAAAAGCTATTTTGAAGCTCATAATCGGAGAGGAAAAGGGGCCCCCTCATATTCTGAGCACCTTTCTTTATGTGGTGGATATAATGCAGGAGGAGATCGTCCGCTCAAAACTTAAGATTACCTCCCCGGACATGCTAATTCATGTGGACACTTCTGATTTCTCGTCCAACGAGTACTACAGAGCCAGGCAGATCGTAGAAAGGGGAAGGGAGGTGGGAAGTAAGGTGGTGGATTACCTGCGATATCTTATAAAAACATTTCCGGAGTGATAAAATAGCCATTATGAGAGGCAGGGGCTTTCTTTTTCACCTGGGGGAAAAGGGAATAAACTTCTTCGTGGCCGTCTACGAGGCTGCGGTGCTCTTCGTTGAAACCCTGAAACAGCTTCCCAATCTTTATTTCTACAGAAGACAGGTTATAGAGCAGTTCTATTCCCTTACTGTTTCCACCCTGCCGGTGACCAGCCTTATAGCTATTTTTATTGGCCTGGGCTCCACAGTTCAGGGGACCTACCAGACCTCTGCCCTTACCCCCAGATATTTTACCGCCAATGTTATATTCAAGAGCACCATAATAGAGCTTACCCCTATAGTTCTTAGCTTGGTGCTGGCGGGCAAAATAGGAGGTTCTCTGGCAGCAGAAATAGGAAGCATGAAGGTCTCGGAGCAAATAGACGCCCTGCAGACCCTTTCCTTGGACCCTGTGGGATTTTTGGTAATGCCCAGGGTTCTGGCCGGCCTTTTCATGCTGCCGGTGATGACCATCTTCGCCAATTTCCTGGCCATTTTTTCCTCCTTCCTCATGTCCACCGCCGTTCTTCACTGGATAAGCCCGGGGGAGTATGTTTCCGGGATGAAGATGGGATTTAAGGCCTTTGAACTTTACTTCGGGAATTTTATAAAGCCCTCCATCTTCGGCTTTATAATAGCCTTCAGCGGAAGTTTCTTTGGCCTGAGAACCAGAGGAGGGGCCAAAGGGGTTGGCATCGCCTCCACCACCTCCGTGGTGGTTTCCGCTGTGCTGATAGTGATTCTGGATTACTTCCTGGGGGAGCTTCTTCTATGATAGAGATCAGGGACCTGTGGAAGAGCTTTGAGGGAAAGGAAGTGCTAAGGGGCGTTAATTTAACGATAGAGGACGGGCGGACCACGGTTATCCTCGGCCCCAGCGGCCAGGGTAAGACCGTGCTCCTGAAAAATCTGGTGGGTCTATTGAAGCCAGACAGGGGCCAGATCCTTGTGGACGGGGAGGACATAACCAGGGTTTCCAGAAGGAGGCTTTTTGAGATAAGGAAGAGGTTTTCCTTCGTCTTTCAGGGGGGAGCCCTTTTTGATTTTCTCCCGGTCAAGGAGAACATCGCTCTTTTTCTCAGGATGCACACGAAGATGAAGGAGGATGAAATAACCCGGAGGGTAAGGGAGGCCCTGAGGGTGGTGGGGCTTTCGGGCACCGAGGAACTTTATCCCGAGGAGCTCAGCGGCGGGATGAAGAAGAGGGTGGCCATAGCCAGGGCCATAGTTTCTTCCCCCAAATATATACTTTACGATGAGCCCACCACAGGGCTTGATAGGACCAACGCCAGGGCCGTAAACGGCTTGATAAATAAGTTGAAAAGGGAATATGGCATAACTTCTGTGGTGGTTACCCACGATATAGAATGCATGGAAACTGTAGCCGATAAGGTGGCCCTTTTGAAGGAAGGCAGGATGTTTTTTGTGGGGAGGAAGGAAGAGGTGGAGGAAAAATATCTGGATTACTTGTATCAGCTGGAGGAGTCCTATGGAATATAAAAAAATGGCAGCGGTTTTCGGGGCGGCTATTTTCACCGCCCTTTTCATTTTCTTCGTCACCGTCATATGGCTGGCGGAGAGCCGCATATTCTTTACCCGGGATTACATAGTTTACATTGAATTTAAGGATGTTTCCGGCCTCAAGAGAATGTCCCCGGTGTATATGAGGGGATACAGGATAGGCTGGGTAAAGGGGGTGAAATTTGAAAAGGACCATGTACTGGTAAGGACGGACATCAACAAGCACTATCCCATTCCTAAGGGCTCCAGGGCGGAGATCTTCGCCCTCAATATCCTGGGGGAAAAGGCCATAAGGATAATACCTCCGCCCCCTCCCTACGAATCCTACCTTTCCAACCGGGAGAGGATGAAGGGGGTGAACAAGGACATAATGTTTGAGGCCCAGGCTCTTCTGGGAAAGCTAAAAAAACCGCTGGAGGATAAGTTCCCTTCGGGGGTGGAAAGGGTTTACTCCATACTATCCAGCGTTGATTCCATCCTCAAGGAACTCAAAGGGCAGGTGGCCAACTCTAAGGCCAAGGAAAACATAGACAAGTTAGGGAGGGCTGCCGATGCCTTCCGAAGGCTGGTGGAGGAAAACCGGGGAAGTCTTGGAGCTGACCTTCAGGAGCTAAGCCAGACCCTCAAGGCTCTGCAGGAGGCCTCCCGGCAGATGAAACGCACCGCTGAGAGCCTGAACAAAACCTTAGACGCCCTCAACAGGGGCCAGGGAACCGCGGGAGCCCTCCTTCGGGAGAGGAAGCTGCTGGAGAGAACGGAGAGGCTCCTGGAGGAGCTGGAGACCCTGGTCAAGGACATAAGGCAAAACCCCAAGAAGTATTTCAAGTTTTCTATCTTTTAAGTGGAAATTCTGGAGGCCTACAGAAATTTTCTTCTTTCCCGGGGGTTTTCCAGCAATACTGTGGAGGGCTACCTCAGGGATGTGGGAAGGTTTTTGAATTTCTGCAAGGGCTACAGGGACAAAAACTGTTTAAAAAAATTTATTCAGGAGATCTCCGTATTCCTTTCTCCCAGGTCCTATGCCAGGCTTGTATCTTCCCTCCGCTCCTTTTTCAACTATTTGGTGCTTGCCGAGAGAATAGAGCAGGACCTTACCCCGCTCCTGGTCCTGCCCAAAGTTCCTCCCTCCATTCCCAGGTTTTTAACCCACCGGGAGGTGGAGAGGCTCATGGGGGCCGTGGAAGGGGATAGGCCGGAGGAGATAAGGGACAGGGCCATGCTGGAGCTCCTTTACGCCACGGGCATGAGGGTTTCTGAGCTGGTTTTCCTCAGGATGGATAGCGTGGACCTCGGGGAGAGGTTTGTAAAGGTTAAAGGGAAGGGGGAAAAGGAAAGGATAATCCCCTTCAGCAAAAGGGCCTTGATCTGGATGGAAAGATACCTCCGGGAGAGGGCGAAAATCTGTCCAAGACCCTCCCCCTTTCTTTTCTTAACCAGAAGGTGCCGTCCCATGTCCAGGCAGGGTTTCTGGAAAAAGCTCAAAGCCTATGCGGAGAAGGTGGGTTTAAGGGATAAGGTCTGGCCCCATGTGCTTAGGCATAGTTTTGCTACCCACATGCTGGAGGCCGGAGCAGACCTGAGAATAATTCAGATGATGCTGGGGCATGCTTCCCTCACCACCACCCAGATTTATACCCATGTGGACCTGGCCCGGCTCAGAAAAACCTACGATAAATACCATCCCAGGGCTTGACTTAACCATTTTTTAGTATATAATAAAATTATGATTGATGAGAAGATGAGAAAAATACTTCAGCTGCAGGCGGATATCTGTAGCGCCCTTTCCAATGTGACCAGGCTGGAAATAATTTTCCTTCTGAGGGAGGGGGAGAAAACCGTCTCGGAGCTTTCTTTAGAGCTGGGGGTCTCCATGTCCAACCTTTCCCAACATTTGAGAATTTTGAAGGAAAAGGGACTGGTGAAATTCAACAAGAGGGGACAGCACATATACTATTCCCTGGCCCATTCCTCGGTGGAGAACATATGCGAAAGCATGAGGCAAATAGTGAAGGAGAACCTGGAGACCATACTTTCCCTCAGACCCTCCAGCCTTTAAGGGAATCTAAGCCTGGGAAAGCTGCTTGCGAAGCCTTTTGAGCGCCAGCCGTCTCTTAAGGGGGGTGAGTCGGTCTATGAAGAGGACCCCGTCCAGGTGGTCCACTTCGTGGCAAAAGACCCTGGCCAGCAATCCCTCCGCCTCTATCTCCCTTTCCTTCCCTTCCAGGTCGTAACCCTTAACCAGAACCCGGAAGGGCCTTTTCACCATTTCCCTTATCCCAGGAATGCTGAGACAGGCCTCCTCGTCCAGGTCTTCCCCTTCCTTCTCCTTTATCTCAGGGTTTACCAGTATAAAAAGGCTGGAAGGGTCCTCCCCCACGGTGAGGTCAACGGTTATCAGCCTTATGGAAAAGCCCACCTGGGGAGCAGCTAAGCCTATGCCGGGGGCGTCGTACATGGTCTTCACCATGGCCCTGGCCAGTTCCACCACCTCGCCGTTTATATCCTTTATCTGCGATGCCTTTTTTCTAAGGACCTTATCCCCGTATTTTCTTATCTCCAGCATAGGAATATTTTACCACCACCTTGCCCCTTTGTAGTAAAATATTCTCATGAGAAAAATAGCCATTTTTCTTCTTCTCTTCATCCTGGTTTTCTTAGCCATCGTCCTGGGCTTTGATTTCAAACCTTCCAGGGAAAGCGGCCTTATACTGAGCTCTGTTCTTTCCTTCATCTTCGGGGGCTGAGGAATGTTCGGGCTGGGCTGGCAGGAGCTCCTTCTTATTTTCTTTATAGCCCTTCTGGTTTTCGGGCCCAAGAAGCTTCCGGAGATCGGAAGGTCCATCGGAAGGGCCATTGCGGAATTTAAAAAGAGTTCGGAGCAGCTCAAGGAAGAAATAGAGAAGGCGGTGGAGGAAGAGCAAAAGGAGCCTGAACCTGTAGATGAGGAGAAGAAGGCAGGATGATGACCTGAGCGTCTTAGAGCACTTAGAGGAGCTGAGGCAAAGGGTTTTTTATTCCCTCATTGCGATTATAGTTATATTCGTTGTAAACTGGTTCTTCGCCAGGGACCTCTTTAAGATAATAGCCCGACCGATAGTTAAATACCTTCCCCCCGGGCATCGCCTTGCCTTTACCTCCCTCACCACCCCCTTTATGGTTTACCTGAAGGTGGCCTTTCTGGCCGCCCTTTTCTTCGCCTCCCCCTTCGTGGCTTATCAGGCCTGGAAGTTCATTTCCCCTGCCCTTTATCCCCATGAGAAAAGGTATGTGGTGCCCTTTGTGCTTTTTACCTCGCTTTTCTTTCTTCTGGGGGGCGCCTTCGGATACTTCGTGGTTTTTCCCTTTACCTGTCGTTTTTTCCTTCAGCTGGGGAGCGACTTTACCCCGATAATAACCATAGACAAATACTTCAATCTGGCCATTGAGATCATCCTGGGGATAGCCATTATTTTTGAGCTTCCCGTGGTTATCTTTATCCTGTCCAAGCTCGGAATACTCAGCCCAAGATTCATGATAAAGAACTTCAAGTATGCGGTCCTCTTCGCCTTTGTGGCCGCAGGGGTGATAACCCCCACCCCGGATGCCATAACCCAGACCATAGTGGCGGGCCCCTTCATTTTACTTTATCTTGTGGGAATACTGGTGAGCTGGCTGGCCCGGTCCAGGGGCAAGGTTGACAGCCGAGAGCCCTCTTAAATATAATCCCCCCATGGCAAAAAGGGGCAAATGGAAATCCACCTTAGGTTTTGTTCTGGCGGCCGCGGGTTCCGCCGTGGGTCTCGGGAATATATGGAGGTTTCCCTATGTAACCGGGAAAAACGGCGGAGCCGTCTTCCTTTTTTTCTATATTCTGTCCGTGCTCTTTTTAGGTCTGGTGGTAATGTATGCGGAACTTTCCTTGGGGAGGGCCACCCAGAAAAACCCCGTGGGCGCCTTTGAGAAGATAAAGCCCTCCAGCCCCTGGAAGGCCGTGGGATTTCTGGGGATCTTCACCGGGGTGGGCATATTGTCCTACTATTCGGTCATAGCCGGCTGGACCCTTTACTATTTTTACATCTCATCCCTGGGAAAATTCTCCGGAAATCTTACGCAAGCCCAGATAGATGAAATTTTCTCCGCCTTCGTCTCCAACCCCTTCCTTACGATTTCCCTTCTATTGGTTTTCATCTTCCTGACCAGTTTTATAGTATCCAAGGGGGTTTCCTCCGGTATAGAGAGGTGGACGGGAATTCTTATGCCCCTGCTCTTTCTAATTCTTCTCATACTTTCCATCTATTCTCTAACCCTTCCCGGGGCTTCGGAAGGGCTTAAATTTTACCTCAAGCCGGATTTTTCCAAGGTGAACTTGAAGATGATTTTGAGCGCCGTGGGTCAAGCCTTTTTCTCCCTGAGTCTTGGAATGGGGGCCATGATTACCTACGGGAGCTATCTTTCCAGGGAGGATAACCTCTTTTCTTCAGGAATAGAGGTGGTGGCCTTTGATACCTTAGTGGCCTTCTTGGCCGGCATAATAATTTTTCCCACTGTCTTTACCTATGGGCTTTCACCCCAGGCTGGGGTTCCCCTGGTTTTTAAAACCCTTCCCTTTACCTTCTCCAGGCTTCCCCTCGGCAGGCTTTTCGGTCCGCTGTTTTTCTTCCTGCTGGCCATAGCTGCCCTTACATCCACCATAAGCCTGGTGGAGGTGGCCACCTCTTACCTGGTGGACGAGAGGAGGATACCCAGGCCCAGGGCTGCCTTCCTGGTGGGGGCAGTGGCCTTCCTTCTGGGGATTCCTTCGGCCCTTTCCACTTCCCCGGGGCTATTTTCCCGCTTTGCCTTCGGGAAGAGCTTCCTGGACCTGATGGATTACCTGTGGGCCAATCTTTCGCTTCCCTTAGGGGCCCTTCTTCTTTCCATTTTCGTGGGCTATGTGTGGGGGGCAGAAAAAGCCGCAGTGGAGATAAGGTTCCGCAAGGATAGGAAATTCCCCGGGGAGGACCTGTGGATTTACGATATAAAATACTTCGTCCCCTTGGTCCTGGCCGTGATTCTTCTTTTCGCTGCCTTCGGAAGTTCATGAGGGAAGTTTTTTGTTTTCTCCTTTCCCTATCCCCTTTTTTCTCCATTACCTTAGCCGAAGGCCTCGTGCTTTTGGGTCTGGCCTGGGCAGGGTTTCTTTTTTTAAAAGGGAAAAGGCAGAGGTTTCCCGATTTTTTCTTTGCCCTATTGGCCTTCGCCGCCCTTTCCTTCCTTTCCGCTCTTTTTTCCCTGGACAGCAAGGTAAGCCTGAGGGACACCAAGGAGTTATTTCTGTATTTAATCCCCGGGGTTGTCCTTTTATGTTCTAAAAATGCAATAAAGAGGGGACTGGTGCTGGGGGCAGGACTGGCCGCCTTCCTTGGACTAATAAGGGACATTTTTGTAAGGCAGGACAGGCTCACGGGGTTTGTGGGGCACTATATGACGGAGGGGGGACTCATGATGATGGCCCTTCTCCTGGTTGTGGCCCTCATGCTCTTTGAGGGTCTCCGCTGGGAATACGCTTTTTCAGTGGTGGCCGTTCTCCTGGCCCTTCTTCTTACCCTCACCCGCAGCGCATGGGTGGGGGCCCTTGTCGGTCTGGTTTTCCTCCTTTATAGGAAGAAAAAGGCCCTGGCAGGGCTGCTAATCCCGGCGGTTTTGGCGGGCCTGATGCTGGCTCCTTCCAGAATCAGGGACAGGGCCCTTTCCATTTTCTCCCTCTCCAACCCTACCAATGTGGAGAGGTTGAACATGTGGAAGGTGGGCCTGAGGATGGCCAGGCTGAGGCCCATCTTCGGGATAGGCCAAAACATGGCATCCAGGCTTTATCCCCAATACAAAAAAAACAACCTTCCTCCCCCGGAGATTCCCCATCTTCACAATACATACCTTCAGCTGGCTGTGGAAAGGGGGTTCCTGGGCCTTTTAGCCTTTCTGGTTTTTGTTTTCCTGGTTATTAAGCAGCTATGGAACAGGAAGGACCCGGAGGCCCTGGGTGCCTTGGCAGTTATGCTGGGATTTCTGGCCTCTGGATTTTTTGAGTACAATTTTGGAGATTCTGAGGTGAAAATAGCCCTTTTGATAATAATATCCCTTCCCTTTATCCATCATAAGGAGGTTTTAAATGATAAAAATACCCAAAAGGCTTCAGTCATATGAAGTTTACATACCTGGAAAACCCTTGGAGGAGGCTCAGCGGGAATTGGGGGTGGAGAGGGTAACAAAATTGGCCTCCAACGAAAACCCCATAGGAACATCGCCCTTGGCTTTGCAGGCCATAAGAAAATGGATGGACAGGGTTCGCCTTTATCCTGACTCAGGTTCCTATTACCTTTCCCAAAAACTATCCGCTCGGCTGGGGGTGGATGCGGAGAATATTCTTGTAGGACCTGGTTCTGCGGTGATAGCCAAGTGGATAGCCAGGGCCCTTCTGGAGGAAGACGACAGGGTTATAACCTCCGATAAAACCTTCCTCATATACAAAATAGCGGTGCAGGAAATCCCGGCGGAGCTATTGAAGGTCCCTGCCAGGGACTACGGATACGATCTGGAGGGAATCCTCTCCAAGGTGGATTCCCGGACCAGAATAATTTTCATCGCCAACCCCAACAACCCCACGGGTACCCACATAGAGGAAGGGGAATTCAGGGCCTTTATGGAAAGAGTTCCAGACGATGTCCTGGTGGTATACGACGAGGCCTACAGGGAATATGTGGAAAGCCCTGCCCATCCCAAGGGGGAGAAGCTTCTTCGTGACTTTCCCAACCTGGTGGTCCTGAGGACCTTTTCCAAAATATACGGTCTGGCAGGGATGAGGGTGGGATATGCCCTCTTCGGCCAGAGGGAAGTGAAGGAGGCGGTATGGAAGGTGGTTCCTCCTTTTCCCGTGAGCCTTTTGGCTCAGAAGGCCGCCGAGGCTGCCCTGGACGACCTTGAGTTCGTAAAAAGGAGCCATGAGGTAAACCTGAAGGGAAAGGAATACCTTTACCGGGAACTTGAAAGGCTGGGCCTCAGGTACATTCCCACCCAGGCCAACTTCGTATTTGTAATTCCGCCGGGGGATGCCAGGGAAGTGGTGAGGGGTCTCTTTCAAAGGGGGATAATCGTAAGGCACACCAGGGCCTTTGATGCCCCGGAAGGTTTCAGGGTTACCGTAGGGACCGAAGAAGAAAACAAAGCCTTCGTGAAGACGCTGGAGGAGGTCCTTGCCCACTAATCCTGCCATCGCCATAGACGGACCCGCGGGGGCGGGGAAAAGCACGCTGGCCAAACTTTTAGCGGAGAAGCTGGGTTTTGTTTACATCAACACGGGGGCCATGTACAGGGCAGTGGCCCTTCTGTGGAAAGAAAAGGGGGGGGACCCGGCGGAGATAGCTAAGGGGCTGCGTTTTCAAATTGAGGGGGATAGGATACTGGTGGAGGGAAGGGATGTAACCGATGTTTTGTACACCCCGGAGATATCCGAACTTTCCTCCAGAATTTCCGCAAACCCTGAGGTGAGGAGAGCTTTAGTGGCACTTCAGAGGTCCTTCCGGGAAAGGTATCCTGTGGTGATGGAGGGGAGGGATATAGGCACCGTGGTCCTGCCGGATGCGGAGGTAAAATTTTTCATAACCGCCTCCCCCTTGGAAAGGGCCCGCAGGAGGAAGGCCCAGTTTAACGACCCCAGGCCCCTTCAGGAGATAAAGGAGGAGATAGAAAGAAGGGATCGGAGGGACTCCTCCAGGGAGGCTTCCCCGCTTCGCAGAGCCCCGGATGCCTTAGTGGTGGATACCACGGATATGGGGGTGAGGGAGACGCTGGAGCTCCTTCTGGAATTTGTGAGGAAAAAATTAAAAAACTATAATTTAATAAAAAAATAAAAGGAGGAAAAATGAGCACAGGAAGCTTAGCAGCTTTTTCCAGTTTGGGGCTTTTGTTTTTTGTGGTGATGCTTCTGGTGGCCGCCTTCTTCCTCTGGGTAGGGGCGAAGGTGGCAGGGATTCAAAATGCCGGTTTTCTTAAGGCTACCCTGGCCGCCTTCCTCGGCATGGTGGCAGGGGCGATTCTCAGTATGGTTCCGGCAATAGGATGGCTTTTGGCCATCCTCGCCTACATAGTGATAATCAAGTATGTGTTTAACACCGACTGGGGAAAGGCCATTATTGCCTGGCTGGTGTCCTTCGTGGCAAGCCTGATAGTGGGCTTCATTCTGGCCATGGCACTGGGCCTTTCCATACTTTCCATAGCTAAAGCCAGGGCGGCAGCCAGTCTCCTTTACCTCCTTACATAGAGCTTTCTTTTAGCTTCCCTTACCCCAAGGAGGTATTCTTCTGCTTCCAGGAGAAGTAGTACCAGGGCAAAGGCAGAGAGGAAATGGGGAGGAAGCTGGCGGGGAAAGTGGGTGCTGAAGCTTAGGATTATGGCCGCCGATAGGGGAGAAAGGGAAAGGAATCCCTTTTCTCCCAGTGCCAATCCGTAAAGGGATTTGACGAGGAAAAACGCCAAGGATACGACCAGGGCCTTCCAAGACAAATGCGGGAAGGAGGCGAAACCCAGATAGAGCAAAAGAAATATGAAAATTGGCTTTTCCAGGGGGATGAGTTTTGGAATCATTCTTTCCGTTCCCACCAGTTTGGGAAGGTTGGCATAGACCACCCCTGAGGCAAATCCCACGAATATAGGGGAGAGTAGGAGGAAGGAGGAGGTTCCGGAAGAAAAGAGGAGAATTCCCAGAAGCAGTGCGTTGACCTCCCCGGCTGTGGCCTTTATCCCTAAGGACACATAGGCGATGGTCCCGAAAATCAATGCCAGGACCAGGTGATAGCCCAGGGACACGAAAAACTCCCCCCTCCCCAGGGAGAAGATCACGGCCAGAAGCGGGATGGCCAGGGCTTCCCAAACCCCCACCGTTACCCTCCTTTCTTCCCTGACCCCATAGAGGGAGACCAGGGACAAAGCAAGGCCCAGGGCTAAGGAGGGTAAAGTTTTTCCTATGAAAGCCCGGGAAAGGGCGAAGAACAAAAGAAGGGAGGGGAGAAAGTACAGGACGGGCTTTTTTAGATCAATTCTTACTTTGAGCCTGACAGGGTCTATGGCCGCCCCCTCCAGGAAACCCACCACCCCCAAGGAAAAGAGAAGAACAGGGGAAAACAGCTCCGTTTTTCCCTCCAGCAGGGGATAAAAGGCAAAGCCCACCAGGACATAAAAGATCACCAGAACAGGATAGGTGGCCCTTTCCATCCTGAGGACCTTCTTTCCCAGCACTATGAGAAAGGTTATAAGAAGGAGGGATATCAGTATCTTTACGGGTAAATTCAAGGTTCACCTCTGGAGAAGCCCCATTTCTCTATGGAAGCTCCCGGGGATAAATATTCCATGGTGCTATAGGAGCTCAGGATAAAATCCTGGGGCCTGATGCCCTCCCGGACCCAGGCCTTTTTTACCTCCCCCAAAACCAGAATATGGTCGGTGAACCTAACTTCCTCTATGTAAACTGCTTCCAGGGAAAGGGGGGAGCTGGCTATTCTGGGGGAGATTATAGAAGAGGAGGGTTCCCAGCGGAAGAAGGAGGATTTATCATGCCTCCTTCCGCTCACCATTCCAGCGGCGTCCGCGGCCTTCAACAGAGAGGTGTCTACGAAGTTGACGGAAAAGTCCCCCGTTTCCCTTATTATTTTATAGGTATGCCTTTTCTCCTTAATTCCTATGCCTATCACAGGAGGGTGCTCGTTGAACTGGCCGAAGAAGATATAAGTGGAGGGATTGGGCTTGCTTCCCGAAACCACCACCACCAGGGGATAGGGAACAGGATACTGGGAGCGATTCCACTCAATCATAGGCCTCCTCCAGTATCCTTCTCAGGTCTGCCCTGGAAAGACCTACGCTTTCCAGACGGTTGGAGCTGGTTTGCCATGCCTTCTCTTCCACGGTATGGAGGTCCTTCACCCCCAGCTCCTTCAAGGTTTTGTGAAGCCCCCATTTTTTCATCCATTCCTCCAGCTCCCCCAACCCTGTTTCCCAGTGGTAAAGGTCAAAGAGGGCCTTGGTAAGGGAGGATACTCTCTGAGGCCTTTTCTTGGCCACGGTTCTGAGGTAGGGAACAAGCAGGGCCGCCAGTCCGCTTCCGTGGGTTATGTGGTCGTAGAGGCCGGAAAGGGCATGTTCTATGCCGTGAAGAACGAAATGCCCCCCCCTGCCTGCGGAGAGGAAGGGGGAGATGGCCAGAGTGGAGGCCCAGCAGAGGGCGTCCAGGACTTCTTTGTTCCCACGGGACAGCTCCTCCCACGCCTCCATAACGGTTTTTACGAGGCCCTCGGTGAAACGGTTCTGGAGCTTTGCTTCCTGGCCGGAAATATAACCCTCTATGGCGTGGGAGATTATGTCCACCACCCCGTCCTTAAGGACCGAGGAGGGTAAGGTGTGGGTCAGAAGGGGATCCCATACGGCTACCTTGGGCCAGAAATGGGGGGAGTAAAGCCCCCTCTTTTCCCCCACCCGGGGATTTGAGAGCACTGCAAAGGGGTCTGCCTCGGAGCCCGAAGCCGGAACCGTGGGCACCGTTATCACCGGCAAGGAGGCGGAGAATTTCCTTTTCCCCGTAGCGTAATCCCAGGGGTTTCCTTCGCTTACCGCCAGGGCGGCGATAAACTTGGAGGCATCCATCACAGAGCCGCCGCCCAGGGCTATCACCGCATCGGCGCCTTCCCGCCGGGCGAGCTCGGTTCCTCTTTCCACCTCCTCCACCTTGGGATTGGGCGTGATACCGTTGAAGTGGACCACCTTCGCCGGGGAAAGTTGCTTTACTATTTCGTCCACCAGTCCCTGTTTCCGGGCGAAGCTCTTACCGGTCACCAGGAGAAACCTACTTCCCAGGGGGGAGGCTATTTCCCCTACCTTTCTGAAGGCATCCCGGGCGAACAATATCCTTGTTGGAAAGGTGAATTCAAATTCCCTCATAGGGGAATTATATAAATTAGTCCCTCCCTTTGCTACCACATGGGCCTGAGGAATTTCTGGGTTATGCCGAAATCCCCCTGGTGAAAGATCACCACGGGATTTTTCCTGTTCCTCATGAGGAATTCGGCATGGGCCCTCAGGTATTGGATTCCGCAGTATATAAGGTAGCGGAGAAAATCCCCCGAGGCCGTCTCGTCCGTGAATTCCGGGACCTCGCTGGAGATGGGCGGGGCAGAGGTCAACTTCACCCTTCGCCCGTCCTTCCAGTAGATGTTATAGCCTTCCACAAACTCCATTTTGAAGGCATGGGGGTTCCATCTTTGTGCCCAGCGATAATATCTCCTGTAGAGTCTGCGGTTGAAATTTCTGAGCTTGGGGTCCGAGGAGAGCCTCTTTGCCAGGAATTTCAAAAGAGAGATGCTTTTGCGGGAAAATTCCCTGTTGAGGGGATTCTCTACGGAGGAGAAGTAGAAGAAATGTCCCCGGGGAATCCAGTAATTTCTGTAGGGAAAGGGCAGATAACCGGTAAACTGCTGTACCCATTCGTGGGAGGGATAGCCGTGGAGGTTAAGGAATAAATCGGCCTTCCACCTCCTTTTCAAAACTGCCCTGGCATAGCCCTCCGGGGCATAGGGGAAAAAGCCCTTGGTGTGATAACCTATGTCCGCCCCTAAGGCATTGTAGCGCCCGGCGTGCAGAGAATGGAGGGGATTTTCCCTTTCCATCATTTCCAGGGCCAGATAGGCCCCGTCGGGGTTTTCCACCGGGATGGCAGCATAGTTCAGGTCCGCAGGTGGGGAATCCAGAAGGAATTTGAGAAGATAGGATGTGGAGGAGACCTCGTTGGCGTGTTGCCTTGCGTTCAGTAGGAGGGTAGGCTTTTTAAGGGAAAAGTGGGACGGGGAGTACCTGGGCCCTTTGGAGCTTATTTTCTCCACTGCCAATATCCACCTTCCCAGGAAGCTGGTGGCCAGGGGGTAAGAATAACCGGCCCTGGTTGCCAGGCATCTGGCCTGGGCCGGGGAAAGGGGATGGGACCAATCCGGGGAGGCGGGCTTGCAGGATGGACTTTTTATCTTGCCCTTGAGATGGAAGGTTTTTTTCCTATCCCTGAACCTGAGGGTCAGAAGGAGGTCCTGGGGAAATTCTATTCTCTTCACCCTGGAAATTCCCCTTCCGTATAGGATGAAGTCCTCCTTTTTTTCAAAGTCAAGCTCCGCCCACAGGCGGTCCTGGTCCCAGCCCATAAGCCTTAACTTAACCTTCCCCTCCGGATAGAACCTGGAAAGTTGTTTTTCCCTGAGGTAGATTCCGGGCTTCCTGTAATCATAAACCTTGACCCTGAACTTCATTCCCCCCGGGGAGGTTTTCATGTAGGGAAGCACCGCCCCTGGAAAGAGGTTTTCCCTGAGCCTTCCTCCCTTCTCCGCTGGTTTAAGGAGCTTGGCCACGAAGTAAAGGGTAAAGAAGTAAAATTCGTCGTGAAGGGCCTCTGTGGAGCTTACCAGCTCCTGGTCCAGTCCCAGCCTGAAGTCCGGCTCCGGGGCCTCAAAACTAATTTCTATGTAAGAGAAGAAGGGCTGCTTATCCCAGGTGGGTTTCCCCCGGGTTTTCCTCATTATGAACTTCCAGAGCCAGGGAAGGAACTTCCTCCTGTAAAACTCCCAGGCCAGCTCCGGGTCGGTTTTCAGCCTTTTGGAAAGGACAGTGGAATTTCCTCTCCAGGCTAAGACCCAGCCTCCCACCCTGGGAAAGGGGTCCCTGAGGAGGGGAGGGTCAAGTTTAAAATATCCCAGAGATTTCCCTTTTTTATAGGCCTCCACCCTGTAGAGGGGGCCGCTTTCCTCCAGAACGAGCTCTATTCTGTCAAGGGGAATCCTTAATTTTTTGGATAAAATTTCGTCCACAGGATACAGCTCGTAAAGGAACTGGTTTGGGGAAGAGAGAATCTCTCCCCCTTTGCCAGGGGATACCCTTCTCACACGGATTACGATTCTGTCGGCCCCCTTTATTTTCGGCAGGACCTCCTCTAAAATCCAGAAGAAACCGGTCTTGTAGGCGGACCTTATCTTTACCTTTCCCCCCAGCTCCTTTTCCAGCTCTTTCCTTCTTTCCGGGCTTTCGCTTAGATAGGCTAAGGCCCTGGTGTATTTTATCCCCTGGAGCAGTTCCTTTAGCCTTTCCCCTTCGTCCTTTTCCTCTATCCCCTTGGAATAGACCAGGACCTTACCGTAGCTCTCCCCTGAAATGTAAGCCCTTCCGATGTGCTCCCCCAGAAGGGTCTTCTGGGCGGAGGGGGGAAGGGCGAACCTCATCTTTTCCAGGAAGAACCTGGAAAAATAGAGGTTTTTCTCCCCTCTAAGGGCTGGGAAGAGGAAGGACGATGAGAACTCCCCGGCGCATTCTGGCTTCAGGAACCAGAACCTTTCTCCCCTCTCCAGGCAGAGACCCTGGGTTTCCTCCGCTGCCCTGTGTATTTCGCTGAGTTTCCCCTTTCCCAGAACCACCGCTGGCCTTTGCGGGGGAAGTTCCTTTTCCGACAGAAAAACGAAGGGAAAATGGGCCTCGGCGGTTGAAAGCCCGGTCCGGAAGGCGAAGGCTATGGCCCCCTTGCCCGCGTTCCTTTCCAGTATAAGGGCCAGGGGTGAGGAAAGGAGGTTTTCCATTTCCGGAGGTTTAGCATTCTTCTTTCCAGGGAATACCCCATAGGAAGGCCTGAGAAAATCCTCAGGGTTCCCCCACCTTTTCAAGGAAACCCTGCTCTTTCCCTGGACAAAGGTTAGAAGTTTTATGTAAGGGAAATTCAGCTCAAAGGGCTTCCTGCCCCTCCTCCTTTCCTCACGGAGATTTTCAAGGTATCCTTCAAGTGCCCTGAAGTTGCCCTTCACCCTGAAGACCGCCTCTATAATTTCTCCCCTCTGGAGGTATGTGGAGGAGGTGGGGGAGGTGCGGCCCATTATCCTCAGACCCTGAAGGGAGAGTTTTACCTTCACCCCTTCGTTTTTTAGGGTTTCCTCCATTTCCTTTATGGCCTGGGGCCAGGTAAGGCTTCCCTCCCCCTCCAGCTTCCAGACATAGGGCCACCTCCAGAAAAACTCCCGGGTTGCCAGGAGGCCTTTGTTATCGTTTCCCTCAATGATTATGTCCCTTCCCTCCAGCCTGACGGCCCCCACCCCCATGGGCAGGTTTCTGTTCCGCCGGATTATTATCCTCGCCCTTCCCCTTCCGGTAAGCTCTATGTACTCCCCTGAGTAGAACCCCAGTTTGTAGGCCACCTCCGCCGCTACCGCCAGCTGTACCAGATCATCGGTCTGAAGGGAGAAGGAATAGGGAGAGGAGTCGTAGATCCCATCTTCATTGGTATCCTTGAGAACCAAGGGTATGAGAGCCTCCAGACCTGCAGCCATTGAGTAGAGAAGCAAAATTAAAAAAAACAAAATTTTTTTCATCTTTCTCCCCCTTTTTGGTTTATCAGCATGTCTATGACCATTTCCTTAGCGAAAAGATTTTCCTTCTTTCCGCTGAGCCCGTCAAAAACATCCACCGTGTATCCTTTTCCCTTCCTTCTGTAATAAACCACAAAAGGATAAAGGACCCTTTCCCGGAACCGGAGGTTTTTCAGCCTGGTTCTGAAAAGGAGGCCCATCGGAAACCTCGCCTCAGGCAGAAGTAATTCCTCGGCCCTTAAAGGCGATATTTTCGCCGGGAACCGGAATTTGGCTTCCACAGCCTTTTCCATAAGCGAACCTTCAACCCTCAGGGTCTTACCCCTCAGGGCATCCACCAGGTAAAGCACTTCCCTTCCTCCTGAATAAAGGGCCGAGAATAGATAAAAGGGTAGGTACATCACTTCCTTCTTCAGGAAAATTTCAGGGGCACCGGGAGGTTCCCCCGCTTCTAAGGGTATTAATTTCATTTCCGCCGGCGGTCCAGGTAGAGGAAAACCCCTGCCATGGCCAGGAGCACGGCCCCGGATATCATGTTGGTGACCCGGGAAAGCCGATCCTCCACCAGGAATCCGGAGAGAAGAACTATGACCCCGAAGCTGGCCCAGAAGGCGGAAACTATGGCAAAGGCCCTGAGATTTTTCATTTTTACCTCAGAAAATTAAATAAAGAATTATCTGGATCCCTATAAGGACCAGAGCCCAGAGACGCAGGTCCTTCCACCTCTTTCTTTCCCGGCTGCCACGAAATATGAAGTGGGAGGGCCTGGTTATAACCCAGAGGGCCAGAAGCAGATAAAGGAGGGTGGCTATTATCTTGGCCCAGTAAAGGGGAAGGCCCTTTAGCAGCTCACCCATTTATCCTCCTCTCCACTGCCCTTGCAAATTCCCGGTCCCTCTCCAGATATCCATAAACCAGACCCCGGAGTTTTTCCGGGGGCTCCGGTGGGGTTAAATGGCTCACGATTGCATTCGTCAGCAGTGAAAAGACGAAGGACCACCAGGCCACATAGAGAAAGTTCACCTTAAATAGGGAAAGCGCCACCGCCAGGGCTACCCCTGAGCTCAGACCTATAAGTCCACCCCATCCCGTGGCCCTCCACCAGAGAACCCCTAAGAGAAGGGTGGCCAGGGTTGGCCCCTGAAAGAAGGAGAGCAGGGTTTGCATCGCCACATATATACCCGGGAATTTTTCTGTAAAGGGGGCAAATAAAACCCCGAAAACTATGAAGGCAAAGGTCAGAAGCCTGCCCACAAGAAGATAATGCTCGTCTGAAGCGTTTTTCTTTATGTACCTTTGATAAATGTCCTTGGTCCAGAGGGTGGCAGCGGAGTTGAGGGTGGAGTCCACGCTGGAGTGAAGAGCCGCTATGAAGGCCACGAAGACCAGACCCCCTATTCCCGGGGGAAGGAAGTTCTTAACCACCCAGGGTAGGGCCTGGTCTGGATTCTTAATGGCGCCAGCGGGGGCGAACATGAGGGCGAAGAATCCGGGCAGGACCACTAAAATGGGAATGAGAGTTTTGGGAAAGGCTGCAAAGAGCATCCCTGCCCTGGCGTCCCACTCGGTTTTCGCCCCAAGGGTTCTCTGTATAATGGATTGGTTGGCGCACCACCAGGCCGGGGATAAAACCAGACCCAGGCCCAATATCATACCGAGCCATGGATAGGCGGGGTTGTCTAAGGGCAGAAAAACCTTGAGGTGCTGGGGATGGGAGGCCTTCAAGGCCTGGAAGAACTTAAGGACCCCGCCGGCTTTTACGAAGCCCACCCCTGCCACTGCGAATCCCCCCACGAACATGATTCCCAGCTGGACCACATCGGTGATGGCCACCGCCGCCAGCCCGCCGGATATGGTGTAGAATCCCACCACCACGGCGGTTATGACTATGCTGAAGCCTATGGACCAGCCTATGTATGTATGGAGCATAATCCCGGAAGCCCAGAAGAAAATTCCCAGGAGCATAACCAGGAAGACCCCATAAATTACCGCTTCTATTACCCTGACCCCCTCCTTGTACCTTCTGCCGAGGTACTCAGGGACAGTGTAAACCTTGTTTTTCCAGTAGTAGGGGATAATAATCAAAGCCGAGACCACCATGGCCGGTATGGCCCCCAGCCATTCGTAGTTGGCCTGGGCTATCCCAAACCTGTAGGCTCCTCCCGCCGCCCCCACATAATCGTAGGCTCCGATGTTAGTTCCTATTATGGACATCCCTATTACCCACCATGGCAGGGCCCTTCCGGCCAGAAAGTAATCTTCAGTGTTTTTTATGTACTGTCGGAAGAGAACCCCGAAAAGGAATATGGCCAGAAGATATATGATTATCAGGAAAAGGTCAATGTGTTGGGCCAGGGCTTCCCTCATTTTATTAATATCTCAGGAACCCGGAACTTTCTCCCTTTGTATTTCACCCAGCGGTACGGCCACCTGCCGGTGTAGGTTAAAACCTCCACTCCCCTTTCCGTCACCAGAACCGTATCCTCCACCTTTGCTCCTGGTAAAGTGGGGTTGAAGGCAAAGGCCTGGTGAAGGTGAACCCTTTCCCTGCTTTTTCCGGTGACGATGAACTCCCTCTCCGCATATCCTATGCCCCCTCCCTGATGGTGGTTCTTCCACTCTTCGGAAAAACCGTGCTTCCCGTAGACTGAGATGGCCTCCCTGAAAACCTCAGAGAGCTTTTCGCCGGGCCTCAACCCGTAGAGAAAGGCGGCATACACCTTCTCCGCCACCCTCTGCCTTTTCCTTATCCCTTCGGGCAGGGGGCCGAAGTGGACCAGCCGGGTGAGGGCCACCACAAGGCCGTATTTTCTCGCGCATATGTTTATCTGGGCGTATTTGTGAAGGACCCTTCCGTGGGGTATGACATGCCTGTACTTCATTATCCCCTGGTCTACGCCTATCAATAGAACGGTGGGAATTAATCCCCTTTTAAAGAGCTCGTAGGCCACCCGGGCCCTTATTTCCTCTTCGCTCATCCCCGGCCTCAGTCCCCGGGCAACCTTCTCCGCCGCCTCCGCCGCCAGCCTGGCCACCTCCCTGTATCTTTTTATTTCCTGAGGAAGAAGCCGGTACCTCAGTTTACGCAGTCCCGGGGCCACAAAGACGGTGCCGGGCCTTGGGGTGTCGGAGCCGATATTCCTTCCTCCGTATTTTTGTGCTAAACGCAGGACTTCATCGGAGTCCACCCCCTTGAACCAGGGATAACTTAGAACCTTTACGGGGAAACCCCTTAGTTCCTCCTCGGTGAACCTGGCCACTTCGTCGTTGGGGGCTACGAGGAAGAATTGCTTTGGGGTGATCAAGAGGGAGACGGCCCCCACCTCGGAGCTTATGACCACGGTGCTGGTTCCTCCTCCGGTGAGCCAGGCGAAGTTGCTCTGGGTTGAAAGCAGAAGGGAGGAAAGGCCTTCTTTTTTCATGAAATCCCTGAGCCTTTTTATTTTTACCTGGAATTCCCCTCCGCTCAAAAGGAGGGGAAGGATGAGAAGGGCGAGAAATTTCCTCATGGGGAAAATCTAAAAATTTTTACCCGTGGCGTCAAATCAGAATTCTTTGTCAAATATCCCGAATTCCTTGTACCTCTGGGCCCCCATGTCCAGGAGGATTTTGTTCATCTGATAGTTGTTGTCCAGTATCCAGCCCATGTCCGCCTCCCTGTATCCCTTCCTGATACCCTCCTGGATGGTTCTGTAGATCATCAAAGCTTCCAAACCCCTGAGCCTGAACTTTTCCCTTACCCCCATGGCATAGGTCCTCAGGCGGTAAATTTCCTTTTTGTGAATGAGGAGCTTTATGAGGCCGAAGGGGAAGAGCCGTCCGTTGGCGTATTTCAATATCTGGTTGAAGTCCGGGAGGGATAGGGAGGCTCCAGCAGGTTCGCCGTTGATCTCCGCGAAGAATACTATGTCAGGGTCTATAATTGGCTTGAGTTCCCTGGCTATATGCTCTATCTCCTCGTCGGTGAGGGGAACGAAACCCCAGTTCTTCCCCCATGCCTCGTTGTAGATCAACTTGAACCTTTCAATTTCCTTGCGGAATTCCTTCATCCTGGCCTTTCTAACATTTATCTTCTTCAACCTGGCCTCGGCCACCCTTTTTAACTTTTCGGGAATGGGCTGTTCCTTGGTGAGCCTGTAAGCGTAAAGGGTCCTTACCAATTGCAGACCGTAGTCCTGGAAGAGCTCTAAATAGTATCTTGGGTTGTAGGTGTATTCTATTACCGGGGGGGAGTCAAAGCCCTTCATCAAAAGGCCGCAGGTTTCGTTGGTGGAAAAGTTCATGGGGCCCCTCATCCTGTCCATCCCCTTTTCCCTCAGGTACTCCTCTGCCTTTTCAAAAAGAGCCCTGGATACTTCCCTGTCGTTTACGGATTCAAAAAAACCGAAGAAGCCCGTCTTTTCGTTCCAATACTCGTTATGACGGAAATTGACGAAGGCAGCTATCCTGCCCACGACCTCCCCATCCCTTAGGGCCAGGAAGTACTCCACCTCGGCGTGCTTGTGGAAAGGATGATGGTCCCTGTCCAGGAGCTTTTTCACATCAGATATGATGGGTGGAACCCAGTTGGGGTCCCCCTGGTAGATTTTCCAGGGAAGCATAATGAATTTTTTAAGGTCCCTTCCTGTCTCTACCTTTTTGATTTTCACCATCCTTCACCTCTCTAAGGGGTATAAGAAAATTCTAAGGGTTTCTAAAGGAAAAGCAAAAAATATTTGGAAAATTTTCCCCTTGTGTTATAATTCTCTCAACCAAACATCGCTCTCTCATTCACCTTCTCCCAAAGCTCCCACCATCCCCTCACCCCCCCTAACGGGGGGGTATTTTATTTGCTCGCTTTTCCTGCTAAAATATTTCAAATCCTTAAAAGGAGAAGACCATGGCCATAACAAATCTTCTTCCTGAGATTGAGCTTATAGAAGATGGGGAATTGAGGGAGAAGGTGGTGGAGGCCTGGAGAAAAGCTGTTTTGCTGGGGGGATGGTCAGAGGAGGACCTCACCACGGTCCCCTTCACCCTGCTCATTCCCGAAACCCCCATAAACCTCATAATGCACACCAGGGCGGTGACCCTTTGCGCCCTGGGGGTGTGGGATGCATACGAGAAGATTTACGGCGGAATGAATCCACTGAACAAGGACATACTCCTTGCAGGGGCGCTTCTTCACGATGTGGGGAAGCTGATGGAATATGAAAAGAGGGAAGGAAGGTTCGTAAAAAGCCGGAAGGGGAGGCTTCTTCGCCATCCCATCTCAGGAGCTGCCCTGGCCTGGTCCTTAGGCCTTCCCGATGAGGTCTGTCACATAATAGCGGCCCACTCTAAGGAAGGGGATCATGTTAAAAGGATCCCCGAGGCCTTCGTGGTCTATCATTGCGACTTCGCCAATTTTGAACCCTTCAGGGAGGGATAAAATGGGAAAGACCCTGGCGGAAAAAATTCTTTCGGCTAAATCCGGCGCCGATGCCCGGGCCGGTGATATTGTTATGGCAAGGCCTGACTTCGTGATGTCCCACGATAACTCCGCTGCCATTGCCAGGCATTTCATGAAAATAGGCTTGGAGAAGGTGGCTATCCCGGAAAAAATAGTAATAGTCCTTGACCATGTGGTTCCCCCCTCCACGGTGGAGTACGCCGAAAACCACAAGTTCATAAGGGAATTCGCCAGGAGGCAGGGAATAAGGAACTTCTACGACATAAACCATGGGATCTGCCACCAGGTTTTCATAGAGGAAGGTTTTGCCCTTCCAGGGACCCTATCCCTTGGTTCCGATTCCCACACCACTTCCTACGGAGCCCTGGGGGCCTTTTCTGCTGGAATAGGCAGGACGGAAATGGCATCCATCTGGGCCACCGGGGAGCTGTGGATGAGGGTCCCGCAGACCATAAAGATAGTGATAAAGGGAAAGCTGCCAGAGGGGGTTTACGCCAAGGATGTGGTCCTTCACATAATCGGAAAAATAGGCGCCGACGGGGCCACATACAGGGCAGTGGAGTTTACGGGCCCGGTGGTGGAGGGCTTTTCCATCGCCTCAAGAATAACCCTGGCCAACATGGCGGCGGAGATGGGAGCCAAGGCAGGTTATGTGCCTCCGGACGAGAGGACCCTGGAGTTTTTAAGCAACAGGGCCAAGGCTCCCTTTGAGACGATAACTTCGGACCCCGATGCGAACTATGAAAGGATTTTGGAGTTTGATGTCTCCTCCCTTTCCCCCCGGATAGCTGCCCCCCATACCGTGGACAATGTGAAGCCGGTGGAGGAACTGGAGGGGCTGGAATTTCATCAGGGTCTTATAGGTACCTGCACCAACGGAAGGGTGGAGGACCTGGAGGTGGCGGCCAGGATTTTGAAGGGGAGGAAAGTTCATCCCAGTGTGCGCCTTTTGGTCTTTGCAGCATCCTGGAGGGAATACATAGAGGCATTGAGGCGGGGTTATATAGAAACCCTGGCTCAGGCCGGTGCGGTGATAATGAACCCTGGATGCGGCCCGTGCTTAGGAGCCCACGAGGGGGTGATTGCCTCCGGGGAAAGGGCCCTTTCCACTTCCAACAGAAATTTCAAGGGGAGGATGGGCTCCAAGGAAGCGGAGATATACCTGGCATCGCCGGCCACGGTGGCGGCCTCTGCGGTGGAAGGAAGAATCACCGACCCGAGGAAGTACCTCTGAAATGAAGGGCGGGATATTAATCATAGATTTCGGTTCCCAGTACACTCAGCTTATAGCCAGGAGAATAAGGGAGCAGGGGGTTTATTCGGAGATAGTGCCCTTTTTCTCGGCGGAGGAGGCCATAAAGAGCAAAAAACCCCATGGCCTCATCCTTTCCGGAGGCCCCAGGAGCGTGTACGAGGTTGATGCCCCCTCCATGGAGCCCTCACTCATGGAGGGAAGACCGGTGCTGGGAATATGCTATGGCCATCAGCTTATGGCAAAACTCTTGGGGGGCAGGGTAACCGGGGCCAGGGCCAGGGAATACGGTTTTGCCCGGCTGGAGGTTCTCCATAGGGAAGGGCTCCTCAAAGGGGTGGGAGAAAGGGTATGGATGAGCCACGGGGATGTGGTGGAGGAGGCTCCCAAGGGCTTCAAAATAACGGCCAGGACGGAAAACACTCCGGTGGCCGCCATGGAGAACAGGGAGCGGAGCTGGTTCGGGGTTCAGTTTCATCCGGAGGTCCACCATACCCAGGGAGGGGAGATGGTTTTCCGTAATTTTATAGAGCTTTCCGGCATCCCCAGGGATTGGGAACTGGGTGATTTTATAGACAGGAAGATAAAGGAAATAAGGGAAACGGTGGGGGATGCCAGGGTTATCTGTGCCCTCTCCGGCGGGGTGGACTCCACGGTGGCGGCGGTGCTTATTTCCCGGGCCATCGGTGACAGACTGCACTGCATATCCGTAAACAACGGGCTTCTGAGGCTTGGAGAATTTGAGGAGAACCTCAGAACCTTCAGGGAAAAACTTCATCTAAATGTCAAGGGGGTGGATGCTTCCCGGAGGTTTCTCCGGGCCCTGGAGGGGGTGAGGGATCCGGAGAGGAAGAGGAAGATCATCGGGAACCTTTTTGTTGAAATATTTGAGGAGGAGGCGGAGAAAATAGGGAAGATAGAATTTCTTGCCCAGGGGACCACCTATCCCGATGTAATAGAATCTGCGGGGGTGAAGGGCCCGGCGGCGGTTATAAAAAGCCATCACAATGTGGGGGGACTTCCGGAGAGGATGAAGCTGAAACTCCTTGAACCGCTCCGGGAGCTTTTCAAGGACGAAGTGAGGGAAATAGGACGGAGGCTGGGAATAGACCCCCATTTTATAGAAAAGCATCCCTTTCCCGGACCCGGCCTGGCTGTAAGGATAGTGGGGGAGATAACCGAGGACAGGCTCCGCAAGCTGAGGGAGGCCGACAGGATTTTGGAGGAGGAACTGAGGAGGGAGGGGATTTACGGTAAACTCTGGCAGGGCTTTGCGGTTCTGCTTCCTCTGAGGACGGTGGGGGTTATGGGGGATACCAGGACCTATGAGGAGGTCATAGCTCTGCGGCTGGTGCAGAGCGTGGACGGCATGACTGCTGACTGGTTTCTTCCAACGAAGGATTTTTTGACCCGGGTATCCAGCCGAATAGTCAACGAAGTCAGGGGGGTGAACAGGGTGGTTCTTGACATTTCCTCCAAACCCCCTGCTACCATTGAGTGGGAGTGATGGAAAGGACGGAGAGGTTCAGCATATCCATGCCCTCATCCTTGGTGAGGCGCTTTGACTCCTATCTGCGGGAGAAGGGCTATTCCAACCGCTCTGAGGCCATAAGGGACCTGATAAGGGAAAAGCTCATCCTGGAGGAGGAGTGGTCCTGCGACTCTCCTCAGGTCATGGGCATACTGGTTCTGGTCTACGACCTCCATACCAGGGAGATATCGGACAAGGTCTCTTCCCATCAGCACAGGTATCACCGGGAGATAATATCCACCCTGCACATCCACATAGATGAGCACCACTGCCTTGAGGCGGTGGTTATAAAGGGACAGCCCTGCAAGGTCAGGGAAATTGCCTCGGAGCTGGGAACCATGAAGGGAGTTCTTTTCTACAAATTAATCCCTGCCACCACCGGCAGGGACCTCATCTGATTGAAATTTTAGAAGGTGCGGAAGGGCAGCAGGACCCAGGTTGAAGAGAATGTCCAGGGCTGAGAGGTCCTTTATAAATTCTCCCCAGAGCTGAGGGTAAACCTCCGGTTTGTAATGGAAGATTAAGTACCTGAGCCCGTTTCTTTCCAGTTCCTCTATATTCAAGTGGGACCTGGCCCGGGATGGGAGAAGAACTTCGTCCGCCCCCAATTTTTCAGCAATATTAAGGATAAGACCCTCCCTTTTTCCCCCGGCCTTTATTTCCGACTGAAGCACGAAATTGTTTTTTGTCCCCAGCTCTTCCCTTATAAACTGGAGCAGGGAAAGATTAAGCTCCAGAAGCTTCTCAGGCCTTTTTGTGTAAATTTTTTCTAATTTGGGAAAAATCAGCTCAAAATAAGGGGAATGGAGGTAGGAGTGCTTTATGGAAAGGAGATGTTTTCTCATCCAGTTTTCTCCGTAATATATCCTCACCTGGTCTATGGGGACGAGGCCAATGCCCTTTCTTTTTATCGGGACCGTGAGCCAGAGAACCCCGTCCTTCCCCTTGAGCCTGTTTCTCCTAAGCCAGGTGAAGCCCCGGGGAAATTGGACCCTGTCCAAGAGGACGAAGGTATCGCAGGCCCTGGCCCTGAGGAAAAAACCAGGAAAGGGGATGAAATAGGGTTGAGAATAGGAGAACCTCAAATCCTTCCTCCTTTGAAAAATCCCTTTATCCTTTCCACATCCTTCGTTATGGCCCTCTTCAGGTCCTCTGCCCCCTGAAATTTTTTCTCCCCCCGTACCTTCTCCAGCAGGAGTATCTCCGCTGAGGCTCCCGGGGGTAAATCCTCGGCAGGGAAGAGGAGGTGAACCTCCACAATTTTTTCTTTTCCTTCAAAGGTGGGTTTTCTCCCGGAGTAAACCGCTGCAGGAATTAATTTTCCCCTGTATTTGAGAAGGCCTGCGAACACGCCTTCGGGCACTATGTCGTTGAGGGGCTTGAAGTTCAGGGTGGGAAAACCTATCCTCCTCCCCCTGCCCTGCCCCTTTGTCCTTACCCCCTCCACCGAGTAAGGTCTGGAGAGCAAAAGGGAGGCCTCCCAGACCTTTCCTTCCATCAGCAGGGCCCTTATCCTGGAACTGGAAATTTTTCCTTTACCCTCCTGGAGATTCCTCAGGGCCTTCGCCTCAAACCCCCAGAGGGAGGCGGCGTGGCGGAGCAGTTTCACATCCCCTTCCCTTTCCCTCCCGAACCTGAACTCCTCCCCCACTAAAAGGGCCCTGGGTCTCAGGTTCTCCTTTATTATTCGGAGGAAGGCCATGGGGGGAAGCTGAGAATATTCTTCAAAGGGAAGGAGGAAGGTAAAACGGGCAAATTCCCTCAGGCCGTTTAATCGCTGGTTTAGAGTCTGAATTAAGATGGCCTTTCCCCTCAGCACCTCCGCAGGGTGTGGCCAGAAGGTTATCACCACCAGGGGCAGTCCTGAGCCCAGGGCTTTGTCCCTAGCTTTTTCCAGGATAAGAAGGTGTCCCCGATGAAGACCGTCAAAATTCCCTACGGTGATCACGCTGGATGGAAGGGGAATGAGGCTGCGGAGTATTTCCATATCATTTGAAGAGGAAATACTGGGTGAAGTCCTTGAAGTAAGTGTAGAAAGGGTGAAGCCGGGATAGGAAAAGGCCCAGAAGGGAAAGGAGAACTATGGCTGCGCTGGCTGCCAGGACGAGCTTCCAGCTCCTTTCCCGGACGGTTTCTGCCTTCTGCAGGGCTTCCAGTATCTCTTCCTCCTCCTTGGTGGGCTGTATAATTCCCTTTTTCAGCAGATTCCAGAGGGCCTTCAGGCTTTGAAATTCGTCGTAACTGCTGGTCATCAGAATCCTTTCCACCGGGGTTACGCCGTCCACAAGGTTCAAAATGTGGTATTCCAGGCTGGTGAGTTTATAAGGCGAGTCTCCGCTTTCCCCTTCGGGACCTATTATTTCTATCCTGGAGGGGTCAAAGTCCGGGGAAACTTCAAAGACCATGTCCTCCCTGGGAATGTCCTTTTTTATAAGGGGGAGTTCATCCAGAATTGTGGCTATTTCTAAGAGGAAGTTCTCCACGGGAATGGGGGGTATCATGCGGTTTTCCTCCTCCAGTTCCTCGGCGCTGTCAAATACATATTTTTTGATGGGGGTTGTGTAGAGTTTGAAGAATATCCTCATTATCTGTCTTTTGAGGGCTTCTTCCACCACCTCAGGGCTTACGAACCCGTATCTGACCAGAACCTGCCCCAGCTTCCTTTTAGTGGCTTTCTGGAGCTTGATGGCGTTCAAAAGCTGATCTCTGTTTAGATGACCCTGAATTACCAGAATATTGCCCAGCCTCTCGTCCACCCTCTTGGGGAATGCGTCGGCCCCCACTATCCTTCCCCGCTCCAGGTAAATGAAGTAATGGGAATCGTCCTGCCCGTCCACCCTCAGGGTGCCGGTGGATTGCTGCATACCCAGAGTCTGGAGGACCCCTGTAAAATCTATGCCTTCCACTTTTACCGAATCCTTGCCCATGGTTACCTCCAGGCTTTTATTTCAATGTATATCTGGGCGGCAATGTAGAATATGGCCCCTGCCAGAAGGAGGTGAAGGAAGAAGGGAAGGGATAGCCTCCATGCGAGGAATCCGCCGAGGAAAAACATGAAGGAGGCGGTGGATAGGGCCCACCCCGTGAACTTTCCGGAGGCAAAGAGGTCGGAGCCGGGGAAGAGGTAGGAGAAGAAGGAGGGAATTTTAAGGGTAAAAAACTCGTACTTCCTTCTTTTCCGCAGGATCCCCATGCTCATGGAGGACGACATGTCCCCATGGGTAAGCTGTATCATGTTCATGCAATCCTCACAGTAGCCCTTATAATAATATTCTGAGCACCTTTCGCAGATGGGCTTTCCGCATCCCTGACAGTATCTGGCGCTTCCTATGTTGGGGGGAAGCTTCTTGAGGAGCAACAGGCCCAGGAGAAAGACGAGAAGTCCAGGAAGAAAGGGGGAAAGGAAAGAGGGGTTTTTAAAGGGAAAATAGGAGGCAAAGAAAACAGGGGGCAGGGATACGCCCCCCACATTCTTCCCGTAGGCCTTCCAGAATACCTCCAGGGGGTTCCAGCCTAAGTCCAGGAAACCGGAGTTTTTGGACCTGATCTCTCCCCATCGGCGTCCGAATTCCTTCCACCCGGTACTGGAGTATTTGCCTGCCTCCGAAATGTTTCCTATGCTTTCCAGAACATAGGCCAGGTCGTAGAGGGGAACGATGTTTTTGCTCCGGGCGTAGGCCCTGTTCAGGAGTTCTATGCAGAGGGGATATTCCTGGGACATAAATCTTATCTTGGCCAGGGCCACCATGGCCTTCACATGGTTGGTTTTTTTTCTAAGAATCTTCTCGTAAAGTTCCACTGCCCTGGCCAGGTTCCCCCGCCTGCTGTAGGAGTAGGCTAAATAATATGCCAGGTCGTTGTCCCATTTTAGCTGCAATGCCTTTTCCCCCTGCTTCAAAGTAGTGTCGTCCTCGTCGTAGAAGAGCAGGGTCTTCATCACCCTGTAGCTGGAAGGGAACCTTACCTTTCCGGTGGCCGGTGCCAGGGAAGCGAACAAGGTGGCTATGAGAAGAACCACCGCTAAAAAATTGGTGTAATTTTCCTCCGCGTAAAGGGAAAATACCGCCGGAAGAAAAAAGAGCAGAAAACCGTATCCGGGAAGAAAGACCATGGGAAGGGCCAGGGCCGCCAGAAAAAGGAGGGGACCGGGCACCCTTCCCCAGGTTTCCTGGAGGTCGTGATAAAGCAGTGGAGAGTGTTTAAAAAGAAGACTTAAGGAGAGAAAGAAAAGAAGGCCAAGAAAGGATAAAAGGAGAAGCTTGGAGAAGAAGAAAACGGAGAAATAAAGGCCCTCAGGGCTTTTCAGATAGGAGGATGCCGAGGCAGCCAGAGAAGAAAAGCCCTTCAGGAGCCTCCCTTTAGAGAGATTGAGCAGCGCCAGGGAAAAGGATACCCTGTAGTTTTCCCTATCAATTTTGTGTAGAAACTGGAGGGTTTGAAGGTCCCTGCGGCCTGTAGCTTCCTCCAGCATGAACTCAGAGGGCCAGCGGGTCTGGTTTCTGCTCCGAAACTTCATGAGCTGTAAAAGGTGGGTCTTTTCCCTTTCAAAGGCCTGCATGTTACCGGCCCTGTAGAAAAGGGCCATTCTCTCAGCCACATCCTTTATCCCCTCCCCCAGCAATACGGAGGCTATGACCAGGAAAAGAAATAATTTCCTTCTCATTTCTCCCCACCAGCTTTTTTAAAATAGAGAATTTTAAGGCTTGCCGCCGTAGAAGTTATGAACTCCCTTTCCTCCTCGGTTAAATTTCCCCGGGTCTTTTCGTGCAGGAGGTCTATGAGGTCTATCAACCGCATGGCCAAGGCCAGCTCCCCTTTGTCTAAGGCTTCCAGGGCCCTTGCGTAAAAGGGCATCACCAGGGAAGAAAACTCCAGAGGAGGTATAACTTCCTTCTTCTCCATAGGTTAAATTATAATAATTAGTGAGATGCAAAACAAAGATTGCAGATATTTCTGCCGTTTAGTGGAGATAATGGAGAGGCTCCGTTCTCCCGGGGGATGTCCCTGGGACCGGAGGCAGACGGAGCTATCCCTGTTGAAGTACCTACTGGAGGAGACCTACGAGGTGGTGGATGCTGTTCAGGAGGGCGATCCGGAGAAACTTAAGGAGGAGCTGGGGGACCTTCTCCTTCAGGTGGTGTTTCTCGCCCAGATAGCAAAGGAAAAGGGGAAATTTAACATAGAGGATGTGGCTAAGGCCATAGGCGATAAGCTTATAGCGCGCCATCCCCATGTTTTCGGAGATAAGGAGCTAAAAACCGCCGAAGATGTTTTGAAGCACTGGGACAGCTTCAAGAAGAAAGAAAAAAAGAACCTCCTAAACGGGGTTCCCTCCTCTTCCCCGGCCCTGCTGGAGGCCTATTTAATAGGGGAAAGGACGGCCAGGGTGGGCTTTGACTGGGAGGAGGCGGAAGGGGTTTTTGAGAAGGTCCGGGAAGAGATGAAGGAGTTGAAACAGGCGTTGGAGGGAGAGGGTAGCGTGGAGGAGGAGGTGGGCGATCTTCTTTTCGCGGTGGCCAACCTTTCCAGGAAGCTGGGGGTAAACCCTGAGCTGGCCCTGAAGAAAGCCAACAGAAAGTTCAGAGAAAGGTTTGAAAAAATAGAGAGGGAGGCGGAAAGAAGAGGAAAGGAGCTGAGGGAGATGTCCTTAGAAGAGATGAACAGGATGTGGGAGGAGGTAAAGGGGAAATGAGGCAGCTGGGGTTGTTTTTAATAGCCCTTTCCCTTTTGATTTTTATCCTGGGTATTTTCTTCTTAATCCTCCCCCGCTTTCCCAGAATTCCCGGGGACATATTGGTCAGGAAGGGAAGGTTTACCCTTTTTATCCCCTTGGGCACATCCCTCCTCCTTAGCCTTCTCCTTACCCTCCTCCTTAACCTCCTTTTCCGCGGCAAATGAAGTGTATCAGCATAAGGAGAGCAAGGGAGCACAATCTGAAAAATATAGATCTGAATATTCCCCACGATAAACTGGTTGTTATAACCGGGGTCAGCGGTTCTGGTAAAAGCTCCTTAGCCTTTGACACCATATTTCAGCAGGCCCAGATGAAGTTTCTTGAGGTCCTTTCCCCCTATGCCCGCCGGTTTCTGGAGAAGGTTAGCAGGCCGGAGGTGGAGGAGATAAAGGGATTGAGGGCCGGGGTGGCTGTGGACCAGAGGAGCATCTCCGCCAACCCTCTTTCCACGGTGGGCACGGTCACCGAGGCCTACCATTACCTTCGTCTTCTCTTCGCCACCACCTCCTCCCCGCACTGCCCCTCCTGTGGCAGGAAATTGCAGGCCCTTCCCCCTGAGGGCATAGCCGAGGCCGTGGAGGCGAGGTTTTCCTCCTCCTTCCTTCGGATTCTGGCCCCGGTGGTTAGAAGAAAAAAGGGGGAGCACAACGAGGTTTTCCGCAGGATCCTCAGGATGGGTTACCTCAGGGCCAGGGTTGATGGGAGGGTTTTGGAGGTCAGGCCTGACCTCAAGTTGAGCAGGAACAGGCTCCACGACATAGAGGTCCTGGTGGACGAGGGCAAATTGAAGGGGGAGAGGCTACGCAGGGCGGTGGAGAAGGCTCTGGAAATTTCCTCGCCTTCCATAGTGATTTCGGTGGAAGGGGAGGATGTTCTTTTTTCCACCTCCCTTCATTGTCCTTACTGTGGGATTTCCCTGCCGGCGCCGGACATAAGGCTTTTCTCCTTCCATAGCCCGTATGGAGCATGTCCCCGGTGCGGGGGGAAAGGGGAAGTAGAGGGAAAGGTATGTTCTTTGTGCCAGGGGAAAAGGCTCCGCAGGGAAGCCCTTGCCTTTAAAATTTCAGGTTATGACATAGGGGACTTGAGCAACATGGAGGCCACCGGGCTGAGGAAATTTCTCTCATCTGTCCCGGAGATTTCCCGCCATCCGGTGGGGAACAGGATATTGAAGGAGATAGATGAAAGGTTGAAGGTAATGGAGGAGCTGGGGATAGGGTATCTCAGCCTTAACCGTCCTGTTCTTTCCCTCTCCGGGGGGGAAGCCCAGAGGGTAAGGCTGGCTGCTCAGCTGGGTTTGAGGATGAGGGGAGCCTTATATGTTCTGGACGAGCCTTCCATAGGGCTTCATCCCAAGGACCAGAGCAGGTTAATAGAAAAGTTGAAGGAACTCCGGGACAGGGGCAACACCATAATCGTGGTGGAACACGACGAGATGACCATAAGGGCGGCGGACCACATTATAGACATGGGGCCAGGGGGAGGAAGAGCCGGCGGAAGGGTGGTGGCCCAGGGAGGACTGGAAGAAATTGTGAGAAATCCGCACTCCCTTACGGGAAAGTACCTGTCCGGGGAGCTTTCCCTTGGCGTCTCAAGGAAGAGGAGGGATCCAAAGGGTTTTATAAGGATGAAGGGGGTAAGGACGCATAACCTCAAAAACATAGATGTGGATGTTCCCTTGGGGGTTCTCCTGGTGGTTACCGGGGTGAGCGGTTCGGGAAAAAGCTCCCTGATAATAGATACCCTTTATAAGGCCCTTAAAGGCCAGAGGGTGGAGATGGACTCCATGGAGGGGCACCAGCAGGTCAAGGAGCCCATACTGGTGGACCAGAAGCCCATAGGAAAGACCCCCAGGTCCAACCCCGCCACCTATGTGGGGGTTTTTACCCACATAAGGAAGCTTTTCTCCTCCCTTCCAGAGGCCAGAAAAAGGGGGTTCTCCCATTCAAGGTTCAGCTTCAACCTCAGGGAAGGGCGTTGTCCTGTGTGCGAGGGTGCCGGGACCATAAGGGTGAGGATGCACTTTCTGCCGGATGTATTCGTTACCTGCAGGGAGTGTGGGGGAAAAAGGTATAAAAAGGAAGTACTGGAGGTGAAATTCCGGGGCCACAGCATTTACGATGTGCTGGAGATGACGGTGGAGGAAGCCTATGAGCTTTTCAGGGATATACCACAGGTGGAGAGGAGGTTAAAGGTCCTCAAGGAAATTGGTCTTGAGTACATAAAGCTGGGGCAGCCTTCTCCAGCCCTGTCCGGGGGCGAGGCCCAGAGGGTCAAAATCGCCAGGGAACTTACGAGAAACGCCAGCTCCAACCTTTACATTCTGGACGAGCCCACGGTGGGGCTTCATTTCCACGATGTGGGAAAACTGCTCAGGGTGCTCAATCAGCTTGTGGATAGGGGAAACACTGTGATAATAATAGAGCACAATCTGGATGTGATAAAGAATGCAGATTGGGTAATAGACCTGGGGCCTGAGGGAGGGGAGAAGGGTGGAAGGGTGGTGGCCCAGGGAAGGCCGGAGGATGTGGCCGCTTCTCCCACCCACACCGGCAGTTTTTTAAGGGAGGTTCTAATTGAAGGCTGAGGAATACCTCAGGGAAGCCTCAAAAAGGGGGAAACTTCACCACAGCATAATCCTGGAAGGGGGGAACCAAGAGGCGGTGGAACTCTTCGCCAGGTATGTAATCTGTCAGGGGGAGTGCAAAAAGGCTTCCTGGCTGAACGAGGTCCTGAGGATAAAGCCCGAGGGAAAGAGCATCGGGATTTCCCAGATAAGGGAGCTTATAGACAGAATATCCCTGAAACCCTTTGCCGCTCCCTGGAGGCTGGTGGTTATTGAGGAGGCGGAGAGCCTCACCCTGGAGGCTGCCAACGCCCTTTTAAAAACCCTGGAGGAACCCCCGCAAAGCACCTACTTCCTTCTGCTGACTTCCTCGCCTTCTTCCCTGCCCCTTACGGTTCTTTCCCGCTGCCTTTTGCTATCCTGGGCAGGAGAGGAGGGGAAAAAGAAGAGGGAAGTTCCCAGACCGGAAGCCATAAAGACCAGGGAGGACCTCAGGGTTTTCCTTCAAGATATGTTCTTTCTGCTCCGGGATTGGATGGCATGGAAGGAGGGCCAGCAAACCCTGTACTTCTCTGAAGCCCAGCTGAAGCAAGTCAGGTTTTCTCCCCAGGACCTGAACCGTTTCCTTTCGGCCTTTGATAGAATTAATTCCATATGGGATAGGGCCAATCTCTCCATTGTAAGGGCTTATCTCAAGAAAATCCTCCAGGAGATGGGAATTGGCCAATTATAAGCTCGTTATTGCCTATGACGGTACCGCCTACAAGGGATGGCAGTATCAGCCGGATCAGAGGACTGTCCAGGGAACCATTCACAGGGCCCTGCAGATAATCACCAAGAGAAAGCCCAAGCTTTACGGCGCCGGCAGGACGGATGCCGGGGTCCATGCCTTAGGCCAGGTAGCCAACTTCCATACCCGCCTTTCCATCCCCCCGGATTCCATGAAAAAAGCCCTCAATTCCCTTCTCCCTCCTGATATAAGGGTTCTCAAGTGCGAAATAGTGGGGGATAAGTTCAACGCCAGGTTTCACGCTAAGGGCAAGGTTTACGAATACAGGCTCTTTGAAGGGGAAGTGCTTCTCCCTCACCTTCAGAGGTTCGCCGCCCAGGTAAAGGGTTCCCCCCTGAACCTGGAGGCCATGAGGGAAGCCGCCGGATTTCTGGTGGGTCAGAAGGATTTTTCCTCCTTTACCTCGGACGATTCTAAGAAGGACAGGGTAAGGAAAATTCAAAGCTTCAAAATATGGAAAAGGGGGAACATAATATACTTCAGGGTTAGGGGAAACGGCTTCCTAAAATACATGGTCAGGATCATGGTGGGAACCCTTATAGAGGTGGGAAGGGGGAAAATTACCCCAGGGGAAATGGAGAAAATTTTGGAGGCCAAGGACAGAACCTTGGCAGGACCTACCGCCCCTCCCCAGGGGCTTTTCCTTCTAAAGGTTCTTTACTGAGCTCCCTTTTCTTAACCTCTTCCTTGATGTAAATCAGTATGTTCTTCAGGTTTGAAAGTTTGGAAAAAATTTCCCGGCTGGTGGTGGCCCTTCTTATATCAGCGAAGGCCTTCTCTAAGGTTTCCCAGTCCTTGTAAAGAAGCAGGTGGATCACCTTCTTCTCCAGTTCCGCTATCAATTCCTCGGCCTCAAACCTCTCCACCTTTCCCTTGGAAAGGAGGAAGTCCAGCTGGAAGAGGGCTGTATCCAGGTTTTTTAAGAGGATCTCCGTCTGCTCCTTCCTTCCTATGTGGGATGGGAACAAAACCTTCTTTTCCACCCCCTTCCTGTAGAAACCCACCAGTTCCACCACCATATCCTTCAACAGGGACTTCAGCAGAAAAACGGATTTGGCCAGCTTTTCCTTCACCGCCGATGGCATGGATAGGAAGCTTATGTTGAGGAGCTCCCCGAAGAAGACCTTTCTATACTCAGCCTCTAAGGAAAGGAGGAATTTTTCCATTAGAGGTTTAAGTTTCTCTACTGTTTTCCTGTTGGTTTGAAGGACCTTTATCAGGAGAGCGAAATCGTATTTTATAAGAATAAGGATGGGGTAAAAGCGCATGGGGATGGAGGGCTGGCGGAGGAGGTTCTCCAGGTAATCCAGGTACTTTATGAGCTTGGAAATCATCAGGAAGACCAGGGCCACCCTTCTTCTTTCGGTCCTCTCCTTTATGGAGGAAATGGTGTCCTTTATTTCCGGCACGGAAATTCGGTCCAGGGGCCTCTTGAACCTTTTCCTCAGGTAAGAGTCCATCAGGGGTATTCTCTTTAATTCCCTGACAATTCTCCTGGTGGTGGAGAAGAAAACTATGTAAGGGATCTCCGGGGCCTCCTTTACCCTGGAAAGCACATGTTTCCAGTCAAGGAAAAGCTCCGTTATCTGGGAAACCATATCCCAGTATTCCGCCTTTCCCCTTTTGGGAAGCTCCAGGGTCATGACACCGTACTTTCTCATAAAATATTCCTCAATGAAGTCCTCAAACTCCGAATAAAATTCCGTGTTTCTGTTCTCAAGCCTTATGGAAAGCAACGCCGCCCTTCTTACGGCATCCTCCAGGGATTTAAGTTCAGGGAGAAAGTTCTTCCTTATAAGGGAAGACTTTACATCCTCGGAAAGCATATGGAAGTTTATAACTGGAAAAAGGAGAACGGCCCTTATGAGCATTTCCCACTCAAAGAGAATGGGGAGCAGGGCCCTATCTTCGCATTCTTTGAGGAAGGAATCCAGGAGCTTATCCTTGGTTTCCACCTCCCCTTCTTTGAAAAAGGCTGTTATATGGGTTATGTCTTCTCTCATAGGTTTATTTCTAACAAAAAAACACCCTCAATTCAATTAAGAGGAGTCTTAATACTTTTCCCTGAACTCCAGAAAGCCTCCCCGGTAAAGGGCCGCAAGGAAGTTTTGAGTGCTTTCCAGAGGATTCTCCAGGGAGAATTTCTCCCCCAATTTCCGGGCGATTTCCTTCACCGAGTGGGTCCCGTCCAGTAGCCCCCAGACGAAACTCCCCTTTTCGTCCAGGTGTATTCTGAAGTTTTCCCCCCAGAGGAATCTTAAAATTTTAAAACGGGACTTGGGTTTGAGGAGGACCACATGGTCCCCCTCAAGTGTCCATCTTCCCTTTCTGAGAGGATATATCCTCTCAGGAGCGTTCAGCATTCTTCTTGGGGTAATAGATCAGGGCGAAGCCCACGATGAGGAAGACCAGAAGTCCCATCCAGGGACCAAGGGCCCTCCCCCAGGCGGTCTCCATAACGAAGTTGGGAAGCTTCACCCTGGCCACATAGAGGCCTGCCAGGATAATCCCTGTGATGGCCTCTCCGGCTATGAAGCCAGAGGCAAGCAGTGTTCCTGTGTTTTCTGCCTTTTGCTTCTGCTCGTCGGAGAGGTTCCTCTTTTTGAGCATGGAGTCCACCAGGGCCCTTATAAGTCCTCCGATGAATATAGCAAAGGTGGTTTCAAAGGGAAGGTACATGCCCACGGCTATGAGCATGGGGGAAGGGGAATTTATGAGGATAAGGCCCACGGCGAAGAGCATGCCAGCTAAGACCAGGCCCCACGCCATTTCGCCGCTCACTATTCCCTTGGAGAGCATGGCCATAAGCCCTGCCTGGGGAGCGGGAAGGTCAGCCCCTCCAATTCCACCCCTGGAGGCCTGATGCAGCCACTGCATGGGGATGGCCAGGACCAGGGATGCGGTGATGACCCCTATGATGACGCCGATTTCCATCTTCCACGGGGTACCTCCCAATATGTGTCCCACCTTCAGGTCCTGCATTATGTCGCCGGCAACCCCTGAAGAGGCGCAAACCACCGCAGCCACGCCCAGGACCGCCGCCACTCCGGGGTCTCCCTTGATCCCAATGAGGACCATTAAAAGAGCAGCTATTATGAGAGTTGAAAGGGTTAGACCGGATATGGGGTTGTTGGAGGAACCTATCATTCCCACCAGATAACCTGCCACCGCCGCGAAAAGGAAGCCGGCGATGGTCATTATTATCGCCGAAAGCAGGGCCCCCCAGAAGTTATGGGTGAAGTAGTAATAGATTATGGTTATGGGCACCAGAAGGATTAAAATGGCCACCAGTACCCCGGCGTAGGGTAAATCCTTCTCCAGCCTGGATTTTTCCGCATGGGCGATGGCCCCGTGGCTGATATCCCTGAAGGCCCTGGCAATTCCATCCCACAGGGATTTCCTCATTTTGTAGAGGGTGTAGAAAGCTCCCACGATCATGGCTCCCACCGCGGCGGGCCTTACCTGATACTTCCATATAGCCTCGCTGAAGGCCACCCAGTTTCCTTCCGCCGGAGAGTACATTCCTGAATTTACTAAGGAAAGGAGGGGAACAAGAAATAGCCAACCGAAAACACCTCCGGAAAATACCACCGCCGAAAGCCTGGCACCTATGATGTAGCCAACGCCCATGAAGGCTGGGGAGGCTGCCGGGCTGGAGATGTAAAACCCTCCGGTGAACTCCTTGGTGAAGAACTTCCCTGTTTTTATGGTGCTCTTTCCGAAGCTTATGAAGCCGTTAACGAAGGACTGGATGAGCTGTAGTCCCCTGGAGTTTTTGAAGAACTCTATTATGGCCCCCACCGCCATGGCTCCGAAAACATAGCCGGCTCCGCTCTGGCCCTTCTGACCGGCCTTGACTATTTCCGCGGTGGCCACGCTTTCGGGGAAGGGAAGGGTGGTATCCTCAATCAGCGTCCTTCTCAGGAATATGACGAAGAGAACCCCCACAACGCCGCCCACCAACATCAGCAAGGTGCTGGTCAGATAATGTAGCCTGTCCCAGAGGCCGGAGATGAGAAAGGCAGGGATGGTGAAGATGGCTCCTGCGGCCAGGGCCTCTCCCACCGCCGCAGTGGTCCTGAAAATATTCTCCTCCAGCACCGAACCCCTCAGGGGCTTCAGAATAACCATGGCCATGACCGCCGCCGGATATGTGGCCGCTACGGTCATCCCTGCCTTAAGCCCTAAGTAGGTGTTGGCTGCGCCCAGGATAACCGCAAATATGGCTCCGAAGAAAACCGCCTTGAATGTAAACTCAGGAAGGTCCGTTTTTTCGGGGACAAAGGGTTTAAATCCGTTGCTCATTCTCCACACTCCTTGAGTTTATTTGATTATAAAAAAGTAAAGCACAAAAGCCGCCCGGATTTCAACCTTTGATATATAAAGGTTTTGTGATAAATTGATTTTGATGAAGGTTCTTATAACCGGGGCTGCAGGTTTTATCGGTTCCCACCTGGTGGGAAAGTTTCTCCAGGAAGGCTGGGAGGTGGTAGGCCTGGACAATCTCCTTACAGGGAGGATAGAAAACCTTCAAGAGTATTTTTCCAACCCCTCCTTCGTCTTTATAAAATACGATGTTACTAACTTCCTTTATGTGAAGGGAGAGCTTGATTTGATCCTTCACTTTGCCTGTCCTGCTTCTCCCGTGCATTACCTTCGCCATCCCATCCACACCATGAAGGTGGACTCCCTGGGGACCCTCCATGCCTTGGGGTTAGCCAAGGAAAAGGGGGCCAGGTTCGTCCTGGCATCCAGTTCCGAGGTCTACGGGGACCCCCAGCAGACCCCTCAGAAGGAAACTTACAACGGCAATGTATCCCCCATTGGACCCCGTTCGGTTTACGACGAGGCCAAGCGGTTCTCTGAGGCCCTGGCCATGGCCTATTATCGCCAGCACGGGGTGGATGTGAGGATAGCCAGGATATTCAATACCTACGGCCCCAGGATGGACCCGGACGATGGGAGGGTTATCCCTACTTTTATTAAGCAGGCCCTTCTGGGAGAACCTCTGACGGTTTTCGGCGATGGAACCCAGACCCGCTCCTTCTGCTACATAAAGGACATGGTGGAGGGGATTTACTCCCTTTCCACCAGGGAGGGAATATCAGGGGAGGTCTTCAACCTTGGCAATCCCCAGGAATGGAGGATAATAGATGTGGCCTCCCTTATAAAGGCGCTCACCGGTTCCAATTCGCCCATAGAGTTCAGACCCCTTCCCCAGGACGACCCCAAAAGGAGGAGGCCTGACATAGGGAAGGCTAAAAAAATCCTGGGTTGGGAGCCCAGATACACTCTGGAGGAGGGGATTAAGGAGGCTTTGCCATGGTTCAAAGGGAGGATATTGAGGCCTTAGTCAGGGAAAAAAGGGAGGAGATAATTTCCCTTTTAAAGGATTTCGTGGAGCTGGAAAGCCCCACCGAGGATAGGGATGCCGTCCACGCCCTGGGGGACATGGCAGCGGAGCTTTTCCGCCCCTTTCTCCCCCAGAAAAAGGTGCTGGGCGACGAATACAGGGTTTATCGCTTCTCCAAGGGAAGGCCTAAGGTGGTTTTTTTGGGCCATCTTGATACCGTCCATCCCAGAGGAACCCTCAGCAAAAACCCCTTCCGGGAGGAGGATGGAAGGATTTACGGCCCCGGGGTCCTGGACATGAAGGGCGGGATAGTGGCCTTTTACTTCGCCCTGAAATTCGCCCGGGCCGTGGAGGAGCTTCCGTCCCTGGCCCTTATCCTTAACTCCGAGGAGGAGAAGGGTTCAACCCACACCCTGGACAACATGAGAAGACTTGCCAACGGATTTAAATATTGCTTCGGCCTGGAGCCTTCTTCCCCCGGGGGTAAGCTCAAAACCTCCCGAAAGGGGGTGATCTCCCTTAAGATAGAAACCCGGGGGAGAAAGGCCCACGCAGGGCTTGCTCCGGAGAAGGGTATAAACGCCATAGACGAGCTTATAGAACAGCTTGCCCAGCTGAAGGAATGGGTGAAGGTGAACGAAGGCAACTTTAATATAGGGGTCATAGGGGGAGGGGAAAAGCCCAATGTCATCCCCGGGGAGGCCTTTGCCGTGGTGGACATAAGGTTTGAGGAAGAAGACTTTGCGGAGAAGCTCCGTAAGTACATGGGAGAAGTTTCCCCCTTTAAGAGTGGGGCCCTGGTCCGAATGAGTTTCAATTCCTTTGTGCCCCCTCTTCAGCCCAGCATAACCCAGAGAAAGCTCTATGCCCGGTTGAAGGAGTTCTTCTCCTCCTACGGGATGGAGCTGGATGAGACCTCTTCCCCTGGCGGTGCGGACACCTCCTGGTTTTCAAGATGGGGGATAGCCTCCATTGACGGCTGGGGACCCGAGGGAGAGGGGGCCCATTCCGATGATGAATTTGTTTACCTTTCCTCCCTGGAGAAAAGGATAGTTATGCTGACCCTCCTGATTTTAAATTTGAAGAGACTGGCACCGTGAAAAGGCTTTTTATTGTCAATGTTTACAGGAAGAAGGAAAAGGTCAAGGGATACCTGGAAGCCCTCTTCCCGATCTTTCAGGGAGAAATAAAAATATTGGATGAGAAAAACCTGAAGCAAGTGAATGGACCGGCCATCGTAACGGGCTCTGAAAAAATGGTGGGACAGGGGGAGGTGTCCGAGGCTCTCCTGGAGTTTATCCGGGAGACCCCCTGGCCCCTGCTGGGCATATGCTACGGGCATCAGGCCATAGCTAAAGCCTTTGGCCACCGGGTAGGAAATTGCGGGAAACATAAAGGGATGGAGGCCATAATAAAGCTGAAGGATAGCCCTCTGCTTCAGGGACTTGCCCCGGCGTTCCAGATGGAAGAGTCCCACTACGAGTGCGTGGATGGGAAGGGTCCCCTGGACATAGTGGCGGTTAACAGGGCCAGACCCGAAATTGTGGAGGTCCTTCAACATCCGCAAAGGGTGATCTTCGGGGTTCAATTCCATCCGGAGAGAACCCCCGATGGTAGGAATTTTGTCCTCAGAAACTTCCTCTCCCTTTCCTTTAAAAAATAATTTTTGTAAACTATCCCCTCGGAGGTAATCATGAAAAAGACGCCTTTATACGAAGTTCATAGGGCCTTGGGGGCCAGGATGATAACCTTTGCCGGCTTTGAAATGCCGGTTATGTATTCCTCCATCATAGAGGAGCACATGGCGGTAAGGGAGAGGGCAGGCCTTTTTGATGTAAGCCACATGGGGGAGATCTTCGTTTCCGGTTCGGATGCCCTGGAATTCCTCCAATGGATAACCAGCAACGATGTAGGGAAAATGAAGGTGGGCAGAGCCAAATACAATGCCCTTCCCACCGAAAGGGGAACGGTGGTGGACGACCTTCTGGTTTATAAAATGGACGATGAGCTTTACATGCTGGTGGTAAACGCCGCCAATATTGACAAGGACTTCCAGTGGCTTATGGAGCACTCCAACGACTTTGATGTTAAGCTGGAAAATCTGAGTGCCGAATACTTCCAGCTGGCCCTTCAGGGGCCGCTGGCCCAACAGATACTGCAACCTCTGGCGGACTTTGAGCTTTCCACCATAAAATACTACAGGTTCAAGGTGGCGGAGGTTCTGGGCACCGAGGTAATATTGTCCAGGACCGGCTATACAGGAGAAGACGGTTTTGAGATTTACGGACCGGCAGAGGAAGCGAAGAAGTTCTGGGATGCCATAATGGAAGTGGGGAGGGACCACGGAATGCTGCCCGCAGGTCTGGGGGCCAGGGATAGCCTCCGCTTGGAGGCAGGAATGAACCTCTACGGAAACGACATGGACGAGACCACCACCCTTCTGGAGGCGGACCTGGAGTGGATAGTCAAGTGGGAAAAGGATTTTTTGGGTAAGGAGGCCCTCCTTAAACAGAAGAAGGAGGGGCTGAGAAGGAAGCTGGTGGGGTTTGAAATGGTAGACAGAGGGCTTCCCCGCCACGGCTACAAAGTCTATGTGGACGGTAAGGAATACGGGGTGGTGGCCAGCGGAGGATATGCTCCTTACATAAAGAAAAACATAGGCAATGTTTACCTCCCCATAGAAAAGGCCAGGGAAGGGGAGGAGTTTGAGATAGAAATCCGGGGCAAGCTGCACAGGGCCAGGGTGGTTTCCAGGCCCTTTTACAGCAGAATAAAATAGGAGGTGAGCAATGATACCCGATGAACTTTATTATACTGAAAGTCACGAATGGATAAGGGTTGAGGGGGATAAGGCTACGGTGGGGATAACGGACTTCGCTCAGAGGGAGCTCCAGGATATAGTTTATGTGGAACTCCCCGAGGTGGGGAAGAAGGTAAAGAAGGGGGATGTCCTATGCAGCATAGATTCGGTGAAGTCCTCCGCGGAGGTTTACGCCCCCATTTCCGGGAAAGTCCTTCAGGTCAACGAGGCCCTCAACGAGCAGCCGGAGCTGGTGAATAAGGACTCCTACGGGGAAGGATGGCTGGTGGTGTTGAAGCTTGAGGATCCCGGAGAGATTTCCTCCCTGCTTTCGGCCTCCAAATATAGAGAGCTTGTGGAAGAATGAGCCGATACATCCCTATCACCCAGAGGGATAGGGAGGAAATGCTGAAGGCCCTGGGCCTTAGCTCCGGGGAGGAACTTTTTTCTTCCATTCCCCAGGACCTGAGGGGGAAGAGTGAAATAAAAATAGAACCCCTGAGGTCCGAGGCCGCTTTAAAGGAGTATTTCCTTTCCCTGTCCCGGCAAAACTCCTTCCAGGACAAAAAGGTTTTCCTGGGGGCCGGAGCCTATTACCATTACATCCCCTACGCGGTGGATTATCTGGCCTCCAGGTCCGAGTTTTTGACCCCCTACACCCCCTATCAGCCTGAGGTTAGCCAGGGGACCTTAGCCGCCACCTTTGAGTTTCAGACCTATATGGCCGCCCTCACCGGCTTAGAGGTGGCCAACGCCTCCATGTACGAGGGGGCTTCTGCCACGGCGGAGGCTGCCCTGATGGCGCTGAGGATAAGGAGGGGGGACATAGCCGTGGCCCGTTCTCTCCATCCCCAGTATCGTCAGGTTTTAAGAACCTATCTGGAAAAACAGGGGGTTGAACTTGTGGAGATTCCCTTCAGGGAGGATGGAAGGGTTGACCTTAACAGTTTAAAGGAGCTGGATAACCTCTCTGCCTTTATAGTGGGATATCCCAACTTCTTCGGGGTGATTGAGGACCTGGAAGCTATCCAGGGCGTCCTTAAGGAAAAGGGGGCTCTTCTCGTAACTTCCACCTGGGAGGCCCTTTCCCTGGCCCTCCTCAAACCACCCGGGGCCTTCGCAGCTTCCATTGCCGCGGGCGAAGCCCAGAGCTTCGGCCTCCCCCTGGCCTACGGCGGACCCTATGTGGGGTTCTTCGCCACCCTGAAGAAATATGTCTGGAAGATGCCCGGAAGGCTGGTGGGAATGACCAGGGATTCGCAGGGAAGAAGGGGCTTTGTCCTTACCCTCTCTGCCAGGGAGCAGCACATAAGAAGGGGGAGGGCCACCTCCAATATATGCTCCAACGAGGCCTGGTGTGCGGTGAGGGGGGCCATTTACCTTTCCCTCCTGGGGAAAAAGGGGTTGAGAAAACTGGCCCTTCTCAATCACCGCAGGGCCGTCTTTGCCTCGGAGTTGCTTTCAGAGGCGGGGTTTAAACTGGCCTTTTCAGCTCCCTTTTTCAACGAATTCGTGGTGGACCTGGGAGGGGATGCGGAGGAGTTCAGGCGGAGGCTGCTGGAAAGGGGGTTTGTGGCGGGTTATCCCCTGGGCAGAGACTATCCTGAGCTTAAGAATCATTTGCTGCTCACCTTTACCGAGATGAACTCCCGCCAGGATATAGAAGCCCTCGTAAGGGAAATGGAGGCATTGAAATGAGGCTTATCTTTGAATATTCCAAGGCCGGCAAGGAAGGTTTTTTCGTGGAGGAGGAAGAGGGCAAGGAAATTATCCCTGAGAACCTCCTTCGCCCTGAGATAGAGGTTTTACCGGAGGTTAGCGAAAGGGAGGTGGTTTCCCATTACCTGAGGCTTTCGGCGCTGAACTACTCGGTGGATTGGGGCTTCTATCCCCTTGGTTCCTGCACCATGAAATATAATCCCAAAATCAATGAGGAGGTGGCCTCCTTCTTCACCGAAGCCCATCCTCTGCTTCCTGAGGAGCTGGTCCAGGGATATTTGAGGGTTTTCAAGGAGCTGGAAGAGGCCCTGAAGGAGATAACCGGACTGGATGCCTTTACCCTGGCACCGGCTGCCGGTGCCCACGGGGAATTTACAGGCATAATAACCGTGAGGAATTACTTGGAAGCCAGGGGGGAAAGGAGGGAGGTGGTTCTTATACCGGATTCGGCCCACGGGACCAACCCCGCCACCGCAGCCCTTTCCGGATTCAGGGCAGTGGAGATCCCCTCCGACGAAAAGGGCATGATAGACCTTGAGAAATTCAAGGCTGCCCTGAACGAAAAGGTGGCAGCCCTCATGATAACCAATCCCAATACCCTGGGAATCTTTGAGGAGAACATCAAGGAAATATCACGGCTTCTCCACGAAGTGGGGGCCTTCCTTTACATGGACGGGGCCAACATGAACGCCCTTCTGGGGCAGGTTAAGGTGGCAGACCTCGGTGTGGATGTGATTCACCTCAACCTTCACAAGACCTTTTCAACCCCCCACGGAGGAGGAGGCCCCGGTAGCGGACCCGTGGGTGTTGTGGAGAAGCTGGCCCCCTATCTTCCTGGCCCAAGGCTGGTGGAAAGCAACGGCCTTCTCCTGTGGGAGGAAGCAGAGGGGAGGATAAGGTCCTTTTATGGAAACTTCCTGGTAATGGTCAAAGCCTTGGCCTACATAAAGGAGCTGGGAGGCGAGGGCCTGAAGGAGGTTTCGGAAATTGCGGTTTTGAACTCCCGATACCTTCGCAAGAGATTGGAAAAGAAATTCAAGGTGGCCTATCCCACCGAAACCCTGCACGAGTTCGTCCTTTCCGATGAGACCTTCAGGGATAAGATTTCCACCCTGGATCTGGCCAAAAGGCTGTTGGATTACGGGTTCCATCCGCCCACCGTATATTTTCCGTTGATTGTTCACGGAGCCCTTATGATAGAGCCCACGGAGACGGAAAGCAGGGAAACCTTGGACCGCTTTGCGGAGGCCATGGAAAAGATTTTAGATGAAGCCGAAAAGGACCCTGAGGTTGTGAAGACGGCTCCCCATTCCACCCCGGTGGGAAGGCTGGACGAGGTAGGGGCCGCCCGCAAACCGATATTGACCTGGACGCAGTACAAGGAAAAGCAGGACTGATCCTGGCTTAGTTTCTGGCAACCCGAAACAAAATCCTGCTAAAATCTTAAGATGAAACTTTATTTTCAGCCCTTTATGGGAATTGCCGGGGACATGACGGTGGCTGCCCTCTGCCACTTGGCCGGGGTCAGCGGTCCGGAACTTAAAAAGAAGGTTGATTCCTGGGGGATTCCGGTGGAGGTCAACCTGAAGGAAGAAAGAAGGGGGGAGTTTTCCGGCCTTTACCTTCAAATAAAGATCCACGACAGGCTGCCGGAGGTCTTCTTTACCGACATTCAGGATATTCTGGGAGGGATTTCCGAGAAAAAAGAGGTTAAGGAGAAAACCTTAGAGGCCTTCCAGACCCTTTTCAAGGCAGAGGCCGAGGCCCACGGCCTGGACTGGAGGAGGGTTCACCTTCACGAAGCCGGGGCCTGGGACGCCATCTTTGACCTTCTGGCCACCTCCTGGCTTCTGGACGAGATTTCTCCATCGGAGGTTCTCCATGGCCCTGTAAATCTGGGGGCAGGGCAGATCCCTTCCTCCCACGGGCTTCTTCCGGTACCTGCTCCAGCGGTGGTGGCCCTTTTGAGGGGTAGGGAGGTATTTTCCTCCGGGCCATCGTCGGAGCTCACCACCCCCACCGGAGCCACCATTCTGAAGACCTTTGCCCTTCCCTCCCGCCTTCCCCCGGGCAGGCTTTCTAAGGAGGGAAGAGGGCTCGGGACCCGGAGTTTCCCTGGATTCCCCAATTACCTGAGGGTTCTTTCCATAGAGGAAGGCCCTTCACAGCGGGCGGTTTACGAGCTGGAATTTCAGGTTGACGATGCCCCCGGGGAGCTTCTAGGAGGGCTCTGGGAGCTTCTGGAGGGTAAGGCGCTGGACATGGTTATGGTACCGGTTTACATGAAAAAGGGAAGGCCCGGAGTGCTTTTGAGGATCCTCACGGGGGCCGAAAATCTGAGGGAAGTCCAGAAGCTTGTTTTTGAAAACACCACCACCATTGGCCTGAGGTTTTCTTTGAAGGAGAGGGTTGCACTGGAGAGGGAGAGGTTGGAAGTGGCCGTGGACGGAGAAAAGGCCTTTTTAAAGGTTTCTTACCTGGAGGGGAGGCCCGTCAATGTGGCCCCTGAGTTCTCCTCTTGTAGGGAGCTTGCGGAAAGGCTTAAAATATCCATAAAGGAGGCCTGCAGAAGAATCCTGGCTCAATGGAGGGAAAAATGAAGTTTTACCTTACCACTCCTATTTATTATGTGAATGGAAAGCCCCACCTGGGCCACGCCTATACAACAGTTATCGGCGATGTTATAGCCCGTTTCAAGAAGATAAAGGGATACGATGTCTTTTACCTAACCGGAACGGACGAGCACGGAGGCAAGATTGAAAAGGCAGCCCGCTCCATGGGGAAAAGCCCAAGGGAGCTGGCCGATGAGATGGTCCCCCACTTCAAAAACCTCTGGAAGGCGCTGAATATAGAATACGATTTTTTCATCAGGACCACCATGGATTTCCACGAGAAGAGGGTGGCAGAAATATTTGAGGAGCTTAAAAGAAAGGGGCACATATACAAGGGTTCCTACAGCGGATGGTATTGCTACAACTGCGAGGCTTACATTCCCGACGATGCCGAGGAGGTGGACGGGGTGAAGATATGCCCGGATTGCGGCGGAAAGGGGGAATTCATAACCGAGGAAAATTACTTCTTCAGGCTTTCTGCCTTCCGCAGGCCCCTCCTGGACTTTTACAAAAGGAATCCTGACTTCGTAAAACCTCCCTTCATGATGAACAAGGTGGTTAGTTTCGTGGAGCAGGGCTTGAGGGACCTGAGCATCACCCGCACCACTATAAACTGGGGGATAAGGGTTCCCTCGGACCCCAAGCATGTGATTTATGTGTGGTTTGACGCCCTTTTTAACTATGTTACAGGGCTCAGGGATAAATTTGATAAATACTGGCCTGCGGACCTCCACATAATCGGCAAGGACATCATTATATTTCACGCCGTTTACTGGCCTGCTTTTCTTATGGCCTTGGGTTATCCCCTGCCCAGGACCGTTCTTTCCCACGGATGGTGGTTAGTGGACCGCAGGAAAATGTCCAAGCACCTGGGAAATGTTCTGGACCCCCACATTCTAATAGAGAATTTCGGCTCCGACGCCGTCAGATACTTTCTGCTGAGGGAGACCCCCATAGGCCAGGATGGGAATTTTTCCCACGAAGGTTTCATTGAAAGGTACAACGCAGACCTGGCCAACGAGCTGGGGAACATCGTCTCTCGGACCACCGCCATGGCAGTCAAATATTTCTCCGGAAACCTTCCGGCTCCCTCCCCGGCTCTGGAGACTGACAGGAGGATGGAGAATCGGTGGAAGGAGGTGGAGCCTGAGATAGAGCGGGCCTTTGAAAATTACGAGTTCTCCAAGGGGCTATCTTTGCTCTGGAATTACTTGAGGGGCATCAACAAGTACTTAGTGGAGACAGAGCCCTGGAGGAGCGGGGTGAAGTCCCCCGGCAGGACCTCCAGGATTCTTCTTACCTGCTTTAAGGCTCTGCACGCATCCCTCAAGTTCATAATTCCCGTTATGCCAGAGGCCGGCGGGAAGATAAAGCGCGCCCTTTCCAGCCCGGGGGAATTTTCCTGGGACGCCTATGACGAGAAGAGAAAAATAGAAAGGCTGGATGGCCTTTTCCCCAGGGTGGATAAGGCCGAGTTCTTTAAGGAGGAAAAGGATATGGAAGAGAAAAGGGAAGAAAAAACCTATGTCACCATTGAAGATTTCTTCAAGATGGGGCTTAAGGTGGGGAAGATACTGGAGGTAAAGCCCGCACCCAACGCCGATAAGCTTTACCTTCTAAAAGTAGACATGGGTGACCACGAAAGGAATCTGGTGGCCGGGCTCCGCCAGTATTACACCCCCGAGGAGCTCCTGGGCAAGAAGATAGTGGTGGTAACCAACCTCAAGCCCGCCAGAATAAGGGGGCACGAATCCCAGGGAATGCTCCTGGCGGCGGATGTGGACGGTAAACCCTACCTCCTGGTGGTTCCGGAGGAGGTGCCCCCGGGCGCCATCGTTAGATGAACATAGTCATCTTCGGAAAACCCCAGAGCGGAAAGACCACCCTCTTCCAGATTCTTACGGGCCTGGGTGAAAAGAGAAGGCACATGGCGGTAGTGGAGGCGAAGGATCCGAGGCTGGTAAAGGTGGCGGAGGCGGAGGGCTCCTCAAAAATTACCTTTGTTCACATGGGGTTTGAGGACCCCCCTGCCAGGGAGATGCTAAGCGAAATGAGGGCTGCCCTGGGTCTTATACATGTGGTCCGCAGTGGCGAACCCCTGAGGGAAATAGGGGAGGCGGAAGAGGATTTCCTGGAGAAGGACCTTAAGACCGTAGAGGCTGCCCTGGAGAAGGCACAGAAACAATATTCCAGGCAAAAGTCCAGGGATCTGGAGAGGAAAATATCCGCCTTAAATGGGGCATTGGAGGTTTTGTCCGAAGGAAAACCCCTGAGGCAAGCATATCCCCACGACAAGGAGGAGTTTTCCGGCCTTGGTCTACTTTCCCTGAAGCCCATCATCCATGTTGTAAATGTTAAATTTGAGGAACTGGAGGGGTTCCTTCCCATAGAAAAGGAGGAAAAAGGGAGGGCGGTGGTGGTGATGGACCTTCTTACGGAAAAGGAGCTGCTGGAAAGCGGGGACGAAGAAAGGCAGCAGCTCATGGAGGAGTTCGGGATAAGGGAACTGAAGGCGGAAGGTTTCGTGGCGAGGATTTACAGGGTCCTGGACCTGCTGGTCTTCTTCACCGCCAACAGGAGGGAAGCCCGGGCCTGGACCCTGAGGAGGAATTCCACGGTCCTGGAGGCCGCGGGGAAAATACACACGGATATGGCTAAGGGATTTGTGAGGGCTGAGGTGGCGGGCTGGGAGGAATTTGTCTCCGCCGGAGGATGGTCCGGTCTTCATAGGGCCGGTAAAGTTCGCTTGGAGGGGAAGGACTACAGGGTAAGGGATGGGGATGTGCTGAACATTAGATTTAATAAATGAAATTTGAAATCCTCTGGAAGGACCGAAGCTCCGGGGCCAGGGTGGGGGTTCTTTACACGAAATCCGGTCCTGTTTTAACCCCGGCCTTTATGCCCGTGGGAACAGAGGGAGCGGTAAAGGGGGTCTTTCCCTCTCAGCTTTGGGAAATGGGCTATCGTCTCCTGCTTTCCAACCTTTATCATCTTTATCTGAGGCCCGGAATAGAGACGGTGGAGAAGGTGGGGGGAATACAAAAATTCATGGCCTGGCCGGGGGCCATTCTTACCGACTCCGGCGGTTTTCAGATCTTCAGCCTTTCCTCCAAGGTGGAGGTGAAGGAGGAAGGCATTTACTTCTCCTCCCACAGGGACGGCAGCAGACATTTCCTTTCCCCGGAGGATGTTATTGAATATCAGGGCAGGCTGGGGGTTGATATTGCCATGGTTCTGGACCACTTCGTCTCCAACGAGGCCCCACGCACCCTGGTGGAGGAGGCCACCTCCAGGACCCTGAGATGGGCGGAAAGGGCAGCCAGGAAGATCTCCCAGATGAGGACTTCCACCGCCTTCTTCGGGATAGTTCAGGGGGGAATTTATCCTGACCTCAGGAAAAGCTCCGCCCGCCATCTGGCAGCCATGGGTTTTGATGGATTCGGTATAGGTGGATTGGGGGTGGGAGAGAGCGAGGAAGATATGATGGGGGCCGTGGAGGAGACGGTGGCCCATCTTCCGGAGGAAAAGCCCCGTTATCTCATGGGCATAGGGCATCCCATCCAGATAGTAAAGGCGGTTTTAAGGGGGGTTGACCTCTTTGACTGTGTGATCCCCACCAGGAACGGCAGAAGGGGGCAGGTTTTCACCGGTGAGGGGCTCCTCAGGATCAAAAGGAAAGAATATGCCACGGACCCTGAGCCGGCATATCCAAAATACCCTTTCTCCAGGGCACTTCTTCGCCATCTCCATGTCTCCGGCCACATAAACTCCGCCCTTTACAACACCTTGATAAACCTTCGCTTCTTTCTTGACATAATGGAGAAAATTCGTAAATATATTAAGGCCAATTACCTTCGGGAGTTTCTGAGGGATTTAGAAAAAAATTGGAGGGAGAAATGATCAACATGCTTTATGCCCAATCTTCAGCCCAGGCAGGGCAGCAGGGAGGTTTTCTCGGCTCCCTGATAATGATAGCCATAATTTTCGTTATTTTTTACCTTTTGCTCATTGTCCCTGCCAAAAAACGCCAGAAGAAGCATCAGCAGATGATTGATTCCATTGAGGTGGGGGATGGGGTGGTCACCGCCGGAGGGATAGTGGGAAAGGTCACCGCTGTATACGAAGATAGGGTGGAGATAGATTCCCTGGGCACCAAGCTTGAGGTGGTGAAGAACTACATAAGCGCAGTAACCAAGAAGAGGTGAAGGCATGAAGAGAAAGGTGGGCTGGAAGTTCGCCGTAATAATCGGTTCTCTGCTTTTGTTCATTTACTTCATGGTTCCCCCTTCCCGGAAGATTAAGCTGGGCCTTGACCTGAAGGGAGGTATGCACCTGGTCCTTCAGGTTGTGACCGACGATGCGGTGAAGATGGAAAGGGACCAGGAAATACTCCACTTGAAGTCCCTGCTGGAGGATGAAGGCATTAAGGTGGGGAGGGTCTATGGGAAGGGCATTAAGACCATTGTAGTGGAAGGCATTCCAGGGGACAGGGAAAGGGACTTTGACGCTCTGGTGGCCAGCAATTTCTCCCTTAACTGGGATTACTCCGGAATCGTGGAGGGAAAGGCCGAGCTCACCATGAAGAAGAAATACGAAGCCATGCTCCGGGAAAACTCCGTGGAAGAAGCTCTGGAAACCATAAGAAGAAGGGTAGACGAGTTCGGAATCTCCGAGCCTGTTATCCAGCGGCAGGGCCTGCACGGCGACAAAATAGTGGTGGAACTTCCCGGGGTGGACGACCCCAAAAGGGTGAGGGCCCTTCTTAAAAACACAGCCCTTCTGGAGCTTAAGCTGGTCAAGGATGGGCCCTTCCCCACCAGGGAAGAGGCCCTGAAAAAATACGGGGGAAGCCTTCCCTCGGACCTTCAGGTGCTTCCCAGCAAGGGACAGGGATATTTCATAGTGGAGAGGCTGGCGGCGGTAACCGGCAGGGACCTCAAGACCGCCCGCAGCTGTGCCGACCGCTATAACATGCCCGCGGTTTGCTTTACCCTCAATGCGGAGGGGGCCCGAAAGTTTGAAAAGGTAACCAGCGAGAACATCGGAAGGCGTCTGGCCATAGTCCTGGACAATGTTATACAGAGCGCCCCGGTTATCAACGCCCGGATATCCTACGAGGGAATTATTGAAGGACAGTTTACCCAGGAGACGGCTCACGACCTGGCCTTAGTCCTCAGGACAGGTTCCCTGCCGGCCGGAATAAAAATAGTTGAGGAAAGGACCATAGGCCCTTCCTTGGGGGCCGATTCCATAAGGAAGGGATTGAAGGCCTCCATCTTGGCCCTGATCCTCGTTATGGGTTTCATGATTTTTTACTACCGCCTGGCCGGGGTGAACGCTACCTTAGCCCTTATCCTTAACATGATAATAATTTTCGGCTCCTTAGCCCTTTTCCACGCGGCCCTTACCCTTCCGGGAATCGCAGGTATAGTTCTTACCATCGGAATGTCGGTGGACGCCAATGTTCTTATCTTTGAGAGGATAAGGGAGGAGCTGGATGGGGGTAAAACCCCCTTAGCAGCCATAGATGCGGGATTTTCCAGGGCCTTCGTTACCATTCTGGACGCCAACATCACCACGGTAATTGCTGCCATCTTCCTTTTCAGCTTCGGCACAGGGCCCATAAAGGGCTTCGCCGTCACATTAATTCTGGGCATCATCGCTTCCATATACACGGCGGTCTTCGTATCCAAGGCCATCTTTGAGCTCCTCTACTTCGGAAAGAGAAAAGTGGAAAAAATCAGCATTTAAGGAGGGGAAATGCGTTTCTTCAAAAGGACCAATATAAACTTTATGAAAGCCAAGTATATGGCCTTTGCTGTGTCACTGGCCGTGATAATAGCGGGGCTGGTTTTCATCCAGAAGAACGGCCTCAATTACGGGATAGATTTCGTGGGGGGAACCCTCCTGCAGATAAAGTTTTCCCATCCCGTGAAAATAGACGAATTAAGGGCTAAACTCAAGAAAGCCGGCTTTAAAAACGCCATCATCCAGGCAGTGGAGAATTCCTCCGACGAGTACATTATAAGGGTAGAAAAAATGGGAACCGGCGAGGAAGAAGAGCACCTTAAAATCGCCAACCGACTTGTTCTTCTTTTCATGTCGCCCCAGGAGGAGAAGCTATCAAAGGAAAAGCTGAACCTGAACCTCATGTCCACGGCGGAGATAAAGGACCTTCTGGCTAAGGCCTTCCCGGAGGAGAAGGCGGACCTCTGGGCCCGGAAGATAGCCGAAGTGAAAAAGGAGAAAAAGATAATAAGGGGTTTTGAAGAGCTGAAGGAGGCGGGGGTTCCCACGGCTCCCTTAAATTACCTGAAGGAAAAGACCTTCCTGGGTTCCGTTTCCGTTATGAGGGTAGAGTATGTGGGACCACAGGTGGGAAGAATCCTCAGGCACAAGGCTGTTCTGGCCACAGTCTGGGCCCTGCTGGGGATGTTAATATACATAGCCTTCAGGTTCAGGCTTCTTTACGGTTTTTCGGCAGTTCTTACCCTGGCCCACGATGTTCTGGTTACCTTGGCCTTCATATACTTTCTAAAAATAGAGTTTGACCTCAAAATAGTGGCGGCCCTGCTCACCATAGTGGGATATTCCATAAACGATACCATAGTGGTTTACGACAGGGTAAGGGAGAACTTTCCCATATTCAGGAAGAGGAAGGATATGAGCTTCGGAGAACTTCTGAACCTGAGCATAAATCAGACCCTCTCCCGCACCATCCTTACCTCCGGCACCACCCTGCTGGCCCTTCTTGCCTTGGTTCTTTTCGGCGGAGAGGTAATACACGGATTTGCCCTGACCATGTTCATAGGAGTGGTTGTGGGAACCTATTCCTCCATTTACCAGTCCTGCGCCTACTTAGACCTGTGGAGCAAGAAGTTCGGCACCAAGGGGCTGGTGAAGTGATGGGATAAGGAGGCTTCTGCTTTTTTTTGCCCCTAATTCTGTGGGCCACCACCTATTATGTCTCCCCTAAGGGGAGCAATTCCAACCCAGGGACCAAGGAAAAACCCTGGGCTACCCCTGGATACGCCACGAAACACATTTCCTCCGGGGATACCCTGGTTATCCTTGAGGGGGAGTATGTTCTCTCAAGATACTGGGAGGACATGTTGACGCCCCCCTCGGGAGCTGCAGGAAAATGGACCGTTATAAGGGGAGAGGGGAAGGTGGTTTTGAAGGGTAGGAATAACCTCCTGGCAGCCGTAGACCTGGGGGGTAAGAGATACATAAGGATAGAAAACTTGGAGATAACCAATTATAAAGGGGAGCCTTTTCGGGAAGGGATAACCGCCTGGGGACCCTGTTCCCATATAGAGCTGAGGAACCTTCACATTCACCACCTGGACGAAATGTGCGTAGACCTGCGGGATCCCTCCCATTTGAAAATCCTGGACTCCAGAATTCACCATTGCGGTTTCGGGGCCATAGGAGGGCCTGCCCCGGCCCAGGGGGGATGGAGGGATGTTCTGATAAAGGGATGCTATCTGGACTACAGCGGCCATTACTATCAGGGTGGTTCTGGCCCTTCTCCCTACGACAGGCCCGATGGCTTCGGAATAGAACCCTCGGAGGGGCCGGTGGAAATAGCCGACTGCCTGGTGGAGCACAACCGGGGGGACGGTATAGACTCCAAGGCAAGGAAAACCTACATACACAGAACCATAGTCGCCAACAACTCCTGCGATGGGGTTAAGGTCTGGGGAGGGGGAAGCAGGGTGGAGAATGTTCTCATTTACGGCAGGGGAGACGGGGACCCCACCCCTACCCCCTGGGCCTCCTTAGTCATAGACCAGGTAAGGGAGGCCGGGGCCCGCTTTGAGATAGTAAATGTAACCATATACGACAGGGATGTTGCCGGAAACTATCCTGTCTATGTGGGCTACGACCAGGCCGTAAGCATAAATGTGCTTTTCCGCAACCTCATAATCTTCGGGGGAAGCGACCCTGTTTACATAGGCCCCAGGGTGAAATTTTCCATGGACCACAGCGATATATACATAACCGGCTCCTCCACCCAGATAATCGTGGGAGGAAAAAGGTTCGGACCAGGGGAAATTTCCCGCCTGGGGGAGGGGAACATTTCCAGGGACCCCATGTTCCTCCAGCCGGCCTGGGGCAGGGAAGGGGATTTCCACCTGAGGAGGCAAAGCCCGTGCATAGACGCTGGAACCTCCCAGGGGGCTCCCTCCGACGACCTGGAAGGGGGAAGAAGGCCCTGGGGAAAGGGCGTGGACATGGGGGCCTACGAGTACGGGGCTTCCTCCGGGAAGGGTAAATTTCCCCCTTTCTTCTGGAGGCGCAGAAAATTTCACTGATGGGTTTTTACCTTAACAAAGGGAGGTTTTTCTGGTAAATTATAAGCTGTGAGAAGAGTTATAATCGGCTTTGTGCTCGTAATCCTTCTTGTAGGGATCCTTTTCGTTTTTGAGATCTATCTCTGGAACTCCCGCAGAAAGCCCGGTACCCCTCCTGAAGGGAAGGTGGTGGAGACCCGGGGGGAGGTCTTCATACAGAGGGATGGAGGAAAGCTCACCGCGAAGGTCGGGGAGGGCAGAGTCCTTATACTTTCAGGGAAAGGACTTTTTCTTCTCAGGGAGAATTCCCGGGCCGAGTTTACCCGTAAGGGGGTCCTTCTCTCCTCTGGATCCCTGGAATTTTCTGGGGAGGGTTTTTTAGAAAACCGGAAATTTTCTTGTTCCTTTAAGGGAGAGGGCTTATTGCTGGAGGGGAGAATTTTCGTAACCGGAGGGATGGCCTGTGGAATTGGGGAAGGGAAGGGATACGATGGGGAGAAAACCTGGAAAATAAATATCCCTTCCCTGGAAGTGAAGGTAACCCCATCCGGGCTTCTGGTAAGCACAGCTTCGCCCATGGGGCTGGAGATAAGCCAGGACCCTTTTTTCGTAAGCCGGGAGCTAAAATTAAAGCTTTCCTCCCCCAAGATTTTAAAGCTGGGGAATGGACTCCACTATCTTAGGGCCTGCCTTGAGCCCGTAGGCCTGTGTTCGTCCCCTCAGGTGGCGGCGGTAAAGAACCTGCAGGCGCAATTAAAACGCATTGATAAAACCCCTCCAAAGCTGGAGGTATCCATCACCCCCAAGGGGAGGGTTGTTATCATAAGGGGAGTCACCGAGGTTGGGGTTAAGGTTTTCATCAACGGCAAGAGGGTTCCGGTGGAGACCTCCGGCAGGTTTTTTCATACCTTAGAGTTTGACAGTCCCGGACCGAAACTGGTGGTGGTGGAGGCTGTGGACTCGGCAGGAAATATAAGCAGAAAATCCAAGGAAGTGGTGGTATATGGGGATTAAAATTAAATCCTTATTTTCGGTTTTTGAGGGCACCAGCCTGGGGATAGACCTGGGAACGGCCAATACTCTCATTTACAAGAAGGGCGAAGGAATAGTTCTGAGGGAACCGTCCATAGTGGCCATTGATACCGCCACCGGGAAGGTCCTGGCCACCGGCAACGAGGCCAAGAGGATGCTGGGGAAAACCCCGGAAAGGGTGAGAGCGGTGAAACCCCTGAGGGATGGGGTAATTGCGGATTTTGAAGCCGCCGAGAAAATGCTGGAGACATTCTTGAAGAAGGCCATGAAGGGTATATCCTGGGTGAGGCCCAGGGTGGTTATCGGAATTCCTTCAGGAATAACCCCGGTGGAGAAAAGGGCGGTGAAGGATGTGGCCTTCAGGGTAAGGGCCAAGGAGGTCTTCATGGTGGAACAGGCCATGGCTGCGGCCATAGGAGCCGGCCTTTCAGTAACGGAGCCCACAGGAAGCATGATAGTGGACATCGGCGGTGGAACCACCGATATTTCCGTTATCTCCATGGCAGGGGTGGTTAAGGGCAAGACCATAAGGGTTGCGGGAAACGAAATGGACGAGGCCATAAGGAATTACCTGAAGAACAAGTTTAATTTGCTGGTGGGGGAAAGGACCGCCGAAGAGATAAAAATAGAGATAGGAAACGCCATGGAAACCGAGGAGCCCAGGGAAAAGGAGGTTAAAGGAAGGGACCTGCGGGAGGGGCTTCCCAGGAACATAGTGGTTAACGAACTGGATGTGAAGGAGGCCCTGGAGCCGGTGATAACCGCCATAGTAAACGCCATAAAGGACACCCTGGAAACCACTCCCCCGGAGCTTTCTGCGGACATTTTTGAAAGGGGGATAGTTCTCAGCGGCGGAGGGGCCTTGCTTAAAAACCTGGATAAGAGGATAGAAAAGGAAATAAAGCTTCCGGTGGAGGTGGCCAGGGATCCCCTTTCCAGTGTGGCTGAAGGCGTTGGAAGGATCCTGGACGACATGGACCTTTTGAGGAAGGTCTCCGTGGATTAAATTGCAGGAAGTAAAGAGAGTTTACCTTCTTTTGATAGTCTTAAATTTCGCATTGTTGCTCTCCAACCATTACGCTTCCAGGAAAACCGGTCAGCTTTTTTATTCCCTTATCGCTCTGGGGAGAGGAGCCGGCCGCTTGGTGTCCGATATATACTATTCTGCCCGGCAGAGGATGGAGACAATTGCCAGGGCGGATAGGATCATGGAAGAAAACCGGGCCCTGGAGAGGGCCTTAACGAAGGAAAGGATGAGGTCCCTGAAACTTCGCCAGGAGCTGGAAAAGCTCAAAAACCGTCCCCCGCTGTCCTATCCTTCCCTGTTCTTTGCCAGAACGGTTTTTTTGAATCCCGTAAACATTTATTTGAAATTCGCTGTGGAAGCCGGGTGGGGCCAGGGGATAAGGGAAAGGATGGCGGTGGTGGACATGGAAGGAAACGCTGTAGGTAAGGTGGTGTCTCCTGTAAGCTATTCCAGCTCCTGGGTGAGGCCCATAACCTATCCCCTTTTTTCCACAGGGGTAAAGATAGGCCAGTATTACGGAGTGGCCCGGGGAACTGGCCAGGCTTTCTTAGAGGTGGATTATATCTATCCAACATCCTCCGTAAAGGAAGGGGATGAGGTTTTCACCTCAGGACTGGACGGAGTATTCCCCCCGGGTCTTCCTGTGGGGAAGGTGGTTTTCGTGCGTAGGACCTCCGGTCTTTTCCTGAAAATAAAGGTAAAACCTCGTTTCTCCCTTCGTACCTTGAAATGGGTGGGGATAATCAGGAAATGGTGATTCTGTATCTCATCGTTGCCCTTATGCTTTCCTTTCTCTGGACCGCCTCCCCTATTTTTTCAGTCCTTCCCTTTCAGTTTCTTCCCCTCCTGGCCTTTCTCCGTCACAGGCATAAGGATGGTCCCTGGGTAGCTGCCGCCGCAGGGCTCCTTACGGACCTGGCCTTAGGGCTTCCCCTGGGAACCTTTGGGCTTTCCCTTTCCCTTTCTTCTTTCCTGTTCAGGGAAGCCTTCAGGAGTTTCCTCCTCACACCAAGGGTCACCTTGGTTCTTTTATTCTTATATCTTCTGGCTAAAGATTTAATTGCCATGGGTGTGTTGGCCTTCTTTTCCATGCGCTGGAGTCCCTCGTTTTTAGCTTACCTGCTTACCCTTCTGGCTTACTATCCCGTTTACAAAAAAAATGAGAGAGCGCTTAGAAAGGCTTAAAGCCTCCAGAATTAAGTTTATGCTCCTGGTGGGAGGAGCCCTGGTGGTAGTGCTGGCCCGTTGCTTCCAGCTCCAGATAATTCAATACGAAAGGTTTTATCGCCTGGCCGAAAGAAACAGGACACTAAGGTTTCCCCGGCGTGCCCCCCGGGGAAAAATCCTTGACAGGAAGGGAAGGGTCCTGGCCGAAGCCAGAGCCACCTTCTCCCTCTCCATAGTGCGGGGCCTTTCTGAGGACCTAAGGAAAACCCTCAGAACTATAGCACCTATTTTAAAAACGAGGGTGGAAATCCTGGAAGAAAGGCTCAGCGAACAGAGGGATGTGCCGGAACTTCAACCGGTGGTGGTGGCTGAAAACCTGAGCATCTCCCAGGTTTCCAGGCTGGAGGCCCTTCGGGATGAATTCCCGGAGATCCTGGTGGAAGCGGAACCTTCCAGGTATTACCCCTTCGGCAAACTGGCGGCCCATGTGCTGGGATATGTGGGGGAGGCCAGCAGGAAGGAGGTGGAAGCCTGGGGGGTAAGGCCCGGAGAAGTGGTGGGGAAAAAGGGGGTGGAAAGGAGATACGACTCTTTGCTAAGGGGAAAGGAGGGATATGAAGAAGTTCTCAGGGACAGCCTCGGCAATCCCATAAGAGTCTTGAGGGAGGTAGCCCCTGTTTCAGGTAGGTCCCTGAGCTTAACACTGGATGTTGAGCTTCAACGCTTAGCGGCTCAGGCTCTGGGTAAAAGGAAGGGGGCGGTGATAGTTCTTTCCCCCCGAAGCGGAGAGGTCCTTGCCATGGTCTCCAGCCCGTCCTTTGACCCCAACCTGATGTCCTCCAGATTTTCCTCCAAGGAGAAATTGATGATAATGAGGTCCCGGGAAAAACCCCTTTTCACCAGGGCAATCCAGGGGACCTATCCCATCGGGTCCATTTTTAAACTGGCGGTGGCGGTGGCAGCCCTCACCAAAGGGGTGGTGAGACCTCGGGAGAAGCTCTTCTGTCCCGGATTTTTCCCCTTCGGGGGAAGGCTTTTCCGGTGCTGGAGGGCTGGCGGTCACGGCTGGGAGGACCTGCCCCATGCCATAAAGGATTCCTGCAATGTCTATTTTTACAAAGTTGGGGAGAGGCTGGGAATAGAGGGGATGGTGGAGGTGGTAAGCAGATTTCCCTTTGGAAGAAGAACAGGGATAGACCTTCCTGGCGAAAGCCCTGGAATTCTACCAAGTCCGGCATGGAAGAAGCGGCACTTAGGGGTGGACTGGTATCCGGGGGAGACCATTTCCCTGAGCATAGGACAGGGATACCTTGTGGCCACACCCCTTCAGGTGGCTCTTTTCACTGCCGCCATAGCCAACCGGGGGTGGTACCCAGTACCCCACCTCAGGGCAGACCTTCCCGTTAATAAGGTTTCCACCGGGCTTCCTCCGGAGGCCTTTCAATGGGTAATCCGGGGGATGAGACTGGTGGTTGAAGAGGGAACCGGAAGGGCCGCTTCGGTTCCGGGGGTGGAGGTTTGCGGAAAAACCGGAACTGCCCAGGTGGTGAAGCTGGAGAGAAGCAAGGAGATAAAGCCCCATTCCCTTTTTACGGCCTTTGCCCCCTGCGATAACCCTGAAATAGTCATTTTCGTTCTTGTGGAACACGGAGGGGCTGGAGGCCAGACCGCCGCCCCTCTGGCCGGTAAAATATTAAGGAGGATCTTCGGTGAGAAGGCTGCGGGAGATAGATAAAGGGATGCTTCTCTGGGCCCTTTCCCTGAGCTTCGTCGGACTGGCGGGTATCTGGCTTTCCAGGGGAAGTTCCCGTTATCTGGTGGGTCAGCTCCTGAGGCTAATCCTGGCCCTGGCGGGTTTTTTCATTTTTTCTTCCCTGAACTATCGCAAGCTCCTGAGGCTTTCGCCCTGGCTCTATGCAGGTCTTCTCCTGATCCTCTTTCCCTTAGCCCTGAGGGGCGGCGTCTCCAGCTGGTTGAAACTGGGTGCCTTCTGGTTTCAGCCTTCGGAGGCCGGTAAATTCATCGTCCCTCTTTTCCTGGTGAAACTTCTGCGGACCCGCCTGGATTTCCCCATGGGCTTTACCAGATTCGTTATTTCAGGAGCGGCCGTAGGCCTCCCCATGGCCCTGGTGGCCCTGCAGCCCGACCTGGGCACCGCCTTCGTTTACCTTTCCTTTATTTTTGCCCTTTATCTTATCTTCGGGATAGAAAGATGGCTCAGGAACCTTTTAATCATCGGGGGGATTTTCCTCTTCGCCCTCGCCTGGTTTTTCTTCCTGGAAAATTACCAGAAGAAAAGGATAACCTCCTTCCTTCACCCCTCCGAGGATCCCAGAGGAGCGGCTTATCAGGTTTACCAATCCAAGATATCCATAGGCTCTGGAGGATTGGCGGGGAAAGGATGGAGGGAAATGACCCAGGCCAAGCTGAAGTTCCTCCCGGCTGCCCACACGGATTTCATCTTTTCCGTCATAGCCGAGGGTTTCGGGTTCCTGGGTGTGACGGCTGTTCTCCTCCTTTATTTAATCCTTTTTTACCGAATATTTTCAGCGGTGAGCTACCTGGCGGAGGAAGATGCGGTTCTGTTGGTTCTGCTCCTTGGCTCTTGGATAGCCTTCCAGACGGTCTTTAACCTCCTCATTGCCGTGGGCCTTTTCCCCGTAACCGGATTTCCGCTTCCTCTGCTGAGCTACGGTGGCTCCAACCTCCTGGCCACATACATATCCCTTGGAATAATAAACAGCACCCTGGCCTGGAGGTGGGAATGATGGATTGGCTTTCAAGGGTCAGAAAGCCCTCCAGGTACATAGGGGGAGAATTCGGCTCGGTTGCCAAGCCCGGGGCCAGGGTGAGGATAGCCCTGGCATATCCCGATTTATACGAGATAGGGATGAGCTACATAGGCCTCAGAATACTCTATTTTTTCATTAATTCCCACGAAGGGGTGGCCGCCGAAAGGGTCTTTATGCCGGATGCCGACGCCTTCCACGAGATGAAAAGCAGGGGTTTTCCCCTCTTTACACTGGAGACCAGAACCCCCTTAAACAGGGTTGACCTTCTGGCCTTCTCCCTCCTCTATGAGCTCAACTATACCAATGTGCTCCAGATGCTTCACCTGGGGGGCATTCCCTTACGCAGTGAGGAAAGGAAGGAGGGGGACCCCATTGTAGGGGCAGGGGGACCCAATGTTATAAATCCTGAGCCCATGGCTCCCTTTTTTGATTTTTTCTTCTTCGGCGATGGGGAGATATTCTTTGAAAGGGCGGTTCCCATCCTCCTGGAGACGGGAAGCAGAAGGGATAGGCTGGAGGAGCTGGGAAAGCTCCCCGGGGTTTACCTTCCCTCCCTGGCGAAGAGGAAAAAAGCCCCCCATGGACACTATTTTGTGGAGGGACTTAAGGTGGAAAAGGCAGTGGTTCTAAATTTGAACTCTTACCCCTTCCCGGAGCAGGCTGTCCTGCCCCATGCGGAGTCGGTTTTTGACCGTCAGGGATGGGAAATATCCCGGGGATGCCCTCAGAAGTGCAGGTTTTGCCAGGCCACCCAGTTCTACTCCCCCTTCCGGGCCAGGGACATCAACCAGGTGGCCAATGCCGTTATAAGGAGCCTGAGGAGGACCGGATACGAGGAGGTAAGCTTCTCCTCCCTATCCACCGCCGATTTTCCCCATTTTGACCTTCTTCTAAAGGCTCTGTATCCAGAGTTCAAAAAATGGGCCATCTCCGTTTCCCTTCCTTCCCTGAGGCCTTCCCTTCTCCAGAAGCCCCATGTTTTAAGCATGATAGCGGAGCTCAGGAAAACATCCTTTACCATAGTACCTGAGGCGGGCAGCGAGAGGTTAAGAAAGGTTATTAACAAGGCTACCACGGAGGAGGAGATTATAAAAGCGGCGGAGGTGGCCTTTAAATTGGGATGGCGCAGGCTGAAGTTCTACTTTATGATAGGACTCCCCACCGAGACGGAAGAGGACCTTCGGGGAATAGCCAGGCTTTTGCAGAGGATCTCTGACTTAGGAAAGGGCATCCTGGGCCACAGGCCCACCCTGGTGGCCTCCATTTCCAACTTCGTCCCCATGCCCTGGACTCCCTTTCAGTGGGAGGGCTTCCAGGACCCCGGGGTTCTGAAGGAGAAACAGAGGTTTTTGCTGAACCTCATAAAAAGGCAAAGAAGTATAAGGGTGAATTTCCACTCCATCCAGCAGAGCTTCCTGGAAGGGCTCTTGGCCCGGGGGGACTTCAGGGTGGGCAGGCTGGTGGAGAGGGTTTTTCGCAGGGGAGGGATGCTGGAGGCCTGGAGGGAGCATTTTAATTTTAACCTCTGGGAGGAAGCCATAAGTGAGGAAGGTATAGACCCCCAGACCTTCTTGGGGCCCTTTCCTGTGAACCAGCCCCTTCCCTGGGACCACATGGAGGCGGGTCCGCTTAAGCCGTATTTGTTGGATGAGAGGGAGAAGGCGATGAAAGGAGAGAGGACCCCTTCCTGCCTTGAGCTTCTTTGCGGTCGCTGCAGGGGATGTATATACTGGAAGGTGGCCAGGAAAAGGTTCAAAAAAAATATAGAGCTCAGGGAGAAACTACCACCCAGGGTTTTCAAGGGCCGATTCTTTTACCGCGTTTACTACACGAAAAAATCCGTGGCCAGCTTTTTAACTCAGACTGAACTTCTAAGGACCATAGAGAGGCTCTTCCGGAGAACGGCCACACCCTTAGCCTTTTCCGGGGGATTTCATCCTAAACCCAAAATAAGCATGGGACCGGGGCTTGCGGTGGGGGTGGAGGGGGAGAGGGAGGTTTTAGAGCTGGAGACGGTCCAGGAGCTGGACCGGAGCTTTCTGGATAAGTGGAACTCATCTTCCATAGAAGGCCTGAAATTCCTTTCCCTGGAGCGAATAGAGAAAAAAGAAATTTCCCGCCTGAAGTTCGCCCTTTACTGGGCTCCTCTGAGCGAGGAGGAAAAGCTCAAAACCCTTGGTTTTTCTCCGGTGAAGGAGGGAGACGGGGTGAAGTTCCTTCATCCCTTAAATACCCCTTCCCCCCATAGAAGGGCCCGGGAAGCAGGGCTGGAGGTGAAGCTCAGGAGGTTGGGATTATATTTTGAAACTCACCCCCAGCTCTGAGCAGATATCCTTTATATCCTGATAGACCTTGTGGTAAAGGGGAACTTCCTCCTTGTTTTCTTCCTCCCTTTCAAATTCCTTCTCCCCGTGTATGTAAATTCTGTCCTTTCCAGGAGCTTTGGGGGCTCCCTTGAGCATTTTTATTATATCGTCCATGTTGGAGGAAATCTCTTCCTTTCCAACGAAGGCTTCAGGGGAGATGGCGCCCAGGAAGTGACATACTCCGGCGGGCTGACCTTTCTTCCCGTAAACCCTGGTTCCCCAGGCCCCGGAGGAGAACACCCCGGAGAATATATCCACCAGCAGAGCGAGTCCGTAGCCCTTGTGGCCGCCGGTCAACTCCTCCGCCCCTCCTAAGGGAAGAAGGCCCCCTCCCCGTCTCTCCAGGAGGTTCTTCAACACCCTGGCAGGGTCATCGGTGGGCACCCCGTTTTCGTCCGTGGCCCACATCAGCGGGATTTTCTTTCCCATGCGGTTGTAGACCTCCAGCTTTCCCCTGGGGACTGTGGAAGTAGCCATGTCCAGCACATAGGGCCTTTCCTCCCTGGCCGGCACGGCCACGGAAATGGGGTTTGTTCCCAGCACAGCGTCCTTCCCGAAGGTGGGTATAACCAGAGGGGCGGCGTTGGTCATGGATATTCCAATAAGACCCTCCTTCAGAGCCATCATGGAGTAATAACCCGCTATACCGTAATGGTTGGAGTTCCTAACCGTGGCTAAACACACGAAGTTCTCCTTGGCCTTTCTTATGCACTTTTCCATGGTGCGGTATGCCACCACCTGGCCCATTCCTCCCCCTCCATCCACCACCAACGAGACCGGGGTTTCCTTCACAAAGGTAATTTCAGTTTTGGCCTTCATTACCCCCTGTTTTATTCCGTTTACATATCGGCGGAGCCTTGCTACCCCGTGGGAGCCTATCCCCCTTCGGTCTGCGGCGATAAGAACATCGGCTATTATCTCCGCATCTTCCTGGGGTACCCCCAGTCTGGTGAAAACTTCCACCACCACATCAAATAGGTCCTTGATCTTAACCCTTACCCATTCTTCAGCCATTATTCACCTCCTGGATAAATTTTAACACCCGGTATTTTTAAGTTAAAACTTCCCTTTTTGGAGGCTCTGTGCTATCTTTAATGGATGAACCAGAAGCCCCTGAATATGCTCTTCAGCAGCATCACCAAGTTCATAAGGAACCGGGCCTATTCCCGTCTGTGGAATCTTACCAAAAAGGTTCACGCCGCCGACATAGCTGCTGTGATGAGCAGGCTCTTTCCCAACGAGAGAATTACCCTTTTTCAGGTCATATATTCCCACGATGTTGAGAAGGCTGCGGAGGTTTTAGCGGAGCTGGAACCTGACATAGCCGCCGACCTTATCATAAAGGCCCAGCTTTCCCCCAGGGAGATGGTGGAGATATTCCGCCACATAGACAGCGACGATGTGGTTTCCATTCTGGACTACCTGCCGGAGGAGATTTCTGAGAGGGTAAGGAGCCTTATGGCTCCCAAGAGGAGCGAAGAGGTAAAGGAGCTTTTAGCCTACGGAGAAGAAACCGCCGGCCACATAATGTCCACCGATTTTTACGCCCTTCCAGAAAATACCACGGTCTCCGATGCCATAACCGCCATTCAGCACTCCAGGGAGGTGGAATCCGGATTTTACCTCTATGTGGTGGACGAGGATGGAAAGCTGGTGGGGGTGGTTTCCCTGAAGCAGCTTATCCTGAACCCTCCCTCGGCGAAGCTCAGGGACATAATGAACCCCCATGTTATTGCCGCCACGGTGGACACCGACCAGGAGGAGGTGGCCAGGATGGTCTCCGCCTACAACCTGGTGGCCATTCCTGTGGTGGACCACCAGGGAAAGCTCAAGGGCGTGATTACCGTGGACGACATAATAGACATAATAGAAGAGGAGGCTGCGGAGGACCTTTTGAAGATGGCAGGATTGGAGGAAGTGGACCGCATAACCACCCCTCCTTCCAAATCCATAAAGAGGAGGCTTCCCTGGCTTTATGTTAACCTTATAACCGCCTCCATTGTGGCTTCGGTTATTTCTATCTTTAAAGGGACAATTCAAAAATACGCCCTTATAGCGGCCTTTATGCCCATAACCGGTCTGGTGGGCAACGCCGGCATTCAGTCCATAGCGGTGATGGTGAGGGAACTGGCCTTAGGGGAGCTGACCTGGGAGAACGCCAGAAAGGCCCTCCTTAAAGAAGTGGCGGTGGCCATGGGAAATGCCCTGGGCCTGGGGATAGTGGTGAGTATTTTGGGTTATCTCACCACAGGAAAGCCGATAATAGGGCTAATCCTTTTTCTCGTTCTTCTGGGGGACATGTTCATAGCCGCCGTAGCCGGAACCCTTATCCCCATTATCTGGAAGAAAATAGGCCTTGACCCTGCCTTCGGCCCCGGAACCTTTCTCACCATGCTTACCGACGCCGTGGGTTATCTCCTGCTCTTCGGACTGGCTACCCTGCTTATAGGCCACCTTATGTGATGCCCAGGTTCGTTTACACCGCCTTTGTTCTTAAATCTTCCTATGTTTTTGAGATAGACCGGGAGGTTATCCTGTTCACTAAGGAGAGGGGGAAGCTTACCGCGCTGGGCAGGGGAGGAGCCAAGGTCCCCAACAGGTTCGGTTCAGCCTTGGAGCCCTTCACCAAGGTTGAGGCCACGGTCTGGGAGAGCTGGAAGGGTGGATTGACCCTGGAGATCCTGGAAATCCTCAGGCCAGGATACCCTCTCATGGCCGACCCCTCTCTTTATCCCTACCTCTCTGTGATACAGGAGGTCCTTCTCCTCCTTCTGCCTGAGAACCTGCCCAGGGAAAAGCTCTTCCACCTTTTAGACGCCGCTCTGGAGGTATTTTCCAGGGCCCCCCTGGCGGTTTCCTGCTACCTCCTCTTCTGGATTTTAAAAATGGAAGGTTTTCCTGTGGAGAGGGGGCTTCCCCTCCGGGAGTTTTTCAGGCTTCCCCTTTCCCGTTTTATAAGAAAGAAAATTCCCCTCAGCCTGTTCATAAACCTGGGAGAGAGGGCTCAGAACTTCCTGGAGCAGAAACTTCAGGCCTTTCTACAGTTTAAAATCCTGCTCAAAATTGGACAATAGGGATTCCAGTTCCTCCCTGGCCTTCCCGTACTGTCCCTCCTCTATGTTCTCTTTTATTCTCCGGAGGGAGTTGTAAACGGCCACCATTTTATCCCTCAGGCTTTCTTCAGCTATCATCAGGGTTTCCCAGAGCTCCTGAAGGTGTGGCGAAGAGCTTTCTTGGACCCCGAACCTTCCCTCCCCCAGTTCTTCTATCTTCTTTATAGCCTTTTCTGCGGACTCGTATACCTCCTTTATCCGACGAGAGGGTTTTTTAAGCGCTAAGGGATAGGAAACGATCAGGGAGGTGAGGCCTGCCAGAAGGTAAAGGTAGAATTTCTGCAGAGGGGAGAATTTCAAGAGCACCGCAAGGGTACCCAGGGCCAGGGTGACCCCGCCGCCTATTCCATAGAGTATAGCCCTGTTTACAAGCTTTCTCAGAACCCGTCCTTCCTTCTTCAAATTATGCTTCTTGCTCATGAATAAATTCTATCACGGAAAATATTTCAAAATGTTATAAACTTGACAACATTAAAAAAACTTTGTAAATTTTCGGTGTGAAGAAAATAAATTAAAGGAGGTCTAATATGTCCGTGATTGAGGAAGTAATCGCCAAGGTTAAGGAAAAGGACAAGGACCAGCCTGAATTTATTCAGGCTGTGACCGAGGTCATGACCACCTTAGAGCCTACGGTGGAGAAGCATCCGGAATTTGTGAAGGCCAAGATTTACGAGAGGATAGTGGAGCCCGATAGGGTCGTGATATTTCGGGTTCCCTGGGAGGACGATAAGGGCGAAATCCATGTGAACCGCGGATTCCGCGTCCAGTTCAACAACGCCATCGGTCCCTACAAGGGAGGCCTTCGCTTCCACCCCTCCGTGAATCTGGGGATTATAAAATTTCTGGGTTTTGAGCAGATCTTCAAGAACTCCCTCACCGGCCTTCCCATGGGAGGAGGGAAGGGAGGCTCTGACTTTGAACCCAAGGGAAAAAGCGACCGGGAAGTTATGAGATTCTGCTACGCCTTTATGAGGGAGCTTTTCCGCCACATAGGGCCTGACACCGATGTTCCCGCCGGAGACATTGGAGTTGGAGGAAGGGAAATCGGCTACATGTACGGCTATTACAAAAAGATAAAGAACGAACATACAGGAGTTCTCACAGGAAAGGGCCTGGAATACGGCGGAAGCCTTATCCGTCCCGAGGCCACCGGTTACGGTCTTGTATATTTCACCGCCGAGATGCTGGCCACCAAGGGCATGGACTTCAACGGAAAGGTGGTGGCGGTGAGCGGCTCCGGAAATGTGGCCCAGTATGCTATAGAGAAGGTAAATCACATGGGCGGAAAGGTAATCTTCGCCTCCGATTCCAGCGGAACGGTCCTGGACGAGGAGGGGATCAAGGGCGAAAAGTGGGAGTTCCTCATGTGGCTTAAGAACGAGAAGAGGGGAAGGATAAGGGAATACGCCGAGAAGTACAACCTCCCCTATTACGAAGGAAAGTCCGTCTGGGATGTAATCCGAGATGAGGGAATTAAAGTGGACATAGCCCTTCCCTGCGCTACCCAGAACGAAATCCACAAGGACCACGCCGAGGCCCTGGCCAAGAACGGATGTGTGGCCGTGGCGGAAGGGGCCAACATGCCCTCCACCCTGGATGCCATTAAGGTTTACAAGGAGAACGGAATCCTGTTCGGGCCTGCCAAGGCGGCCAATGCCGGAGGAGTGGCGGTTTCCGGCCTGGAAATGGTTCAGAACAGCATGAGGCTTTCCTGGACCAGGGAGGAGGTGGACCGCAAGCTGCTGGAGATCATGAAGAACATCCACAGGACCGCCCTGGAGGCTGCCAAGGCCTATGGAGTGGAGGGCGACCTGCTGGCCGGCGCCAACATCGCAGGCTTCCTCAAGGTCGCCAGGGCCATGCTGGCCTATGGAGTAGTCTGAGCCTTTAAGATATGGAGGGGGAGTTTCCCCCTCCCTTCCCTTGAAAATACGGGATGGGGTGTTAAAATAAAAGTATGGTCTTCTTCAACTATGCCAGCAGGCAATTAGCGGCGAAAATTGTTTATTACGGACCGGGTCTCAGCGGAAAAACCACAAACCTTCAGGTAATTTACAGAAAAACCCACCCCAAGGTCAGGGGAGAGCTTATAAGCCTTGAGACCGGAGCCGACAGAACCCTTTTCTTTGACCTTCTCCCCATGGAGGTGGGAACCCTAAAGGATTACAAGGTAAGGTTTCAGCTTTACACGGTTCCAGGGCAGGTTCATTACAACGAGACCAGGAAACTGGTGCTTAAAGGAGTGGACGGGATAGTTTTCGTGGCAGATTCCCAGAGGGCTGTTCTGGACTCCAATATTGAGAGTATGGAGAACCTGGCTGAAAACCTGGCCTTTTATAATGTGAAACTGGAAGATGTTCCTATAGTCATCCAATACAACAAGAGGGACCTTCCCAACATACTTTCTGTGGAGGAGCTGCAGAAGCACTTGAACAAGCTGGGGGTTCCCTATTACGAAGCCATAGCCATAAGGGGGATAGGGGTTTTTGAAACCCTCAAGGGTATCTCCAGGTTAACCCTTTCCAGGATCGCCAAAACCCTGGAGATCCATGAGGAAAAGGAGGAGGAGATCTCCAGGAAGGTGGGAGCCATGGTGGAGGAGGAAGAAACCACCAGGGCCTCCCTGGAGGAGGTGAGTAAGGAATTTCAGCAGGAAATGGAGGAAAAGACCCTGGTTATAATGCCGGAAAAGGAGGAAAAGCCCTCTCCTTCACCCCAGCCCCGGGAGGAGGTGGAGGTGGAATTTGCCGTGGAGGAGGAAAAGCCCGCGGAGGAAAGGGTTTACTTCAGAAAGATCAAGGTCTCCCGGGAGGAAGCCAGCCAGCAGTTAGACGAGCTGGTTAAGACCATATTGGGGGAAACCAGGGCAGCTCCCAGGAAAATTGGAAGGCTTGAGAGGAGGGAACTGCACGAGGTATTTAAGGAAGTCTTGAAACACGAGAAGACCATAAAGAAAGAGGAACAATTTGATGTTCCCATAGAAGAGATAGATGGGGCCAAATTTATTGATATAACCCTTAGATTGGAAGGAGGAAAGGAGAGGAAGATAAGGATACCTTTAAAGGAAAAGGGATACGATATTTTGAACCTGAAGCTCTTCCTCAAGCTGATAGGCAAGTGAAGCGAGCAAAAATTTTCCTCTTCGTCCTTTCCGCCCTCCTGTTTAATTTTTGCGGAGGCAAAAGAGCCTCCCTGACGCCCCGGACGCTGGTGGAGGTGGAGGAGCTTCCACCCCCGAAGATTCTTCCAGAGGATTTTTCTCCCCCTGTCCCCGCGGAGGTTCCGGAGATTTCCCGGGAGCAGGCTAAGGTCCTGGAAAAGAAGCTGAAGGGGGAGATAAGGGGGTTTGAGTATCCCGTAGAGGTCAACGACCTGGTTAAGAGGTACATATACGCCTATTCCACCAAATACAAGAGGTTTATGGAAGAATCCTTAGCCCGTTCAGGGAGATACATAGATTTTATAAGAAAGGTCCTGAGGGAATACGGAATTCCCAGGGAAGTAGCCTATCTTCCCATAATAGAGAGCGGTTTCAGGGAGAGGGCCCGCAGCTGGATGTGGGCCAGGGGGATATGGCAGTTCATGCGCTCTACGGCCAGGCTATACGGACTTCGAGTGGACTGGTGGGTGGATGAGAGGCTGGACCCTATCCGCTCCACCTATGCGGCGGCCAGATACCTCCGGGACCTTTATAACAGGTTCGGAGACTGGAACCTGGCCTTAGCTGCCTACAACGGGGGTGAGAGGAGGGTGGAGAGGGCCCTTCGCCGGGCAAGGAGCCGCAATTTCTGGAAGATAAAAAGGTATTTGAAGAGGCAGACGGCCAATTATGTGCCAGCCTTTATGGCCACGGTAATCATAGCCTCCAATCCCTCGGATTACGGGATAAATTATGAACCCCTGCCCCCGTTCAAATACGAGGAGGTGGAGGTTCCATCCCCTACGGACCTGAGGGTTATTGCAGAATGCGCGGGCATAACCTATTCCACCCTCAGGGAATACAACCCACACATACTTCGCTTTACCACCCCCGGAAATTTGAGCAAATACAGGGTGAGGCTTCCCCTGGGGACAAGGGACAGGTTCCTCAGGGAATTTGCGAAGCTCTCCTCCTCCCAGAGGCTTAAATGGACCTGGTACAGGGTAAGGAAGGGCGATTCCCTTTACAGAATATCCCGTCGCTTCGGGGTGTCCATCAAAGCCATAATGCGGGCCAATAACCTGCGCACCACCAGATTAAGGCCAGGCCAGCGGCTTCTCATTCCCCTGAGTTATGCCTATCCAAGGAAGAGAAGGGCTACCAGAAGGAGGGTGGATTTAAAGAAGGCAAGGTCCCGGGGAGCGGTAATTTATACGGTAAAAAGGGGCGATACCCTTTACAGCATCGCCAGAAGATACGGGGTCAGCGTAAGGAAACTTAAAAAATGGAACCGCCTCAGGAGAAACTTGATAAGGCCCGGACAGAAACTCATAATTTACAGATGAAGGTTTACACCGCCTCCCTCCTGGGCATAGACGGATTCCTGGTGGAGGTGGAGGCGGACCTTTCCAGGGGCCTTCCGGACTTCAGAATTATTGGCCTGGCCGATACCACCATAAAGGAAAGTTCCGAGAGAATAAGAGCGGCCCTGAAAAACCTTGGCTATCCCCTCCCTGCCAGGAGAATCACCGTGAGCCTCTCGCCGGCGGACCTGAGAAAGGAGGGGGCCTGGTTTGACCTTCCCATAATAACCGTTCTCCTTTCCCATTTTCTTTCCAGGCCCATGGAGAAAAGACTTCTGCTGGCCGGGGAGGTAAGCCTTTACGGCGAAGTAAAGCCCATCAGGGGAGCCCTTCCCATGGCGGAGATAGCCAGGAGGGAAGGCCTTGATGGGGTGGTTCTTCCCCGGGGAAACGCCGAGGAAGCCTCCCTGCTTCAGGGGGTTCCCGTATACGCAGTGGACAATGTTCAGGAGATAATCGCATACCTTCAGGGGGAGGCTCTGGCTCCGGTGCAGAGGCGGGAGATGGAGACCAAGCCTGATTACGAGCTGGATATGGGAGAGGTGGCCGGCCAGAGGGTGGCCAAAAGGGCTGTGGAGATAGCCGTGGCCGGAGGCCACAACATGGCCATGGTAGGTCCTCCAGGGGCAGGAAAGACCATGATAGCCCAGAGGATTCCCACGGTCTTTCCACCCATGGAGAGGAGGGAGATAGAGGAGGTGACCAAGATATACAGCGTGGCCGGTCTCGTAAAGAACAGTTACATAACCCTGAGGCCCTTCCGCTCCCCCCATCATTCCATATCCCCGGTGGGCCTTATAGGCGGTGGAAGGTATCCCAGGCCCGGGGAGATTTCCCTGGCGCACCGGGGGGTCCTCTTCATGGACGAGTTTACCGAATTCCAGAAGCAGGCCCTGGAAGGGCTACGCCAGCCCTTAGAGGAGGGAAGGGTGGTTGTAACCAGGGCCGGATATTCTGTGGAGTTTCCCTCGGATTTCATGCTGGTGGCCGCCATGAACCGATGCGAGGACCGATACGGGGGATTGGAGGTTTACGAGTGTAGCCCGGCGGAGAGGAAGAGATATTACTCCAAGCTCTCCAGGCCCCTGGTGGACAGGATAGACCTCTGGATAGAGGTCCCCAGGGTGGAGATAGGGGATATTTTGAGGAAGGGCGATTTTCCCAGGGAGTCTGAGTTCATGAGGGAGAGGATAATCAAAGCCAGGGAAATCCAGAAAAGAAGGTTCCAGGGGAGGGGCTACCTGACCAATTCCAGGATGGGTTCCAAGGATATAAAAAAATTCTGTCCCATCCCCCCGGAGGGAGAGGATTTCCTTAAAACCGCCGGGGAGAAATTGGGCTTTTCCGCCAGGTCCATCGCCAGGGTTTTGAAACTGGCCAGGACCATAGCCGACTTAGAGGGGCAGGAGAAGATAAAGCTGACCCACCTTATGGAGGCGGTAAACTATAGAAGAGTGGAGAGGATAATATGGTAGTGAGAACCCTGATTCTTTTTCTTTCCCTTTCCCTCCTGAAGGGAGGAATCCTTGATTTTTTCTTTTCATATCCGTTTCTGCAGGAAAGCCCCCTGCTTCTATATCCCGCGGAGGCAGGAGCGGAGTTCTTCCTCAACGGTAGGAAGGTCCCTTCCCCCCTATTCCACATTCCTCAACCCTTTTTTCCCTTCCCCTACCGAAGGGACCAGCAGGGGAGGTTCTGGTCCCTTTCGGGGGGAAGGAAGGAAGTTTTATTGGGCTGGAAGGGGGACCTTTCCCTGCGATGGTTTAAGGAGGCGTGGGGCCTGCAGGTAAAGACTTTTGACGATGAGAAGGGGAGGCTCCTCAGGCTTACGGGTTTTAAGGAAGGGGAAAAGGGCCTTATTTTCTGGGATGCTGGCAGGAGGAAGGGGACCTTTACGGGAAGGTGGGAGGATTGGTTTGTCCTTTCATACAGCGGCCAGGACCGGGGCCTTTACGCCAGGGGTTTTCGCCTGGAGGGAACCGGAGGTTTCTCCGGCGCCAGCATGGGAGGATGGATAACCAGGGAGGGTCCCCTGAGGGGAAATTTGAAGTGGGAGGCCGGTGCCAGCCTGGAGGCCTTCTACGGACTGGAGGAGGGTTACAGTCGGGAGATGGAACTGGAGGGTCAGCCCTTCCTTAAGTGGGAAGTGGAGAAGTCCCATTATTTCCCCTGGGTTTTGAGCCTCAGGGCGGGGATTAAAAGGGAAGGCAGGGGTTTTACCTCTGAATTCGGCCTTCAGGCCGGACTTATAAACGGCGGTCCCTGGGCTCATCCCTACGCATACCTTTTTCTCCAAAGGGGGATTCTGGAGCTTTACCTTTCTTTGAAAGGGATAATGCCTCCCCTGGAGGGCCTTCGGGGGATGGCGAGGGCTGGAGGGGTCCAGCGAGTTTATACCTGGGATGGCGGTTGGGTCCCTTCCGCAACCCTTCAGCCTCCCCTCTGGGAGGGAAAACCCGGACCCTTTACCAGGCTCAGGATAAGGCTTTTGCTGGGAAGACCCACCTCACTTTTCGCAGGTCTCCTTTTCATAAGGGACTGGCGTCTTGCGGAGGACGGGGGGCTCTGGCAGGACCAGCAAGAGATGAGGGTGTATTTCGGGCAGAACAGCTATACCGTATGGTCCTCCTATGGGCTTGAGGGCTATTCTTATAAAAATTTCTCCTCCCTCTGGCGCCAATGGGCCGGGGCCTTTTTAGGGGCTGGATTCCATTGGGCGGAATTCAGTGGGAGGTTTAGAATAAGTTATTTTTACTCCCGGGGAACATACCCCTTTCTTCCCCTTTCCCTGAAGCCAGGGGAGATCTTCGTCCATTCCTCCCGCCTCATGGACAACAGGAACTGGGACCCCGGGTACCGGGAAGAGTTGAAGGGAGAGCTTTCCCAGAGCAACGGTTTTTCCATCTTTGCATTCCTTTCATGGCGGGTCTGGAAGTTCAGGCTCCAGGGCTTCGCCTTCGGGTTCAGGGATTTTCCTTTACTGGATTTTTTAAAGGTGTACGGCCTGGGCCAGGGACCGGAGATTGTATTGGTAAACAGGGAGCATGGAGAGTATAACATCCTCGGGTCCCTGAGGATTGCCTACAGCCTTCCCTGGGGAGGACTGGTGCTGGAGGCCGACTCCCTTTCCCTCAGAAGGGCCTTCTGGAGGTGCAGGATAAACGGACAGGAAAGGGACCTTTTATCCTTTCCATCCTGGAGAATATTTGCTGGATTTTATCTGAGGTGATTATCGGCCGTAGCAAACCCCGAAGATAAGGGAGCGGTTCTCCCTGGAATAACCTCCGAAGAGGGAGAGGTTCTTTTCAGTTATACCGAAGAGCAGCCTCCACTTCCACTGCCGGGGATGGTAAATTTCCCCTCCAAGGAAAAGGTTCTGAGGAAGGTTTACCCTCGTTCTTAGGCCGAATTCTCCCTCTATTATCCCTGCCCCTATGGAAAACCTTCCCACCCTCCTTCCGAATAGAAGGTCGTAGGAGGTGGAGGAAGGAGTTTTTACCAAAGAGAGGTTCATCCAATCCCTGGCGGAGGAAAACTCCAGTCCGGCCTTTCCCAGGCCCTCTGAAGAATAAAAAAGGTAGGGGGTTAGCGATGGGGTGGTCTCCATGGCGGCGTTTATTCTTCTTAAGGTTCTGGAGGTTTGCTCCACAATATCCCTGGTTCTCCGGTATATTTCCCTGTCCCTGAGGAACCTTCCCAAGGAGCCCTTCTCAAGGGCATCCAGCTCATTTTTCAGTTTTTCGCTGAGGGCTCTCAGGCTGGCGGAGGCCTTTTCAAACTGGACCAGGGCGGCTTTAAGTTCCCGGGACCTATCCCCGAATCGGGCGGCTACCTCCGAGACCCTTCGGGAGGCTTCGGAGAAGACCTTTATGGCCTCCTTCGCCTCCCTGATGGTAGCCAGCAGCTCCTGGCTGGAGGTGGATATAAGATGGGAGTTCTCCTCCAAGAGTTTGTCCAGCCGGGTGGTTATCCTGTCCATATTCTGCAAAATGGCCTTCAGGCTGGCTTTTCCCCTTTCGCCGCCTATAACATCGCTGAAGGTTTTGCTCATTTTCTTAACATCCTGGGCTATGGAGTAAAACATGGCCCCCAGCTGGTCTATGGAAAGGGGAGGAATGCCTTCCACCGTCTCTCCCGGGGCCACGAACCCTTCCCCCTCCCCGGGGAAAATTTCTATGTACTTCTCGCCCATTATTCCCATGGAGGTTACCGCTGCCCTGGAACCCCTCCTTATCCTGTATTTTTCAAAAATCTTCATCTTTACCAGGGCTCTTCCCCGGAAAAGACTTATCTCCTCCACATATCCTATTCTTACCCCTGCCAGCCTTACTGGAGCCCTCTCCTCCAGTCCGGCTATGCTCTGAAAGAAGGCCTTTATCTCGTAGCCCTTCGGTTCAAAAAGGGAGGAAAGGCTACCCAGCTTCACCAGGAAGTAGAGGAGAACGGCCAAGGAGGCCAATATGAGAAGTCCAATTTTAGTCTCTCTGCTCAATCCGGTATTCCCTCCACGAATTTTCTGACCACCGGGTCCCGGCAGCCCTGGAATTCCTCCGGGGTTCCCCTGAATACAATTCTACCATCGTGGAGCATGGCCAGGGTGGTTCCTACCCTGAAGGCCAGCTTCAGGTCGTGGGTTATTATGAAGGAGGTGGAGCCGATTTCCTTCTTCATTTTCAATATGAGCATGGCGATGGTGGCGGCCATGATGGGGTCAAGCCCTGTGGTGGGCTCGTCGTAGAATATAACCCTGGGCCTCAGGGCTATTGCCCTGGCTATGGCCACCCTCTTCTGCATCCCTCCGCTGAGCTGGGAAACCCTGGCCTCCTCTATACCCTCAAGCCCCACCAGGGAAAGTGCTTCCTTTACCCTTTGCCTTATTTCTTCCCCGGAAAGGGAGGTCATCCTCCGCAGGCCGAAGGCCACATTTTCACCCACGCTCAGGGAATCAAATAGGGCCGAGTGCTGGAAGACCACGGCGAATTCCCTCCTCACCCGCTTCCACTCCTCGGCGGAGGCCCTCACCAGGTCCTTTCCTTCGTAGAGGACCCTACCGGCATCCGGCCTCATGAGGCCCACCATGTTCTTCAGGAGCACGCTCTTTCCCACGCCGCTCCTTCCCAGAACTATGAAAACCTCCCCTTCCCCTATGGAAAGGTCCACCCCCTTCAAAACCTTCCTTCCCTGGAGGGATTTTTCCAGGCCCTTTACCTCTATCAATACCTGAGGGTCCATGGAAGTATCTTCCCCCAGATGAAGTCAACTATAAGGATGGTAATGGAGGAGTGAACCACCGCCGATGTGGTGGCCCTTCCCACGCCTTCGGCCCCTCCCTCCGCATTTAGTCCCTTGTAGCAACCTATCAGAGCTATAATCAGGCCAAAGCTTACCGCCTTTATGAAGCCCACGGCTATGTCCCATGGCTCCATGTAGGTGAAGAGGTAATAGTTGTAAAGCCTGGAATTTACCCCCATGAGGCCCACCGCCACCGCATAAGCCCCCATGTGGGCCACGCCGTCCCCAAACAGAACCAGCACAGGGAGCATGACCGTGGAGGCCACGGTCCTGGGGAGCACAAGAAAGGCCACGGGATCTGCGTTGAGGGTGTAGAGGGCATCTATCTGCTCCGTTACCTTCATGGTCCCCAGTTCCGCGGCCATGGCGGCTCCTACCCTTCCTGCTATGACTATTCCAGCCAGGACCGGAACAAGTTCCTTGGCCAAGGCTACCCCCACCACCGAGCCAGTATATTGACCTGCCCCAAAGCGGGTGAAGCCTATATAGGTGTTGAGGGCAAGGACCATACCGGCAAAAACCGTGGTCAGGGAAACCACGGGCACGCTCTTTACCCCTATAAGCTCCATTTGCCTCAGAATTTCCCCCAGCTCCCCCTCTCCCTTCAGGAGATTCCTCAGGGTTTCCCAGCCCAGAATGGTCACCGCCCCCAGTTCCCTGAGGAAGCTGCTAATCATGATATATTCTTAGAACCCTTTCCCCGATCTTGCAGAGGATTTCGTAAGGAATGGTCCCTGCTGCCCTGGCCAGCTCCCAGATCTGTTCCTGGGTGGAAAAGAAGACCACCTCCTCATCCTCCTTTACCCCTTCCACATCGGTAACATCCAGCAGGGTAAGGTCCATGCTTACCCTGCCCACTATGGGGACCGCCTTCCCCCTTACCCACATCCAGCCTCTGCTGGAGAGGGCTCTGGGCACACCGTCGTAATAGCCTAAGGGAACTGTGGCTATAAGGCTCCTTCTGGAGGTCACAAAACTTCCCCCATATCCAAGAGGGGTTCCCCGGGGAACGGTCTTGAGGCTTATTATCCTGGTCCTTACGCTCATCACCATTTTGAACTCAGGCAAAGGCCGTGGGAAGGGAGGGACCCCGTAGAGGAGAATTCCGGGCCTGACCATGTCCTCGTGGACCTCAGGGTGGAGGATAAGGCCGGCGGAATTGGCGATGGATATCATCACACCCCTCCTTTTGAGAGCCAGGGCCTCGGCCGCCGCCATCATCCTTCGGTGCTGTTCTTCCACCGAGGGCTTTCCGTTGTTGTCAGCGGCGGAAAGGGTGGTGAAGGCCGAGACTATTTCTATTCCATCCACCCAGGGGAAGTCAGGGTTTTTCCACGGAAAACCCAGCCTTCCCAGTCCGGTGTCTATTTTTATGTGGGCCCTGGCGGGCTTCCCCCCCCTCTTTCCTGCTAAGGAGAGAAGCTTGACCTGCTCCCGGGAAAAAAGGGCCGGTTCCAAATCGTAATCTAAAAGGGCCTCCTCCTCTCCAGGATAAAATCCCCCCAGCACCGCTATGGGTTTTCCTATACCCCACTTCCTGAGCTCTATTCCTTCTGCCACCGTGGCCACCCCGAAGTAATCCACCAGGTCCTGGCTGGCCTCCGCCACCCTGACCGCTCCGTGTCCGTAGGCCTGGGCCTTTATTATCCCCATCATGTAGGTAGCCCTGGAAAGCTCCCTGAGTTTTTTTATGTTCTCCCTGAGGTTTCTTAAATTTATGTGGGCCAGGGTTGGTCTCATGGTTCCGATCTTCTCCTGCGCCTGAACCTGCTCTCCCTTACCCTTTCCATGTATTCCCTGTAGCGCCTTTTCCCCTCTTCGGCAAGGCCAACGAACTCGGTGAACCTCTCGTTGAAATAAACCAACACGGTAATACCCTGGGGACCGCTCCTTTGCTTGGCTATGATTATCTCCGCCACACCCTTGTTGGCCGGCGATGGGTCCTCGTCGTAGTACTCATCCCTGTAAAGGAGGAGCACCGTGTCGGCATCCTGCTCTAAGGTTCCGCTTTCCCTGAGGTCCGACAACCTGGGTCTGGGCAAAGCATGTCTTCTTTCGGGCTCCCTGTTCAGCTGGCTTAGGGCTATGACAGGAACATTCAGGTTTTTGGCCAGTTCCTTCAGGCTGGAGGAGATTATGCTCACCTCCGCCACCCGGTTGTCCTTGGCCCAGGGCACCCTCATTAGCTGAAGGTAATCCACCAGTATGAGTCCTATGTTTTTTTCCTTCTTTATCCTCCTGGCCCTGGCCATGAGTTCAGCGGTGGAAAGGCCCGGGGTGGTATCCACATAGATGGGAAGGCGGGAAATCTCCTCCTGGGCTCTTATGAGCTTATCCATCTCCTCCCTGGTAATGGTTCCGCTTCTTATTCTTTCCATGGGCACCTGGGCCTTTATGGAAAGGAGCCTCATTCCCAGTTGCAGCCTGGACATCTCTAAGGAGAAAAAGGCCACGGGGACGGGCTCCGGATTTTCGCTGGATTTGGTGGCGGCGTTGAGGGCTATGGTCAGGCCCAGGGCGGTTTTTCCCATACCGGGCCTTCCCGCTATTATTATAAGTTCCCCTTTGTGAAAACCGGTGGTGGCGTGGTCCAGGTCGGGCAGACCGCTCCTCACCCCGGTGATGGCACTGGTGCTTTTGCGGGCAGCTTCTGCAAACTCCAGGGCTTCATCCCCGGCTTCCTCTATGGGAAAGAACCCCCTGGGAACTTCTCCGGTTATGGAGAGGAGTTTCTCCTCCAGCTCGCTTACCACTTCATCGGCGCTTTCTAAATCGGTGCCTATTTTATCTTTTATCCTCTCTATTTCCTCAACGATTTTTCTCTTCTTGTAGTCCTCCAGAACCACATCAATGTAGGGGCCCAGGTCCTGTTCCGGGGCCACTCCATCCACCAGGGAGGCTACATACTGGGCTCCCCCCACCTTGGAAAGGAGGCCCTTCCTCTTTAGAGATTCGGTGAGGATCACCAGGTCAAACTCCCCCCGCCGGGAAAGTTCCACCATTTCCTTCAGAAGCAATCTGTGGGCTTCCAGATAAAAATGCTCCTCGTTGAGCACCGATAGAAGCCTGTCCAGGTTAGAGTTATCCAGCAGGATCGCTCCCAGAAGAGCTTTCTCGGCCTCCGGGCTGTAGGGTAGGTTTATTGTCACATCAAGCTTCCCCTTCTTCCTTCTTCACCACCACCCTTACCCTGGCTTTGACATCGTGATGGACCCTCACCTCAAAGTAATGAACCCCCAACCGCTTTATGGGTTCCTCCAGGAGAACTTGTTTCCTGTCTACCTGAAATCCCCTGCCCTGCAGTGCCTCCGCCAGCTCAGAGGCGGTCACGGAGCCGTAAAGCACATCGTTTTCCCCTGCCCTTTTGTAAATCTCCAGCTCCAGCTGGGAAAGTTTATCCGCCATTTCTTGGGCGGTTTTTACTTCCTTTTCCCTCTGGCGGAGCAGCCTCTTCTTCTCCTCTTCCACCATACGAAGATTTCCCCTGGTCACCGGCAGGGCCAATCCTCTGGGTATCAGGTAATTCCTGGCATAACCGTCCTTTACGGTGACTATATCCCCCTTTCTTCCCAGCCTTTCCACATCTTCCTTGAGGATGACCTTCATTTTTGCCTCCTTATCTGACGGTGAAGGGCAGAAGCGCAAGTATTCTTGCCCTCTTTATAGCCCGCGTAAGGAGCCTTTGATGGTAATGGCAGGTTCCGGTTATTCTCCTGGGAAGTATTTTTCCGGTTTCTGTAGTGAATCTTGAAAGGAGCTCAGGGTTTTTATAATCAATGTAAGCTATTTTCTCGGCGCAAAACCTGCAATATTTTTTCCTTATGGGAAACCTTCTGGTCTGGGTGGGCTTCTGATCCCTCATTCTTCACCTCCTTCTTGCTGGGCCTTGGCTTCAAGTTTTGCCCTCTTTTTCTTCCATTTTTCCTCAAGTTTCCTGGCCTTCTTTAGTTCCTTGTCCAGGCGGACGGTCAGGAACCTGATTACCCTTTCATCGTTCCTCATCCGCCTCTCCAGCTCCGCTACGGTTCCCTTTCCTCCTTCGGTTTTGTAACGAAGAATCGCATAAAAGCCTTCGTTGAACTTCTGAATTTCGTAGGCCAGCTTCCTCTTTCCCATTACCTCCAGTTCCACTTCCTTTCCTTCGTTGTTCTCCACGATTTCCCTGTAGCGGTCCATCACCGCCTGGGTTTCCTCCTCCGAAAGGTTGGGGGCGATGATGAACACGGTTTCGTACTCCCTTAATTCCATTTTACACCTCCTTCTGGTTTTTAGCCCCTTCCCCGTGGAAGGAGCAAGGAGCGAGACCATTTATTTCGTTCATGGCCTTTTCCCAGCCCGCTTTCCTTAGCAAATCCATGGCTTCGCAGGCCCTTCCCAGGGAGCAGAGGAGGGTTTCCCTTTCATCCCCGGTGAATTCCTGCAGCACGAAGCTGGCCAGATTGGCCGGCTTGAATCCGATGTTTATACCTATCCTTATTCTTCCGAAGGCAGAGCTTCCCAGCTCCTCCATGACCGACTCCAATCCCCGATGGCCCCCGGTACCTCCCCCCAGCTTTAATTTTACCTTCCCCAGAGGCAGGTCTATGTCGTCATGAAGAACCACTAGCTTCTCCCTTTCCTCCCCCCAGAGGGAAAAGGCCTGCCGGACGGCCTTGCCGCTGAGGTTCATGTATGTTATGGGTTTTATTAAAACGAAGTCGTCCCCCATGGCATATACGAAGGAATCCCGCCCATACCACGGCAGCTCTCTTCTCTTAGCGTACTCCTCCACCGCCATCCATCCTGCGTTGTGCCTGGTTAAGCGATATTGCTTGCCCGGATTTCCAAGGCCCACGAAAATCCACACTACTTCTCCTCTTCCTCCTTTTCTTCCGCCTTTTCCTCCTCCTTCTTCTTGCCTATGACTTCGGGCTCCTCCACCTCTTCTTCTGCCACCTCCTCTTCCACCTCCTCCGAGGTTACCAGGGCTATGACTGTTTCAGGGTCCTCTAAAATTTCAACCCCCTCCGGGGGAGATATATCCTTCACCTTGATGAAATAACCTATTTCCAGCCCGGTTACATCCACCTCTATGGCTTCCGGAATGGCATCGGGGAGGGCCTTTATTTCCAGTTCCCTGGTTTCAAATTCCAGAACCCCTCCTTTTTTCACCCCGATGGGTTCACCCACAAGCCTTACCGCCACGGTAACCTCCACGGGCTGGTCCATTCTTATGGCCTGAAAGTCAATGTGGAGCGGTTCGTAGGTTACAGGGTGAAATTGAATCTCCTTCAAAATGGCGTTGTAGTTATCCCCGTTTACATCAATCTGAAGGATCATTCCCTTGATGTCGCTGCGATAGAGTTTGGTGGTAAACTCTTTGTGTTCTACATAAAGGAGTTTGTTTTCCTTCAGGTCCTTGCCGTAGAGGACCGCAGGGATTAAACCACTGGCCCTGGCCTTCTTTACCCTTTCCTTGCCCTTTTCCTCCCTGGGCAGGGCCTTGATTACCAGTTTTTCCATTTTTCCCTCCTCAACGGAAAAGTTCGCTTATTGACCTTTCCTGGTGAACTCTTATGATGGCTTCCCCTATCAACGGGGCTATGTCAAGAACTTCTATTTTACCACATTCCTTCGCTTCTTCGGAAAGCTTTATGGTGTTGGTTACCACTACCTTCTTAATGGGGGAGGCTTTTATTCTTTCCACCGCCGGAGGGGATAGGACCGGATGGGTTATGGAGGCGTAAACCTCTGAGGCCCCGGCCTTCAGTATGGCTTCCGCTGCCTTTACCAGGGTTCCTGCGGTATCCACTATATCGTCTATTATAATGGCCCTCTTCCTTTCCACATCCCCAACCACCTGGATTATTTCCGCCTCGTTGGCCCTTCTCCTCCTCTTGAAAAGAATGGCGAAGGGGGCAGCCAGCCTTTTAGCCATCTCCATGGCCCTCTGGGCTCCTCCGGCATCCGGAGAAATTACCATCACATCGCTGTATCCCCTGAAGTAGTCCACGAAAAGGGGCAGGGCAGTAAGGTGGTCCACCGGAATGTAGAAGAAACCCTGAATCTGACCGGCGTGCAGGTCCACCGTGATTATCCTGGATGCTCCCATCCTCTCCAGGAGGTCCGCCACAACCCGGGCGGAAATGGGAACCCTGGGTTTATCCTTTCGGTCCTGGCGGGCGTATCCAAAATAGGGGATCACAAGGTTTATCCTTCTGGCCGAGGCCCTGCGCAGGGCATCCTCCGCCAGAAGGGTTTCCATGATGTGAAAGTTGGCATCCCTGGAGGTGGACTGTATGAAAAACACATCCTTTCCCCGCACATTTTCCCTTATTTGGACATAGATCTCACCGTCCTTAAACCTGGTGAGCTCTATCTCCCCCAGCTTTATTCCTAAGTAATCGGCCACCCTCTGGGCCAGGGGAAAATTTGAACTTCCGGAGAATACCACGAGGTTTTCCATGAGTTTTGGCTGGGGAGGGAGGACTCGAACCTCCACATGGCGGATCCAAAGTCCGCTGCCTTGCCTGTTTGGCTACTCCCCAATCAAAGTGGATTGATATTCCGAAAAGGAGACGAAGTTGACCAGCCACTTCCTCCCGGAGGAAATTTTACCATAAAAATCTTCGGCTTCGGATACCCCGGGGAAGGTCTTGAAGAAACAGGAGCCACTGCCGCTTAAGTTCATTCCCCATAGGTGGAAAATTTCCAGCTCAGGATACAGGGAAAGCAGGGCGGGAAGCAGGTGGTTGGAGTAGGGGGAAAAATCAAACCCCTGCTCCACCAGTTTGTCGTATTGACTGTATATTTCCGCGGTGGATATCTCCAGGCCAGGGTCCACCAGCACCGCTGTCCACTGGAGGTCTTTGAGAGGTTGAAGCCTCTCGCCTATGCCCTCGGCCTTGGCCCTCCCTCCCAGCAGGAAAAAAGGAACATCGGCCCCCAGCTGCCGGGCCATGGAAAGAAGGGCCTGAAAGGGAAGGTCCGGGGCAAAAAGCTTCCTGAGGGCCAAAAGAAAGGCCCCGGCGTCGGAACTTCCCCCTCCCAGACCCCTTCCCGGGGGAATCCTCTTGTGCAAATGCACCTCCAGGGCTTCTGCCCCGTATCTTTCCTTAAAGAGAAAAAAGGCCCTGGCCACCAAGTTGGTTTCGTCGCAGACCACCGGTTCCCCGCTGCATGTAAGGCGGAACTTCCGGCTCCTCCTTATCACGAGTTCGTCCCTCAGGTCCACGGTCTGAAGTTCGGACTCTATCAGGTGGTAGCCGTCCCTTCTTTTCCCCTTTATCCTCAGGTAAAGGTTTATTTTTGCCGCTGGACGAACCTTGAGCATATCCTGAAGAACCTTACTTTCCTGTAATCGTGCCTTTCCCCCACGGCGGCTCCCCTTTTTACCCTGAGAAGTCGGACGGTCCATCCTTTGAAAAGGAAAAGCAACGGCCAGCCCCTGGAGGATTTTTTAATAACCCCCCTTCCCTTCCATATTTCCCCCATCTCCCCAAGCCCCGGAAGCTCAGGGAATCTTTCCCTGACCCTCTCCCAGGTCCCTTCCCACATTTCCTTTCTCCGGTGGTCGTAAATTTTCACCCCCGAGGCTTCTATTATAAAGGAGCATCCTCCGGCCTCCACCCTCAGGAATTTGCCCGGAAGGTAATGAAACCTGCCCTTCAGGTTTCCCTCCGGCGATGATGCGGAAAACCATCCAGAAAAGCCCGGAGGCCTCTGATTTACTGAACAGAAGGAAAGGAAAAGAAGGAGGACTAAAGCCGAAAGCCGTAATCCTGGGGCCCTTCCCCTTCCCCCTTTCTTCTCGCCCCCCTCCACCTTCTTGCCCTCCAGCAATTGAAACCCAGTCTGGAGGGAAAGAGGGCTACCAGCAGGAGGACCACCAGAGCTAAGAGGAGGAGCAGACCGTCCCATAGGCTCATTTTAGAATTCGCAGAACCTGTTTAACGAAGTGGGGCTCGGGAAGGGCTCCCTCAAACTCCACCTCGTCGTTTACCACTATTTTAGGCACTGCGTAAACCTCATACCTCTGAGCCAGTTCGGGAAACTCCTGGGCTTCCACCATTTCACCCCGGATGTTTTCGTTTTCAATGGCGAATTTATGAGCCATCCTTACCGCCGTAGGGCAATAGGGGCATGAAGGGGTCACGAAAACCTGTATCCTTACCGGAAAGTCTATCTTGGCCAGCTCCTTCCTTGACCTCTGGGCAAGGCCTGAATCCCCCCTGGAGACATCTATGATGTCGCCCAGGACCGCGGAGAATTCGTATCCAGCAGGAATGCCGAAGAACCTTATTCCGTAATCTTCCTTGCCCTCTATGACCAGGGCGGGAACTTTATCAATACTGTAGGCCTCGGCCTTGTCCTTTTCCTGATCCACATCTATTATGTCCAGGGTCAATTTATCGCTTAACTGGCTTACTTCATCCATAAGCATGGCGGTTTCCTGGCAGTAGGTGCAATTGGCGTCGCTTTTGAAGACGATGAGCTTTACAGGCTCCACCATCTCCTGGAGCATCTTGGTGATTTCCTGTTTATCCTGATCGCTTAGAAAGCCCATTTTTCCCTCCTTTATCTATGAGTACTTCTAAAAAATACTACCAAATTTGTCAAGATTATTTTATCCTCTCAATGGGCCCGGCACAATCCTGGGGCAGGGGAGGGGAGTTGGAGACGATGACGGAACCGTTTTTCCCGAGGCAGCGGTAAATGGGGGTTTTCCTTCTTCTTCTGTAGAGCTTCATCACATTTTTAACGAACCTTCTGGTTTCCGGGAAGGGAGGGATTCCGCCGTATCTTACCACCGCCTTTTCCCCGGCGTTGTATGCGGCCAGGGCCAGTTCGGTGCGGCGGAACCTGCGTAAAAGCTCCTTCAAATACCTTATCCCTGCTTCTATGTTCTGGGCCGGGTCAAAGGGGTCTTCCGCCCCGTATTTTCTGGCGGTCTCAGGCATGAGTTGCATAAGCCCCATGGCCCCCTTTTTTGAGACAGCCCTGGGGTTAAATCCGGACTCCACCGTGATGAGTGCCCTCACCAGCTTCGGGTCAACCCCGTGGCGTCGGCTTATCCTTGATATCAGTTCCCTGTAGGGGGAGGAGCTGACCTCCACCAGCCTTTTCCATCTTTTTTTTGGCTTTCTGGATGGGATGTTGGTTATAACCAGCCTGCCGTTTTCGTCCACATAGGTCACTATTTCTCCCGCCAGGAAAAGGGAAATTCCCAGGATCAGCGCTATTTTTCTCAAAGTTTCTCCCGCAGGATATCCTTAAATCTCCTGAAGGCCCTCTCTATGCCCCCGGGCTCCCTTCCACCGGCCTCGGCGAAGGTGGGCCTTCCCCCTCCTCCTCCGCCTATCTCCCGGGCTACTTCCCTTATGATCTCCCCGGCGTTCAATTTCCCTTCCAGATCCCGGGTAAGGCCAAGAACCAAGGAGGGCTTCCCGTTCCTCAAAAAGGCCACGAGAACCGCGGCCGGCGGGTGTTTTTTCCTCAAAAGGTCCACTAAATTGTGGGCCTCCTCCCTTTCCCCTTCTATTTTTAAGGCAAAAACCTTTACCCCCTTTATTATCTCCGGTTCGGCCTTCACCTCGCCCCCGGACCTTCTTTTTTTTGCCTCCTTTAGCTGAGCCCTGAGCTTTTCCACATGTTCTGCTATGGCTTCCAGGGGAACCCCTGTCCTGGCCTGAACTTCCCTTATCCTCTCCTCCATCCGCTGGCTCCAGGCCAGGGCCGCCAGCCCGGCCACCGCCTCTATCCTCCTTACCCCGGCGGAGACGCTCTCCTCTGAGATTATCTTTATCATCCCTATCTCCCCGCTGCGCCTCACATGGGTGCCTCCGCATAGTTCCTTGGAGAAATCGCCCACCGAGACAACCCTCACCCTATCTCCGTATTTTTCGTGGAAAAGGGCTACCGCCCCCTTTTTTACCGCTTCCTCAAAGGTGGTTATCTCGGTTATCACAGGGTAATCCTTCAATACGGCCTGATTCGCTATCCTTTCCACCTCCTCCAGCTCCTGGGGAGAGGGCTTTTCGTAATGGGTAAAATCAAACCTGAGCCTTTCCGGCTCCACCACGGAACCGCTCTGGCGCACATGGGGGCCGAGAACCTCCCTCAGGGCCTTGTGCAAAAGGTGGGTGGCGGTGTGGTGCCTTCTTATGGCGGCCCTTCTGGCTTTGTCTATCTCGGCCCTTACAGCCTGGTTGACCCTCAGCTCCCCGGCCTCAACCTTTACCAAATGGACTATGGTATCTAAGGAGGGCCTCTTTGTGTCGTAAACTCTGGCCTTTCCCGAGGAAGAGGTGAGCCACCCCGTATCCCCCACCTGTCCTCCGGCCTCTCCGTAAAAGGGGGTTCTGTCCAGGATTATTTCCCCCTCTTCCCCTTCCTTCAGTGAGGCAACCTTCTCCTTCCCCTTAAAGATGGCCAGTATTTTTCCTTCCCCCTCCTCCTCATCGTATCCGGTAAATACCGTTTTAAAGCCCTCATATTTCCTCTTGCTCTCCGCCTCCTTGTATCCTTTCCACGCACTTCTGGCCCTCCTCCTCTGCTCTTCCATTTTTTCCTCAAAGGCCTTCATGTCTATGCTGAGACCCCTTTCCTTAGCCAGTTCCTGGGCGAAGTCCAGGGGGAAGCCGAAGGTGTCGTAAAGGGTGAAGACTTCCTTCCCGGGAATAACCCCTTCCCCCTTCTCCGCCGTTCTTTGAAGAAGCTCCTCAAACTTCTCCATTCCCACGGTTAAGGTTCTGTGGAATCGCTGCTCCTCGGTTCTCGTTACCTTTTCCACCAGCTCTATCCCCTGGCGAAGTTCTGGATACTGTTCGTGCATGAGCTCCGCCACCAGGGGGGCCATGAAATACAGGAAGGGCTGGTAAATTCCCAGCTTCCTTCCATGCCTGTAAGCCCTTCTTATTATCCTCCGAAGAACATAACCCCTTCCCTCGTTGGAGGGAAGGACCCCATCGGTGATCAGGAAGGTTATGGCCCTTATGTGGTCGGCCACCACCCTGAAGGAGACATCCAGGTCCGGGTTCTTGCCGTAGCTGAGGCCCGTTCTTTCCTCCACTTCCCCTATAATGGGCCTTATGATGTCTATTTCAAAATTGCTGAACTTTCCCTGCAGGACCGAGGCTATTCTCTCAAGTCCCATGCCCGTATCTATGGAGGGGGAGGGCAGGGGATGGAGGTTTCCGGCCTCGTCCCTGTTGAACTGCATGAAGACCAGATTCCAGAGCTCTAAGAACCTTTCGCAGTTCTCTTCTTCCAGGCTGCATTTTAGCTCTGGACGAAGTTCGTAGTGAATCTCCGAGCAGGGGCCGCAGGGGCCGGTATCTCCCATGGCCCAGAAATTTTCCTTTTCCCCCATCCTCTTTATTTTCTCCGCGGCCACCCCTATCCTTTCGTTCCAGATTTTGAAGGCCTCTTCGTCATCCTTATAGATGGTTATCCACAGCCTTTGCGGAGGAAGATGGAAGACCTCCGTGAGGAGTTCCCACGCGTACTCTATGGCCTTCTCTTTGAAGTAATCCCCGAAGGAGAAGTTCCCCAGCATTTCAAAGAAGGTATGGTGCCTGTGGGTGTGGCCCACCACCTCCAGGTCGTTGTGCTTTCCCCCGGCCCTCATGCACTTCTGAACAGAGGTGGCCCTGGTATAACTTCTCCTTTCCAGACCCAGAAATACATCCTTAAACTGATTCATTCCCGCGTTGGTAAAGAGGAGGGTAGGATCCCCGGTGGGCACCAGGGAAGAACTGGGCACCACGGTGTGGCCTCTTCGGGCGAAGAAATCCAAAAACTTAATCCTGATCTCGTGGGATCTCATCCTTCACCTCCGAAGCTAAACGCTGAGCGAGTTCCGGGGGAAAACCCCTCTGGATAAGGAAACGATAAACCCTGGAAGGTTCTTTGAATTTTCTCTTTCTTATCAGGGTTCTGGCTGCCTCCTCTTCTCCCATGAGGGCATTGGCCTGCTCTAATGCTTCCTCCAGAGTTTCCTCGTCTATGCCCTTGAGGCGAAGTTCCCAGCGTATCCTGACGCTGCCATAGAGCATCCTTCTCCTGGAGGCGGCCCATTGAAGGGCAAATTCCCTGTCGTTTAGAAGGCCCAGTCTTCGGAGCTTCTCAATTTCCTCCTCTATGCTCTCGGTGGAATAGCCCTTTTTTCTGAGCTTCTGCTTAAGCTCCTTTTCCGAGAGTTGCCTTCTGGAGAGAAACCTCAGGGAGGTTTCCCTTATTTTACTTTCCGAATCTCTCAATTTCAGGTTCATCCTTCCTTTCGCCCTTGGAAAGGAGGCCCTGCTCCTCCATGAGCCTCTTTTCCATTTCTTCCTTGGAGAGGTCAGCCGCAGAAGCAACGCCCATGAGCTTGAGCTTGAATTCGTTGGGGTTGGAAGCCCATCGCATGGCCTCCTCCAGGGATATAAATCCCCTTTCGTAAAGGTAATAAAGGGACTGGTCAAAGGTTTGCATTCCGTACTGGGAGGTTCCCTTGGCTATGGCGTCGGCTATGAGGAAGGTCTTTTCCTTGTTCAGGATGCAGTCCTTTATGAAGGGGGTCACCCTCATTACCTCCACCGCCGGAACCCTTCCCTCTCCGTCCTTCCGCGGTATAAGCCTCATGGATATGACCGCCTTTAGAACCGAAGCCAGCTGAATTCTTATCTGCCTTTGCTGGGTGGGGGGGAACATTCCTATGATTCTGTTGACCGTTTCCGGTGCGTCCAGGGTGTGGAGGGTGGAGAGAACCAAGTGTCCTGTCTCGGCGGCCATCAGTGCCGTCTCTATGGTCTCCAGGTCCCTCATCTCCCCCACCAGGATCACATCCGGGTCCTCGCGGAGGGCTTCCCTCAGACCGTGAAGGAAGCTCTTTACATCGTGGCCCACCTCCCTCTGGTTTATTATGGACTTCTTGTCCCTGAACAGGTATTCTATGGGATCCTCAATGGTGACTATGTGCCTTCTTTTGGTCTGGTTTATGTGCTCTATCATGGCCGCCAAGGTGGTGCTCTTTCCGGAACCGGTGGTTCCTGTCACCAGTATAAGCCCCCTTTCCTCGTCGGCTATCTCCTCTATAACCGGAGGTAGATTCAGCTCCTTTACCGTTCTTATCTTGGTTGGTATAACCCTCAAAACTAAGCCGACGCTTCCCCTCTGATAGAAGACATTCACCCTGAACCTTCCCACCCCCGGTATGCTGTAGGCCATGTCTATGTCCCTGTCCTCCTTGAACCTCTTCTTTTGATCGGGGCTCATTATGGAAAGGGCCATGGCCAAGGTATCGTCGGGCATGAGCCTTTTGTTCAGTTCCACCAAGGGGACCAAGTGCCCGTTTATCCTTAAAATGGGATAGTTTCCCACCTTAAGGTGGACATCGGAGGCGTTTCTTTCCACGGCAATTTTCAAAATATCGTTTATGTGCATGGCCTCCTCCTATTGGATTTCGCCGCAGTAAGGACACCTTTTGGCGTCCCCAGGAATAATTCTACCACAGTTCCAGCATCGGACGGTGCCCTCCGCTGGTGGGCGAAGAGTAACCCTGGGGGAAGAAAGGCTCTGGAGGGTCCTTACGACTTCCAGGAACTCCCCGGCGGAGGAATACCTGTCCTCGGGCCTTCTCATCAGAGCCCTCATAACCGCCTCTTCCACCTCCGCCGGCACATCCCTGGCCACCTTCCTCAGGGGGGGTATAAGCCCATCCTTGGCCAGGGAGTATATAACCCTGGGGTCCTCCTCGTCTATGGGCAGCCTGCCCGACAGCATTTCATAGGCTATGCAACCCACCGAGTAAATGTCCGAGGCAAAGGTGGCCCTTCCCTCAAATTGCTCCGGAGCCATATAGGGAGGGGAACCTATCCGGGTGGAGGCAAAGGTCTTCTCCAGGAGCCTGGATGTGCCGAAATCCGTTATCTTTACCACCCCTTCCTTGGATATCAGAATGTTGGAGGAGCGAAGGTCCCGATGAATTATGTTTTTGGAGTGGGCATAGGCCACGGCTTCCAGGATCTGGGCCAGGAAGTTGAGGGAGGTCTTTACCGAAAGCCTCCCCCTTCTCTTTATGAGCCTGGAAAGGGTGGTGCCGTCCACATATTCCATGACCAGATAAAAAATGCCCTGGTTTTTTTCCACTGTGAGAAGGGTGGCTATGTGAGGATGTCTGAGCAGGGCCTGGAGCCTGGCTTCTTTTACCAGTTTGGAGAACTCCTCCTCCTGCCTGTGGGGAACCTTTATGGCCACTTCCTGGTCAAGCCATGGGTCGTAGGCTAAATAAACGGTGCCGAAGCCTCCGGCCCCCAGCCTTTTCAGTATTTTATATCTTCCCAGCTTGTTCCCCGGAAGGATCACAAAACTATATTAGCATAAAAAGGGAGGTGATGGCCACGCAGGCGGTTTCTGCCCTGAGGACCGTATCTCCCAGCCCTATTCCCTTCAATCCCTCCTGCCGGAAGACTTCCAGCTCCTGCTGGCTCCATCCTCCCTCCGGCCCTATGAAAAAGGCCGCAGAAGGGGGAAATTCTCTTATTCTTTCCTCTCCCCTGTGGAGAAAGAACCTTCCTTCAAAATCCCTGGCCTTAACCAATGCCTCCCGAAGGGATGTCAGGGGCTCTATTTCCGGAAGAAAAGGGTTGCGAGACTGTTTTATGGCCTCAGTGGCCTTTTTCCTGAGCCTTTCCAGGTTTACCCTTTTTTGTTGAGAGCGGGAGGATGGAAAGAGAAAGATAAAAGAGGCTCCCAGCTCCGAGGCCTTCTCCACGGCCCACTCCATCCTCCCTCTGTCAAAGAGGGCAAGGAAAAGGGCTAAGGTTTTTCTTTTGACAGCCCTTTTTATCTCAGGGCAAAGCACCCTTGAGGCTTCCCTTCCCCTTTCCAGAACGGTTCCTGTACAGAAGTTTCCCCTGCCGTCGGTGAGGAAAACCTCCTCCCCTGGTTTTACCCTCTTTACCCGAAGGTGACGGTTTTCCTCTCCGAAAACCAAGTTTACTCCCTGGACCAGCTCCCGGAGGAAGATGCCGTGCATTAACGCAGGCTCCTTATTTTTTCCAGAAGCTCCTTTTCTTTCTTGGAGAGGTTCCTGGGTATTTCCACTGAAACCCTGAGGAAGAGGTCTCCCTTCTTTTTCCTTTTAAGGAAGGGCATGCCCTTACCGGGGATTTTAATCTGATCTCCGGGCTGGGTTCCCGGCGGGATTTCCACCTTCAGCCTTTCTCCGTAAATATCCTGGAAGTCCACGGTTCCCCCCAGGATGGCGGTGAGATAGTCTATCCTGATTTCCGCAAAAAGATGGGGGCCCCTCCTTTGGAACTTCGGGTCCTTTTTTATCCTGATGGTGAGCCTCAGGTCCCCCCTGGCCCCGGTGCTGCCCCCGGCGTTGCCCTGGCCGCTGGCCACCAGCACTGTGCCGTCTTCTATCCCCGGGGGAATCTCCAGGCTTATCTTCTTTCTTTCCTTAACGAAGCCCTTTCCCCCACAGACTCTGCAGGTCTTTGCGGGTATATAACCTCTTCCCCCACACCTCGGGCAGGTACGGGCTATTCTGAAAAAGAAACCCCCCTGGACCACTTCGCCTGTGCCTCCGCATACCGGACATCGCCTCCAGCCGGCTTCGGGTTCGGCGCCGCTTCCTCTGCAGTGGGGACATAGACTGGTTCTTTCTATCTCCAGCTCCTTTCTTACGCCCAGGGCGGCTTCCTTGAGGCTGATCCACAGGGTCCTTTCCACATGGCTTCCCCTGGTGGGGGGCCTTTCAAAGTCAAAGAAGGATTCCACGAAGTCAAAGAAACTGGAGAATTCCTGGTTTATGTCAAAGGCAGGCCCCCCTCCCCTTACCCCTTCCTCACCGTAAAGGTCGTACAATTTCCTCTTTTCAGGGTCGGAAAGCACGGAATAGGCCTCCACTATTTCTTTAAACTTCTCCTCGGCCTCTTTATCGCCGGGGTTTCTGTCGGGATGATACTGCAGGGCTAAACGGCGGTAGGCCTTTTTTATCTCCTCCTGAGATGCGTCTCTCCCCACCCCGAGAATTTCATAATAATCCTTCCTCATGCATTTTCCTTCTCCAGAATGCTCAGAATTTCCTTCTCAACGGACTCCCGCAGGGCCGAAAGCTCCTGGTAAACCTCCTCCAGTTTCTCCAGCTCTATTTCGTCTTCACGCAGGAGAAGTTTGGTGTCCGAAAGGGCGTCCATTATTTCTATTTTCTTTTCCGAGGATAGCCTACCCTTGAACTTGTTGTAGGAAGTTTCCAGGGCGTTGAGGAGGGCCTCAATCTCCGATTTCTTCTGATTTATGGTTCTTCTTTTCCTGTCCTGCTCCCGGTATTTTTCCGCCTCCTCAATCATTCTCTCTATCTCCTGGGGGGTGAGCCCTGAGGAGGGGTGAATTTCCATGGATTGTTCCTTGCCGGTGTCCCTATCCACCGCGGTAACCCTGACTATCCCGTCCACATCTATTTCAAAGGTCACCTCAATCTGTGGGATTCCCTTGGGGGCAGGTCTTATGCCCACCAGGTCAAAGTATCCGAGGCTCTTGTTGGCGGAGGCTATCTCCCTTTCCCCCTGCAGTACATGGATTCTGACCTTGGTTTGATTGTCCACGGTGGTGGTGAAGATCATGGACCTCTTGGTGGGTATGGTGGTGTTTCTTGGGATTATTACCGTGAAGGTGTCGTTTTTTGTCTCCACCCCCAGGGACAGGGGGGTCACATCCAAAAGGACTATGTCCTTTACCTCCCCGGAGAGGACGCCGCTCTGGAGGGCAGCCCCCATGGCCACCACCTCATCCGGATTTATATCCCTGTAGGGCTCCTTTCCGAAGAACTCCCGGACCTCCTGGATTATTCTGGGCATCCTGGTCTGTCCCCCCACCAGGATAACCCTGGAAATGTCTTCAGGAAGGAGGTCAGCGTCCTTAAGGGCCCTTTCCATGGGCTCCCTGGTTCTTATAATTATGTCTTCCACCAGCTCCTCCAGCTTCTCCCGGGTGAGCTTTCTCACCAAGTGCTTTACCCCGGTTTCGTCGGTGGCTATGAAGGGCAGGTTTATCTCTGTCTCCTCCACGGTGGAAAGTTCTATTTTAGCCTTCTCTGCAGCGTCCTTGAGCCTCTGAAGGGCCAATTTGTCCTTGGAAAGGTCTATTCCGGTTTCGTTCCTGAATTCTTCCATAAGCCAGTTCATTATTCTGGCATCAAAATCCTCCCCTCCCAGGAAGGTGTTTCCAGCGGTGGAAAGAACATTGAAAACTCCTTCCCTTACCTCCAGGATGGTGACATCAAAGGTTCCTCCCCCCAGGTCGTAAACCGCTATTAGCTCGTTGGTGGCCTTTTCGAACCCGTAGGCTAAGGCTGCGGCGGTAGGCTCGTTTATTATCCTGAGAACCTCCAGCCCCGCTATTTTTCCAGCATCCTTGGTGGCCTGTCTCTGGGCATCGTCAAAATAAGCGGGAACGGTTATCACCGCCTTATCCACCTCCTCCCCCAGGTAATCCTCGGCGCATTCCTTGAGGTATCTGAGGATGAGGGCGGAAATTTCCGGAGGGGCGTATATTTTCCCATCCACCTCCACCCAGACATCTCCGTTTTCCGCCTCCACCAGTTTGTAGGGAAGCCTGTCCTTTAATTGTTGAATTTCCGGGGAGGAAAACTTCCTTCCCATGAGCCTTTTGACGGCGAAGATGGTGTTTTCCGGGTTCAGCAGCATCTGCCTTTTGGCCAGCTGTCCCACCAGCCTTTCCCCGTTCTTTAAAAAAGCAACTATGGAAGGAGTTACCCTCCCCCCCTCTCTGTTGGGTATGACCTTGGGTTTTCCCGCCTCAAAATAGGCCACGCAGGAATTGGTGGTCCCTAAATCAATCCCCACCGTTATCCCCATTGGCTTTTACCTCCTTTGGTACATATACCTTAACAAGAGCAGGCCTTAAAAGCCTTCCCTTCATAAGATAACCCTTTTGCAGGACTTCCGCAATCCTCACTTCCTCTATGTCCTCCCTCTCCTCCTTGTCCACGGCCTGGTGGAAGTTGGGGTCAAAGACCCCCGTGGACTTAAGCTCCTCCACCCCCTCCTTCCTGAGCAATTCCTTCAATTGCTTGTATATCAGGAGAACTCCCTGGTAAAAGCTTTCCGGATTCTCTTCGCTGTAGCCCTGCAGGGCCCTCTCAAAATTGTCAATAACCTCCAGGAGCCTGGCTATAAAGTCAGCCAAGGCGAACTCCTGGAACTCCGCCATTTCCCTTTTCATCCTCTTGTGGAAGTTGTCAAAGTCCGCCAGCTTCCTCAGGTATTTATTTAACAGCTCGGCGTTTTCCTTCTCTAAGGCCAGTTTTTCCTCCTCCAGGTGTTTTACCAGCTCCAGGCATTCCTCTAAGGTGCTGGCGTTTTGGACCGCCTTCCTTTCCTCAATTTCACCCTCTTTTCTTTCTTTATCCTCCATGGCTTACCTCCGAGGAGAGAAGTTTTTTCAGTGCTTGACCGGTAAGGTCAAGGGCTGCTAAGGCTTTGCTGTACTTCATGTGCTTGGGGCCAAAGATGGCTGCCACCCCTTTATGGCTGTAAGGATAAAGGAGAAGGACGCAGCCTTCCCCGTAGGGAATGGGGAGGCTTTCTCCCCACACCACCTGAATTTCATTCCCGAGGTTGAGGTTGTCCAGAAACTCCAGAACCCTCTTCTTTTCCTCAAAAATCCTTAAAATTTCCTTGATTTTTTCAAGGTTTCCTTCAAGCTTTCCCAGAAGAAGGGATTCCCCTTCCACTAAAACATCTATCCTCTCCAGCAAAATTTTAAAGTTCTCCAAGATTTCCCTCAGCATCCTGACTTCGTTGTCCATCCTCAGTTTCAGGTTTACGGCCACTTCCTGCAGGGTTTTGAGCCTGTAGTCCCTGTTGAGCATCCTGGCCACCCCATCCAGCTCCTCCTGGGTGTAATCCCGGTAGGTTCTTATCCCCTGGGTAAGAAGGAGGCCGGAGGGGGTATTTAGAAGGATGAGCACGGTTTTTTCCCCTGTTCTGAGGAGTCTTATCTGGGAGAAGGGTATGTGGAATATGGAGGGGGAGACCAGGAGAGAAAGGCTTTCTGAGAAAACCGAAAGGTTTCTGGCCGCCTCCTTTAAAAAATCCTCCAAGGTGCCCTGGGCCTCTATTTTTATTTCCCCGGTGCTTTCCTTCCAGGGCTTTACCTTTAAGAGTCTTTCAATGTGCTCCCTGAGCGCCCGGTCCGTGGGAAATTTCCCCCTTTTTCCTCCCGCCTTAAGATAACCCTTGGCCTGGAGGGATGCCATGATGTTTCTCACTGTGGATGGGGAAACCTCAAAGGGCAGGTGTTCTGCCACGAAAAAAGAATTGGACCCCTGACCTGTATCCGTGTAATGCTCCACAATTATTCTCAGTACTTCCCTTTCTCTAAAATCAAGAGGTTTCCCCATCATTTAAGATTATAACAAATCAGGCGCCGAATTTCTTTAGTTTCAATGCGTTGGCGAGCATGAGGGACATTCCGTCCACAGCGTAAAAGATCCCCAGGCTTCCCTTCCTGCAGGCTACTTCTGAGAATTCTCTGAGGCCGTCCCTGAAGGTGTAGGGGGAATGGAGGAGGAAGGGAACAGGATGCCAGGAATGGGACTTTAACCTGGAGGGGGTGGAGTGGTCTCCGGTTATGACGAGAACATCAGGGGAAAGCTCCAGTATCCGGGGAAGAAGGGAATCAAATTCCTCAATTTTCTTTACCTTGGCCTGGAAATTTCCATCCTCGCCGTAGCTATCGGTCTTTTTTATATGGAGATAGAAAAAGTCGTATTTGTCCCATAAGGATTTCAGGGTTTCCAGCTCGTCTTCAATTTCCTCGCCGGTTTTCACCACCTCCATCCCCACCAGCTTGGCAAGTCCCCTGTACATGGGATAAGAAGCTATAGCCACCGGGTTAAGTTTGAAGAGCTCCTGCATGGGAGGAAGGGAGGGGTGAGAGGAAAAACCCCGCAGGAGCACCGTATTGGCCCTGGGTTCATCGCTCAAAATTTCCGTTACCTTTCTTATGAATTCCGATGCAACCCTGGCGGTTTTTTCCGACTCGGGATTCCTGGCCTCCGGTGGCTTGGGAGGCAGACCCTCCTTCTGGGGGTCCGCGTCGCAGACCCCGTCTCCCAGGCCCTCTCCCCTGAGAACCACAGCAAAACGGTGTTCCCTTCCGGATTTTAATATTATTTGAACTCCATCTATTTCCTTGATCTTTTCCCTTATCTTTTCTATAAGCTCCCTGTTCTTTTCGGTGGGTATCCTTCCTGCCCGCCGGTCCACGATCTTACCGTCCCTCAGGGTGGCAAAATTTCCCCTGACGGCCACATCCCCGGGCCTAACATCCATGTCCAGGCCCAGGGCTTCCAGAATTCCCCTCCCTATCTGGTATTTTATGGGGTCATACCCGAAAAGGGACATGTGAGCAGGGCCAGAGCCGGGGGTTATCCCCGGTAAAACCGGGATGGCAAGGCCGCAGGAGGAGTTGGCGGCCAGTCGGTCCAGGTTGGGGGTGTAAGCCACTTCCAGCTCCGTCTTTCCGTCCCTGTACGGAATTCCTCCCAGGCCATCCAGAACCACCAATAGGATTTTCTTCTCGTTCTTCACCGTAAGGGATTTAAGCAGTTCCTCTCTTTCCATTTTTCACCTCCCTGGAAATTTTATATCATAGAGAGGTGAGATTAAAGGCGATTCTGGAAAAATTTAAAGGAAAGAGGGTCCTGGTTTACGGGGACCTTATACTTGACCATTATGTTTATGGCTATGCGGAGAGGATCTCCAGGGAGGCTCCCATTCCCATCCTTAGGTTTGAAAGTGAAAGATACGAGCTGGGAGGGGCGGCCAACGCCGCCAAGAACCTGGCGGCCTTAGGGGCAGAGGTATCGGTGGCAGGGGCGGTGGGGGAGGATGAGGAGGGGGACCAGCTCCTTGGCCTTCTTTCCAGCTGGGGAATAGAGGCCAAGGTTGTGCGGCGGGGAAGGACCTTGAGGAAAATGAGGATCTTAGCCGGGGGAGAGTTTACCAAGAGGCAACAGGTGGCCAGAGTTGATTGGGGCAACGGGTTTCAGGCTGTGCTTCCGGAACGCCTCCACGGGTTCCACGCAGCGATCGTTTCCGATTACGGCTATGGGACCGCCTCCCCCCAGGGCTTTGAAAGATTAAGGGAGGGAGTTCCTTTAGTGGTGGTGGACTCCAGAAATCGCCTGGCTGATTTCAAGGGGGCAACCTCCGCCACCCCCAACATTCCGGAGTTTTCCGCCCTTATGGGTAGGTCCTTTATGGGGCTGAGGGAGATAATTGCCGAAGGGGAAAAGGCCCGGACCATGCTTCAACTGAAGGCCCTTTTGGTCACCCTGGGAAAGAAGGGACTATGCCTTTTTGAGGAGGGAAGGGGACCCCACCTGCTCGGTCCATTCGGTTCCGAGCAGGTGGTGGATGTTACCGGGGCCGGGGATACGGTGGCAGCGGTCTATACCTTGGCCCTGAGCGCCGGAGCCAGCTTCCGCCAGGCGGCTGCCCTTGCCAACATAGCCGGGGGAATTGCGGTGATGAAGGAAGGTGCCTCCACCGTAAGCCCGGAGGAGCTCCTGGAGGGTATAGAAAAATGGGAATCCTCACAAGAAAGCAGGCCATAGACCTGGCCCAACTCCTCAGAAAGGAGGGAAAGAGAATAGTCCTGGCCAACGGGGTCTTTGACCTCCTCCACAGGGGGCATCTTCTTTACCTCCAGGAGGCGAAAAAATTCGGGGATGTTTTGTTCGTGGCGGTGAACAGCGACGCTTCGGTTAGGAGAATAAAGGGGAAAGGAAGGCCCATTCTGGGGGAGGAGGAGAGGCTGGCCCTGGTGGAGGCCCTGAAGCCCGTGGATTACGCCTTCCTTTTTGATGAGGAGGATGTTCGGGGGATAATCCTGGAGATGAGGCCGGACTTTCACGCCAAGGGAGGAGATTACACGCCGGAGACCGTTCCCGAAAGGGATGTGGCCCTGAAGGTGGGGACCAGAACCGTCATCGCAGGTTCCGATAAAGTTAACTCCACCACGGACATAATAGAGAGGGTGCTGGAAAAATTCTGCAAATAATTGTTATCATAGGAGCATGAGAATAGCCATAGGTTCAGACCACGCGGGTTTTCCCATGAAGGAAATAATTAAGGAGTTCCTTTCGGGAATGGGGCACCAGGTTCTGGACATGGGCACCCATTCCACGGATTCTGTGAATTATGCGGAATTTGCAGAGGCCGTGGCCAGGGCCGTGGCCAGCGGGAAGGCCCATAGGGGAGTTCTTATTTGCGGCACAGGCATAGGGATGTCCATTGCCGCCAACAAGGTGGAAGGGGTAAGGGCCGCTTTAGTTCACAGCGAATACACCGCCAGGATGGCCGCCCTCCACAACAACGCCAATGTTATAACCTTCGGTGGAAGGGTGGAAAGTCCTGAGGAAGCAAAGAGGTTTGTGAAGATATGGCTGGAGACTCCCTTTGAGGGAGGGAGGCACACCAGGAGGCTGAAGAAAATAGAGGAGATGGAAGAAAAGTGTAAGGAGGGATAAATGGGCATAGAAGTGGGCAAGCCTGCTCCGGATTTTTGTCTCCCGGACCAGGACGAAGTTCAGCGCTGTCTTAAGGATTATCGGGGGAAGTGGGTGGTTTTATACTTTTACCCTAAGGATAATACCTCCGGCTGCACTAAGGAAGCCCAGGGTTTTACGGCCATGAAGGAAGAATTTGAGAAATTGGGGGCCGTAATACTTGGGGTAAGTCCCGATTCTCCCAGGAGCCACAGGAACTTTAGGCAGAAGAAGGGCCTAACCATAACCCTCCTTTCCGACCCCCAGCACCAGGTCATGGAGCTCTACGGAGCCTGGGGAATGAAAAGGTCCCGGGGAAAGGAGAAGGCCGGGGTAATAAGGTCCACTGTTTTGATAGACCCCCAGGGGATCCTCCGCTTTCACTGGCCCAGGGTCAAGGTGGCGGGCCATGTGGAGGATGTTCTGGAGAAATTGAGGGAACTCAAAGGGAAGTAAACCCTCCGTGGAAATAGAGGGCATCGTAGAGAGGAAGGTTTTTTCCTCAGGGGAGTTTGGGGTCTTTATCCTTAAAACCGATGGGGAAGAGGTGAAGGTCTCCGGTCCCCTCGGGCACCTTCAGGAAGGCGAGAGGGTGATTCTGAGGGGAAAGTGGAAGGTGGGACCTTATGGTCGGGAATTTTCTGTGGAAGAGGTGGTCTCCAGAAGCATAGGCGCCTTAGAGAAGTTTATAGCTTCCTCGCCGGTGAAGGGAATAGGAAAGGCCACGGCCAGGAAGATAGTGGAGAGGTTCGGGGAGGATACTGTGAGGGTGATACTGGAGGAGCCCGAAAAGCTGAAGGAGGTGTTCGGGGTAAGCGAGAAAAAGGCCGAAGCCCTTCACCGATTTTTCGTTGAGGCAGGAAGGGAGAGGGAGGCTCTGATCTTCCTGCTGGGGCTGGGGCTTCCCTCCAAGGTGGCCAGGAAAATAATTGAAAGATACGGCTCTGAGGCTCCCCGGGTGGTTAAGGCGAACCCTTACAGGCTTGCCCTGGAGTTTTCGGGAATAGGTTTTTCCAGGGCCGATACGGTGGCCCGCAGGCTGGGTTTTCCTGCCAATTCCCCTGCCAGAGCTGCTGCCGCAGCCCACTATTTCCTTGAAAAGGAAGCATCCGCCGGCCATACCTACATGTTTAAGGAGGAGCTTTTGTCCAGGATTATTTCCCTGGGGATTGACAGGGAGAAGGCGGAGGAGGGGCTCAGAAACCCTATTTTTTATTTCTCCGATGACAGAGTAGCCCTGAAAAAATACTTCCTCTGGGAGGCGGAAATAGCTGAAAGGCTTTTAGAGAGGAAGGAAGCCTCCTTTCTTCCCCTGGAAGACCTTTCCGGAGTCTTTGAAGAGGTGGCGGGGAGCTTTGAGATAGAGCTGGACCCTGAGCAGAGGAGGGCGGTGGCTTCTGCCCTTTCCTCCCGTTTAATGCTCATTTCCGGAGGGCCAGGAACCGGAAAAACAACCATAATCCGTTTCATAGGAACGATAGCCAGGGCTTCGGGCCTGAGGATTAAATTTGCCGCACCCACAGGAAGGGCGGCCCGAAGGCTCACTGAAGCCACGGGTTTTCCCGCCTCCACCATACACCGCCTGCTGGAGTTTGACCCGGAAACCAATACCTTCAAAAGGGATGAGATAAGACCGCTGAACCTGGATTTTCTGGTTCTGGATGAGGTTTCCATGGTGGATGCATGGCTTTTCAGGGCGGTGCTCAGGGCCCTTCCCCTGGGGGCCAGGCTGCTCTTAGTGGGGGATAAAGACCAGCTCCCATCGGTGGGGCCTGGAAATGTCCTGGCGGACATTATTTCCTCCGGCCTTTTCCCCTTAGTGGTTCTGAAAAGGATTTACCGTCAGAGGGAAGGAAGCCTCATCGCCATAAATGCCCAGAGAATAAACAACGGACTTCTTCCCTTTGTGGAGAAGGGAGGGGAGTTTGAATTCTTCACAGCCACCGATTACCTTCAAAAATTAATAAGCCTTGCCACCTTGGAAGTTCCCCGCAGGCTCAACCTTCCTCCTTTAACCACCGAAATCCAGGTTCTGTCCCCAATGTACAAGGGTATCCTGGGGGTGGACAATTTAAACAAGGTCCTGCAGGAAAGGCTGAATCCCGGGGGAAGGAGGTTCAAGGTGGGGGGGAGGGTTTTCCGCATAGGCGATAAGGTTATGCAAACCGTCAACAACTACTACAAGGAGGTCTTCAATGGGGAAATTGGAAGGGTGGAGGACGGGGGGGATGGGGAGCTCTGGGTGGATTTTTACGGCGAGAAGGTCCTCTATACCCAGGAGGATGCCGAAGAGCTCACCTTAGCCTATGCGGTTTCCGTCCACAAGGCCCAGGGAAGCGAATACACAGCGGTAATTATGCCCCTGGTGAAGCATCACTGGATAATGCTTCAGAGAAACCTTCTTTACACCGCTGTCACCAGGGCCCGCCGCTATGTGGGCCTGGTGGGGGATTTTGAGGCCCTGAAGCAGGCGGTGAAGAACAACCAGCCCCTTCTTAGAAGAACCTGGCTGGGCCTTCTGCTGAGAGAGGCCTTTCCCTGAGTTGACTCTGCTGCCCAGGCTGATAAAATTCCTCCCATGAAAAGGGCAGTCCTTTTTGCCCTCATGGCTTTGCTTTCCCTGGGCAAAGATACGAAGCGCTATTCTCTCACCGTGCAGGGAAGAGCGCCCAGGTCGGAATTTTCGCCCACCACCGCGGTGGTCAGGGTTCTGACCGCTCAGGAGATAAGTCCTGCAAGGAAATAACCTTTTTGATACAGTAATTGAGGAAATCCCCGGGGTTAAAATAGAGGGCCGGTGGCTTTCCGCCGGGTTTTCCTTTAAGTTATAAGAAAAATATCAGAGTAATTCCCAAGAAGGATGTTACGAGAATCGGAATGGAATATTTAAGCATGTAGCCGAAGAAGGAGGGCATTTCTATTCCATATTCCTCGGCTATGGATTTCACCATGAAATTGGGGGCGTTTCCAATATATGTATTGGCCCCCATGAAAACAGCTCCGGCGGATATGGCCTCCAGGTAAACCTTCTTGGTGGCAATAAGGCTGTGGACCGCCTGATGTCCAGCCACCCCGGGAAAGAACTTTCCTAAGGCGGAATTGAGGAAAGTAAGATAAGTGGGAGCGTTGTCCAGGAAGCTGGAAAGGCTTCCCGTGGCCCAGAAGTAATGGGCGGGCTCTTTTATACTCCTAATCAGGCCGGCCAGTGCTCCGTGTTCCCCGGCCCTCAGGATGGCTAAGGCCGGAACCATGGTGGCGAAGATTCCGGCAAAAAGAATAGCCACTTCCTTTATGGGGAACCAGGTAAACTCGTTTTCCTGTCGGATTTGTTTTTTGGTGGTAATCAGAGAAAGTATGCCCATGGCAATGAGGATGAGATTTCTCACCTGGTCCTGGACCGTGAGCTTAACCCCCAAAAAGGTGAAATTTCCGGCCTTCCAGTATCCGCTCAGCAGAACCCCCCCCACTATTCCCAGGAGAAAGAGGAAGTTGTGAGCACCCACTATCCTGAGGGGTATCTTCTCTTCCTCCTCGTTTACGGTTATCTCTTCCTTCTTGTAATAGTGCCTATCAATCAGGTAAAAGAGCCCGAGAAGGAAAAGGGATTCCACCAGCATGTGGGGAAGCAAATGGAAGGTCCAGAAGAAGGGAACCCCGTGGAGGAACCCGAGGAAAAGGGGAGGGTCTCCCAGGGGGGTAAGGGAGCCGCCGATGTTGGCCACCAGGAATATGAAGAAGACTATCATATGCTGTTTATGCTTCCTGTGCATATTAGCCCTTATGAAGGGTCTTATAAGCACCATGGCCGAACCCGTGGTCCCTATCCAGGAGGATAGAAAAGTCCCCAGAAGGAGAAAAATCACATTTACCTCAGGGGTTCCTTTCAATGTGCCCCTGAGTAGAATTCCGCCGGCCACAGTAAAGAGGGCCCAGAGGAGTAAAATGAAGGGTATATAATCCAGAAGATAAATGTCCAGAAGGCTATGTATGGCCCCATGCTTAAAGGCTATTACGAAGGGTATGGCAAAGAGCAGGCCCCAGAAGGCGGAGACCTTACCGAAGTGATGATGCCAGAACTCAGGGGCCGCTAAGGGAAAAATAGCTATGGAGAGGAGAATTCCCACAAAGGGAAGGACGGACCAGAGGGGAAGGACCTCACCCAATCTTTCCGCTCCGTGAGTTGTTTCTGCTGAAAAGGCAAAGGACGAGAGAAAAAACAGAGCCATTAGACTGAGAGCCTTCTTCATTCTTATTCCCTCCTACAGATTAAAGGTGAAAAGGATAAGCAAAAAAAATGAAAAAGTCAAATCCCCATTTTAGGGACAGACCACTTTTTGATATAATTCCCCCATGGCGAGACTTGCCCGACATTTCCTCAAATTTTCCTCCCCGGCCTACTACCACCTCATCTGCCACCTTCAGGACGAGCTCCCCTACCTTCGCCCCTCAGAGAAAGAATACCTCCTTCGCCTTCTCCGAAAGCTCACCTCCGTCTTTGCCCTCCGCCTCATAAGCTACGCCCTTTTGGGAAACCACTTTCACCTTTTAGTCCTGAGCGAAGGAGAAGAGGGCCTCGGCGAGGCCGAGGCTGTAGAAAGGGCCCTTCGCCTTTACCCCCCTGGGGTAGTCTTTTCCCGAAGCGGCACCTACTGGAGGAGACGCCTCTCGGATATATCTCATT